>Ga0265797_10004382_pt1 | contig 21655 bp, 26 predicted proteins | sample P2T30metagenome_FD_192433 | JGI IMG/M metagenome (GOLD analysis project Ga0265797, IMG submission 192433) | Plant litter microbial communities from East Loma Ridge, Irvine, California - P2 T30 | ecosystem: Environmental > Terrestrial > Plant litter > Unclassified | place: USA: California... | reverse complement strand
GGCGTAGCCGGCACTGTGCGTGTCGCAGCTGGTCAGACTGCCCGTATGCAACAAGAAGCTGCCGCCGCAAAAATAGTACATTTTCACACCGGAAAGGGTATCGAAAGCATCAACCCATTCCGAAACGTTACCGCTCATGTCATACAGACCGAGCGCATTGGGCCGCAGGCTTTTCACTCGGACAGAGCCGAAATGCGGATCGTTGAAGTCAGGGAACCAGGCGACAGCATTTGCATTGTTGCTGCCAGCAAATCTGAAACCATACGAGCCATTTTCCAGTCCGGACCTTCCTCCACGGGCGGCAACCTGCCATTCCTCGGCCGTGGGTAAGCGGTAACCATTAGCCCGGGCATCCTGTTTAAATTCGTAACGGGAACTGTCACGCGCCGGGACGCCCTTATTATTGAGATAGACCGGTCTCAGCCCCGCCTTTTCACTCATGGCATTTGCAAAAATCACCGCATCTGACCATTCAACACTGGTAACCGGATGTGCACCGTTATCTGTATCCGCCGGCCGGCAGTCCTCGTAAGCGGCTCCATTACATCCGACACCGAATACATAACCACGCTCTAAAGCCCATTCGTGAATATCTGAATAAAGCCGGTAGGTGATTTCAGTACGCATGATCCAGAAGGTGTTAAGCGTGATGTTGGCGTGTGCTGCATAGTCATGTTGGCCAAAAACGTTACCGGCATAATATCTCCCCCCGGCAACCACGATTTCATCAGGGGATTGTGTTGCAGCGGCAAAGGTGGAAAAGACAGATAGCAGGCAGAAGAGTTTATTATTCACAGAGCCATCCTGGCTGATTAAAATGTTCATTCATATGGCTGGTTTCCAACGTAGCCAGACTATAGCAACGTTATATGCCCAAAGGTAAGAATATTAGGCAGGTAAGATCTGGAGCTTCTTTTCAGCCCCCTTGTACTGACTGGCAAAGGCAGTACGCTGTAATTTTAACAACGTCTTCGCCCACAACTTGAAAATGCCATGAAAGGTTTGTCACAGACGTTCTGTTGACATCCGCTTCTGGCACAAAGCGGACATCATAATTCCTACTTCCTGCTTAGCTTCCAGCCTCATTCAGGCTGCAATTGCTACTAAAACGCCAGCCATCTTGGGCTGATAGCGAATGCTGGGCTGGCTTCCCTGACTCAGTGCTGCACTTGCTTTGTTTATCAAGGTACTTAATCAGTATCTGGGGGGCATCTGTAGCTATTCACAAAGTATTTTATATACATTACATACTCGTTGTTCATCGGCGAAGGCAACCGGCTGGCAGAAAAGAACTCAAGGGCCAGGCCTTCTTTGGCATCGTTCACCAAATCCCCTGACCAGTTGTCAGTGAAGTACAGTGCGGTAATGACGTTAATTTCATGCCGGTTGTGCAGAATGAAACTATAATCCTGCCCTGAGAAAATTTTCAGGAAGTTAAGCGAATGAATATCAATACTGGTCTCTTCTTTGACTTCCCGTACTGCAGTCAGCTCAAGAGATTCTCCAGGCTCAGGCAGGCCGCCTGGTAGGCCCCATGTTGAGTCTGTACGCTGCTGAAGCAAAATATGACCATCACTCCGGGCAATGATGACATTGGCGCCTGCGAGCAAAAGCATGTGATGACCGATGATGCTGCGCATCTCGGAATATAGTTCATATTAATTCCATAATGAGCAACAATTCCGACTGCGATAGTAGCGTCAGACAATAACCTGACGGCCTGGTTTTGAATGGGTCCATCCTGGCTTTCCCCAGTCCTGTGCGTTCCTGAGTCTGATTCCGCTTGCGTGTAGCGTAGACTGCCAGATACTTTTAAGAGGCGTCAGCCTGTCCATAACGCGAAGGCTAATATTCCTTTCAGAGAGTTCGTTGGGAAGGCTTGAAAAGCATTTGAGGCCCACAGGTATGACGTCTGAACGACCTACCCACATCCCGACCTCACCCGTAGGTTCAAAACATTCTGTCGGCAATTCATACCTGAAAACCTGCCCGAGGTTAAACCTTGAAAGCCACGCCTGCTCTATGCAGGCTACAGCCGATGAGCTGGTTGCATTACCCATCCATAACTCTCTGTCCTCCTTTGTGGTATTAGCGAGAGGCCAGAAAATAATGCGGGGGCATTCGCGCGGAAAGAGATACAAAAGCTCATAAGCTTCGTCTGTTGCCCATATGAGAGAACCATTAAGCCATTCCTGACCTGCTGGTCTGTCAACGTGAATCCGCAACGGGCGAGGCCTGAAAACCGAGATGTCAGGATTATCACTGAAATGAAAGAGGCGCATTCAGAAGTCCGTTTTATGCAGGCACAGCACATAGAATTTCTCATTGTGCGTTAAGAACATTTTATTTGTATGAATGCGTCACTTAAGGCTCACGCCACAACTCCTGTAAGGTCCGCTGCGCATGCCGTCAGTAATTGCGCTGCTGCGTCCAAATCTCCTTGCACAATGTCCCGATAACCATACTTAACTTCCTGCTAAGGGTGGGTTGTGAGCGGTAAGGTCAACTCGCACCCGAGTGTCATTCAAATGTGGAACGAATCAAATAAGGATTTGATTAGCTTTACTCTGAGTCCGCTCTTGGCACAAAGCTGACATTCGCTGAGCAATGCCCCTAAGAGCGAAAAGCGGACATATTCACTGAAAGCTATCGGAAGCCTTTTATGGCCCCTGCCTGGCTTTCAGTTCTGCGGCAGATCAACGCGCGCATTCAGGCCTGGACTGAAGCAGGATTAACATCTGCTGACATCAATTGACTCTGTAGGTCCTCCGCTGGGAATGCACATGCTTGTTGTGCTCCGCAGCCATAACTTTGAGTCAGCTGAGCAGGCTGCAGCTTTTCTGGGTACGGTGCCTGTCGAAAAGCGTTCACGTACGTCGGTACGCAGCCGCCCCGTATGTCTAAAATCGGTCCGCCTCAATTAAGAGCAAAGCTTTACATGTCAGCCTTATGCGGAAAAATTCACAATAAATGGATGTGCAATCTCTACGATGAGTTATGTCTGCGTGACAAGCCGAAAATGGTGACCATCGGTGCCCTGATGAGAAAACTGGTGCACTGATGTTATGGCGTACTGAAAACGAAAACTGCATTCTGCGATGATTATTGCTGCTCTATTACACATACCTGAGTCCGGTAGTGATATCACAATACTCATTCATCACTCTGAAAGATTGTGCTGAGCTTGATATGAGCAAAACCCGGAGTTTCAGTTATCCGTATGAAAGACATGTCTGTGCTGAATAAAAAGCCTACATCGCAGTAGCTTACGTAAAAAAAGTTCTGAGATATCTAAACGTAAAATAAGAATGTCTGAATTTCAAACAATGTTATTTGACAACTAGTTACCATAATGCAAACCTGTTACCACAACAGGAGGGGTTATGGCATATTCAAAAGCGGATCAACTGACGCAGGTTATTCTAAACGTATTCCGGCTTAATGGCGCCCTGACAGAGTGGGGTGACAGATTTGTCCTGCCTGACGGGCTTACCAGCACACGCTGGCGAATGCTGGGTGCAGTTGCACTGGCACAACGGCCAGTTACCGCGCCTCAGATTGCATTGACTATGGGTGTTACACGGCAGGGTGCGCAGAAGCAGCTCAATACACTGGTTGAGTCCGGACTGATGGAAACGCAGCCCAATCCAATGCACAAGCGATCGCCGCTTTATGCGCTGACCGAATCAGGTCAGTCAATATATGACAGCGTTAATGCACGATGGCAGCATCAGGCAACCGAAATGGCGGGACAGTTCAGCGCAGCCGAACTGGAAACGGCGGAGCATGTTCTGAAAAGTCTCATTGAGACTCACGAAAAGTCTCTGGCGGAGCAGTGCCTATGAAACGCAGGATTCATGCTACCGCTTCCATGTTGTCAGCGTTGTTTCTGGCAACGTTCTGGACCTCGACAATCATCACCGAACTTTTTCTGTCGGCTATAGCAGTCGCCGAAGTGAAGCAGTTAATTGCTTATGCCCTTCTTGCGTTTGTACCGCTGATGGCGCTGACAGCGGCTACCGGCTTTTCGATGGGCGCGAAGGTCAATCATCCGCTGATTAAGCTGAAACGCCGCCGTACGCCTTTCATCGGCATAAATGGTCTGTTTATTCTGGTGCCATCAGCCCTATTCCTGTGGATTCGTGCCAGGGCAGGCCAGTTTGACGGCGCTTTTTACAGCGTTCAGGTGATCGAGCTGATTGCAGGGGCGCTGAACCTGACGCTGATCGGATTAAACATTCGTGACGGCCTTCAGCTGAGCCGCCTCCATCGCGCCCGTAAACCGGGCATCAATGAGCAATAATGTTGCCTCGTAAGGATTAACTATGCGTGCTGCTGTCGTGACCCGTTTTGATGCGCCACCGTCATATGGCTACTTTTCTGAACCCGTTGCCGGTGAAGGTGAAGTTGTTATTCGTGTGCTGGCCGCACCCCTGAGTCCTATTGTGAAAAGCCTCGCGACAGGCAGGCACTACTCGGGTACCGCAGAGGCGAACTTTATCCCCGGAATTGATGGCGTGGGCATTGATCCGGACGGTAAACGGGTTTACTTCCTGTTTCCCAAATCGCCATTCGGTTCTATGGCCGATAAGGTTCTGGTATCGACACGATCAGTCGTTCCGGTTCCGGAAAGTGTGGGCGATGCACGGGCTGCTGCGGTCGTAACCGCAGGGCTTTCATCCTGGGTTGCCCTGACGCTGAGAGCCGGTTTTCAGCGTGGTGAATCGGTACTGATTAATGGTGCCACCGGCTCAGCGGGCGGGCTGGCCGTTCAGATAGCCGCGTGGCTTGGCGCAGGCCGGATCATTGCAACGGGGCGTGACCGGCAAAAGCTGGACAAGCTGCCGGCAGGTGTGGAAAAAATCGTGCTGGATGAATCTGCAGATGAAGCACTGAAACAGGTTTTCTCCGGAAGGGTCGATGTGGTTCTGGATTATCTCTGGGGGGAGCCAGCGAGCAGAATAATCTCACAGGCGACGGCAAATCGCGGTTCGCGACTGGGAGAGCCGCGGCTGCGGTATATTCAGCTGGGTTCCGCGGCAGGAGAATCAATCGCTCTTTCTGCGGCTTCGCTTCGGAGTTCCGGCCTTGAGATACTGGGCAGCGGCATAGGCAGTCTTTCGGTTCAGGCGCTGGTTAATGGGTCAGGCGAGCTACTGACTGCACTTCCTCAGGGGGGATTCAATACGCCGGTGCGGACCTGTGCGCTTTCAGACGCGGGCAGAATGTGGAATGAAGATACCGGCGACGACCGGCTGATTCTGATCCCGTAAGTGCTCAGAACAGAGTTAGCGCTTTTGTTTACTGACTGATCATGCCGCTTCTTCTGTGCCCTGAGACAGAGTGGCAGAAAGCAGATAAGTTATACCAGATTCAGATGGCAGCCTGCTGGCTGCCGCTTACCTGTTCTGTAGGGTTGGCGAGATAATCAGGTCATTAAGAATTTAAGGCATTCAAGGATATCAGTCAGTTTTATCAAAATAATACTCTGAGCACGGCTTCAAGTCGTGCCACCTGGATTTTCACCCGAATGTATCTCGCGTGACTTCTGCCGCTTTCTGGTAGAGGTCGCCCTGTTTAATCTGAGGGCTGGTCATGAAAAAATAACACCGGTTTGGCAGATAGTTATCGGCCTTTTACTGGGGGCATGGTGAGATGATATTTCAATACGTATCCTGAATATCAGCATTGGGTCCGTCACGAAATTCTCAAGCCGCTCGGTTATTACGTGTTATTTACATACTAAAGATGAATGATTTTATCACATTATAATGCTTACGTTGATCTTGGATGCTTTTTCTATTTACATGGCATCATGCAAGAGTTGGATTTTAATTAAATAGAGGGCATTAATTTTATGAATATATATAAGAACCGCACCTTTACTTCCGATTTTTTTACTGGGAGGGAATTTGAAAATGTCAGTTTTTTCGATTGTGATTTTTCCGGGCTAAACCTCAGAGATACCCATTTTGTAAATTGTATTTTTTTCTTTTCAGAAGGTGACTCGGGCTGCAACTTTACAGGCGCTATACTTAAAAACGCCAGCTTTTTGAAGTGTGATTTGACGATGTGTATATTTATTAGCGCTGACTTATTCGGTATTGAAATTCGGGAATGTTGCGTAATAGGCACTGATTTTCGGAATGCTAAATTTATGAAAGCAATTAGCCATCGCTTCTTCTTTTGTTCAGCATACCTTATTAAGAATAATTTCACTCGGGCTAACTTCACTGGGGTCACACTTGAAAAATGTGAACTTTGGGAAAACTGTTGGAATGGTACTCTTGTTATGGGCGCAAATTTTAGTGGTTCCGACTTGTCAGGCGGGGATTTCACAAATTTTAATTGGCGTTCAGGGGATATTACGAATTGTGATCTACGAGGAGCTATCTTGGGTGATCTTGATGTTCGTCGCACCAGTCTCGAAGGTACACAAATGGATATTGAGCAAATTACAGAGTTAATGGTAGCCTTAGGAATAACTATCAGTTAGTTTTCATAATGATAGAATATCCTTTAAATGTTACATTGTTTAAATGTATGTTCTGTAAACAGTGAAATATAACAGGCATGCATATTTTTCAGTATTTAAATGTGGCATTGGCTAGCCATCAAAATTAAATACAGCAGTCAGCTGGATTAGAAGGCATGATTTCAGTGAGCACTGAGATTTCTTCTCTGCGTGTTTTCTGCGTCGCTGCAAGGGACTGTCACCTGTTGGTATCTGTGAACGGTTGTTGTCGCGTTTTTCTTGAACGAGTTTTATACGTGGCGCCTCTGTCTGAGCGCGACGTTTGGGCATGTTTTGCTGCGTTCTCTTTTATCTTCGCGTTCCTGCTCGTCCTGATGAACCTGTGCCAGCCTCAGTAATGCGCACAGCCGCTTTTATATTAAGCGAATTGCCCAGAAGGAGCACAACAGAACCGGTTACCAGGCGCAGAGCCTCTAATTGATCTTTTTGCCTCACACGGTAGCGCTTTCTGATCTCACCTCGCTGGCCGTAACAGATTGCGTTTCACGGCCTGGATAACCACGTCTGTGGTTCGTGCAGTGGGGTTCTGTGACCGGGAAAACCATTAACGTCTCTGCCGCCTCGCTTCGCAGCTCAGGCCTTGAAATTTTGGGTAGCGGCATAGGCAGTCTTTCCGTTCATGAGCTGATAGCCGCGGCAGGTCAGTTGCTGCCCGCGAGCCTGGAAGGGGGATTCGATACATCGGTAAGAACTTGCGCACTTTCAAATGTCAGCCAGATTGGAATGAGGAGACGGGGGAGGAGAGGCTGATTCTTATCCCGTAGGCGCTAAGTTCAGAAGAAATGCTTAATCTGCTGACTGGCTGAGCTTGCCGTTGTAACGGTGATCCCCATACCCGATAAGGATGGCAGCCGGGAGGCTGCCATCTGTGTCTTACCAGTTCTGCCGGGTGGGCGAAATAATCAGGTCATTAACCGTCACATTTTTAGGCTGATTAAGCGCATACACCACAGCACTGGCCACATCCTGCGGGCTGATAGCAATTTTAGTCAGTTCCTGAGCGATCTTGCGGCCTTCAGGATCGCTGACCTTATCGGCCCAGCCGGTATTTATGACGCCAGGACTGATGGTGTTCACGCGAATGCCCTTATTCACACCCAGATCCTTGCGCATCGATTCCGTCATCGCATGAACAAAAAATTTAGTGGCGCTGTAAACGCCCGCGCCTGCATCAACCTGATGGCCCGCAACGGACGCCATGTTCAGGATTTGTCCGTCTTTTTTCTCCAGCATTCCCGGAAGGACGGCCGCAATGGCGTTCAGGTAACCCTTAATGTTGGCGTCGACCATTTTATTCCAGTCATCCCAGACTACGTCGCTCCAGCTTGAGAAAAGCATCAGGCCGGCGTTGTTGATAAGGATATCAACCGGACCGAAAGCTTCCATGGCGTATTTCACCAGTGCCTGAGTATCTTCCGGACGTGTTACGTCGGTTACCAGGCCAGCTGCATGACCGCCCTCTGATTTAATGCTCTCTATTACCCTGTCGAGGCCGTCCTGGTCCAGTGCGGCCGCAACGATATTCACGCCGTGACGCGCCAGCTCCAGTGCCGTTGCAGCGCCAATGCCCGATGACGCGCCGGTAATGACAGCCGTTTTGTTCTGCAGGTGATTCATTTTCTTATCCTTCTTTATCAGGTACAGGCGGCGGAAGTCGTTCCGCCGGTTTTTACTATCAGTATTTTCCTTCCGGCCAGTCGGTATAGCCCTTAGCCCCGCCGCCGTAATACGCTTCTTTCGGCGCAATGGTCAGTTCGGCACCGTAACGCAGGCGCTTCACCAGGTCCGGGTTGGAAATGAACAGGCGGCCGAAGGCAACGGCATCAATAATTCCCGCGTTCCGGCGGCTGATGGCCATCTCAAGGTCGTAATTATTGTTGCCGATAAACGGACCGGTGAACTGCGCGCTCAGCGCATCCATATCCACATCGGCAGGCACGTCCCGCGAGGTGGCCGTCGCGCCTTCGACAAAGTGCAGGTAGGCCAGATTAAAGCGGTTAAGCTGCTGGATGAGGTAGCCATACATCGCCATCACGTTGCTGTCCGGTGGGGTATTCCCGGCGTCAGGCGTGACCGGTGACAGGCGGATACCGACTCTGTCACTACCCCAGATGTTAACGATGGCCTCTGTCACTTCCAGCGTCAGGCGGGCCCGGTTTTCGATGGAGCCGCCGTAGCTGTCGGTACGGTGATTGGTGGAGTCCCGCAGGAACTGATCGAGCAGGTAGCTGTTGGCAGAGTGCACCTCTACGCCGTCAAATCCAGCCCGCAGGGCGTTCTCTGCTGCGAGTCTGTACTGTTCAATAATGCCGGGGATTTCTTCAGTTTCGAGCGCGCGCGGGGTGGATACCGGCACAAAACCGTTCACGGTGTAGGTCTGGCCTTCGGCTTTAATAGCGGATGGCGCAACCGGACTTGCACCGTCAGGCTGCAGCTCTGTGCTTGAAAAGCGGCCAACGTGCCACAGCTGGCAGACGATTTTTCCGCCCTGAGCGTGGACCGCGTCCGTTACTTTTTTCCAGCCGGCGACCTGCTCTTCATTCCAGATGCCCGGCGTGGCGGCATAACCGCGGCCCTGAGCCGAGATGTTCGTGGCTTCTGAAATAATCAGGCCGGCACCAGCGCGCTGCGCATAGTAGGTCGCATGCAGTTCATCAGGTACGCCATCCTCACCGTAACGGCTGCGGGTAACGGGTGCCATCACAATGCGGTTAGTCAGCTCAAGGCTGCCCATCGCGACGGGGGAAAATAAATCGGTACGGATACTGTTGTCAGTCATGTAAACCTCTTAATAGTTGACCGGTCGTCTAGTTAATGAGTAAAAAAACACGGCTACCCAAGCAGCCGTGTTGTTGCCTTCATTGCGTTGCCGAAGGCGTTGTCCGGGTCGTGGATTTTTGCCATCAGGGAGGCGCCCAGCCAGAGCTGATAAAGTTCTTCAGCCAGCTCACCGGCGTTGCTCACCGCAGCCAGCGAACCGTCTTCCTGACCCAGCCGGATACAGCCCGCGATTTTTTGTACGATTTCCTGGGTGCCGGTCGCCAGCACCTGTCGCATGCTGTCGTACTGATCGCAGACTTCCGCGCCGAGCTTGACCACCAGGCATTTGCTTTCCGGCAGGTCTGCGCCCTGGGTCGTCTTCCAGAAGGCGAAGTAGCGCAGCAGCCTCTCTCTCGCCGTTCCGGCACCGCTCAGCTGGTTGTCTGCCTCCTGCAGATAGTGGCTGAAGTAGTGCGCCAGCAGCGCTTCTGCGAACTCTTCCTTGGATTTGAAGTAGTAGTAAAACGAGCCTTTGGGAATACCGGCAGCCTGGACTATCTCGGAAAGCCCGACGGCACTGTAGCCCTTGTGGGTAATAATCGCCCGTGCCACATCAATGATGTGCTGACGCGTATCTGTCGTTTGTTTTTTCATAGTGCGACTACTCTATTTAAAAACTGACCGGTCGTCTAGTAATGCCTGTCACATTTTGTGCGATCTGTTGCTGAGTGGCTGCAGCAGCCTGACGGCATGCTGGCCGATCATTTTCAGGCTCTGAGGCGTGGCGCCGTCTTTCGCCTCGATCGACATCCCCTCCAGCAGGGTGTTCAGAACGGTAGCCAGCGCGGCGGTATTGGTTTCCACGGGCAGCTGCTTTTCCTTCACCGCTCTGGATAATCGTTTTTCAAACAGGTCTTTTCCCTCCTGCCTGAGAAGGCTGACCGCCCTGACCACATCAGCCGACTCAGCGGAGACGTTGATCGCTGCAAGTACCACCATGCAGCCACAGGGTACTGAGGGGGAAAGCAGGATATCGGCTGCTTCGCTGAAGAATCGGTCAATGGCCTCCACGATGTCCTGTGCCTCTTCAAGCCGCGCCCAGGTTGCCTGCCAGTAAACCTGCTCATAGTAATTCACGGCTTCCAGAAACAGGCTGGCCTTGTTGCCGAAGGCCGAATAGAGGCTGGGCGGGTTAATCTCCATCGCAGCGCAAAGCTCAGCAACCGATGCCGGCTCAAAGCCTTTGCGCCAGAAAAGGTCCAGCGCCTTCAGCAGCGCCTTATCACGGTCAAAGCTTCGCGGCCGGCCTTTAGGCTTTTCCAAGGCTTCAGGACGTTCATGGTTTTTCATACGGGTCTCAATCATTTGCTTGACACATTACATAGCGATCACTATACAATAAATAACATTAAATAGTGATCACTACAGAATAAGGGTGGCACCGTGGCAGACTTTATCTCAACACTGAGCCTTTACCTTCAGAATACCGGCGGGATCGGCATCGGGTTTTTTTATGCGGTTTTTGTCGCAGGTTCGCTGCTTTTCTTCCCGGCTTCTCTGCTGACTGCACTGTCGGGATGGTTATTTGGCGTAACGGGTGGAACGCTGATAGCCCTGCTGGCTGGATTGACGTCGTCACTGATCGCTTTCGGACTGGCCAGAAGCCGGCTCTTTCCGCTGGCCTCGCGAGCGGCTGCCCGTAGCCACTACCTGAACCGGGCACTTACCCTGTCGCAGCACAACGGAATCGTTCTGGTGCTGCTGCTTCGCCTGAGTTCAGTCGTGCCGTTTGCGCCGCTGAACTATGGCCTGGGCGCGAGCGGTATGTCGTTTAAAAAATACCTGGCCGCAACGGTGCCGGGCCTGATACCGGGCACATTTATTTATGCCGGCGCAGGTGCTTCAGTGTCAGACGTGAGGACGCTGACGCGGGGGAATTTCTCCCCCATGGAATTTATGCAGGACACCATGATGTTACCCGGCCTGGCTGCCGCCGCAGTGGGCCTGGTGCTCCTCTATCTGCTTCAGCGAAGCATCAGAAAAAAGATGGGGATCTGAAAGGATGCCCGGTTTATTTAAAAGGAGAAAAAGTGATGAGTGACGCGACTTACTTGCAGGACTACAACGCTATTGTGAACGTACTGAACCAGTACAACGAGGGGGGTAAGCAGGCGAAGAGTGAGCTGATGAAACCCGCTTTCAGTGAACAGGCCACTATTTTTGGCGTTGACGGCGACGGCAATCTCAGCGGAGGTCCGATTCAGGGACTGTTTGACACCATCGACACCGCCTTCCGTCCTTCACCCGAAGCGAAGGCCGCCATTGTACGTGTAGATATTGTCGGAACGGCCGCCAGTGCCCGCATCGATACCGATGACATTTCGGGCTTTCGTTTTACCGACTTTTTCAACCTTCTGAAGGTAAACGGCCGCTGGATCGTGGTCAGCAAGATTTACCACACCCACGTTGCTCCCTGACAGCCGTCCGGTTAACTGACCACGACAGCCTGCAATCCTGCGCGCTGCGTAAAAAAGGAAACGAAAATGAGTAAAAATATCAAAGCGGTACCCACGGCGGATTACCAGGCCGTTACGGAAACGGCAGGCCGATATGTTGAAGGACTGCGTACCGGCAATGCGGAAACGGTGTCCGAAGCTTTTCATAAAGATGCGGTGATGTACGGCTTTACCAACGGCAGCCTGCTGGGGGGGCCGGTTGAAAATCTGTACGCCTTCGTACGTGAAAATGGCAGTGCGCCGGATATCGTGACCCGGCTGGATGTGCTGGCCATCACGCCGACCACCGCTGTCGTGCGGGTTGATATGGAAAATGACGCCATTGGCGCAAATTACAACGACTATCTGACCCTGATTAAGATAGACGGGCGCTGGCAGGTGATCGCTAAAGTCTATCACCAGTTTGAAGGCTGAAGTAACGGACGCCTGAGACACAGTAAGGAGCGAATTATGAGCCAGGTTTTCATTATTGGTGGCGCAGGTCAGGTTGGTCGACGCCTGAGCCAGATACTGACAGACAGAGGATTTGCTGTGCGTGCCCTGTTCCGTAAACCGGTGCAGGAGACGTTATTACGACAATCGGGTGCGGAGCCTGTCAGGGGCAGCCTGACTGAGCTTAATGCGGCAGCGCTGGCGGCTCATCTGAAAGGGAGTGACATAGTCGTGTTTACCGCCGGAGCCGGCGGTAAAGGCGGTCCGGAAATGACGAATGCAGTAGACGGTGAGGGACTGAAAACGGCCGTGGATGCTGCTCTGCAGGCCGGGGTATCCCGCTTTCTTCTTGTTTCCGCGTTTCCGGAAGCTTCCAGAGGACAGCCTGTTTCTGACACGTTCGAAAACTATATGCGGGTCAAAAAAATGGCCGACGTCGCGCTGGCGCAAAGCGATCTGGACTGGGTGATTTTACGGCCCGGTACGTTGCGTGATGATCCCGGCACCGGCCTGGTCCGTGCAGGACTTGCCATTCCCTACGGTGATGTCTCGCGTGATGACGTGGCGGCCACGCTGGCAGAAATTATTGAGCACCCCGGTGTCAGTCGCGTCATTATTGAGCTGACTGCAGGAGAAGATCCTGTACGCGAAGCTGTACAGAAGATGGCGGGCCATTAACGTGGCTCATCCTTCCACGCAGACGACCGGGACCCGGCTGCTGCTGCTCGGTGCAACCGGCCTGGTTGGCAGCCATGTTCTAAGGCAGGCGCTGGTCAGCCCCGCCATTAACGCGATTATTGCGCCCACGCGAAAGCCACTGTCGCTGCAGTCCGCCAGCGGCACAACAAAGCTTATCAATCCGCTAATCAGTCAGAATACCAGCGCGTCCGGGCAGGATTGGGTCGCAGACGCGGTGATCTGTGCACTCGGCACGACGCTCAAAAAAGCCGGAAGCCGGGATGCTTTCAGGCAGATTGACTATGACTATCCGCTGGCATTTGCCCGCCTGGCGCGGGACCGGGGCGCGACTGCTTTTGCCCTGACCTCAGCTGCCGGCGCAAATCCGGATTCGCGGTTTTTCTATCACCGCGTTAAAGGTGAGCTTGAGCATGCGCTGATGCAGGAGGGATTCTGCTCGCTGACTTTCGTCAGGCCCGGCGTGATAGGCGGGGCGAGAAAGGAAGCGCGACCGGGCGAAATGGCGCTGAAGATCACTCTCACGGCGTTCGCACCGCTTCTGCCGCGGCGCTGGCATCTCAACCCGGCAGCGGAAATCGCCGCCCGTCTTATGCAGGCGATCGTGCAGCCACAGGCTGGTATCAGCATCATACCCGCAGCCGAAATGACCAACATTATTTAACAGGAAACCCTTATGCCCGTTGTTAAATTCAACGCTACCCTAAATGCTGACGCAGACCGCGTCTGGCAGACCCTCCGTCAGTTTGGCCGCATCAGTGAATGGCATCCGTCGATCCTCAGCAGTGAAATTGAGGATAACCAGCCGGACGGGCTGCCGGGCTGCCGGCGCAGGCTGGTGCTTGATAACGGTGAAATTCTTCGCGAGCAGCTGCTGATGGCTGATGAAGACCGTCAGTCTTTTTCCTATCGCTTTATTGAATCGCCGCTGCCGGTCGATAACTATGTCGCAACCGTCAGCCTCATTCCCCTGACCGGGCAGAACGTAACGGTTATTGCCTGGCAGGCCAGTTTTGAGATCCGTGCCCATGATAATGCGCAGCAGTTGGCGGCCGTGGTCAGTGATCTGATCGAGTCCGGACACCACAGCCTGGCCGGCTTCCTTGAAAACCGTTAAAATCTCAGCGGAGCAGCAGGTATGAATCAGTTTATGAAAGCGGTAGACCTTGCAAAAGCTTACAGGCTTATCAATCACGGTCCGGCGACGCTGGTCTCTGCCCGGCACGACGGCACTGAAAACGTTATGGCGGCATCGTGGGTATGCGGTCTGGAATTTGAGCCCGCAAGGCTTACCGTGGTGCTGGACAAGGGAGCCTTCACCCGCAGGCTGATTGAGCAGAGCCGATCCTTTGTGATCCAGGTACCGCTGGCGTTTCAGGCGTCGCTGGTTTATCACCTCGGTTCGCACTCTCTGTTCAGTGAGAAAGATAAGCTCACCCGATCGGGCGTATCCCTGTTCAGCCTGCCCGGTACTGACGTCCCCCTGGTATCAGGGTGTGCCGCCTGGCTTTACTGTGAACTCATCCCCGAAGAGCATAATCAGCAGACCTACGATTTGTTTATCGGGGAGATAAAATCCGCGTGGGCAGACAGCCGTTTCTTCCGGGACGGGCACTGGCAGTTTGAGCATCTGCCGGCAGACCAGCGCAGCCTGCATTATATTGCCGGCGGCCATTTCTACACTACCGGTGACGCCATTGAGATCGCGGATGCGCCAGCGGAAACGCCCGGAGCATCGGAGAAATAATCAACAGGTGGGTAACTGAAGTCAGGCCGGCAGCTGGCGGCGGCTGCGCCCCGCCAGCATGATGATCAGTTCTGAAATGCGCCTGACATCATCTTCCAGATGTTCGAGCGGGCGATGGATCAGTCCGACATCCCGATAAAACACCTTCTCACCCAGACTAATCGCCCTGACAGAGGATGGCCAGCGCTGCCAGGCAGCGATGCGGGGCAGCAGGGCGACACCCACGCCGTTGCTCACCAGCTTAAGAATAGCCTCCAGCTCGTCCACCTCACAGATTTCAGTGACGGCAAATTTCATTTCTCTCAGAAAACGGTCTACCAGGCGTCCGCCGAATGACGAACGGTCGTATCGGATAAAAGGCTGTCCGGTCAGCAGACCGGCTATATCGTCACCGGTCACGGTTTTAGGCACAATAAGATGAAATGGCTCGTGTGCCAGGGCGCTCCACTGCAGGGCCTGCGGTAACGGGAAAGGGGGTTTCAGTACGGCGGCCATATCAATCTCACCGGCATCGACGAGATTGATTAAATCCATTGATAAACCCGGAACAACCCGGATACGGCAGCCGGAACTCTGCTTACTGAACAGCGTCAGCGCATCCGGAAGCAGGGTACGCTGTACGGAGGCAATTGCGCCAATCGTGACGGTTTTACCCGGCACCTTCCGGGGCAGTCTCTCCCCCAGCCCGTCATAGAGGGTCATCAGCTCCTGCGCCTGAACAACAAGCTGAAGCCCGTTCTGGTTCAGGCGTGCATTTCTCCCCGAACGGTCGAACAGCGGGTAGTTCAGGTCTGCCTCAAGTCGCTGCATCTGGGCACTGACCGCGGCCTGAGTCAGGCCGATTTTATTGCCTGCCGCCGCAAAGGTCCCTTCCCTGGCAACTATCAGAAACGTTTTCAGTTCACGAATCAAAGCTCACCCACACTCAAATATAATTTGTACTATATAAAGATATATATTGATTTTAATCAAATAAATTTATTTATAATCTCCTTTGTGACGGTAATGTTAATGTCACACCAGACACTTATCTGGTTCAGCACGCGGCATTGCTCAACTTAAATCAGACGTTAAGCTGCCCGACAGCAGCGTCTCCCCTGTGAGGATGCATCAAATGAGCCTTTCTCCTTTCCACCTGGCAATTCCTGTTTATGACCTTAAAGCCACGCGCCATTTTTACGGTGAGGTGTTCGGACTAAGTGAAGGCCGCTCCAGCGAACAATGGGTGGATTTTGATTTCTATGGTCATCAGCTGGTGATCCATGAACACCCCAAAACCGCATCTCAGGAAAGCGTCCATTCAAATCCCGTTGACGGCCACGACGTACCAGTGCCGCACTTCGGTATCGTATTGCAGTGGGATCAATGGGAGGACCTGGCTGAACGCCTCAGGTCGTTTGGCACTCAGTTTGTGATTGAGCCTTACATCCGTTTTAAAGGCCAGGTCGGTGAACAGGCCACCATGTTCCTCTTTGATCCCTGCGGTAATGCGCTTGAATTCAAGGCGTTCAAAGATATCAGCCAGCTCTTCGCTAAATAGACCCCAGACGCGGCTTCAGGTCGCGCCTCACTGTTTTTCACCCGACTGTATCACGCGTGCCTGCTGCTGCTTTCTGGCAGAGGCTACGCTGTTTAATCTGAGGGCTGGACATGAAAAAAATAACACTGGTTTGGCAGATAGTTATCGGGCTTGCACTGGGAATAGTCGTGGGGTGGTATTTCAATACGCATCCGGAATATCAGCAGTGGGTCAGTCACGAAATCCTTAAGCCGCTCGGCGATATTTTTATCAAAATGATGAAGATGGTCGTGGTACCGATCGTATTCTGTTGCATGATTCTGGGTATAACCGGCAGCGGAGACAATAAATCCTTCGGCAGAATGGGTGTCAAATCTCTGGGCTATTTTTTTACCGTCACGGGGATTGCCATCATTTTTGGACTGGTCCTGGCCAACCTGATCGCGCCGGGAGAAGGCACCAGCATACAGGGAATGGCGCACGGTGCCGGGCACATGAAAATGGAGCCGGCACGCGGCGCACTGGTTATCCTGCAGAACATCGTGCCGGATAACCTGTTTGTTGCGCTCTCTGAGGGCAAGCTGCTGTCGGTCCTGTTCTTTGCAGTCATGTTTGGCATTGCGCTTAACGGACTCCCGCGCGAAAAGACAGCTCCGATTCTGGGCGTTCTGCAAAGCGTATCGGACGGTATGTTCCGCGTGGTTTCCATTGTCATGGCGTACGCGCCGGTTGGCGTGTTCGGTATGATTGGTGCCACCGTCTCAACATTCGGTTTCGCCTCGCTTCTGCCCCTTTTAAAGCTTGTCGGTACCGTTTATCTCGGCCTGATATTGTTCGCCCTGATTGTGCTGGGGGGGATCTGCGCTCTGATTGGTGAAAACGTATTCAGACTGATAAAACATTTCCGCCAGGAACTGGTACTGGCCTTTTCAAGCGCAGCGTCGGCTGCCGTTATGCCTCAGCTGATGTATAAGCTGGAGCGGTATGGGGTACCGGGCCGTATCGTCAGTTTTGTTGTACCGGTAGGCTATGCGTTTAACCTGGATGGCGCATCGATCTTTCTTGGCGTTGCAACCATATTTGTCGCGCAGCTCTACGGCATTGATCTGACACTGATGCAGCAAGTTATTCTGGTCGTCACCATGGTGCTGACCTCAAAGGGTGCCGCCGGCGTTCCGGGTTTTGCCATTCTCATCCTTTCAGCTACGCTGGCTTCAGCAGGGCTTCCGCTGGATGCCGTCGCACTGATAGCCGGCATATTCCGTATTATCGATAGCGGCACCACAACCCTGAACGTACTGGGTAACATTGTTGCTCCGCTGGTCATTAATCGATGGGAAAGGCAAACCGACTCGGTCGCTGATGTTAATGCTCAAATAAATGAGCCCTGAAACTATCATCGGCAGAGACGACGAACAATGCGAAGTATGTCTGTTAATGCCGCTTTAGCGGCATGGAGGCGTCGGATGACGCTGAGGGTCACACCAATGCTGAACGGCGCCGTGTTCCCGACGTAGCCGGTTACAGACGCATAAATCCTGCCATACCCTTCACTGAACAGCCTAAAGAAGCGTATTCAGAAGTCATTTTTACGCAGGCAATGCATATAGAATACATCATCCTACGTCGGAAAATTTTTATTTATATGAATGCGTTACTTACGGCACATGCCACCATTTCTGCCATGTGCGCTGCGCGTGCCGTCAGGAATTGTGCTGCTGCGTCCAAACTCCCTCATACAGTGTGCCGGTAACGGAAAGTTTTTCAAAAGGCGGTTCCTGCTGTCTTCGCTAAAAATATGTGTGCCTTACTCAAAATTTTGGCCTCTTACTTTCAGCGCCGTAATGCCCCTTGTCGGTTCCTGATACTGGTGTCCGCTTCTGGCACAGGGCTGCTGTTGCAGCCCTCACAAATTAAACTTCAATAGACTCAGATATCTCCAGGGCATCATCCACTTCAATACCGAGATAACGGACTGTACTTTCGAGTTTTTTATGACCTAACAGTAGCTGGATCACTCGAAGATTCTTCGTTTTTTTATAGATCAGATATGGCTTGGTTCTTCGCATAGAATGCGTACTGTACAGAGTCTCGTCGAGACCTAGCTTATCAATCCATCCATGAAAAATACGGTTATATTGCCTGGTTGAGATATGTCGTGAAGAACCGACGCGGGACTGGAACAGATAGTCGCTACTACGTAGATGAGCCATATTAATCCACGCGGCTACAGCCTCTCTGGTTCCCTTAGTCAGTTCAAACTGAACGGGGCTTCCCGTTTTTTGCTGCAGCACTGTCGCTCTGCCCGAAACAGAGTGCCCATAGGCCACATCAGAAACCTTTAGCTTAACCAGATCACAGCCCCGAAGTTTACTGTCCAGAGCCATGTTTAACAGAGCTAAATCGCGTACTTTTCCTTCCAGCTCAAGTCTGATACGGATTCCCCAGATATGAGAGATCTGAAGAGGCCGTTTCTGGCCAATAAGACGGCCCTTGTTCCATGGGAATGTTGTCATGCTCAATCTCCATTGGGTTAGGAGATGTGATTATGGTCGTCCAATATGAGCGAGCAGCGGACATGATATGCAGCAGCGATTTCGCTCAAAGTTCAATCATTCTGTAAAGGATATGATTAAAATTCATCTTTGTCATACATGGAATAAGACTAATGAATATACATATTAGACCAGCTCAATTGTCTGACGTTGAAGGTATTTTCACTGTCAGAACATCAGTCGCCGAAAATCATCTGAGCCGTGAAGAGATGCGGGAGATGGGCATCACCGAAACTACCGTGAGCAATATGATCAAAGAGAGTCGTTGCGCATGGGTTGCAACAGATGATGATGAAGTGGTGGGTTTTTCGATGATTTTAAGGGAGAAAGGCTCGCTTTATGGTCTTTTTGTCCTTCCTGCCTATGAAGGCAGAGGCATCGGTCGCAGACTTACAAAGATTGCGGAACAAGAGTTGTTCAAACATCACGAAGTTGCCTGGCTGGAAACAGATAAAAACAGCCGTGCGGCCAAATTCTACATGCAACTCGGCTGGGGTAATAAGACAACATTAGATGACGCTTTTATTCGATTAGAGAAGCATCGTGGTAGTTGACCTTCTACAGCTCTTATAGAGCTCCGCTTTTGGCAGGCAGCAGCCAGTGGACCGGCATGTCTGTTATGAGAGCGAAGCGGACGTGGTATTCCTGGTATCATTGAAATTTTCGAGCATTCCACTCATCGCGGGTGATTTCCCAAAGCTCAGAATCCAGAAGGCCGCTGACATACTCCTTCTTAACAGTTTTGATAAGCCGCATTCCGCTAGTGACCGAAATACGTTGAGAGCGGCTATTAAGGGCTGCTTTAGGTGCGCGTAACACCGGCTTATTCAACACATTGAACCAGTAATCTGTAGCCGCAATACTAGCCTCACGCATATAGCCCTGACCCTGATATTTCGGTGCGAGCCAGAATCCACGATTGTTATCTTCTTCATCGTAAAGACAGATCAAGCCCATGACTTTATCTGGTATCTCACGATTTCTGATAGTCCAGAACCATGCAATTCCTCTCGCCATGTCAGGCAGAGCAACGTTATTGACGTAATTCTCTGCACCATTCTCTGGATAAGGCCAGGGGACCGATGCCACCATATAGCGGACTATTTCCCAGCGGGGATAAAGCGTCTGGATCTGCTTAGCATCTTCGGCGACTAATGGTTTCAAAAGCAACCGATCTGTTGTAAGTGTGGGGGTTGGCATGGGCAATTATCCTTGGTGGTTGATGAATTCCCGATCAGATTTTGTTTACCTTACGAAAAATATGCACATACCGTCATCTGTTGCATCATGCAAAGATGGTATTACGGCTTCAGCGTCCGCTACTGGCACAATACCGACGCTAAATAATGTCCGCTTTGAGCGAGAAGCGGACCTCACGATCCTGTTTATAAACTCCTGTGCCCATTAATCCATGGCTATTCAGTATATTGAAACAGGCAATTCAGCTCCTTAATGCACTAACCCATGAAAAAATGTATTGCGAATCAATATCATACCTGAGTATAACTTCATCAGATTATTGGAAAAGTCGCATAAACAGGAGAGGTATGATGATTTCAAAAGAAAATGCAGAGCATTATGTCTGGGGCGATGATTGCGACGGCTGGTATCTGGTAAACCGACAAGACATGCTGGTCATTCATGAAAAAATGCCGTCAGGTACTGCTGAAAAGCGACACTGGCACTCTGTCTCAAGACAGTTTTTCTTTGTGCTCAATGGTGTTTTATCTATGGAGTTAAAGGGTGAAACGCACAATATTAAACCCCTGCAGGGATTAGAGATTCCCCCGGGGGCAAAACATCAAGCCAGAAACGACACGGAGTCTCCCGTGGAATTTATTGTGATTTCGCATCCCACAACACGAGGGGATCGTACTGACCTTCCTTGACCCTGCTGGCAATTCACGAACAATGGCTATGGCTTGTCATAACGTAATGTCCGAGTGGTGACGCTAACGTACCTGAGTATTGGCAACGTCCGCTTCTGGCACAAAGCAGCCGTTCTGGCTGCGACTTATTTAAACAACACGGGGAACAGCTTTTTCCCCGTGTCTGGCAGGAATATACCCGCCGCGCGTTCATCATAATTACGGTTGTTTGCTGTTACCCAGCACTTTGTTAATCGCTTCGGTCCCACATTGATCGTCGGATTCCGCGCCGCCGGTGCCCGCCATGCCGATAGCGCCGATCCACTGGCCGCGATATTGCACCGGCACGCCGCCGCCAAGCAGCAATAGCTCATTAACCGTATTCAGGTTGACGCTTTCCGGTGAGGATTGCGCCTTTATGGTCAGTTGTCTGGTCGGCGTTTTGGTGGAGAGCGCAGTAAACGCTTTACGCCATGCCGCCTGAGTGTTGTGCGGTCCCACGTTGTCATCCCGCATCAGCGTGACCAGATTTCCGCCCCGATCCACCACGGCGACTACGCCCTGACGATTCATGTTATGGCAGGCAGACAAGGCCTCCGTTGCCAGTTGATTACTCAGCGCCTGCGTCATGTCATAGACGGAGGCTGGCTCAGCAGCGAGCGCCACGGCAGGTCCGGTTGTCAGCATCAATGCCAGCAGTAAACGTTTCATTTATTTCAGCTCCCGCGATAGGTGGAATATCCGTACTGGCTCAGCAGCAACGGAATGTGATAGGTGGTAGTGGTATTGGTGATATGGAACTCCACCGGGATTTCGGGGAAGAAACTCTGCTGTTGATGTGCCGCAAAATAGTGACCGGTTTTAAAAATCACCCGATAGTCGCCCGCCTCAAAGGGCTTTGCTGGCCAAAGGGCATCAATCCGACCCTGCTGGTTAGTATTGGCGGTATTCAGTACTTTCCAGCTTTCCCCCTGTTTCTGCTCAAGCATCACCTCAACCTCTGAGGCCGGCAGCCCGGTTTGCTGGT
>Ga0265797_10004381_pt1 | contig 21657 bp, 12 predicted proteins | sample P2T30metagenome_FD_192433 | JGI IMG/M metagenome (GOLD analysis project Ga0265797, IMG submission 192433) | Plant litter microbial communities from East Loma Ridge, Irvine, California - P2 T30 | ecosystem: Environmental > Terrestrial > Plant litter > Unclassified | place: USA: California... | reverse complement strand
TAAAACCGTGCGGTACTCGGGCAAGGAGCGTGACGCGACGGGTCTTTATTACTACGGCTACCGCTACTACCAGCCCCGGGCGGGGCGGTGGCTGAGTGCGGACCCGGCGGGCACGGCGGACGGGCTCAACCTGTTCAGGATGTGCAGGAATAATCCTGTCAGTTTCAGGGATGTATCAGGAACGGAGAGCGTAAATGTAAATTTGAAAAACATGGCAATTGCCACAGGAGGGATGATTTTCATCTATGTCTTATATCGCTATTTTCATAGCGACCCTGAGCAAAAAATAACATCTTCTGAATTAATTAAAAAATTCAATAACTTTACAGGCGAGTCACAGCATGCATTGGAAGAAGAACGTGGTTTTTTTAAACGTACCTTTCCCTTCCTCTCAGAAATACCCTTTAAAACCAAAGAATACGAAGGGTTCAAAATAAATAATTTCAGTAAACATATCAGTGAAGACGAGAAGGAACTTATTATCGTTGGACATGGTCGCCTGCGATCAAAGTTTCGTAAAATATCCAACTCCCCTACTGAGATATTATTTTACACGAGAGAAAAAGAGGTCCTTTCTTTCTCAGCAGTGGATGCTTTTAGATTTCAGACTCTACGTTCTGGTTTTTACCCTGTGGTGGATACCGTAAAAAAAGGTGAAGGATTAAGAGATTATGAGCTTCAACATGCAGATGTTTTTGAGCTAAAATACACTAAGTTCATCTATTATTCTAGATTACTTAACAGGGATATTATAAACGGAAGAAATATGACTAAAGGCAATAAACCAATTAGAGATATCCTGACTGTTAATCCCGGAAAAAACATAGCATTAAGCAAGATACTAAGGACTATACCACAGTATAAAAAAGTACACGCATTTTTTTGTCGTGTAACGAATAAAAGAAGCATCTACCCTTATCGTTGAAAAAGCGAGGGGGCTAAAAGGAGATCTTTTTAACGTTAGCGTTTTGCCGTATGACCGAAAAGGAATCCATAATCATCCGGTATTATCGCAAAAATGGCAAGAGATACCGGGCACGCGTTTTGAGTATCTCCTGACGGCTCTTATTTTCTCGTTACTAAGGCAGATATTACTTATAATATCTATCATATCCACACAGCATAAGCGTAGGATCTTTATGATCACCCACACTGTCACTTTTAACAATGCCATGCTCACCGTCCGGTCAGCCTGTGAATTTTGATACTGTTATATCGTACAGATAAATCTTTTGCATTTAATTATCAATTTCTATATTTCTGCGTTCATCGCCTGCAGGCTATATATTCACCCATCTCATATCAGGGTTCGCTCACAATCAAAGATGCAGAGGCATGAAAAGGCCCGGTTGCAATGTCTCTGACTGCTTTATTGGGATCACGTAAAAGTGAGAATGTCAGAACTGCACTACTACTGCCATTTACTGAAAATAAAAAATCATGGTTATTTTTCAGCTGATGTCCGTTTGCGAAAACGCTTACTCCCAATGCAGTGTTGTCTGTAGCAATCAGGGAGTCAGACCAGCTGACAGGGGTCATGTTAAGTCTCAAATTAATATAGTGCTCATTTTTTCCCTGGCAGGTCACCGTGATAATCTCGTTTTTATCATTACTCCCCCCCGGGACTGTCTCAATCTCCCTCCTCTCAACAGAACCGAAATCTATATTGATCTGATTTCCGGTGTTTACAGAGCACAGTTCAGGAGGGGGAGGAGGCGGCGCATAGCCGACACAACTGTAACGCGAACGATAGGTATTTTCCCCATAATTTAAAAAGACAGATTGAGGATTAGAAGGCCCTGCAGTCAGAAACGCCACTATGCAGTAATTATATCCGGGCCTTAGTGACTTTTCAGCTATAGGCCATGTACCCTGATATAAACTTAAATAATCAGACCATCTGGCATGACCACTGTATGCTGCAGGAGTAGGGTCTACTTTAGGACGAAGATTAATTTGAATATCATCTCCTCGTAAACCATCACACTGCGGATAGCCGTCTATGATAGCGCAATACTGAAGCCAGAAACCTTTATCGCTTCCACCGGGCAAGGGCACGGCAGGTAAAACTGTATTGTCTCCGCCTGTAGAACGTATCGTCACCTGGCTTCCCGGTGAACAATATCCCCCAGGACCATCGCATGTAGCTTCCAGGCCTGCCAGTGCCCTGAAAGAAAGTGCACAACATATACTCACTATCATCGCAATAGACAATGGCTTAACTAATTTTCTCATTTCATTCTCCATAAGTTCATCCGATGGCTACGAGCATCCACCGGAATTTGTACTGACTGGTTCAGGGATAAGACAGCTCAAACGCGGTAAATGCCGTAAAATTTCCTTGCATGATGTTACGCATTCGCAGGGCTTCAGGCTCACCCTGTACATATCCCCTTAACTGCAGCTGCGTCTGCCCGCTACTCAGAACTTTTCCTGCTACCGGCTGATTGAAAGGTAATGGCTGACCGCCCTCATACTTAAGTCCAATAGCTATGCCCGACGCAGGGCCGCTGCTTAAGGCCAGCAGGCCCGGAAATGAGGAATTTTATGTACCCTTAAACGTTATGGTTACTGTATTGGCAAGTCGTGTGTCGCAGTTCAGGAGATTGATTTTAAAAGGCTTCCCGAGGGTGCGGAAATTCTGGTAAAGTTATCTGTCAGTACTGATTCCGAGATCCAGTCTGATATCTGTTGTTTCAGGATCCAGCACACACGGCTCTGCTACCACAGCACCACTTAAATTCACATTATTATCTTTTGCACAAACATTCTGCTGAGTCCGGCAATTGCAAGCAGGAGCAACGATGTTGACCTTAGCCGGAAATGAGTGTGTTCAGTAATCCATATCATTGCCTCTTCCTTACTGATAGGCTACTACCAGCGTGGCCGTGATACTGAAATCCTGCTCAGTCAGTACAGTCCCTTCTTCCTTAACTGGCACTGCCTGCAAATCGGGTGGGCTGTGATAGTTAACAGGAATTACTGCGTTAATCTGCAGAGGTTTACCATTTTGTAAGATGCGTATTCCCAGGCCGGCGACACTGGTTTTCAGCGCTGTGCTTTCAAATCCTGCTGGTATACCTTTTACTGAAAGCCCTAAAGACCAGTCTTTGTTTACTTCGTCGCAGGTCAGCGTATAGGGAATTGGTTTGAGATAACGTTGCCCGTCCACCCTGTGAGTACCAATATTGCCAAACTGCACGTTTATGTCCTGCCCACCAGCTACATGGCAAGGTTTTTTGCGCAACGTACCGTGGAATTCAACCGGTTGCTGATCCCCTTTTTGATCAGCATGCACATTGGGCTGTACTGCAAAAGTCGACACTGCCAGTATTATCACAGTGGTTATTTTTAGATATGTGGAGTTACTTTTCACTGACATAAAGCCTCAGTTGAAAGCCACTTTCAGTGTGGCAGTTGCACTAAAGTCCTGACCGTTGGCAAACGTGGCATCCTTTTCCATTACTAACAGGCTCTCAATTTTTGGCGGCAACGCGGGATCAACGTCATACCACCTGCCAAGTTCCATCCGGGTATTATTAAGTAACAGCCTGATGCCCAATCCGGTGGCATCCGTGCTCAGCACAGTGCTGTCAAAGTTTGCGGCAGTGCCTACAAATTGAATCTGGATGCTTTTTCCTCCATCGTCACCACTGCAAGACAAGCTGTAATTAAGTGGCTGTCGGTAGATGCCTGAGGCAATTTCGCTGACAAACACATCTCCAAAATTAACCGTAACAGATTTATTGCTGCTGAATGAGCAGCGCCCATTTGCTACTACAGTACCTGAAGCGGAGATGGCTATCGTTGTGGGATCCATTGCCGTAAATGCAGGAGCGGCTAACAGTAAGCTACAGGCGGCTATCAGCAGTCTTCCCTTATGCATCATGTATAAGACTGCCTGGTAACACCAAAAAATATTAAGTGAGAAGTTTTTCTTCATGCGGAAGTACTCAGCCACAGGTTTGTCGGCAATGCATACTGGCTTGTGAATTCGTGCGCGCAGGAGTATTTTCACGCTTTTTTACTCCATCAGTGAGTCTGAAGTATTTTTCCATTTTCAGAGCGAATTATTTCAGGTGCATCATCCATAATGCATTGCAAATGGCATTTCCTGTAAATGCATCGTAAAGTTTTACGGCTGAGCGAATGCAACCGTAAAGCCGGAATCAAACCCACTTTACAGTAAAATTTCTCGCCCGGATCCATACGTATTTCTGTACCTCGCTCCCCATTCTTGCAACTATTAAAATCGCCTGACCTGATTAAAAATTTTGACTGTACATGGCAGTAACATTGCATATTAAAATTAGGATTTTTAATGTACACCCCCGGGTTTGCATTTGACGCTTCAATTAAAACAAAAAACAGCACACCAGTCGCGGAAAGAAAAGTAAGTACTTTTCGAGATACTGATAACGGATAGTTTAAATATTTCACCTGCAAATTACTCATTAGAAAGGCGTGACTTAAATCATATTTTTTTATATATCTCACGATTCACTCCTTATTGTCTACCCTGCATTAATCACGAACTGGTGGAAAGCTGGATTAACCTGCCTTACTACTTTTCACAGTACAAAAATCTTTGGTACATCCGAACGTAAGCGTCGGACGCCCGCCATAATCGTTTATATATGTCAGAACAGGATTGTCTCCCAAATCACCTGCGTTGACGCCTAGCATTGTACTGCTTTTGGGAGGTATCATCACAGGTGAAAATCCTTTCACTGATTCCTTTCTCAGGATATTAGCACTTGCTCCCGCAATAGTTATGTAAAAGGGCGTGGGATTACTAACAACGTATCTGTCACCCTGCCGCGTCATGGTAAGCTTCAAATGGGGTAGGTCATTTTTATTCTGGCTCATATTCGAAATCAATGCAGGCCGGTAAAATAACTTTATGCGGGTTTGCAGAGCTATCTGCAGCATGTTGGGTTTCCCAGGTTTGGGTGGAATTTCCCGCAGGTTAAAGTAGAATAAAGTTTCCCTGTCTTGGGGCAGCATTTTCAGACCTGATGTAGGCTGAATTTTTACCTGACTTTTCTCACCTGCTTCAATACGCTGCAGAGGGGGCAGTACCATTAAAGGCGACTCAATCTTCTTTCCGTCAGCATCCTCAATCCATGCCTGAGCCAGATAAGGGAGCTCTTTGTTTTGATTACTAACACTGAGAGCTACAGAGGGGTCAGTATCGTTAAAAATGACTCTTGTACGATCCAGCGCAATCGCGGCACTGACATATTGTGTAGTCATTACTCCCAGAAATAAAAACTTACCTGCATACTGAATATAACGATTTACAATGATGCCAGTTTTTTTATTCATCATGCGATCACTCTCCGAAAACATTAGTAAAAACACAAGGTCCGTCAACCTGTACTAAGCTTTTACTGCGGATATATAAAATGTAATTCATATCTTTTTCATGCCATAAATAATGAACCATCCGGACCAGCCAATCAGGATATTTTCCCTAAAAACACAGGGGCTAAATTATCTCCGTGGGTGAATGTCTCTAAGTCAATATTAGATTATACTTTCAGGCTGGCGATGTGGTGGTAGCGCCTAAGCGTGCATTTTTAGCTGCTTTTTGACATATCAGGGACAGACGACGGTTTATCAGGTCATCCGGAAAAGATGAAGGCAACTTTATTGTACACTGTGTTTTGCCACCCCACTGCACGCTCATTTCAGAACCGGGGCTGAGACCTGTTAACCAAGCGCTGCCGCTATCACTGATAATTCCGGACTGCACTTTATTTTTATTTATTACAATGGCCCCAAAGGGAGGTGTGCCCCCCTCTGCCATAGCGATGGTGGTCATTGCTTTATAACCAGGGACGACACCAAATTTACGATACCCGATCGCTCCCTCGGTAAAAGTTCCCTGCACAACTGATCGCGTTGTCTCAACGTTGTCAGGTAGCTTATTGATGTCTATCTCATAGGTGCTGCGATAATAACTACTGATGTCACTTATCACGGCTTTACCAAATCTGTTGGTGTATGTCAAACCACCATTTCCTTTCACGGGTATATTCTTCACGCCATCAGCATCAACCATCATCCGGCTGCCTCCGTTATTGTTAACACGATGCAAAGCGGCCCCCTCATGGGTTAAGGTTGCCCCTCCCCTTAGCGAAAGCCCTACCGCCTGATATTCGTTGCTTTCTGCACTGGCATTAAGTGTCATATCAGCCATATTTCCAGAATAAGAGAGATAAGCGCTGCCCAGAGTATTGCCATCGCTCCTGAAACCACTTTTCAGGCTGAAACTGGCGTTATCAAACTGACCAGAATAGCCAGCAGTATGCGTAACATGACCACGCCGGGACTGATTCTCATAATACATTCTGTCGTTGTTACCTAAAGGCACGCTTATGCCGAGCGACAGACCATCATCACTCCTGCGGGCATAGTTTGTGCGATATGCAGACAGATTCAGATTTACATTCCTTAATTGCCTGGTGTCGAAAGTACTTGATAGCGACAATGTTAATGAATTACTGTCGGCCTGATTCCAGTAGGTTTGATAGCTATAATTGACATAGCTGCTCACCCCCAGAGAGGGAAAAATTTTATTAAATGTGACCGTATATAATTCCTTACTACTACCGCGATGATAATCCCCATGACGGGCATTCAGATACTGAGACATATTCATAAACTCCCGCTCGGAGAAACGGTAACCAGCAAAAGTTAACTGACTGTTCAGTTCCTGGAATCGCCGCGAGTAGCTCAGTCTGTAAGAGCTCCCGTTGCGCGTCTCTTTATCAGGCAGCCGTGCCTGAGAGTGCGTTACGTCAAATGATAATGCGCCAAAGTCATAAAGATTAAGTCCTATTCCCACCGCTCCGGCATTATAATTCCCCGCCATAATACTGCCACCAAATAATGACCAGTTGTTATTGATACCCTGTGAGAACTCACCAGATATAAAAACAGGCCCCTCCCCTGAGCGCATCTGATTTGCGACTTTTCCTGAATAAACTCTATAACGCATCAAACCCGGACGGGTAAGATAAGGTGAGCTGAATGTTTCAACCTGAAAGGACTGAACACTCCCATCCTGTTCCGTTACTTTTACATCTAACTTACCGTTAAAAGCACTATTCAGTTCCTGAATGCGAAATGGCCCCGATGCCACGGTCGTTTCATAAATCACCCGGCCCTGCTGACTCACCGTTACCCTGGCATTAGTTTTAGCAAACCCTGAAACTTCCGGAGCATAACCCCTCAGGTCAGGAGGAAGCATATTATCGTCGGTTACAAGACTTACACCAGTGAAGCGAAAGCTGTCAAACAGACCTGAAGCGAGATAATCCTCACCCAGCGTTAATCTGGCTCGCAAATGCCCCAGAGCGCGGTATATATAGTAACGACTCCAGCTCCACTGGTTTTCATGACCCGATGAGTAAAACGGAGAGATATTATACTGTGCCTGCCAGTCAGCCCTGAATCGCCAGGCGCCTATGTTGGCACCCGCGGTGCCATTGCCACTCAAGGATTGCGTTGATTGACCTCCGAACGTACGCACAGACTGGGCATTCAGGTTATAGTCAAAAAGCCCTCCAGCAAGCCCATCTTCCCAGCGAGAAGGTGGGTCCCAGTAATCCGAACTATATTCAAGGTACCTGTGGGGTAAATTGACATGTAGTACCCCATTACCAAGATCACCCCGAACCGCAGTCCCCGGCAGCGATTGAACATCAAGACACTGGCTATTTTCCCACCAGCTGATGCGACCGAGCGCATTTTTTTTAAGCCCAAACTGTTTAACAGTTTCGCGTGATAAACAGGGCAGGCTCCTATCAGGAGCGTTGTCAGGTACAAGAAATCGGATTGTCTGCTCGGAAAGTTCTTTATCATTAACCCGGACAGCCATCCTGTATTCGCCTGGCATTATGTAACCTGGACGAGAGAATTGCTCAAGGTTGACATGAGCACGATCTTTTACATCCAGCACATCACCATTAAATTCAATATTCTCTGAGGCTGCCGTCCGTTCTGCCACAATAGCCAGTAACACCCCAGCCAGTATCGGACGACTAAATACCAGGAAAGACTTTTTTCTTTTATATGAAAGCGCAAATAATGACATACGATTTTATTTCCCAACTTCGGAGAAAGTATTCACAAGCGTCGTACGCCCCGCCTCTGCAAGATATCCCTGATGTGGAATCATCAGAATGTATAAAACAAGCAAAAAAGACGGATAATTCTCGTGAGTCTTTATCTTATGAAAATATTCATCCCTGAAATGCATTTCCCTGTAAACAAGACCTCAAATGGTCAGAGATTTCTTAGTAAAAAAAGAATTTATTTAATCAGTTTCAGGAGCTATCTGTTACTTTTACTGATAATCCAGTGTAAAATTGGCAACCGACGTAAATTCCCCAGGTAGCACTCGTTCTTTGCTACTGCCATGCAGATACGCTGCGAAACGCAGAGTATTATTGTTTCCCTGAATTACTGTAGCTGGCGCTATCTGGCCAAGGGTAATGTTTTTACCATTATCTGCAGTGATAGCGATGGATGCACCGGAAGCAGTCCCCTGTATTGCCAGATATCCGGGCCGCAGTGTGGACTCCGTTCCGGTAAACTTTGCAGTTACCGTTTTGTCAGCGAGAGCCGTTACATCACAGTTTTCAAGTTTGATTTCAAAAGTACGGGGGGCCGACATGCCATCAGATGCCAGCATTTTATATGAAATCTGTCCAAGATTAACGGTCTGGTCAATTGTGTCAGGCGTTATAGAGCACGGCGCGCTGATAATAGATCCCGTAAATGTCACGGTGCCATGACCAGGACTTGCCGCATTTACGGCATCAGAAACTAATATCGCACTGGCTGCCAGAGCCAGTAAAGTCTCTTTATTTATCATTACTAAAACCTTAATTTAATGGTTAAGTTAAATCGAACGTTTTTCAGTCAGCCTGTTAGAAGATAAAGGCCGTTGAATATATAACTGAGTGTGGAATGCAGCTCCTTTTACACTCTCATTAAAATTATGACTATTATTTTCCACATGTTAATCAGACAACCTGAATTACTTTGTAGGTTTTGGACTACACGTATTAATTTAGAATGAGAATATATCTATGGCCTTTGACCTGGTACGTGCTTTTTCTTTCGTCTATTTAAGCCGCCCTTAATGTTATTAACGGATTTTGCAGATTAAACGGGTTACAACTGGAAACCCTTGAGTTCTTTTTGTCAGGCTGAATTCTGAGGGTTTTCTGGTTAATTATTAACCTCAAAAGGATGTTACGCTTAAGAGAATCAGACATTAAACAAGACGCTGCAGCTCAAGAAAGACCGGCCACAAAATAAGCAGCGAAGCAATGCGTTAATAATCTACAAGCACGGTTAATGACTGTATATTTATTGCACTGGCTTTAGCTTACATTACTTTACTCTGCACAAAGAAACCAAACTAAATAGAAACTAATTTACTCATAAACATACTCGCCGCTTCAGAAATAAAAAATCTAGCATCACTAAACTTTCTTATGTTGTTTTCTTTACATTCTATATGTAAGGTTTGCTATTATTTATTGGGGGTTGTTATGGCTTCATTTATTATCGTTGATGATCATCCACTGCTCAGGCTGGCCGTAAGAAATGTACTGGAAAAAGAAAACCATAGTGTTCTGGCCGAGGCGTCCGATGGAAAAGATTTGCTTAAGCTATTGCTAAACAGTAAGGCTGACATACTGATACTTGACATCGACATGCCAGGCCCCGATGGGATTGATATCATCTGTGACATTCGTCAGGCAGGGATACATATTCCGATAATAGTTATTAGTGGAAAAAATCCCAGCTTTTACGTTCCGCTGAGTATAAGGGCAGGAGCGAATGGATTTATCAGCAAAAAAAATAGTCTCGATGTATTGATGAGCGCTGTTAACGCAGTAATCTCAGGCTATGGTTACTTCCCTTTTCCTAAGAATGAGATATATAACAGCTCGTATTCAAAAACAGACGCAGAACGGCTCCAGAGTTTATCGCGACGTGAATGTGAAATACTGCACTTACTGGGCAGTGGGAAAGAATTGATAAGCATTGCGAGGCAATTGAAAATCAGCACCAAAACAGTTAGTACTTACAAGGCCCGTCTGATGCAAAAGCTTGCACTTAAAAACCATCACCACTTACTGGATTTTACTCGCAGGAATAACATCAATTGAAGCGCCGTTATTATCTCTTAGTCTTCATTACCATGCTAAGCCTTTCACTTAATGTGAATGCAGCGTCTCGTCTGCTACAGTACACGTTGCCCGCTATGCCAGACGTTTCAGCCCCAGTGCTGTCAGATACTGAATGGAGATGGCTCGGACAACGCAGGGTTGTCAGGCTGGCTTTGTATGGTCAGAGTCGGCCGCCACTATACCGCAGCGATCCTGAGCACAGGGTGCAGGGGTATTTACCGGACCTGGCATGGAGCTTAACCCGCAGTCTGGGCCTTACATTAGAGTTTATTCAGTACGACAGCCCTGAAGAAGCCTACTCAGCACTGAAAAAAAAAGAAATTGATTTCATCTTCTCGCCTGCTGGCGATATACCGCTGTTGCATCCTGAGCAGGTGCAAACGATTGATATTGCACCAGCCTACCCTGTCGAAATGAAAAGAAAGGGCAATCCTTTCAGAGGAGGAACCTCATTTTATCCGGTAACTGACAAAAACATTTCTCGGCCATTTCCAGGCTCAGTACCCGGAAAGCAACTGGCAGAACTGGCTCAGGGAACTGTTCACTTGAGCATTTTACCTGCTGTAGAAGCTTATTTCCTCACTCAACGCAAATACATCAATCTGATTGGTATCAGCCGGTTGTCATCACAGCCCATGACTCCTTATCAGTTTATATTCAGTCACAGCGACCCCCTTCTGTTCAGAACAATGAGTAAAGCCTTAAAACATTTAAGTTCTCATTCATCCGCCGGATATATTTCGGACAGGTGGCAGCCGGCCGGGCTTATTCGTTATCTCGCTGCGCCGCTTGAACTGACAGAAGAGGAAAAAGCCTGGGTCAAACGCCAGCGTGAGGTACGGGTTGCAGCATCTGCCTTTAATCCCCCCTACTTCCTTTCAGTTGACGGCCATGATGCAGGTATAGCGCCTGAGATTCTGGAACTGGTCACACTAAAGACAGGACTTGAATTTCGTTTCATCCACGTTGATGACAGCAAGGACATCCCGGGATTTATGAAAAAAAATAACATCCATATGGCAGCACCGATGACGTGGAGTGCTCAACGTAGCCGCCAGTTTCTGATGACCGTTCCCTTTATGTTTACGCCACAGGTTCTTGTTACCCGATATATGCCTTCTGGGCGTGATGAAAGGAAACACATCGTACTCCCTTCTGGACATGATTCGGCGTCATGGCTGACGGAACAATATCCGTCGGCCAGAATAACCTCAACAGATAATCCAGGTCTGGCCATGCAGTGGGTCGCAGAAGGCAGAGCAGATGTTTTTCTGGATACGCTGATTAGTGCACGCTACTTCGTTGAAAGACTTCATAGCCACACACTACGTATACAGCAGGAACTTTCGCTACCCGATGCAGCTATTGCATTTGCAGTCAGACACAGCGACCCCGAACTCCGCTCTTTACTGAATAAAACTCTTACGCTTATTCCTGCAGATATGATTACCGATATACTCACTCGCTGGAAAAGTACTCCGGCAGCCGGTTTTGATACCTGGAAAATTTACAGGGTTGAATTTTATACCGGAGCAGCAGTGGCGTTCTGTGCACTTACGGCTGTGATAATATGGGCCGGGTTGCTCTGGCGAAAGAAAGAATATGCACAGTGCCGTAAGGAACATCTTCAGCGGGAGATCATGTTTCTGAGACGTCTAATAAACGGTCCGCCACGGCCCGTTTATGTTGTCACACGTGAAGGCAATATCATCCACACCAATATGGCTTTCAATAAATATTTTGATGAGACAACAGAAATGCGTCTGTCCCTTTCGCTTTTTGATATAAGGCATCCTCTTTATCCGGTCTGGATTGAGATCATGAAGGCACCGCCCGAAGGTGATGCTGTTATAGAAGGTGAATTTCTGATTGAACAGGACTCAGAAAAGTCCCGATGCATTCGTCACTGGATAACACGTTGTGAACAGCCAGATGGTTCTCCAGACGGATTTATTGGTGGCTGGCAGGATGTTACGGAATACATCGACATGCAGAAAGAACTTATGCAAGCCCGAGCCTGCGCCGAACAGGCCAGTCAGAGTAAAAGCCGCTTCCTCGCGGTGATGAGTCATGAGATACGCACTCCCCTGAGCGCTATTATGGGTTTACTTGAACTGCATAAACAGGAGAGGCGGACCGACACGCATCTGACAGATATCGCGTATGAAACCTCAACCAGTCTGATGTCGTTGATTGGGGATATACTGGATATTGCACGCATCGAGTCTGGCAAAATGATACTGACCCCTCAGTGGTATTGCATCGACCACCTGATGAGTACGGTAATGTCTGCATTTAGTGCACTTGCGCGTCAGAAAGGAATAACACTGACGCTATGTTGTCAGGAGAACTATGAACTGCTTATTGACGGGGTGCGCCTGCGACAGGTTCTGGCTAATCTGGTGGGAAACGCAATAAAATTTACCAATAAAGGTTATGTGACACTAACAGTCAGCCTTAATGATGATGGCCTTAATCTTAAAGTGCGTGACAGCGGGCCAGGTATAACTCCTGAGCAACAGAAGAAGTTATTTTCACCTTTTGAACAGGGTATCCCGGCAGGAGGTTCAGGCAGCGGGCTTGGCCTGTTTATCAGCCGGGAAATCATAGAAATCATGGGGGGGCGGCTGACACTTCAAAGCGAACCGGGCCAGGGTACGCTTGTCTGCATAACGCTTCCTGTGACATTCAGAACCCCATCAACAACAGATACTGAACTCAACCAGCACGCATCTTTACCGACAGAAATACTAAATCACAGAACACCGCTTCATACGCTGGTGGTAGACGATCATCCAGCTAATCGTCTTCTGATTTCCCGACAGCTTGCTTTGATGGGTCACCATGTTACAGAAGCATTTGATGGTGCCGATGGGCTTGAAAAATGGCACAGAGGATTATTTGACGTCATCATTACTGACTGCAGTATGCCGGTAATGGATGGGCCTGAAATGACAGGGCATATACGTGCAAAGTGCGCAGAAACCTATATCATCGGGATCACAGCCAATGCTCAGGAGTCAGAGAGACAACGTTGCATTCTTGCCGGTATGGATGATTGTTTATTTCGCCCGGTAAAGCTGGCAACACTTTCAGAGGCACTTGAAAAAGTCAGAAAAAAAAATGATTCGTCATCTCAGAGTGAGCTAGCTTGGTGGTTTTACCCAGAGAATCTGAACAATCCCTTGCCTTTCTCTCCTCATGTCAGCGATGACTTTATCTCGATGGTAATAGAAGAATCAGAGAAAGATCTGACTCACGCCCGACTGGCTTTAGAAGCGAATGATTATCATTCTGCAAGGCGGTATTTTCATCGGATGGCTGGCATACTGGCTGTTATAGGTATGGATGAACTAACCGAACAATGTGAGCTGCTTGAGGAACTGGCTGAAATGGAAGAAGAGGAAGCTGTGATAATTTCACATATTTATAATACTGAGGCACTATTGAAAAAACGCAGGCTGAATGATCATTATTCATCTCCGGCGCCACTGCAGTATTGCAAAACTTCATCAGCGTCATAAGGCTTTTTATATTTATCTTCTTCAGTGCAACCAGCTGGAACAAGTATGTGCTATTCATAATGAATAATATTTAGTCAACCGCGCTCCGCCTGGTTCTTTCCAGACGGACACCAGAAACGGCTGTATGAATAACAGCTTCAGCCCTCATATCATCGGTGACCTGTTAAGTGCGTAACCAACGCATCGGTAAAGAAATACGCACGGTTATCTGAAACTCTTAAATCAGCATCATCAACTGTATCCTAACCGGACATTCGCGCACCGTTTTAAGCAGCATCAAGCTCTTTAGCACTATTGCGCTGACTTCTTTGACTCAGTTCGCTTGCCTCAACGTCGTTTCCCGAACGTGCTCCAAACGGCAATTATGCTTCGCGTGCCGAATTCTGACCATTCTCGTCAGCTTCACCGCTCACTCTACCGTGGTGACTTCCCCAGCACCACCTGGCAAGCCACTCTACTTTCTCATTTCCGCAAGCGCGCCAGCCACAATCCTCCTAAGGAGGTTGATACTACTTTAACCTCCAAATAAGTTCCTTGTGTAAATAAGTGACACCATTTTGATCCTCCCATATAGGTAGTTGTTTTTTCCTTACCCTTGCATGTAGCTTAGTGAGCAACCGTTTTCTTATTCGTGTGTCCAGATCAGCATAAATATGTGTTTCCTCTCCGCTGTTATCAGCATCCGGCGCTGCCGGGCTTACCCCGCCAAGCGTGCCAGTTTAATGTATGACCATCTTCCGGCGCTATTATCAGATCACCAACAAAAAAGCATCATGAGGATGCATTCCTCATCAGAAATTTTTACCCTGTGATTGCTGTGAGCCGACATTAAAGTTGAATGTGCCCATCCGTTGCCGCTCAAGCCACGGCTGCGTACAGTCATTATAAGGTTATTTCCGGCGGTGTAAGAGTAAGCTGTGTACATAAACGCACGGATGCACTATCCTAGCCTGTGCCCGACGCGCCCACACCGCCGCGCTTTTTTCAGTCGCTGCAGACAAAAAGGTCGCTTTAGGCGACCTTGATTTAAATCACAACGATATCAATTATAAATTTTATTTCATGTAAGTATGCTTAGTTGTTACTTATTGGGTGCGTTTAGCCAGATTTGGGCACTGGGAAGACCATTTTACAAATCTGGCATTGTAGACAGCTTCATCGTCACTGATGAAAGATACTTCGCCTTCTTTAGTTTCTTCCTTCAGCGTTCCCATCAAATTCACCTGCACCGTACGCTGGTTAAACTCCCTGCCTTTATCGTCAAATGCTTTGAAGCAGCCTTCAAAACTATTTAATTCAAGCGGCTGTTTAGTTTTGTTATAGACAATCACCTTGAACATTTTTTCGTACTTTGGCTTCCCTTCAATCACTACCGTCCCTTCATAGGACGGAATAGCCTGAATAATCAATTTACTAAGTGAATCGTCTGATGCTGCTGAAGAAAATGAGAGTAAAAGGGACGAAGAAAGAAGTACTGTAAGTAGTTTTGCCATTGAAAATATCCTTTTATAAGGATCTGATCATTAATCCCGCCACCAGATTAAGCAATACAAGCTAAACCCGGACTTAACAATCCTCTTTTTATGTAACAGCATTTGCAGAAATTAGCTTTCATGACCTGCCACCAGTATTCGATAAAGATGTCAGCCAGGAATATCCTTTTGTTTACCATGGAATTTTTCATTTCAAAAGCCGATACGTCGGTAACCAAAACGCCAGCGTTCAGTTATAAGCTCAGCTATGCGTAGAAATCACTACGCGCTGAACCAGAAAACGTTAAGAAACTGAAAATGTTTGAATGAATTTCTTAACCAACTGATTCAAGATGGGTACAAACAGGAAATCGTTGCAAAGACATATACGCCCTGATGGCCATTGGTGATCTGACATTATAAAGCTGTTCAGCCACACATAATTTCTGTTGCCTGAATAATCCGGGGTTCCAGCATAGAACCTACAATATCGGATCTGTGATGCTCTATACCGTTTCCACTTTGACGTACGATGTGACTGCACGTCGCAGGAGGAGTGGTCTTATACAGACGTCTTGCCTGTCATTGCCTGACCGGATGCCAACATAACGAGTCCTGCTGTGCGATACTTCATTTATTTGAACCACTATAGTTTTTTTCGCAGTAAGTGCAGCATACTTACGGAGAGAATATATTTGTACATATAATTGATTTTCCTGTCAGAGCTCACAGACATACGTTTATCAAATAAAAACCATTAGATTTCCGTTGTGAGCCCACAGCAGATGTTTCTCTCATGGAGACTAGTTGTTTCAATTGTATTAAACTTAACGGCCCGGTAGCGAAACTACACCGGGAAGATGGAGTTTTTCCTGAACCTATATTTTAGAAAAAATCGAATGCGATCAACGCATTGTTAAAAAGGAAACTATCATGAAAAAAACGATTGCTATCTTTTTAGTACTTTTTCCACTTGCACACGCAGTTGCAGCCAACTGTGGCGATGCGCAGAATCAGGCTGAAATGAACCAGTGCTTTTCTACCGACTACAAAGAAGCAGATAAAGCGCTAAACAGCACCTACCAGAAGACTTTGAAACTAACTTCGGGCGAACAACGGAGTCTGCTGCAGTCTGCACAGGAAAAATGGATCAGCTATCGCAACGCCGATTGTAAATTTCAGACTTATAAATCAACTGATGGATCAGTAAGCCCGATGAATACTGCCATTTGTCTTCGGACCAAAACAGAACAGAGAACTAAAGAGCTTGAAAAGATGATGAAATGTCCTGAAGGTGACGTGAGCTGCCCGCTGTAATTCTCACTGTTCATTTATTATCTTTTAGGCTTAAGACCATTCAGCAAACGTCAGGCCGTTATTCTGAAATAGCTGCCATCAGGCAGCTATTTCTAATATCAACTCTTCCGCTGACCTGCCCCTGAATGCTGATGAAAAGGCATAGGCGCGCAGACGATGCCGCATGTTGATACTTAATTAATTGGCATTGTATGCCGGGCATAGCCCGTTGCGTGCTTATAAAGCCTGCCGCAACATACCTTTCCCGGAGGAGCCTGAACCCGCCTTCAGCAATAATAAGGCTTAGGTGACTTCCTTAAAACTCCGATGAACTGCCTTTATGACGCGAAAGGCTAGATTTCCGGGGGCTAAGGTTCTGGTGTAAAAAAATTGCCTGCCCTCAGGTCTTCTTTTTCTCACTATACCGGATTGCTACGTTCATTATAGTTATCAGCTTCCGCATACATGCTATCATAGCAACCTTGAAAACTTTGTCTCTGGAAGTCGGATTTTCATAAAATCTTTGGTTTTCGGACTAAAGCGGACAGCCGGAAGTACCGGAAGTACAGCCATATGCAGCATAGAAGGGATAACTGAGCGACTACACCATATCATTCTGCGCCAGCTCAAACTTCCACTTTTCCCTTGGGTAAGTAGCTAGTCAAGTAAGAGCACTTATCTTGTGGCGATCACGCGTTCCCAGTTCAGTCACCTCAGTAAACTCAGTAAACTCAGTAAACTCAGTAAACTCAGTAAACAGTATCACCATCATAACCGACCCTGCCTTTTAACTTCCCTGATCATTTCGACTTTCTTTTTAAGTACGGGATTTTCCTGAGCCTTTAAGCAAGAATTTCGTTAATACGCTTTACTTCTGACGCTAACCACTGGATGTGGCGCCATAAATCGGTATTGGTTTCCTATTCTGTGTGTGCTTCGGGATGGTTTGTTTCCATCGAGCCATCAAAGACGAACTGACGCCGGCGACTGACCATGGTTTTAAGCTTTGACAGCGCCTTATCGGGATTTTCTCTGACCGGCGTCTCCATACGCATTTCGTAATCACAGATAAGTCTGGCATCCTGCACGTAAGTTTTTTACCGTAATCCCATCGCGCAACTGAATCTTTTTGAGGCAGAGATTAGAACTTAAACGGCGATATCATGCAGTTCCAGTGCATTTACCAACGTTCTGCGGTAGTTTCCTGTTGCTTTAAAAACGCTTTTACCGAAGTTACTCATGACCTGGTTGCCGGAAAAACACTTCTTCATGAGGCACTCGCGTTGCTTATCAGTACCTGACTAACCTTACAATGCATCAATTAACGGAGAGCTGCTCAGAAAAAAGGCTGCAATTTAACTTTCAGGACACATAGCTCCTCCTGTAGAGCCGCTAAGTTATTTTAGTCTGTTGATCCTGATTATAATAAGCAACAAATTATAACTATTACATGGTGTTATAAATTTCTTAAAGAAGTAATTAACAACGCGGCAGAAATCAGACCGATATGTTTTACCTGAACTGTACATAAGTTATCCACAATTTCTGTGGATAAAATTTATAGCTATTTTAATCACCAGTCACCTCATTGAAAATAAAAGTCATAAATCGGAGCTCCGGAGCAGCCCTGTTAGCGTCAGTAATATGTTAAAAGCTTTTTAAAAATGCTGTGTATTTTTCTCCCGTTCATCTTTTCTTCAAGAGCCTTCGGTACAAAAAACAAGACATATCAGGATCAGGCTGTCCCGGGTTGTAAGAATACGACTGCCTCAGTTTCAATATTGAGGTGGATAATCCGTAAGTCTGACCCGTATAGACATTGCTCATAGCCAGACTCACCAGAATCTTCAATTACAGCTCAGGTTGACTGAACCGTAGTATGCGATATGAATGAGGTATTATAGAATGGCCATGTAAATATTATACCCAATGTAAAACGTTATTCGATCCGTGATTCAACCTCATAATCTTTAATAAAATATGTTATGCTGCGTTCCATTATTATTTTAACCCATAATATTCATGTTGACGGCAGCCAACCTTTCAATAAACCTGTGCAATCCCGTACTAAATCTCCACGCATTTCGAGACCTTCCCGAACCGTTGATAACGTTGATGATTATATTTGATAGGTAATAATCTGGCAATTGAGCACTACCGACACTTACTGTTATAAAACATATTAATGTAATAAAAAGATATCTTTTCGGATTTCTGCAATTGATCTGGAGGTTTTTTTATCCGTTTACGATTATGCGGTTGCAAAAGGCATTTTGCAACCGCATAATCGTAACAGTACTCACGATGGCTCATGCTGCCTTACAACCCGTGGAATTCAGAAGCAGCAATATTGTCCTGATAGCCCTGCACTGAGTGAAACAGCACCTGTTTTGCGGACGCAGCCATCACACGGCATCTGAAGTACATTCAGGGCAATATCCTTCGTCATCTGGAATTGCACTAACCACCCGATGACTTTGCGTTAGAACAGAGCAACCAGTACTGTCAGATAAAGCAACCCTTAATGAGGGTACCCAACGTTTATCCGGATCAGAGTGCCGCTGAGCATGCAGGGTGTTATCACTATACTGAAATCGCCTCTGCTTGCCTTCGGGATCTGGTGGCCGATCCAGGCCTACATTACGACATGCTTCATCAGCCGCAAGACCCGGTTGAATCCGCACTATTACACGTTATCTCAGGCCAGCATTCCGGCTCCAAATATACGTGTTGTTCGGAAAGCAGATCGATAACTTTGGTAAGCGTCTCATCCAGGCCATCTTCTCATTTCTGTCGCTGTGGAGCCTTTTTTGCCGCCATGCAGGCAAAATGAAACTGTATCAGCAGATCTGTGCCATTAAGCCTGCCGGTGCCAGTCAGCGGGTATAGAACAGCCGTGTGTAACCCACCCGCTTCTGAACCGGCGAAAAGGTAGTATTTCGACCCAGTCAACACCACGCAGGGCGTTCTGTGAAATATTGTTGTCGATTTCCACTCAACCTTTTCTGCAGTACAGGTTCAGTGCATCCCGCTGCTTAAGCAGGTACGCAAATCACACCGCCGGTGGAAGCTGTGAACCCGCACTGCGGTCATCCAGTACGCATACCCACAGCCGGGCCGTGCGCGTTTTACCGCTGGTCCGGCCTCAGTACGTACTGGCGCAGCAGGCCATACAGCGGCTCCAGCAGTTCGCTGACCTCCCTGAGCCGGGCGTTTTCATCAGGTACTCGCTTTACAGCAGGTTATATGCGCAGGCCATGGCGTTCCGTCCGCAGCGGATGTTTCCAGTTAATGCCTTCCTGCAGCACGGACAGCTCCGCCGGTATCAGATGAACCTTACCGTCGCGTGTCACTGACCAGATGAAACGCCACTGGTAAACAGCCACAGACCATCACGTTCTGTCCACAGCAACTTTATCACGTCGCCGCGACGATCCCGGGATGCCCGCTGAACGTGTCCGTGCGCAGCGTGCTCTGCACTTTCGCTGCAAGCCCGTTGAAGCTGCAGCACATGTCCGTCAAGCCGGCGACCAGCCCGATGCGCGAGCCCGCTGGAAAGTCAATCTTGCCTCATCCTCCCTGAGTTCACTGACCAGTGCGTATAGTAACTCTGGGGTCGGTGGGCCCGGTCAGGCTCAGGCTACCGCCCGTTAGGGTCAGCCTGCAGCTGATGACCGGTGGAAGGTCTGCTAATACGGACCCGTTATACCTCAGGGCCGTCGGAAGAGGCTCTACGGTGACCGGGATAAGAGTCGCTCTGCTGGCAGGGTCAAGCAGTCCCTGACGATGCAGATTACGCCAGTTAATTACCAGATTATCGTTAACGCCGAGTTCTTGAGCAAGTTATGCCACACAGGCACTCGGCTGGAGGCTTAGCTCCGCCATGCGGATTTTGAACTCTAGAGGCCAGTCCGGGCGGGTTTTTTTGACAGGCAGGTTTGTTCAAGATTGAAGGCGTAAAGTTCTTCCTCCAGGCGCTCAGGCGTGTATTCCTCCGACTAGGGCCAGCTAATATCCGTGCGGCGAAAACGTTTGAACATTTTATGCGTGGCGGAGGAGCTGACGTTTAGTTACTCTGCGATTTCACGGTAAGTCAGGGCGTCGTTAAACCGCAGGCTAAGTGCGGTGATGATCTAGGGTCTACTGACGTAAGGCGTGTTTCTTCCCACGGTAATATCCATGTTCGCGAAAGTGTCCATGGCAGGAAATACGAGCGAAAATAAAAGACGCTCTGGATGTGACGCTTACTAACCTTGCTGGTGATCAGAATATGTGCCGGAGCTGGCAGCGCATCCGGCGTACGCAGAAGAGCCAGGCTATGGTACGCTGAAGTGAGCGCCGGTATGGCGGCGTAATAGGCAGGTGCGGAGAATAAAATCAAAACGTTATCTTTGTGACATAAAACTGACTGGGAAAATTAACGAAATAACAAAATACAACGGCGTCTGTTTAAAAGCGTATATAAGTGACAGAGAACCCGTTATGTTCACGATGTTCAATTTCCGTTAAATACTGTCACCACGTGTGACCAGGACGCCTTTGCGTGATTGATTCGAATTTCTTCCCCAGAGCCATAGCTGCAAAGGCCAGTGAATCAGCATTGTCTGCAGCCAGCTGCGACTGCAACCCCTTGTCGCTGTTAAACAGCGTCACCACATCAGAAAGCGTCATCACCTTATTTCCGTCGTACCACATTTTGTCCTCAGGCGCGCCGTCCGAAACTGTTTCAATGCGATCTACTGAGTAGTTTTTTACTGAAGCAATTTTTTTAAATGTGTCCTCCGCTGCGTAGAACCGACTGATTTTAATCCCCGCACCGTGCAGAATGTTTTCTGAATACTTTTTCGGAGCCTTGTCGATAAGGTAGTAGTGGTCACAGGCGTCAGCCCCCTGAATGTTAATGTCAGGATCGGTATCGACATGCGTTACCTCATGAATAATTGTGGCCGCCTGTTTGTATACATTAACATGTGTGCCAAAGAACGGATCATAGAGACTGATGACTTTCTTTTCTGTACTCCACTCTGCTATGTCTTTCGGGTCACTGGATACATCCCTGATGATTTTGTTCTGGCCGGGGTCCTGAAACAGTCCGGTATACTTTTCGAGGATATCCCGGGATGCGGACCAGGCGGAAAGCACGTTTTC
>Ga0265797_10004379_pt1 | contig 21666 bp, 15 predicted proteins | sample P2T30metagenome_FD_192433 | JGI IMG/M metagenome (GOLD analysis project Ga0265797, IMG submission 192433) | Plant litter microbial communities from East Loma Ridge, Irvine, California - P2 T30 | ecosystem: Environmental > Terrestrial > Plant litter > Unclassified | place: USA: California... | reverse complement strand
GGGGCGCACTACCTTTCAGCATGATGTCTGTTAAGTGAGCAAGTTGTGGCCGGTGTAGCACAAGCTACCACAAGAGATACTTGAGCAACGCGCATCGGAGGTCGCCGGCGCGACACCAAGTCCCGTGCCATCATGGGAGTCATCCATCAATGATAAACAAAGAAAGCACGAATGTCAGCAAGAGAGGATGGAGATCATGAGAGGAGTTTGAGAGAATGCGCATAACTATCTACACCAAGCAGCCTACCGATTTGGGACCCTTCCGTCGCTCCTCGGTATTTGGATACCGGGACCGCTAGTCAGGCACACAATGCTCAAGTCCGGGTCGTGATCTTGTGCATGTCAACGATCGATGCAACAACTTCCTGTGTCAAGTCAATCGGTCACCCGTAGGAGTCACTGCCTATTCGTGTATGAACGAGCATGTGCGTATGCGAGTGGTTGGTGAATGTACGTAAAGCAGGTCCAGCTGGGAGGTGTTTGATTTACCTCAATCGCATACCCGGACATGCCTATCTGCTTGCAATTCCATCGTCTCTTCAAAAGGACATGCTTACTGCGACCGGCTTCCGGTAGACTCCTGGGAGCTTCCAGATCAAGTGGCGCATCAACGGTTCGATGACGGAGGGAAAAGCGTCACGTGCTCACTACTGTTGATGGCCAATGCCGGAAATTTACTTAGAAAAATCCTAATCCACAGCCACTCCCCGAACCACATCGCAACTCCGAATTCAAAGTCGCCATGTATGTACACACCTCTCAACCACAATGATACTGGCTAATGGTACGATGAAGGTTTCTCCTACGACGTGCGGCGGTTCGTGCCATCAGCGCGACACCCTCCAGGACTCTTCTCGCCAAGCCGCGATCCATTACCACATTCACGCCCTCTGCGTTCCGCACGCGACAGCAACAATGGTCAACGGTCTTCCAGAGGAGATTTGCGAGCGATGACGTAGACAAGACGGACGCTGCGCAGGCGCCTGCTGCTGACGCTCCCGAGGACTTCGCGCAGACTGCCGCGGAGGCGCCCATGGAGGATGGCCTGACCCCAGCACAGCAAGATGCGCACGCAGAGCCCACCGACGCCAGTGCCACAATTGGTGCAGATGCTTTGGCGGAGGTCGCAAAGGCTGCCGAGAACAAGGACCGCAAGCCCAGAACTGCCGGCAGCGACAACCCACCCAACAAGGTGCTGTACATCGGCAACCTCTACTACGAGGTCACTGGCGACCAGCTGAAGAAGGTCTTCTCCCGCTTCGGTGAGGTTGAAGAGGTCAAGGTCATCTACGACAACCGCGGTCTAAGCAGAGGGTTGGTTTCATGGAACGTGTTTGAAGATGTCCACTAATTGTGTCTGCAGATTCGCCTACGTCACCTTCAAGGAGATTCCCGACGCGCAGCAGGCCATTGACAACCTCGACATGCAGGTCTTCGAGGGCCGCAACCTCGTCGTCCAGTTCCACCGCGAAAAGCCCAGGAGTGACAGACCTGGCCGCTCGAGCGCGCCTGGAAGCGTTAACAACGAGCCATCCAAGACGCTCTTCATCGGCAACATGTCCTTCGAGATGTCTGACAAGGACCTCAACGACCTCTTCCGCGACATTCGCAATGTCATGGATGTCCGCGTTGCCATTGACAGGCGCACCGGCCAGCCGAGAGGCTTCGCCCACGCAGACTTCATCGACGTTGCCAGCGCCACTCGCGCAAAGGAAGTGTTGCAGCAGAAGGTCATCTACGGACGTGACCTGCGTGTCGACTTCAGCAAGTCGTCCACGGGCTCAGATAGGCGCGACAGGCGTGACGGCGGCGACAGGGGCGACAGGCGTGACAACTACAACAAGCGCTCGGACTCTGGTGCCCAGATGTAGGTCTGATGGATTCGAGAAGACAGTATTGACTGCAACGGCTGGGATCAACCTCGAAAACTTCTACTGTTTTGATGTTCAGGTGTGGAAGGATTGGAGTAGGCATGTAACATAGTAGAGGAGTGTCCTGGCGTTATTATCTCCCCTTCCGCTGTACACGTCTCGACAAATGTCATATAATGAGGTTTAAAATTACGAGTCTCCGTTGTCTAGCAACATTTTGCCCTTGCTTTCCACGGAGCTTCTTTTGCCGGGCTGACTTGCGGCGCTTCACTCACGGAACTGAAGGCGACCTCGGCATCGTCGCCCCACTTCCCCAACCCCAACGTGCTGATCAATAAGTCGCAGAGCCACCACATGCGCCTACACTTCACACACCACACCTCACATCTCGCATTGTACTATAGACTTCCCTTGCTGTCTTTCCTACGAGCATTGCGTCGGCGAATCGACCGAAACACTCACCCAGCATGTCGTTCCTCGGCGGCGCAGAGTGCTCGACCGGGGCGAATCCACTCAGCCAGTTCACCAAGCACGTGCAGGATGACAAGAGCCTGCAGAGAGACCGGCTGGTCGGGCGGGGCCCAGGCGGCATGCAGGAGAGCATGCGCAGCCAGCAGATGGGCGGCGGCTCAGACGGCGTAAGTTGGGACGGACTGTCGACACAATAGACTGAGGCGACTGACAGAACGGGCGCAGATGATGAACGAGTTCATGCAACAGAACGCACAACTACCGCAAGGGCCCGGCCCCGCCTCGCCATTCGCCATGGAGCACATGCGCCGAGAACTGGAGCGCGCACAACGTAGCGGATCGCCAGCGTGGGCAGCAGAGTTCGACCCAGGCATGCAGGCGCCCCAGATGGGACCCGCGATGCAAGAACGGCCGGCGGGCTTCAACCCAGCCGAGTTTGCCAAGTTCCAGCAGATGAACCCGAACGCGCGGACAGCAAGCCCCACGACCGCCGAACAGCCCGCGATGATGGGCGGCGGATACCAGCGGCCCATGTACGGCATGAACATGGGCATGGGAGGCATGAGCGGCATGGGCGGCATGGGCATGGGCATGATGCCGCAGAACTACTCGCAGCAGAACTTCCAGCAGCCCGCGCAGGGCTCGAGCAAGGGCAAGGAGCGGCTGGTCGAGCTGGACGACAAGGACTGGGAAGCGCACTTTGCCGAACTGGAGCAGACGGACCAGAACCTCGACGCGCTGGACGCCGAGGCGAACAAGCACATCGAGGCAGAGCTCAACGAAATGGACAGGTCAGTAGAGGAGTTCGGCGACTTCGAGTCGGTTTGGAAGGGCATCCAGGCTGAGACTGAATACGCTAGGCAACTGGCCAACGAGGAGAACTTTGTCGAGGGGCACATGGGCGACATGGACCAGTGGGAGGGCTTCGACGGCCTGAACACGCACTCTGTCCGGGATCCAGCCATGGGCGACTACCTGTTTGAGCAAGACAACCTCTTCAACAAAGTCACCAACCCCTTCGAGGAGGGCGTCAAGATCATGGAAGAGGGCGGCAACCTCTCCCTCGCCGCTCTCGCCTTCGAAGCGGCCGTCCAGAAGGACCAGAACCACATCGCCGCATGGGTACGACTGGGAGAATCACAAGCACAAAACGAAAAGGAAACGCCCGCCATCCGCGCTCTCGAACACGCACTCAAGCAAGACCCCTCCAACCTCGAAGCACTCATGGGCCTGGCAGTATCCTACACAAACGAGGGCTACGAATCAACCGCCTACCGGACCCTCGAGCGCTGGCTCGCAACAAAGTACCCCTCCCTCATCAGCGAGCCCCTCTCCACAGACGCCGAAATGGGCTTCACGGACCGCCACATCCTCCACGAAAAAGTCACAAATCTGTATATCCAAGCCGCGCAGCTCTCACCGACCGGCGAGCAAATGGACCCAGACGTGCAAGTCGGCCTGGGCGTGCTCTTCTACGGCATCGAGGAATACGACAAGGCGGTCGATTGCTTCGGCGCGGCGCTTGCATCTACAGAGTCTGGCGTCAGCAATTCGAGCTCGCAGTTACATCTCCTGTGGAATCGCCTCGGCGCCACGCTTGCGAATTCCGGACGCAGCGAAGAAGCAATCGACGCATATTCACGCGCCCTCGCACTCCGACCGAATTTCGTGCGCGCGCGATACAATCTCGGCGTCAGCTGTATTAATATTGGGTGTTACACCGAGGCCGCACAGCACTTGCTCGGTGCGCTGGCCATGCACAAAGTCGTCGAAAAAGAGGGCAAGGAGAAAGCAAGAGAGGTTGTGGGCGATGGCGTGAGCGAGCGCGATCTGGATAACATGATTCACCAGAACCAGAGCACGAATCTGTATGATACGTTGCGCAGGGTGTTTGGCCAGATGTCACGGCGGGATCTGGCGGATGCGGTGGGGCCGGGGATGGATGTTGAGCGGTTTCGTGGCGAGTTTGAGTTTTGAATTAGGATGTGATGTTGGGGACGTAGAGGAAAAGGTCGTTGCAACTGAAGAGTCTGAGGGCAAAGTGCGGGAGGAAGTGCAGTGGTATGATGAAGGCGAACTAGGAGACAGCTGTTGCTTTGGCACACGCACAGTAGATATGGGCTTAGACTGCGTGTGGAAACTGCATGGTGGGATCTAGTGTAGACTGTACATAATCACATATACACCCCGGCCATACGGGCAAAGCAAATCAAGTACAATGATCCATTACATTATCATAGATTTCTACGTATCAGACCATCGATCTAGTACGGAACAGTAGGTACCCTCTCCGACCCATTCGTCCGCTGAAAGTAATTAATCGCCCCAGCCGCCTTCGCACAGTTCGTAAGATACGTCGGCGCCGCACTCGTAGGAATAACATTGCCCTCCTGCGGACGTCCATAGACCTAGTGTTCATCGTTAGCTCCCCTGTCCCAAATATTCTTCCGCGCCACCTCAGTCACACACTCACATATTCATAATACCACACCTCACTCAACGCCGTAAACCCCCCATCCGAACTATTCGCCGCCCGCCCCTTTGCCGTAGTATTATACCTTGGCCCGTTACACCCAATAAACGGAACGCCCCCGTGTTTCTCGAACAGCACGTCGCGGATATCCGTATACGTGTATCCCGTCGAGTTGGACGGCGTTATGCCCGCGTCGGCCAACCACTTAAACGTCGGAAAGCGCTTGTAGTACTTGACTGCCGTTTCGAAGAAATCAACGACGTCTTCGTGAAGTCTGTACAAGGGCCCATAGCAAGGGATATTAAATGTCGAGAAGCACGTAGCATGTTTTGAAAATTCGTGGGCCCAGAAACCAGGGTTGTCTTGCTGCCATGCGACCCAGTATGTGTTCATGTACTCGAGCAAATCGAAGCGGCCAAAAGGTTCCAGGAAAGTCCCGATGTTGGAGCCATTGTATGCGGGTACGAGTGTGCCGTTTGGTAGGCCTGTGGTGGTGTTGGGCGAGGGGATGGGGTCGTATTGGCGGTTGAGGTCGCAGTACTGCGTGTACGAGCCGTTGCAGAAATCGGGCCAGAGGCCGTGGAGCGTGAAGGTGTTGGTGGGGAGGTACTGGCCTTGTGCTTCGCGGCCGGTGTAGGTGTTCCAGAACTGGGTTGTAAGGAGCTGGATGTTGTCAGCATACACGCTATTTCTTTTCTTCCAATGCTTGGAACTGTACTAGGCCGCCGAAGGTTTCGACGCAGCAGGAATCGACTTTTGAGGGGGAGGAGGAGGGGCAGGATAGGAGGGGCGTTTGGAGTTCGCAGGTGTGATTTAGGTTGGATTGGCCTGGGTAGAGTTGGGCGGTGGTGGTGCTGGTGAGCAAGGCTATGGGGAGGAGTGTGGCACGCATCTTGAAGTGAAAATGGACGGCGTACTGTACCTGAGAGCTTACCTGGGACTCGGGCCCTTTTGACTACTTGACTTTGGCCACTCTTTTTACATATTCACGGAAACTCTTTGCCTCATGTGGAAGGTGCATCGTTCAAGATCCCAGCGAGCGGCGATGAGCGATGCGTGGAGCTGTAGGTACCTTACGCTAAGGTGCATGGTAGCTCTCACGTGTGGTGATCATTGGTTGATAAGAAGTTAAGGCTACGCAAGCCGCGGCATGATGCTTGTCTCGATTGTGTAGAGTCTCCGAGCAGCGATGATGAGCTGAAACGGTGATAGGTTGGTTCGTGGGAAACGACAGCCACATGCCGTGTTCGATGGAGATGAGAGAAATGTTTGCTGGGAGGCGTCTTGGAGGAGCGGAGGAGGAGAACGTGGATTGTTCGATAGGCGAAGATTGGCGGAGCAAGCCGCGTCTGACGTATGGGGTGAGCATGTTCAGAACGATGACTTTTGCGACTTGTGGCACAAGATGGGCTGCATGAACTTGAGAGAGATGTATTGAATGTACGGCATTTGCTGATGCTCGTGTAACAAGATCGGTGCGCCGGTTGAACTTGTGTCCCGCCATGCGCTACAACTGCCCGCTATCTCCGCTGCCCTGATCCCGCACTCTTCACAACATCATCACTTCTGCATGTCAGCCTCAATACGATGTCCTCAAAAGCTGCACTTTCGCGTGATTTTTTAGGCGCTTCTCCACTGCCAAGATGGCACCCACTTCGTCCGTGAATCCACTACCGCAGCGCTGGCCAGACGGCTTCAATCCAACAGCACATCACAACGGCTCGACCTTCAAGAACCCGTGGCCCTCCTACGTAGGCTCCTCGCTCCCAACACTCCTCAAAGCGCGATGGACGAAGCCCAAGAATTTCGTGCCTGTACCGGCCGATCGCCTTGGCCTTGTCGAAGTGCGTAAGCCTGACTTTGCTGCGCAACCCGATGGCTTGAAGTCGACATGGATCGGTCATGCAAGCTTCTTGATCGAGACCAGCAGGCGCAAGGGCAGCGAGAGGGGAATTCGGATACTAGTGGATCCAGTATGGAGTGCGCGAGTGGGACCATTTGGGATGGTTGGACCCGTACGCTTCACGCCTCCACCCTGCACGATTGATGAGCTGCCTACCATCGACGCGGTGGCCATCAGTCACGACCACTACGACCACCTAGATTCAGACACGCTGAAGAAGCTCAATGAGAAGCAGAACGGAGACCTGCGCTTCTTCTGTGCTTTGGGAGTGAAGTCTATCCTCACGGGGCTGGGCGTGGGCATCAAAGCAGAACAAGTCACTGAGATGGACTGGTGGGATGGTGCCACACTGGAGTGTGCAGACGTGGGCAGCGTAGAGCTCATCTGCACGCCCGCGCAACACGGTTCCGGACGTACACCATGGAGTTTCTACAGCACATTATGGTGTAGTTGGACAATTAAGGAGCCAGGCGCAGACGGCAAGCGGCTCTTTTTCGCGGGCGATACTGGTTACTGTCATGTCACGTCCGACGACGAGTTCACGCACCACAATGCGCCCCATCCACCGTGTCCGGCGTTCAAGGAGATAGGGCAGCTCTACGGGCCTTTCGATCTTGCACTTGTTCCCGCCGGCTGCTTCAAGCCACGGTCCATACTGTCAGGTGTGCACTCGAGCCCGGAAGACTCGTTGGCGATACACAGAGATGTAAGGAGCAAGAAGAGCATTGCGATGCACTATGGTACTTTTCGAGGAGCGTTCAGCGCGCAGTATGAGCCCGTTACGGAGCCTGTGGAGAGGTGGAAGAAAGGTGCGGAGGCTGAGGGTTTGGAGTGGAATAAGGAGGTTGGGTTGTGTGATATTGGGGGCACAGTGATTGTTTAGACTTGGCCTGCAATCACCTTATACCACTTCTCTAACAACTTTAATGATCATGTTCTCTTCACAAGTGGTGGAAGCACCTGCCAAAAGTTAAGTTTATGCACTAAGCCACTAGCGTACTTTGGGAAATCAAGCTTGGAACAATTTCTCGACACTTTCCCACGCAACACCATCTGTAGCACATCGCCGCACACAACACGCAATGGCGAAACGAAAGCGCCCAGAGGAAGATGAAGACACGGTCGATGTCGGACTAGGCGCGACATTGGCACATCTGCGCGGCGAGAGCCAATCCAAAGATACGACGATTGCAGGCGCCCCAGACGATGAAGGTTGGACTACCGTCGAGTCCAAGAGGAGACGCAAGGATCGCGAGCCAGAATACCACGGCCATCGCAAAGACCCACATTTGCACCAATCGGATCGGCGCCGTCGCAGCACCAGCAGAGATGCGCATCGTTCTCGCAACGGTAGAAGGGACGACTCACGAGATCGAAGTCGCTCGCCTGCCGCGCCTAAGCAGTCACGAGACCGCAATCCCTTTGAGATCGTACCGAACGATGGCGCATCACCGCCTGTAAATCCGTTCTCTGCGCACAAGAACGGGGCGAATGACACCGGCCTGAACAAGGAGGAGCGGGGGAAGGAGCGCAAGCTTGACAGGCACTATCCGGCCATCGAGCATTCGCATCATGCGCGTCTTTCGTCGCATGTCAAGCTTGGGGACCTCCAGGCCCTTGCCCTCTACCTGCTCGCGGACGGGAATGCTCCACAATGGGTCTCAGTGCGCAATCGCGCCAGCATCCAGAAAGTAGTCATGCTGATGGTTCCTGGACTGGACCTAGGCATGTTCAATGGCAACATTGCACTAGAAGCTGCTTCATCAGAGCCCAATACTGAAAATGCGGAACTTGCGCCAGATGCTCCAGCGACAGACAGCGCCGAGCCGAAGCGCCTGCGTATCCTGCCTGATGACTTCTACCCAGCCACACTCAGATCGAGTAGGTTGCCAGCCGCCATCAAGCCTCTTGCTGATATTTTTGATCATGTGTGGCCCATTCAGGCTCCCGGAGAGCACCGTGCAAACCAATACGTCAGGCTGCATTCGCCGATTCACACGATGCTAACGTCACAAATTCCAAAGTCGCAAGAAGAGAAACAGATGAAGAAGAAGGGCAACCACAAAGGCCCGCTTCCGCAGAACTCCAAGCACTGGAACAACAAACGCACTCGCATCACCGAGTACGTTGCCAGTCTCACCGATCAACAGGAGAATGAGTATGTTCCCCATCCTGCCATGCTCACCACACCCGACGCCAAAGCAGCTGCACTTCAGCGACGGAAGGATGCACAGCAGAGTGTCGAGGATGGGTGGGTGGACAGCAAAGTCGCCACGCTCGAAGAAGGTGAGGTACCTGAGAGTGAGATCGAGCAGGGTAGCATCTTGGCTGGAAAGCAAGTGGTCTCCGTCGATTGCGAGATGTGCAAGGCCGAGAACGACGACTTCGTTCTTACGCGAGTAAGCCTGCTAGACTGGGATGGTAAAGCCATTCTGGACAGACTAGTTAAGCCCGACCTTCCCATCAAGGACTATCTGACGCAATACTCTGGCATCACAGCTGCTATGCTTGAGGATGTCACGACCAAGTTATCCGATATCCAGCAGGAATTGTTGGAAATTCTCACACCACGCACAATACTCGTGGGACATTCGCTCAACTCTGACCTCAACGCCCTCAAGATCACACATCCCTTCTTAATCGACACAGGCATCCTCTATCCACATCCTCGTGGTCCGCCCTACAAGCAGTCGTTGAAATGGCTGGCACAGAAGTTCCTTCACCGAGAGGTACAAAAGGGTTCCAAAGGACACGACAGTGTTGAGGACGCTTGCACTGCACTTGATCTAGTGAAGCAAAAGTGTGAGAAGGGGCCGACATGGGGCACTGGCGACACCAACGCAGAATCTATCTTCAAGAGACTTGGACGATCATTACGGCCCAGATCAAACAACGAGCACCGCAACGGCGCTGTCGTCGATTGGGGCGAGCCGAACCGCGGACACGGCAATCAAGCAAAAGTGTCGATAGGATGCAAATCCGACGATGAGGTTGTCGAGGGTATTGAGCTCGCTGTGAAGGGAAACGCTATTGGCAAAGAGGGTACCACTGAGAATATCGACTTTGTTTGGGCTCGTCTGCGCGAGCTGGAGCTTGCTCGAGGCTGGTGGGACGACGCGAAGACAGCCGATGTTGAAGCCATCCGTCAAACGGCACTGGAGCGCATCGGCCTAGCGAGAGAGGACACCGACGTCGATGTAGAAGTCAAGGGTCCCGAGCTCGGCGACGCCGTCTCTAGAACCGTCAAGCACATTGCGCAGATCTACGAGTCTTTGCCACGCTGTACGGCCTTGATAATCTATAGTGGCACAGGCGACCCTCGAGAGATCCGCCGTTTGCAAGCCATGCAACAGCAATACCGGCGCGAGTATCAGACCAAGAACTGGGATAACCTGAGCGTGAAATGGACGGATACGGAGATACAGGCTTTGAGCAAAGCTTGTCAGCAAGCGAGGAATGGCGTCGCGTTCATTGGGGTGAAGTGAGATGACTGCTGTTTTTGTGCGACATGTGCAACCACAACAAGTAGGACATGGTGCTTCGAGGATCACGGAGCGTGCGATGTGTTACACAGAGGTACAAGTTTCGCTATTTTGTACCCGATGTAGGGATGTGGCGTATAGCGTCAAGACGTACATGTCTCAGAGGCCGTGCATACCTGTTCAAATGGTAACGGGGCCGGTGTCGTTGCTTAAACGACCACTCCGACATGAACGTTGGGCATTTTTTTAGCCTCGATTAGCGTTATTACATGTGCAGCATGGACGAGTTTGACCACCCCTTGCAGAACAGCCAACCCGCCACGCCGCATCAGCTACACAATAACATATGATAGCCCCAATTTCTCCGTATAACCAGTCGTGACGTATTTGCATGTTTTAGACAGATTATTGGTCAACGTTGCTGTGAGATGACTTATAGTATTCAAGGCTATATGCGAAGTACGAACTCTGTCCATACGGTGTAGCTCACTTTGGCCTGCGTAATTCGCCTGCAGCTAGATGTGACAAGTCGTCGGAGCTAAATCCACGTTCTGGATCGCATTTGCAGGTGGAGCGATACTAGCGCGTCGCGCTTGCGACACGGGCTGGCCTAGCATAATGCATGCTAATCTTGTTGCAATAACTTTCCTGCCTAATTATTGCTCGGCGCCCCGTCGCTCCCTAAACTCTTCTTTCATCTGCACCCATTGGCCTATTTACGCAAGCGCCAGACTGTGCCGTTTTGTCGCGCCCGCCACTCTCACTTCGCCGCATATCTGAAACGACTCTGCGATTCGATTGACTTCCGAGATTCACGGTATTGCTGACGCGCGTTTTACTCACTACTATCACCTTCGCCAGCGAGAACCAACTTTAGCAAGCCCTTGCACAGGACCCTCCGGTACGCTACCACAGAACTTCAACCACACTTTGCACGGCGCCGCATTACAGCCGTTGATTCTTTACACCCTCGGTCCAGCGAATGAGACAATCTAGCATTCCTTGGAAACGCCTTTTGTGCATCACCCTTTGGCTGCACGCAACTCGGACTCATGGCTAGCACGAGACGGCGTTCCCGTGCTGGTGACACAACCAATGTAAATCGCCAGCAGCGCTCAGCATCTCGCACGAAACCACTCATCGAGGAGACCACCACAGGCGCAAAGATGTCGAGCACGACTGAAGTCGCCGAGAGCCCTGAAGATGACCCATCACTTCCAGCATCACCGATTAGTCGATCGACGAAAGGCTTCTGCAAAAACTGTGGGACGAATATCGGCGAATACTACAACTCGTGGCATAGAGTCACTGGGTCCTATTACGTTCCTGCCATGCTCGGGTCATACAGGAGTCTACTGAAAAGTAGCGGCAAGCAGAAAGCAGCCTCTCCAGGCACAGCAATAGAAGGATGGTAAGCCGCCGCACAACCTCTTTATCCCCCTCGCATGGAACCTTTTCCTCGTCTTTGTCGCACAGTTCCGTTTCTGTAATCCAATAATGCCCTAGCATTATACCTGACCCCTGCCGCCAATCACCTCAGGTCCGAGCATTTTAGATTTAGGCGCGGGCGCGCTAGTCCCACCGAACCAATTTCCCGTCACTATACACTTATCATCTATTAAACCCCCCTCTCTGTCCGTCCACAGATACCGCATATCAGTCTTACTTGCTGACTTTTACTTGTCAGCCACATTCAACCGAAGTCGTGCCCGTCGGCCAGCTGCGTCGAGCAACCCATTGGATTTACCGTTATCGAAGGAAAATTCCGGTAAGCATACGCTAAGATTTCTTTCCACTCCTTGTCCCGCGGTTCATTTCTTGTCTGCATCTATCATTACTGCATATTTGGAACGCTCATCCCTTTGTCTCATGTACGCCGATGCATGAACGTTAAGTGCTTATCGCCAGCAATCCTATACCAAGCAGCATATACAATTGATTCACGACCACCACATCATCCACACTCTATCACGATCCGTCCTTTTCTCTCACAACGCGGGCCATTTTCAAGCGACTGCACTTCTTACGCGGAACACATACTGACTACTCAAAGGGGAAGGGACTTTTTCAAGCTCAGCAGAATCGAGCTGCGATGCGAAGTATCACCAGGCACGATAATCGAGTCAGAACCGATAGAAGACCCTGCTTCCGATCTCTTGATTGAAGACGACCCGGAAAGCCCTTCGCCTGCCAAAATCAAAGTGTCAATTGCACCGCAAGCCGACGCCATGGAGATCGACTCACGGCCGCCGCCCCCTCACACAGGTCTTCATCCTGTGCAAATGGGGCCACATCACGGGTTCCATCAGCACCCTCAGTCATCGCAGCAAGGTCAAGAAACCAGGCAATCATTACCACCACCTTCAGCCATTCGATCTCCGTCTAGCAATCCTCCTCCTTCAATGTCTCCCGCTCTGAAATCCGTTCATGACGTGCCGCACGCCACACAACCGCCTTCGCGGGAGGCTAGTGCTGGCGTCAATCGGCGAGATATCGTCTCGGCTGCATCGCAGATACGTTCTCCCAGTGAAACACGCCATGTCAATGGGCACGCATATCCCCGCTCGCCTAGCGAGGTGTCTCTAGATGCGATCGAGCGCCTGCAGACGCAGATTTCTCAAAACAGCGGCGCCCTTGCTGCTCACACAAGAGACATACGGCGAGGAGAAGAGTCGTTCCAGCAACTTGAGTCCAACCTCCGCCGGGAGTTTGCGGCACAAGTCCAGCGTCAGAGCGTAGATATCGGGCGTGTTGATGAAGCTGTGGCAAGACTGCACTCGGAAATGCAGGGCATGCGTCAGGCACTTGAGGCTCTCAGTCACGATTTCATGCTCACTCGAAGTGAAGTACAACGGGGAGCAGTCACGGCATCTGCGCAGCCTGCCAGTGTTCCCGACTCCGCACTTGAGATGATGGCACAGCAAGTTGCTGTCGTGTCACACAAGACGACTGAGCTCGACAACCTCAGGATCACAGTCGAGATCATGAAGAAGAAGATTCATCGCTTAGAGCAAGGTGCTGGAACAGCGCCAGCACCGCAACCCATGCAGCAAATGCCACTGGCCCCGCATTCGATGGTGCCTTCGAATGCCGCACCTCCAGCTATGTCGCGAGACAGCCCTGCTTTCCAAACACCATCCAACTCTCAAGCGCACCACTCTTTTGGTCCACCCTCCACATCCACCATGCCTGAAGGCACCTACCTTCCAGAATCCACGCCTAGTCAAAGCACTGCTTGGGCTAGCGTGAATGGAGGAGGAAACGCAGGCGTCAAGCGCATGCATACGAACGGTGTGAAGTCGCCGCGCGAGGGTGCTATACATGTACCCGGATCTCCCAAGCGCCAGAAAGTGGCTGGTGCTGATCCCCAAGCCAATTTCGCGCACCCTCAGAGTACCCCCGACGGTAGAGATGTCGCAGTCACAGATCCGGCATTTCGTGCTCCATCTATGCTACCATCGCAGCGCTCGATTCCTGAATCTACGCCGGGTTCGCAGACCCAACAGTCGATGTACGCGCCATACGGTACACAGGATGGGCCTTCGGACGACAGCTGGCGCCCAGAGTCCCAGCGAGACATGGAGCATCGCCCGCGTGCTAGAAGGGGCGGAGGGCCAGGCAGTCGTGGAGGCCGCGTCCGAAAGAGTATGCCAGCGCAGATGCACCAGCTTGGAACGCCAGAGTGGGAGAGGGATGATTGGCATGGCGTGCCAGACTCACAAGCTGATCCGAACGGCTACTACAACCACATCGCCCACCCCAGCCGTGGTATAGCACGTCGTGGCAGCGGAGGTGGCGGACGCGGAGGCTACGCACAGAGCGAACGTGCTGGAAGCTTAGGCTCCCAGGGCGTATCGCCGGGTTTCGGTATGGGCATGGGCTCTCCCAACGACCCGTACTCGCACGCCAAGAAGACGCGTTCCAAACCGATACGCAACGCAGACGGTGTCTTGATACGCAAGGATGGACGTCCAGACATGCGCTCACAGTCTTCGGCCGCAAATCTCCGCAAGGTTCACGCGCGCAAGGAAGGCGAGTCATCGACGCAGGGCTCGCCGACTGGCTTTACGTCCATCAACTCTCATCACCTAGATAACGGCCCTGACACACCGAGCCCGAGTGGCTACGCGCACCCGGATCAAGATGCTCCGCCAGAAATCCAGCAGAGGCACACGGCCATCATGGGCAAGATGTTCCCAGATGGCGTGGACAAGTCACGCAAGCAGCACGACTACGCGCGCCAAGTCTTCGAGGAGGACCACGACCATACAGCGCACCCTCGTAGCCAGAATCACTCGCTCCAGCGTCTGGAAGCGAACAAGGCGTCTCTCAAGATCAAGAACGAGCACCTTGAGCAGAACCAGATTCTGGACTCGCAGAACCCGAATGATGGGGATGTGGATATGGGGGAGACGGATGAGCGTGAGGCGAGCGAGCAGTATCACGATGCGCAACCTGATGCGCAACCACCGGCAGAGCAGGTTGTGCCTGAGACGCAGGCTCTTGGGCAGAGTAGCTCGGAAACGCTTTCGGAGGGCACGATGCAGGCTACCGCGTAGAATATCGATAGTATAACTTAGACGGTCTTGAGCAGCGTGATAGATTCAGCGATTCTTGGCGACTCAAGGTCTAGCATCAGTCATCTATTAAGGATGTAGCGATAGCAAAGTACGATACCAAACTTTGACTCCAAGTCTAGGCTAGATTTTCTTTCGTTGTCATGTTGTGATCACGCCTTTGACGTTTCATGTGCTCTAATTGTCACTTCCATTTGCGCTTCATCTACACACAATTCCCGGTACATGTCTTGTTGAAGTGTCAACGATGATTATCTTGGTACTCGTTGTGCAATACTGGCTGATGCGACTCGGTCGACATCTTGGTCACCTAGAACACTATCACGTCGTTCATCCCCCATTTTCCCAGCCCATTCAAATCTCACAGACGTTTGGCAAGAGACGACGAGCAGACAATCAGCTCTGAAAGGGATGTTCCGTGTCTGTCTCTCGTATCATGCAGTGTTCAGCCTTCTGCAGGCAACCGCCAGGCAGCCGGCGCCACCATCTCCAGCCGCACCACCATTAAAGCTCAGCTGTTGCGCGATGCGACCAATGCGAGAAGCTGTGAGATATTTTGATTCGCGATACGGAGAAAGGGCTTTCTGTGTCCTCTAGGCAGAGCTTGATCACCGGTGAGTCTGCTGCAGTGCTGGTGAAGTATATAGCTGGCCCGATTTATTCATCTCATCTCTGTCGATCTGCTTCTCTTCCATCGTCAAGTACATACATCGCGGCTATCCGAACCTGTTTACATGCAAGCATCTCTCGAGCACGACTGGACACTCATCGCTCCAAACTCCACCACACCACCGAACTCCACCATGTCTTCCACAAACGACACAATCCCAACCCCAGCAGCCGAGCCAAAGCTCGAAGCACCCACCGATACCGATACAAAACGCACAATCACCACCGAGGTACCCGCCGCCCACAAGGACGACGACACTTCCGAACCCGGCATGCCCAAGCTCGAGCGCCAAACCAGCTTCGACTCCTTCATCTCCATCGACGACTACCGCCGCTCCCGCCGCCCCATCCGCAACACCAACCCCGTCTACATCCGGCCCTACACGCCGTCCCCGCCCCCGCGCCGCCGCGGCGTGCCCATCGTGCAAACCATATCCCCAATCTTCACCAAATCCGGGCACTTCCTCGAGTCCGTCAATAAATTCGACGGCACGGTTGAGTTGCCGCGGCCCTCGCGCGGGTACATTTACCTCACGACGTTCCCGTTTACGGACGCGCACGTTAAGAAGTGGGCGTGGCTGTTCTCGCTGAATGTCGAGGAAGTGTTTTTAGAGGAAGATACAAGGCCGCGTGGGGGGAGGGATGTTGATTTCGGGGGGAAGGGCGAGACGCTGGTTTATCCGACTGCGCGCACTGCGTATAATGATGACTTTATTCATCCGCTGACGGTGGATATTCCGTCTGTGTATTTGTCGCGCTCGCTGGATGCGGAAGTCGTGCCGGAGGATGCGGTGGGGGTCAAGTACCTGATCGTTACGCAGAATCGGCACAGGCCGGCGGGGTGCAAGTTGTTGGTTGCGGAGAGTCGCAAGGCCGCGGGCATTATGATGTTTTATGAGGCGCTGAAGGGGGACTCGGTGGTATTTGTGGGTGCGGCGGTGGATATGGTGGAGAAGAGGGTGCATCCGAAGAAGTTTGTCAGGGTGGAGAGTTTGGAGCAGGCGAGGGGGTTGGGTGTGGAGGGGATGGTGGGGATTGTTTGTTGATTGTGGGGAGATGTGGGTGTCTGGTTGCATGATGGGTATGATGTAACGACTTTTCTTTTGCTTGTTGGTTGGCTGGCTGCTTTGATTCAGATCCAGATTGCTGATTGAGAGAGTTCGAGGCGTTGGCGTCCTTGGATTTTGATACTGAATCGTAGTCCCATAGTTCTTCGCCAATGATAATCAGTATTATGGACTTTGAAGAAATGTGTGAGCTCGATGACAGACAAGATCATCCACGTCCATCAGGTCTGTATCGACTTGAATGTAGCGCGAGATCCTAAAAGCGAATGTAATTGGAGATTCGCTAAAGGGACAGTCCATTCGAGACTTCATTGTAGATGTTGCCAACCCAGTGTTCACAAGTCGAGTATGAAGGTGGAACTCTGTTACGTCCCGGCTCATTATGCTAGATACACAGCCCAATGGTCAGTACGTCTGGAGTCGAGCTCTCTGCACAAAGTTCTAATTACACACATATGTTGAACAGTCTCTATTACTCCTAGCATTGACGACTGTCATCACTGCTATGCTATGTATAAGTAGTATGCCTGACAAATCGTTATCACATATTGGTGTGTACATCGATCCCATGTACATCTTCTTCATGTACTGCAAACGTGGAAGAAAAGTCGAAACAGCTAGGCGGAACGAACAAATGAACGCTGAATGGGCATTACATGTCAGGGACAAGTGCAAAAAGGGGTATCAAAGATCTCGGTACACTTCAAAACAACAGGCCGTGCGGAAGGTAGGGAATAATGCTAACACATCGTTAGCTCCATGTCTCGATCGTAGAACATGGTCGAACGTACATGAGAGTAAGCCAGAAGCCGCTATCTGATTGGAGCAGAACCGTACGTGGAAGGCTGGCCGTCTTGGTTGCCAGTCAATTCAGCGACTCTAGCCTTGATACGAGCCACTCGACTCTCGATCGTTTCTTCGCCGCTCGTCTCGCCCTCGTCTGTACGCTGACTTTGACTTTGACTGCGGCTACGTCGGGTTTGCTCCTCGCTAAGTCGCGCCGCTCGCTCGGCGGCATTCTTCCTGATCTGAGCCCACCTGTCGGTGTTCGGGACTGAGTCAGTCTTGAGCGTGATTGACTCCTCGGAGATGTCATCACGCTGATGCGTGGCATAAGGTGTTGGCGCAATGGGGCTTGGTGATTGATCATATTGTGGTACTTGGCGGCGAGGAACACTTGGTGCGGCAGCAGCATCGTCCTCATCACTGTCGTCATCTGGAGCGAACGCTGGCATGTCCTCCATGGGGCCTTGATCGAAGCGCGAGAAGGCTTGCTGGGCCTGTTGTTGCTCGTGCGCGTTGCTGCCAGGCGCAAGTGGAGGGCTCGGACGGCGAGAGTCTTCCAGAATGGTAGAGGACGCAGTCAAGCTCTGTTCATACACAGGAGACGGAAGCCGTTCAGGCTCGAATTTCTCATCACTGTAAGCTAGCGAAGGCTCACGGACCGGGGGCTCATGGTCTTCGAAACGGGAAACACTTCGGTCGGGCTCGTATGTCTGCGTCTGCGTCGGGTAGTCTTCGGACACACGAGATTCCGCGGGCTTGGTGGCTGCGAGTGGTTCGGTCTTCTTACGTCCGAATAGTTTCCTGAACCCGCCATCCTTCTTCTTCAATTTATTTGGAGATGATCCCTTTCCGGGTGCTTGGGTATTATCTTCGCTGGCACGGACCTTGGACTGTGTTGCCACCGGAATTTGTGAAACAGGCGACTGGGAAGCCATCACTGGCTTTCTGCCAGGCAATTCCTTCTTCAAAGCTGCGTGTTCGACGACGTCAACAGGAGGGAAAGGCTTATCTTCTGGCGCAGGTGTAGCGGTCGGCGAGTCGTTCGGCCACGGCACAGGCGTCACAGAATCTTTGGCTGGCGGTGTGGAGCTAGACTCGCCAACACGAGCCGGAGATCGTGAATCAGCTCGTGTAGCTTTTGGTGTGGCCAACTCGGATTGCGGAAGTGCAGGAAGATCCCGGTTGGACATGGAGGGTGGTAGAGGTGACAGACGGCCGTTCGCAGTCTTCAGGAGATTATCCTTGGAGCCCTTTCCAGCGGCAACGTCTCCGAGGTATTGCGCACGCAACGCGTCTCGGTCATTTGCACCTTCTCCAAACTTCTTGTCCCATTTCATGGCTGGGCCTGCTTCGCTGAGAAGGTGTGGCTGCAGTGTCAACACACTGTTCGTCTTGACTGATGTGGTGTCTTCCTGCCTCCCTCTACGTTGTGCAAACTCTTCGGTCTCCTTTCGGTCCCTTTCGTTCTGTGCCAATCTCGCTGCCGCAGCCTGAACTTTAGCATGTTGATCTGGGCCGATGCTCGTCTTGCTCATAGGCGTGTTCGACGTGCGACCGTAGGGCTCAGGTGTCGGCTTCTTTCCAGTAGATTTCCGTCGACCCAGACGACCCCGTCTTGTGAAGCTGAATTTCGACTTCTTCTCAGCGATGTACGCGCCCTCTTCTGGACCAGATGAGGCGCCTTTGACTTGTTCCTCCATTACGAGCCACTTGCCACCAGGGATTCGCGTTTCTACCAGTGTGCATCGCCCAAATGCCGCCTTGCGGTCTGTCGTCTCCTCGCTAGCCAAACTAATCATCCAGACCCACCAGAATGTCTCGTCAAGATCGAATTTCGTTATGCTCGCTAGCTCACCTGGCTCGAGATCCTCTTCTGCTTGCATGCCGTTCCGCATATGACTTTGAGAACTATGTACGCGGCCCGATTCACCGAGAGGGGGAAGCTTTTGTGAGGGTAGCAGCAAGGTATTTGGCGAAGTTGGGTTGTTCTCGTCTGCAAAGCCGGAAGACAAGAAGTCGGCCCAGGATGGAGTCGTCGGTCGACCAAAATCTGTGTTCTTGGAATGAGGTCCAGATCGCATGCTAGAGAACTCTCTCATGCCACCTGTGCTAGCTGTTCCGTTGACACTCCGAGCAGAGCTGTCAATTAGGCCAGAGAACCCAATGTCCTCGAAACGTGACCAGGAGGGGTCGGGCTTTGAGGCTTCTGCTGCGGCGGCAGACTGGTTGGCAGAGGAGATGCTCTCAAGAACTCTGCGACATTCATCGGTCAGCGCTTTTACAGTGTCCTCGTATGCTGAAAACTGCTGCAATGCTGCGTCGTCATCGCGGTACTCGAAGTTCTTGGCACGACGCAAAAGGGCAAACGGAGTCGGCGATACGGAGTCCACTATCATAACGACTTTCGTGGTTCGCGTCTGCATAAGTGTAGGCGTCTGCGGTGGGTACTCGGTCTGGGACAGCAGCGACTGCAGGGAGCGAGGTAGGTTGGAAATGCCGCCGACCGTGTTGGGCTCTGGAGCCAGTGAACGAAGATACGCAAAGAAGAGATGGCTCGCAGCATCGGCTGCTCTAGGAGATAGTCAGTATGCGCTCAAGGTAATGACGCGCACGCAACTTGCCTTTCCCATGTGCGGTACCCGCCTTCAAAACCTTTGCCGTCTTCGACGAACTGAAAAGCCCACCATCCTGCCATGCGCGACAGCTTTCGGCCTCCCATACCATTGGACTTGCCTCTTGCCGCAACGGCAGAGAGGAGGTCGAAGAAGTCAAAGATGATGCGCTTCCGGGCTTCGGAGTCGACGCTGATGGGTATGAATGTGTCGAAAGCATGTCTGGCGAAGTTGGAGTCTACGTCATAGTTAGTGATGGTGTTGTTGGAAGACATTGAGCGCATAGACTACTGACCAGACTCGCCAATGCGGAAGAGCTCGTAGACGTCCCAAGTCACGACACCGCCCGGTAATCTGCTCCAGCACCATTTTATGATACTGCAGAGTGTCTGTCCCACGTCAGTACTACCACACGAGTGTCAAAAGTACGGCGGTCCTACCAAGGGCTCCGTGAGGCGCAGCTCTGTGGCTAGGCCTTCGCCTTTGTACTGTCGCGTCCCCTCGTAGGCAGACTTGAAGAAATTGCGCACGAAGTTTCGCGAGGCGCTGGTGTCGGCGGCGGGGCGAAAAGGGAGCAGGACGAAGGGCATGTCGAGGGCTGCGGCGCGTTAGCAATGACCCTCCAATGCGCCCAATGGCTCGTATACGCGCCTCTTGACTTCATTTCTTGTGTGCAGACATGGATCAGCTCCTGTATCTCCTCGGGCGCGACTTCCTTGCGCGACCACGACTCCTCCCACCGTGGCTTTGGCTGTGCGACGGGCTCGGCATGGTCGCCGTGTTTCCCACTCTTGGAGGCAGACCGCGAGCCGTCTTTGGACTTGAAGACATTCTTGAAGAAGGGCATCCTCTGCGCGCGTGGGGGAGCTCAGGACGTGCCCGGCAGCGTGCGTTGACCGGCGGCAGATACGAGGAGACGGGGGTTACGGCGATTTGTGGTGTAGTATCGATAAGTTGGTTGACGGGAGTGACGGCGGATGCAGGGTCGAAGCTAGAGCTAGAGCCACAGTTGGCCGCCGTGATGCTGCGTGAAAGTGGTGCAAGTGAGCTCGTCAGGCAGCGGCAGCGGGACTCTTCTGCACAGTCAGAAAACGGCGATAGCTGCTAGATGAAAAGGAGAAGCAGCGAAATAACATATCCCGAGCACGCCCAATGATCCATGGTCCTTGGTGCCAAGACAACCTTAAATCCCAAGGAAGAGCCACCACGCGCAACGCACAGGCTCCTATTTCATGCGCATGCCGCCACTTTTCGTATCGTTACCTTGTCGCCAGCACAGCAGTTCGGCATATTGACAGCCTCATACCAGGGTCTGCCCTTATCCATCTACTCAATTGGCCCGACCAGGCGATGCGTTGTCCCTCGTCACGTCACTCACCGCGATCAATGGTAGCGTGTTGCCTGCCGAGTCACTGCTCTGATCCTGACGTTATCTACACAAATTTCAGAAGTCGACGCGTTCAACACACACACAGCTCGGGCTGCGGAAGATTAGCAACGCGATGGTGCTTGCTTCTGATGATCTGCAATCCCCTGGAATAACACGGAGCATTTCCCGCCCAACTCGACCGGAATTCACTCCCTGTCGCTTAACTGCCTTGCGGGATTCACAAATTTACTGAGCCACCATTTCGGAGAGATTACATTACACTCACTACAAAAGCAGATGTCATCTGCTAACGGTCATGCACTGTTACTCTCCAGCCACGGAAAAGCAATCATGCTCTTGCTCGTGATAGTTGAGCTCAGCTGAAA
>Ga0265797_10004378_pt1 | contig 21667 bp, 14 predicted proteins | sample P2T30metagenome_FD_192433 | JGI IMG/M metagenome (GOLD analysis project Ga0265797, IMG submission 192433) | Plant litter microbial communities from East Loma Ridge, Irvine, California - P2 T30 | ecosystem: Environmental > Terrestrial > Plant litter > Unclassified | place: USA: California... | reverse complement strand
AATCCGGTAAGCAGAAACGTCGAGTGGTACGAAAGTGATGTCGATGTACTCTGGGACGAGGGAGAGCCGCGATTGAACGAGCGACGGCGCAAGTCGGCAGGGCCCAAAAGTCGTCAGCTGGTATCTCCCGGCGAGCTTAAAAGGTTAGAGTTTATGCCAGCGTAAAATAGCGTTTGAGCGCGGATCACTTCTGCGGTGGAGGATTGGCTCAGCGCGAGTTGAGTTTGGGATGCAGCCACGGAAGGCGGTAATTTGGCAGAACCGCGCACACGCTGGCCGTCGTATTAAGCCTCGAGACAATGCAAGCAGTGGCGTTCTGGAAGGCGACGTGAAGACGAGGTCGAGGTGCAATCAATTGGGTGACCGCCACTCGTTGTTCTTCTTCGGGGAGCTCCAAGTCCAAGACACGGAAGAGGGAAATCTGGGGAGCTGTCTCTGGGGTCTGGAGAAGGCGGCGGCCGCGGCGGGCAGCGAGGTGTGAAGTAAGCAATGGAAGCACGCGCAGCCGGCCGGGTGCAATAATGATGATGTCTATGCACGGGGTTTCAAATATAACAGCGGCGTTCCGCGAGGCTGGTGGTGGAGGTGAGAGGGAGGAGCGGTAGTGAGAGAAGGATGGTGGTCACGGCGATGCTGCTGGTCGATTATTGTCCTACGCAGCAGCAGCGAGCAGACGGCAAGGACGGACAGGCATGACGCCGAGCGAGAGCTCGTTGCATGGGCGGACACACGCCGCCGTTGCCATTGAATTGACCTTCGAGCAGGCAGGCAGGCCGAGGAGGATGGCAGCGAGGCCGTTCAGGGTGCATAGCCGCTAGCAAGACCACGCAGCCAATCCAGGGCGCGGCGCCGGCGGCACAGCACTACTCGACACGCATCCGCATAAAAACTCACTGTCCAGGGTGCACTGCTCCAGTACGGCAAAGTGCTCCAAATCAACCTTTGGCTTTACCAGCGCCGGGGGTTCAGGACCCCTTCCTTAGCTCACAGTTCGCTGCTAGGCCGTATGTCGCTTAGCAGCAGGTAATGTATGCATGTTGGCAGGGATGAGGGATCGTGGCCATGCTGCTGTCGCCGTGCAGCTTGCCTCTCTCGACAGACAGACATCCGCCTCACGGACGCCACGCCCATACACTATAGTAGTACTCATCTACGCCCGCCGCTCTCGCTGGCTGGCTGGCTGGCGGGCTGGCTCATTCATGGCTGTCAAATCTACGATCTCTGTGCGAGCCTACTCGCGTGCCGAAGGCTCCTACAGTACTGTTAGTACGGTATAGCAGCCCCTGGCCCTAGCCTTGGGCCTGGCCTGCGCCGGCGCGTCTGCGCTGGTGCTGTGTGTGTACTGTATATGCGGGCCTCTCGCTGCCGGTGACGATGCTGCTGGGCTCGTCGAGCTGGCCAGGCTCGCATAAGCCGATCCCTCGGCGCAGGTAGGTGGATCGGCCCTCTAGGATCTGAGTTGCTGCCGTGATTTGAATGCGCGCGACTCTGTGTGCGGCCGGCTGCCTGCTGGCCTGACTGAGGACGTGATGATGCTCTGGTGCTCTCTAGTGCGGCGCTGGCCAGTGGGTCAATGTTGCACCGAAGGCACACCAACGGCCTTGGAGTAGCGGTAGCGGTGTTTGAGCGCTCGCCCGTTTGCTGCCGGACGAAAGTCCGGGATACGCGCCTGTCTAGCACTCTCGCTTGGTAGTCTCGCGCATCTTGGGGCACCTCATCATCATCGCCATCATCATCACTGCTTGTCAGCGGACCTACTTGCGAGAGTGCGCACTGTCAATCGAGTCGTCCTCGCACTTCGCAGCAAAAACCGCTCGATCGGCTGCGTATTCAGCTCTCGCGTCCCCAGCCGTTGCTGGCGTGCAGGCACCGCGGAAGCATGCAGCAGCGGTAGTGGTGAACCTGCAGCAGCTCGAAGGCTCTCAAGCCTCAAGACAGCCGGCCGAAGCGGCCAAGCATGCCCTGAGCATCGAGTCCGCCGTGGTCGTCGACGAGCACTACAGTACACTTTCTCTCCCGAACATGCCCTTGCCCTGCAGGCCGTTGTACGTGTGACCTCGCCCTTCTCCCTCCCGTCTTCAGCCATCGCATCTCACGTCGTCATGCCCTTCCTGTTGCTGCCTGCTTGCGAATGACAAGCTCTCTCTCTCTGGCACCTGCAGCTGTCTAACCCTACCACACAAGCGACAACGTCTAGGCATTTGCCGAAGCATCGTATCCGTGATGTGCATGCCCATCTTCCACGGAGTAGGAGATCGTCGTCACTAGGATCGCAGCCGAACCTCGTTCCAGAATTCCTCTCTTGCCACGCAGCAGCAACGCCTGGTTCTGGTTCGGCCTTCTCTCCGTAGTCTGTGGCTAGAGCACGAGCTGCGGCATCGCACGGCTCCCCTTCATCACTACGCCAGGAGCAGCATAGCTCGTTACGTTACCCCAGATTATGTGCAGCACAGTGCCTTCTTATGCAGGCGTGTCAATGCACGAGTGGCGTTCCAAAGCGCGCTCACTGGACTCGCTTCAGTGCCACCGCATTGCGATGCTCATCATCTGGCAAACGCCGTTGCGCCTCCTATAGCGATGAGCACGAAACGTCTGCCGCCCTGCATGCACCCATGAAGAAATGTCACCAAGATTTGTCCTGGTGACTTAATTCCAGGGTCGCACTAATAATGCTGTCCCATCTATGCTTCGAGATTGTGTTGTGCGATGGCTCCTAGAATTGAATCGACGCCTCGGGCGTCATTTCAGGCTGTAACAGAGCCAAGGGCGCGCACGCAACTAGGCCGGCCAGCCTCCAGACCCACCATCCCTACATGCACGTGAGCCTGACGCAGCAGATCCACGATTCCACGCGAACACGGGGCGGTGTCTCAGTTGGATTTGACAGCCGGTGCTCACAACACTCGGCTTCCCGGATGCGTGCTGCCACATGATGATGCAGCGCTTGTGGCTGAGCCGCTTGAAGACGCTGGATGGAAGACAGTATTGCAATCTGACTTTGGATCCCTTAGGCAAGCTGACGTCGGGCCCGATTCCATTTCGCCGCAGAAGAACCAATGTAGGTCCAGCCCGCGAATGCTATATGTGTGCTTAATAATATAGATGCTCACTGACTCGCGCTGTTCTGTTTCTCGTACTTGCGAGCCTCATACGAGCTGTCTGCACCGGATGTCAGCGTAAACGCGCGCGCATTTCTTAGCACACTTGTTATGACCGACAGGACGATTCAAAACACTAGTGCAGTGGAATCCTCCTAAGCCGAACCTATTCAATCGTCGGTAACGGTGGAAGCCAGCATCATGGCAGGATAAGTGCCTGCTAGTCCTCGACAATTAGTTGTTAGTTATCGCCAAGACTTCCTAAACCTGCGCCAGCTTCGAACAGACGCCACGCCAAAACAGCTCCTGGAGAAATATGCAACGATTTACTCCACACACCATCTCCACAGGAGCCCACACCAGCAAAGAAATCGCTCAGGTGCTCCCTCGCCCTTAGCACCCTCGCACCCTGGCGCAACATCAAAGGAATCTGAAATCCCCACAATCGTCCGGTACGCTCGGCACGGCTAAGTGAGCGCCACGAGGCTTGACAGCAGCCTCGATCCCACTTCGTCTGTCCCAACAACATACAAGCAGCGCGGCCAAAACAATCATCGTGAGTCAACCCGGGTGAGTCTCTCTTCAAGTCTCCACAAAGTCTCCGAAAATACTGCCTCTGTTTCGGGCCTTGTTCATGTACGCCCTGCACAATGACCACATGTATATCATCGTACTGTGACGCATTTGCCGTGCCTGGCGTCAGATGTGCAGACTTGGCCAGATGCGACGAACCTCTGGGAAAACCAGCTGCTGCACGGTTGCGTATGGGTCGTGATCAGTTGGCTGCTGTCATTGGTAACGCGTAGGCCTTGACCACTACTACTGCATATGCGCCGCAACGTACATCACACCCGTTCGCGCACTATTCCCTGCATTCTCAAGCGCGTATCGGCATTTGCACTTGCCCGCTGGAAGTCGCGGAAATAAGACGCCGATAGTAACCCACAGGCTTGGGTACTGCAGGCAACATTGACGAGCATAGGCGACGCAGGATGAATGCATGGCAAATTGCAACGTAAAGGATTGAAGGGAATTGAACAGTAGAGCGCCAACAAGGATCGGGGAGGACCCGGTGCCCCAGTTGGGTAACTTGGGTTTGTTTGTGATTGATCTTCCTGCGTACTTTGGCCGCAAGGTTTGATTATTTAGATACTTTGCCCCACTACAGCGTGTGGGTGGGAAGCCTAGCGACTGCATCCTTTCTGGCGGACGCGGATCGCATGCCCTGCATGCAACCGTCAGAGCTTGCTTAATGGGTGATCGTAACGCTGCTCGGCACGGATGTGATGAAAGGTCGAGACTCTGTCTGCGATCTCCGTGGTCGGAGACTCTCCAGAACGCTCACGTGATCATTTCTTCCGGCTTCATATGGCGAATCGTGAGCGGCCAGAGAGGCGAATATCGGGACGACCGACGCCAGTGACGCTGTGTCACATGAAGAGATGTCCGCAAGACAACACTCATTTCTTGCCCTTCTTCTTCTTTTTGCCGCCACCCGTTGCTGTAGGCGCAGGCTTGGCTTCTTGAGGTGCTTCGTCCTTTGCCTCTGCGCCGTCCGCAGCAGGCGCGTCTTCCATAACAGCATCTTCAGCGGCTGCGCACACGTTAGCAGTGCCCACAACGTGCCTGGTAGAGTGTCCGTCCGTACATTCAGCCTTCTCAGGCAACGCAGCCATCTGCCTTCCAAGTCTTCCCACTCCAGCAATCAGCCTGCCCACATCTGCGCTTTTCTCTGTTTTGAACTTCAATGTGGTGCCAGACACCGGGTCGTATGCTTTCACTTCAAGAGTGGCTCTCGGCACTCGAGGCGCATCTTCGCCGGTCTTCTCTTCGGTGTCCGCCGCTGTGCGCTTCCTCTTCTTGCTTGCGTATTTCTCCGTGTCAAGGTTCGGAATGTGGTACTTTGTCGTGATACGAGCCTGTGTCGTGGGAAAAAATCACACTATCAGCGTTGCTGTCCAGCGAGCATGCGGTGAGTTGTGGACTTACGCACCGTGGCCGGGCGCGCTTGGAACAGCAGCTTGGCTTGTCGCTGCCATTCCTCCATGGTGTCGAGGTACACCATCTTTGTGTATGTTGTGGTCGTGTTGCTGTGGGATTAGTACAAGATGCTGTAATCGAACACGTACTGGTATTGCGTTCAGTCTCACTCCCCGCAGATTCGCAGGCCCAATTGAGGGGATGAAGTCAGGACTTGGCGCCTGGGAAAGAGTCGATCACGCTTTCTCTTTGGTTCGAGAAGATCACGAAGTGACGGCGATTGTCAGAGCTATACATCCAGCATCTCGTGACTCACTACTGCATTCGGCGACTTACGTTTCTTTGGCATCAAGAGAGCGACCTCAACCGTCTTCACCAAAAGTTCTGCTATCGACCGTCATTCGAGAAATTTATATTGCCACGCTCTGGCCAGACTCATACTCAGCCAAGAGACTCACATCTACAGGAGTGCCTTAAATCGGACTGCTACCAACACTGCCAACACTCCATAGTCTATTCCTTGGACTAGTTGAAGCCTCACGATAGGTTACTTTCTTCTCTTTCGCCACTCGGATTCAGCAAGATGGCACAAGAAGAAGTCGCCGATGATGATGGCCCCCAACTGTCCAGCATCCTCTTGGACCTCACAAGCCGAGCCCAAACACTCCTCTTCGAACTTGAGGGTTTCAAGGAACATCTACGATCAGTGAGGCTTGAAGCAATGATCGAACTGGCCCATTTTAGAGGAACCGTTCAGTCTGAGCTCAACATGCTCGAGAGATTGTCACAAAATCCAAACAGCAATTCAGCAAATCACGTCGTTCGATCTTCCAACTTGCCTTTCCTGGAAACTGTTTGGAGTAATGCAAAGTCGTCGAAGGGTCTCACGGCGCTTCAGAAACGCATGTACTACGACCCTCTAGGACCTGCGAATGAGGGCACGCCCAAGAAGGCTGTTCAAAACGGGAGACAGCGTGGCAAGCAACGACGTCTGAAAGCTGCGAGTACAGTCGTCGATGTCGTGGCTGATGGTGGTCTTTCATGGATCAAAGTCTCTCTGGTTACAAATACCAGACTGCTCTTTGACTTAGCCAAGCAGGGCTGGGAGTGCGGCGCTTCAAGTGAGGAAGACGAAGAATACCTTGACAGCTTCCCCGAGGAGGATCGCGATGTTCCAATACTCAAGACCGCGAAAGAGCTATCCAGTGCATCTGCGGCTATGCGAATCAAGACGAGAAACCCTCGCGTGACTCTCGTGCTTCCAAGGATCATTCCAGGAGTCCAAGACGAGGTCGATCGCGTTCTCGAAGATTGCAGAGCAGCTGGCGTCATTGTGTGGTGCGCCGAAGACATGCCAACTGCACTCGACATCAAAGACGCACAGACATCTATGGTCCCCGATCCATTTTCTGGCTTTACAAATACCCTGAATATCGACTGCACAATCCTGCTCGCGATCGTCTCAGAGTTCTCCCATGCCAAAGTCTCCAAAGAGCCATGGTTCCACAAAGCCTTGAAACGGCAGGTGGAGATCGAAGACAACGAAAATTTGCTACCCTCTCTTCTATACCCTGCCATGGGAAGCAGAAAACTATTATGCACCAAAGAAGCAGCTAAACGCATGCGAGAGATCGTTGAAACCATCGGCACAGCGTCCGAGAAAGCACGAACAGCTATTCTGATGGGAGACGATAGCAGCACTCCACGAGAACAACTGATCGAAGAAATGCAGCAATGGTCAGCTTACGAAGTTCCGTCATGTTGGCAATTGCCTATCCGCGTTGTCGATCAGAACGAAGACGGATGCCAGGCAAATTTGCCTACTGAGGCCGCCCATGTGATCAGAGAACAAACCGAGATCAACAAGAGTGTTTTCCTTCATGGCTGGGCAGCACAGATTACGACCATCACGTCCAACCGCACTGTTGTCAAACAGCTTGAGGGCGAATTAGAACAATACATCGATCTCGCTGATGGTGTCTGGCCGAAAATATGGCTCTGCCCGACTGCTCGCTCTCTGGTTGGCAGGGAGAAGCGTGGTGTCAAAAAGGAAGAGCGCAAGGAAGGCGTATGGCCCATGCCGGATCCTCTTCGTCGTGAAGAGCAGAGAAGGAACGGTCTGGACGTCCTGTCGATCCGCAACGGCTATGAGGTGGAGGATCTGAGACCCCACGGGTATGCAGAGGAGCTGGCCGAGGTGATAGCTGCGAAGGAAGCTTCGGAATTCGTGCCCTTTGATGCGAATGCGGCGTCGTAATAGGTTTGCATCCTCCAGAGGAATTCCACCTGCGGCGATGTCGGGTTAGTATATCCACGCAGAAGAAGACAATCGTGGCAGGCCATGGCATATTTTATGACCTGTAGATTACTGCTACAGGTTTATCCCGATATCTCTTGAAGCAATGTATATCAACCCTAATCGCCACGGTCTTTCTTGCATCTCTCGCAAATACGTTGATGGGATGACCAACGCTCGCGTCGTCTCCATGCACGTACACCGTCGATCGCTCTTGATTCGCTGTTGGTCTACGGCGTCCAAGAGCTGACCAGTGGTGAGAGGTGGAGAATTTCTGCAAGCCACGACAAGGGTACCTACATGTCAGCAGCTGTTGGAGTGTGGAGTGCTAGCTAAAGATCAATGGCGAAGCATCGTTTCAGATTGTTCTCTGTGCTCGATCGAGTGCATGTTCGGGCTAATGACACCGCGAATAGCGGCGTTCGCTGTCGAGGAAGGGCATTGAGAAAGTCCGGATCTCTACTATCCTCTCATTTGCTCACAGTCATCTGTTACTCACAGTAAAATATTGGCGGCATCTCTGCGTGGAGTCGAACTGTTATGCCTCGTGAAGAACATGGGAATGCGGTTGATACAACGTTGCATCTTCATCAGCTCTACGATGTATCATACGATAGATATCTCAAGTTTTTCTAGTCTATATCATCGGCTTTGCAGCATCTACCATTGGAGCTGGAATCACCCCCATCTTGGCCATGTCCTGGTACATCTCGAACACACTCTCCATGGTGTCCACAAAACCGTTGAATCCGAACCTTCTCAACTTGGCCACAGATGGTTGTCCGATCTTGTAGTACACGAAGTCGGCCATATCAACGCCAAAATCGGTGTCGAAAACGTTGACGCTGACTTGCCCTTCAGATTTGTCCATAATCCGTTCCCATGCATGCCTGTTTGCATCCTCCTTGCCCCAGTCGGCGAATGTACGGGACAAACGGATGGCTGGTGGTGGTCCGTATCCCAGTGGACAGTCTTCGCCTCCAGCAAGCTCGATTGCTTGGAACTTCGAAGCGTCAAGTTCGGGACCTTTAACTTCCTTGACGCCGTACCACCTCGCCAGCTCCGGGAAGAATCGATTCCATGGGAGACAACTTCCATCCTGAGCGTTGAAGCGTTCGTTCTTACACTTGTCTTCGAGGACAGCCCATTCACTCAAGTAGCCGGACAACCTTGCAGTAGAGTGGCACACTTCATACTGCCACTCTTCCAGGTCGCCACCGAAGGTGATAGGCTCACCTTTTTCGGCCTGCACTGCTGCCATTACTGCGAAAGGTAGGAAGGTATTCATGCCAGCATTTGGCACCGCACCGACAATGCCGAATGGCATAACAATATTCCAGTCCGTGCCAGGATTCCTCTCGCAGTGCTTGAACAATGCCTCTTCCTGCGGGTAGTAAAAGTTGTTGGAGAGGTGCTTGGGTTGAGGATCAGACTCGATGTAAGGAAGCCTCGCACGACCAATGTGTCCACCGTAATTCTTGCCTCCAGTCTGCAGCAAGATCCGTCTAGGCTTGATGTTCGCGGGTCCGAGTGCTTCGAGGAAGTTCGTGAAGATTGGGACGTTGACTTCTGCCAGAGCGTCTGCCATGCTGGGATCCATTGCTGATTTTCCTTTGGGCGTGATGTAACCGTAGAAAAACACTACGTCGGCCTGGACGTTGGCTTGTTTGAGCGCTTGCGAGGTTTGGTCGGCCGATCCGGTGAGGTCTATGGAGACATGTTTGATGCGAGCCTGCTGTTCCGCGGAGAGCAGTGAGAGCATCTCCTTCGAAGGCGGGCTACGGGAGACCGCATAAATCTTCTCCCATCGCTCGGGTGAGTCCAAGAGAGCACGCATTGTGTTGAAGCCCGAGATGCCTGTAGCGCCAACGACGAGGGCTTCCAGACCTTTGATGGAGGCATCGAATGTTGGCAGGTTGCGATAGATGCCACATTGGCGAAGAGGGTAGCGTTCAGATCCCATGATGCGTATAGACTCGTTCCGATGTCTCTCGGTGAAACTGTATTGAGGTCTAACAACGACAAGATCATGCTGTTCTTAAATGCATCTTCGGTATCGATCACAGAGTTGAGCGGTGACGTACTTAGCCTAGGCAGCTATGGATACTCGAAGCTTGCCAATTTTTCGAGGTGGATCAGACGCCGGTCGGTATGCTGCACTTGCTCGTGCTCTACATCTGAGAGACTACTGTGGAAAACCAACTCACCGCGGTCGGATATGTTGAGATGGGTTCTGCATGCGCACGGGCGAGTGTAGTCGTGCATGGCAAACCACAGCTATTGGCCTGCGAGAAACTAGTGACGTGTCTTGAGACATCTATGCAGCCAGGACCACTTCGAAGCGCCGATGGTCAGTTGCCAACGCAATCTTGCATCCTCCACATCTGGAGGGCTGGCCCCGAAGAGTTTCTTTCCGCGGCCATGCAGCGAATTCTGTATGAGCACGGTCGAGTGTAGTCGTGTATGGCAAAGCACAGCCATTGGTAGCAAGATAGTCCTGACGTACTAGCACTATAGGGCCAAAGTCAAACTCCAATCGATATCCGTGGTCTTGGCAAATGCAAAAACGCCATTGACGTTCGACAGGTTTGCGCTGTTGTAGCCACGACATCAAAGCACAAGAACTAGTGTCTAAGTCTGGTATTCCACAACTGATCACTGATCATCGGGACTTTTCTGCTTCCGCGACCCGAAAGAGTGAAATGAGTATCGCCGAGAAGGTTTGGATGTGATCTCATGCTAGAGTACTTAATCTGATGTTGGCATGGACTACAACGCAAGCACAGTTGATGCATGTAGCTACCACAGGAGTCCCGGCCACTCAAGTCTGAGCGCATACTTTTACATATACTCTCATGCTTCGCATTTTTCAGTTAAACCAAAACACACATCATCTGGCTCACCTCTGTCACATAATGCGGACCCGTCAAACCACAAGAGCTGTCAGTCGGCGCGCAGAAACATCCAAAGCCAGCCCGTCACCCAAGAGACGCAAGCTCTCAACCAAGAAAACAGAAACCACGACTTCATCAGAAAGCCCAGAGGCAAAGTCGCTGTCACCGTCTCTCGACAGTAAACCAAGCAAGCAATCTGACGAAAAGAAATGGCGAGACTGGAGTCGACACGGACACCAAACACCCTTCAAGGACTTCGCACGTCCTACGGAGGCAGAGTGCCGACACGCGCATCGAATTCTTGACGGCATGCACGGCGAGACTGTGAAGGAGAACTTTGCTGACGACGTGGATGCTGCTCACTACCCTCATGTCATGGACGCGGTGGTTGTGGCAGCTCTCAGTCAAGCGACCAGCTGGAGCAATGCCAAACGAGCTATGGCTAACATGGATCTTGTTTACGGCTCGAGGTTCGCTTACGATGAGATTGTTGAGGGAGGCATGGAGAAGCTACAGCAAGCTCTGCGGCCAGGCGGTATGCAAAACCGTAAAGCTGCCATCCTTCTGGGATTGTTGGACCAGGTGAAGAATCGGCATGGAAGGTGGGATCTGGACTTCTTGTTCGATGCTGACGACGATGAGGTGATGAAGGAGTTACTTCGATACAAAGGAATCGGGCCCAAGTGTGCACACTGCGTCATGAGCATATGCCTGAGCAGGACCACCTTTGCAGTCGACACCCACATCTATCGCATATCTGGCTTATGGGGCTGGCGTCCTGAGTCAGCAACACCGCAACAGGCACAATTGCATCTTGATGCACGAATCCCAAATGCGCTGAAGTTCTCGATCCATTACTTGCTGATCGTTCATGGTCGAGAGTGCGGACATTGTCGGGGCGGGGCAAAGCGTACGAGTGGTTGCGAGACGCTCAAGAAGATCCGTGATGCGATGAAGAGAGACCACTAGGCGAATAGTATGATATTAATGTATCTCGTGTATTTTTGTGCAATCGTGACATTGGTGACGCTATATCATCCCTCAGAGGAATGTGTCGTGACAAGACAAATCAGAAGATGATGTGGTTTCAGACAGCGTTGCTGGATTTTGTCCATATCTGGCACCTCTTCTAGAAGAGCAGCTCTTGCATCGTTGGAAAGTGCACTCACCACCAACATGGAGTTAAGACGGCAGGCATGAGATGTTCACACGAGCAACATGTGATTCCTCGTGCCCTAACTCCAACCCTACTCAACTTGTGCATCATGCTACATGTACGGATGCATTTGTGTACATGTAGCGTAACATGAGTACTCACGGTATCATAGGTCTTCGAGAGGCTCTGTTGATGCTTTTCATTCACAAATCACTTGAAAAATCTCATGATTGTGGTGCTTTGGTTGCAATGCTCCAATCACATGCCAAGCGACCTCACATTCAATGTTGCCATCGGAGGGTTCGTAAGAACAAGTATTGCAATCAGAAGTGAAAATTGCCGGAAACCAAAGCATAGCATGATTTCACCAAAATGATCAGGATCGGAAGGGTACCGAAAGATAACAATCAACATGATCTCCAACATCGGGTCCGGTTCCGACACTTCTAGCAGTTAAAGAGAAGCATCGGTCTCGCGGGGACTTTATGCCGAACCAACGAAATCGGCAAGCTCACGGCAGCTCAGCACCGCGTTATCGGAGTCTACCACTGAGAGCTGCAGGGAACCGAAGAGAGCCCCTCATTATCCATACCAGTCACATTCAAGATGTCGTTCTTAGCGAGGAGAGTCGGCAGCAATGCCTTCAAAGCAACATCAACAATTCCCTACGCCAGACAATTCAGCTCTACATCGCCCGCCATGACCACACTCGCCGAAGTCAAGCAGAACTGCCGGAAGGTATGCGATGAGCTACAACTCACAACTGTTTTGTAGAGCGAATAGCTGATGAATCCTACTTCAAGGTTATGTGCATTGGCCGCAACTACGCCGACCACGTCAAGGAGCTCAACAACCAGCGCCCCAAGCAGCCCTTCTTCTTCCTCAAGCCCTCCTCCTCCATCCTCCTCCCCGAAGAGGGCCCCATCCTCCGCCCTCGCGGCGTCAACCTCCACTACGAAGTCGAGCTCGGAATCGTGATCGGCAAGACGCTCCGCGACATCGACGAGAATGACACCGCGAGCTGGATGTCCGGCATCGAGAGCTACCTGCTCACCATCGACATGACCGGCCGCAACGTCCAAGACGAGGCCAAGAAGAAGGGCCTGCCCTGGAGCATCGCGAAGGGCTTCGACACTTTCTTGCCTGTTGCCGGACCGATTGCGCCTAGCAAGATCGCCGACCCGCACAATGTGGAGCTGTACTTGAAGGTCAATGGCGAGGTGAAGCAGCAGGACAACACGGAGCTGATGCTGTTCCGCATTGGCAGGCAGCTGGCGGACATCTCCAAGGTCATGACTTTGGAGAAGGGCGATATCGTGCTCACAGGTACTCCCAAGGGCGTTGGCCCCGTAGTGACCGGTGATGTGATCGAGGCTGGCCTTAGGGTTGATGGTGCCGAACTCGAGGAGGGCAAGATCAAGGTCGCTGTGAAGGACCGCGAGAACACGTACGAGTTCGCTGAGACTTAGATATTGTCTCGCGAACGATTGCATCTGAAAACTAGAGACGAATGTATTGCATGTACAGCATGGCGACCAAAGTTGTTGTACGAGAAGTGCACATTTTATGTTTATATTTGCTTTCAAGGCACCTCGATATCGTCATCATCACCACCAAATCCAAAAGAAAAACCACCTTCTTCTTCCTCTTCGTCTTGGGGTTTCTTGAGCTCCTCCCACTTTCCCTTGGCACCCTTACTCAGACGTTCGAGCTCCTGTAGGCCTTCCTCGAGCAATTGCGGGTCTTCTCGGCCAAGTCTCTCGACGAACAACTCGTATGGATTCTCGACGTCATCTCTGAATCCAGAGATGCTTTGTTTTTGATCCCGAAGGAAGTGTAGGACAGCGCCAACCCTGGCGCGAGGAACAAAGTTCTGGGTAACAGCGATGCTAGGCTGCAGATTCAATACCAAGTGGTACCATCCCGATGGAACGTACAAAACTTCACCTGCATTGCAAATGCCCTCTTTGCAGCCAGGCGTTCGGCGTGCCTCGGCGTGGAAGCCAAGCAGCCACTCTGCAATACTCAGCGGACTGGTGACCTCGCTCTGATCCTCACTGACGAAGACTCCAGGAGGCGGAGGAATGGATGGTGAGGAGGGGAACATGATCCAGTACTTGCTGCCAGTGATGACAGCATTCCACGCGCTGGTGGCGTTGGGGTCCTTGTGGAAGGTGCTACCACTTCTTGCAGGTCCCACGATGAGCCATCGATGGTCTGGACGTTGTGCACCCAGCACCGAGAAAGCATCCGGTCCGAAGCATGTTGGTGGCCAGTAGGCTGCAGACTCGTCAGGCTCACTAGAGATCTTCAAACCCATCTTCTCGGCGAAGGCTCTGTCGAACAAATACAACGGCGATTCGTCGCGGCTGTCATTCAGGTAATCGACGTAAGTTTTGAGTGGCCAATCCACGGCCTCCGCACGGAATGGTACATCGGCGTACTTTTCGAGCAAGCTTTCTTTCGTCCAGTCGCGGAAGATCGGCCATTGCTTCACAGTCTTGGTGAGCATAAACGGCTGATTGACCCAGGTTGACTGGAATTCCTCGAACGTCATGTCATCGAGTCGAGGCAACTCGTTTGCACGTGGAATATTCTTTGCATAATGGTCAAGGGAGACGGAAGCACAAAAGAAAGGCCTATGCAACACGTCCGAGTAAAGATTGGAGCAGTCGACTTTGGGCTCTCTACTTGAGGGCTGGGACAGGAACGTTGAACGCCACGTGCCCTGCCATGAGAATGAAGATGGAGAAGACCTACCGTAGAACATGTCTCAGCATGCAGTGGAGGCGCGCCTACCTACAGATAACACGACTTACTCTACGAAAAGAGCTCGCCACAGCTCTTCGTTCCTTGTGAACGCAAAAAGGCCTCGGCACGTGCCACCGAAGCGAAGCAAAGTAGCAGGATCGAGGTATTCCAAGAACTGCGAAACGAGCTCGTCCGGGAGGTACGCGAACAGTCCAAACGACGACTTGAGATTGACCGTCGAAGTGAGAGCGTTGCCGGATGGCCGCAGCCCCAGCGGATGACGCCTCACAAGCGACGAGTCACCCAAGTCATCAGCAGCAGATGACTCCTCGTGAGCAATCGAAATCCGCTGCTTCTTCACCGGTGGCAAATCGTCCGGGCGCTCCTCGTGCATGGCTGCAGTGGTGTGTGATATCGTTGTCGTCCTATCTTAAGTCCGGGTAGGTAGCGGTGAATGTGCCGTTAAGCAAGCAAGCCAGGGTGCAGTTGGTGGCGCGTCCGCAAGCAAATTCACTTCCAGGGTGTAGTTGATGACTCGGACGTCGCGTAGAGAGTCAGCGTGTTCGCCACGTCCGCGCCTGTGACTGGGCCAGAGTGAGCTGTGTATGATTGGTGGCAAAGGCAGGCATAGCAAAAAGATTTCTACGTTACCTTCGCGCTGCAGTGAATGGCGGGTGCTTGTGCCCCACTTCCAGTTTAGCGCCGGCCCGCCCGCGCAGCAGATTTCACAAGTCTCGTTGAAAACTTGCAGCAGTCCCACCGTCAAATCGACACCAACTTACAACCCACCACTGCAAAACACCACTTTCCTAGATCCATCAACTCTCACACCGAGAGTTTGGCATCTAGCTCCTTTACACCCTACGAACCACACGCGGCGGATCCATAGGATACCCCCGCCTCCCACACACTCCAGCTCACAGCGCACCGCTTGTGAGCCTTTTCCAACACCGCAATCATGGCCGACAAGGGACTTGAGGACATCGAGGCGGGTGAGTCGAGTCTGCAGCTCGGTTGTGGCCTTGCAGTGCGCATGCGATGCGCTGCGGGCCTGCGACCGGGCGCTGCCACGAAATTCGCAAACAATACATGTACTGACCATGTTGCGCGCTGTAGCTCAGATCGAGTCGAACTACGATGAGACCACCGACTCCTTCGATGCGATGGACCTGAAGCCCGAGCTTCTCCGTGGTATCTACGCCTACGGTTTCGAGCGCCCCTCTGCTATCCAGCAGCGCGCCATCATGCCCGTCATCAAGGGTATGTCCTCCCCACAAAAGCTCACGACAAAGCGAGCGAAAACTTACAAACAATAGGCAACGATGTTATCGCTCAGGCCCAGTCCGGTACCGGCAAGACCGCCACCTTCTCCATTTCTGTCCTCCAGAAGATCGACCCCTCTATCAAGGCTTGCCAGGCCCTCATCCTCGCTCCTACCCGTGAGCTTGCCCAGCAGATCCAGAAGGTCGTTGTTGCCATCGGCGACTTCATGCAGATCGAGTGCCACGCCTGCATTGGTGGCACCAGCGTCCGTGACGACATGAAGGCCCTTCAGGACGGCCCCCAGGTCGTTGTCGGTACCCCCGGCCGTGTCCACGACATGATCCAGCGTCGCGTCCTCAAGACCGACAGCATGAAGCAGTTCGTCCTCGACGAGGCCGACGAGATGCTGTCCCGCGGTTTCACTGAGCAGATCTACGACATCTTCCAGCTCCTTCCCCAGTCCACCCAGGTCGTCCTCCTTTCCGCCACCATGCCCCAGGACGTCCTCGAGGTCACCACCAAGTTCATGCGTGACCCCGTCCGTATCCTCGTCAAGAAGGACGAGCTTACCCTCGAAGGTATTAAGCAGTTCTACATTGCCGTCGAGAAGGAGGACTGGAAGCTCGACACCCTCTCCGACTTGTACGAGACCGTCACCATCACCCAGGCCGTCATCTTCTGCAACACCCGCAGAAAGGTCGACTGGCTCACCGACAAGCTCACTGCCCGTGACTTCACCGTCTCCGCCATGCACGGTGACATGGACCAGGGCCAGCGTGACGTTATCATGAAGGAGTTCCGTTCCGGTTCTTCCCGTGTCCTGATCGCCACTGACCTCCTCGCCCGTGGTATCGACGTCCAGCAGGTTTCCCTTGTCATCAACTACGATCTCCCCGCCAACCGCGAGAACTACATCCACCGTATCGGTCGTGGTGGTCGTTTCGGTCGCAAGGGTGTGGCCATCAACTTCGTCACCGCTGACGATGTCCGCATGATGCGCGAGATTGAGCAGTTCTACAGCACCCAGGTCGAGGAGATGCCCATGAACGTTGCCGGTAAGCATAATGTGACGCCCATTATAATTGTATCAGACACTGACATGACTTTGCAGACCTCATCTAAGCAACCAACATCCACATCACACTTGCCCTCGCCTCCAGTCGAGTCCAAGACCACCTACACTCCGAGGGTTTGGAACGAGACAGGAGGTCTAATCAGACTGCCAACGCTACGAAAGCCTAAAACGGCTACGAAAGTATGGCCTTCTACAACATGCATGACGGCGTTCCGCTTCACGAAGAGCGCACATCAAAATTGCTTTTCGCGAGTTCTTTTAGACGGGGTTGTCTTTGTCAGGTTTATTCACATGCTTTCGAGGAATCAATGAAAGTATTTTTGCTTAGGCTGCACTGCGACTTCGTACGTCGAAAATGATTTCTGAGTTAAATTATAATCCTGTGTCACTTGCTTCATTTTGTGCGGTCTCGGTAGGTACATGTAGGTTGCGGTGTAGTCTCGCGAATGGAGCGTCGTTCGCGCGAGCTTAAATTTGACCTCACTCCATACTCTGCTTACTCACCCTCACACTCAGATCATAGCAAGCAACAACAAAAATGCTGGCCATTGCCATCAGCCCATCGCCTCTCAATTCGATCACACAATGGAGGTCACAGCGAAACCTGGTGCTGACCTTCTCTGGGCGTTCCAGCTTCACCGTGAGCATCGCGCCCTGGCGAAGCGACTTGCTGCCGCCGAGGCGAGTGCCGCACAACAACAAGAACGTATCACCGCCAGCGAACAGGCCGCTCACTCGGATCAGCATGAAGGCGTAGATGCGCTCACTGAGCGACTGAGAAAGCTCGAGGACGCCGATGTCAGCGAGCAAGTCGCAGGACTCGCGAGTGAGCTTCGAGTCACGCGCCAGCAGCTCGAGCAGACACGTGAAAAGGTGAAATCCATCGAGAAGGGAAACAAGGAAGCGGATAGCAGAAACCAAAAAAAGGAACGAGATGTGACGGCCAGGCTTGGAGAGTTCGCGAGCATTGTGACACAGACGCAGAATGCTGTGCATGCTCTGGAGGGCCGACTCGGGCTCGCTGTCGACGCTACAGGACGTGCTGCCGCGGATGGCCTTGCGGCCTCCAGTGAGCGCTACGAGGAGCAGTTGGGAACACTGAGCGAGCAGCTTCGCAACTTGGAACGAGTGCAAGGTGATCTACGTACACTCATCAAGAGCGACAGGCGGGATCACATCGTCGCCGCGGCCGTCTCAGCATCGAAAGCCCCGGAAGCATCACACATCATAGAGGAAGACACCACTCTTTCAGTGCCGATCCACACCGAAGGCAGAAACAAGCACCCGCATAGTGAAACACAAGCGATCTCCGAGTCACCAGCGCAAGAGCACCTGACCACCGACATGCCAGCACCTCAACGCTCTAGCAACATCCTGCCTACAGTTGCAAAGACGCCAGGTGTCACAGTCCAAAAGTCGACTGCGCCAAGCAAAGGCAAGAGGAAAAGGGGTTTCGACAAGGAAATCAGCCAGCTGATCCATGGCGATGGCTCCCTGACCAATGCTCCGATCATTGTGGAAAGTCAGGAACCTGGCGTGGCCACTCGAGGTAGCAAGAGGCTCAAGGTTGAGGCAGTGGAGGGAAGATCTTTACGCTCAGGATTCACCCAGCAAGTTGTTCCCATTAGCAACATAAGCAAGGAGCCAGCAGTGACGCGGGCCAAGGCATTGGTGCAACCAGCAGTGAGTGTGGTTACTGGCAGGAAGACTGCCGCAAAGACTGCGGCGAAGCGTCCAGCATCCAAACTTGCCACTACCGCGACTCAAGAGCGGAAAGGCAAAGCCAAATCCAAAAAGGCGCCCGCTCCAAAGAAGCCAATGCCGTCTACGTCAAGTGAGGTCCAAGTGGCTCACTCACGCACACCATCAGCCTCCGAACAATCGCCTCTAAGGCGCATTCTTGCAGCATCGGCACTGCCTGTGATGCCGAGCAAGAACACTTTCAAGCAACAAGACCAGCGTCCCAAGCAGCGTCGCAGACGTATTGAGCAAGATGACAGCATGGAAGAGTTCCTTGCCAAGTGTGAGGCCGCAACGGAGAAATGAGGCGACATCGCTGTGTTTTCGTAGGAGAAGAGATCGAAGTGGTTTCCATGCGTTGCAAGCAACGACAAGAAGCCTCTACTTCACGATGTGGTTTACATGAACATTTGCTTGTTCTACTTTGCTCATGGGTCGAAAGTGGTACGGACGAAACGCAGCGCATCAATGTAGCTTCATAACTTCATAGCTTCTGTAGAAAAAAAGACAGAAAGTCCAAAACGAATTCAAGAATCCCGATAACATTTCCCACCCTCATGCTCATGGAAAACGCACTTCGCCGCCGCTTCCGTCGGATCGTGCGCAACACCTCTCTTAATAACCTCTCTCGTCTCCACCAAAAACGCCTGCGGATCATTCTTATCCAGCAGCCGCCAATCGCCAAAATGCGCGAATAAATGCACAAACAACCTCCTCGCTTTAGAACCAACAGGCAATTGGATGTAGTGGTGCTTCACACGCTGCATGATCAGCCCCAGCATCGTCTTGCCCTGCTTCTTCCCCACGCACACGAGTGTTACGATTGCATCCAGAATCGCATCCTGGAAGTGCGCGTCTTGCAAGCGCGCGCCGAGCTGGTAGCATTTGACCAGGCGTGAGAGGCCGGTGTAGCCTTCGGGCGAGGCTTTGGTGGGGGCTTCGTCTTTGCGGTGGCCGGCGTGGATGTTGGTGGTGTAGAGCCAGTTGAGGTAGATGTTGAGGGATTTGGCGTCGACTTCTTGGAGGGTGATGGAGAGAGGCTGCTGCTGCTCGGGGTATTTGAGCAGGTCTTGCAAGAGGGGCGAGGTTTTGGTGAGGACGTCTAAGTGGGCGTAGAGGGTTGTTTGGTGGGTTGTTGTTGTAGGCTCGGGGTCTTGAAGCTTGATGGCGATCATGGGACATGCCGTGCTGGGGAATATTGTTAGTGGTGGTTTGAAAGAGAGGCTTAAGGTGGGCTCTTACTTGATTGCTTCTGCTTTTGGTCTGATGCGATCAGGCACGGCATTCTTGTTCGCATCATGGCTGGATCCGGCGTGGAGGATTGAGTCGATCGATGATGCTCCAATCGGGGCAATAGCGTGAATTTTTGCAACAGTAGTGACAGGTTGTCGAGTGCTACGCGTGCTCGAAGGTGACTTTGGTTGATAGGTATCGGGGACTCTGGCCAACGCCGTTGTTGTCATTGTGGGCGCACGCACTGGGCTACGTGTGTTGACGACGGTTGGTTTGGCCATCGTCAACAACGCACCGGGTATGCTGCGGCCATTTCGCGAGCTCGAAGTGCTGACCGAACTAGAAAATGAAGGCGCTTGATTTAGTGTTCGTGAGCTGCGGACAGAAGGTGTTGATGCTTGCTGCGCGATTCTGGGGAGGCGATAATGCTGTGTTTGTTTGGGTGAGTCCGTATGAAAGGGCATCAATGTCAAGGTCGAGGGCGCATGGCCACTGTTTGCAATAGTAGGCGCCATGATATTGATGGGGATGTATAATGCAAAGACTCATCAATATCAAACGCGCGAGAGATAGAAGGCCATGCTCGTGATGAAGGTTCGGGTGCGGGTGTAGACATGGTTGCACACATGCAACATTCCTGCACCGCCGGAGCATCGCTCACGGCAACGCTATCGCGGAAGTGTTTCGTCGTGCGACACCTGCATAAACTGGTTCTGATGCAGCACGATATGCAGCGAGCCTGGCTGTTGGTACGCCCGGCATTTCCACACGCCCGAATACCTCACCATGGCAATGGATCTAATGACCAGGTCGAAGCCCTATGTCCATCATCGCGCAATGTCCTATCTTGGAGAATCAACAAATCTTAGGTTTGGAGCTGCTGTTGAGGAAAGTTTATTGCCTGCTTTGTTTATGTTCGCCATCGCCATCGAAACGTGCCGTTCCACTCTGGCCCAATTACAGACCAGATGGGAGCGTTTCAGAACCTGTGATGCGGAGAGGCTGCTGCACATGATTTCATCGTGCTTGTTCTAGCCCTACATGTACAGAATATGACTGTGTCGACTTGGTGCTCTAATATGATTGGGAGTAAAACTCTATCAACCGCACTCTGGGATATTATTAATGTATATTAAGCGATGTGTTCGCGGCCTCACGCCTCTGCCCGCTTGATTACTCAATGTCCATAGCGTCTGGATCGTCTTGCACTGACGCATCGTAGCCACCGCCATACCCATGTGCAGTTTCCACCGCTTCGCCATCATCTTGCGCGTACTGCCGTTCCATTTCCTCTTGTCTTGCTTCTTCTGCTGCCTTGTCCCGCGCTCGCTGTCTTGCGTCCAGTATAGCCTTCCTCACAGAGTCATTCCCCTCGTCCACGGTGAGGGACCTAGGTACGCTATAAAGTACCAACTCTTGCTGTTGTGCTGCACGGATTGCATCCTGAGGAGAAGAAAGCAAGTGCTCGGGTATGCGAGAGAAGTGCTTCTCTATGTCTGGTAGGAAAATGAGCCGCTCCTCGGGCTCATTGGCTTCGATCTCGGCGATTTCAGCGTCGAGGTTCTGAACATACACGCGATGTCGCGTGTCATCGACGTTCATGGCATCATCCTCGACGGTCGCTGTCAGCCCATTGTGAGGTGGTGGAATGGGCGCGCCGTTCGAGGGCGGCGGCGGGGTGACGGGGATGTAGTAGTTGCTGTTGCCGGTGCCGTCTGCGCACGGATCTGAAGTGAGAGTAGTTAGATGCGGCGCCTGTTCATGCCACTGTCGCACATGTTTACCAAGTGAGAGCAGGTTGAAGCGCTTGGTGAAGCGCAGGGCGTCGTCGTTTGACTCATCGGCGAGTCGCTTGACTCCCCGCTTGCTGGGGGAGGAGGAGGAGAAGGAGGTCGAGGAGTCAGTTTGGCTTTGGGGGGCAGCGTCCATTGCTCTGTGCATCTCCCATGCTGAGCCCGACACCGCGCATCAACTCGCTTCTTATAACTCGTTTATAATTCACTCCTGCGCCTCACGTGTTCATTGACGTTTGTCGTGTTGTAGACAAGCAAACAAGCGCAACGCTGGTGGATGCTGGAGCTGGCCACCATACTTTTGCGGAGCTGCAAGCTGCGCGCAACGCCGCGAATCGCACAGAATATTCCATCGCCATCGACACGCCGCTCCATCTCACTCCTGACG
>Ga0265797_10004377_pt1 | contig 21672 bp, 13 predicted proteins | sample P2T30metagenome_FD_192433 | JGI IMG/M metagenome (GOLD analysis project Ga0265797, IMG submission 192433) | Plant litter microbial communities from East Loma Ridge, Irvine, California - P2 T30 | ecosystem: Environmental > Terrestrial > Plant litter > Unclassified | place: USA: California... | reverse complement strand
AGAAGGCCTGTGCCGATATGAACGGCAAGGAGATCGAGGGCCGCGAGATCGCCGTCAAGGTTGCCATTGACAGCCCCGGCAAGGAGGACGAGGACCCCAGCGCTCCCATTGAGGGTGCCGCCGAGACTGACGCCCAGCCCAGCACCGCTGAGGGCTCTGGCAGCCTCGAGGCCCCGACCGCCACCGCTTAAGCGACTGGACGACTGATGCAACCGACAACGACCACCGATTGGAACTTTTCCTAGCGAGATCTTGTACTTTATGCCAGCATTGGCTACTGCCAACAAGTTATGCGTGAACGATATGGTGCAGTGCGCCTGAACTGAAAGGAGGATTTTGTCACCAAACACCTCAGATATGCATTTAACTATGCATGTCAAAACAATTCAATTCCCATCAAATTGTATTAAATGTAGCTTTAGTGGATACTTTGGCGAACAGACCAGTTGACCGCCATGTCTTGCTCTTTCTTGTTCGTCTTGAAATGTTTTGCTCTGAGGTCTAGATTGAAAGCCGAACAAGGCTCTGACGTGTATGTGAGGGTTATAACATTTTATCAACATGTAGAGCAAGTAGCATTGATTTCCATCATATCTTGAATACATCATTTACACATTTATGCTTCCTTCCGGTATTCGGAGAATCGTCGTCATTCTCTCCAACCTTCAAGCTCGACCTCGGCTTCCTCGCGCCGAAGTTGCAGGTGCAGCAGCCGCATTTCCCTTAAGCCGCGCACCTTGCATTGAGTCTCTTGGTCCCATTCGCGCAAACCCGAATTCACAGGTCTGCATTCACGTTCACTAGATCAAACATGTCTGGACTCAGGATCCTGGTACCCGTCAAGCGGGTCATCGACTATGCTGTAAGTCCCCGCTCGCCATCGTAGCAGTCATAGCCTGCCCAGCGCCATTTTATACAGTCATGGCAATGCTAACAACCCGCTTAGGTCAAGCCTCGCGTCAACAAGGCCAGCACCGCCGTCGAGACACAGGGTGTGAAGCACAGTATGAACCCATTCGATGAGCTCTCCATCGAGGAAGCCGTGCGCCTGCGCGAGCGCAAAAAGCCCGTCGAAGACATCCTCGCCTTCTCCGCCGGCCCGGCCAAATCATCAGACATCCTCCGAACTGCCATGGCAATGGGCGCCGACCGCGCTATCCATGTCTTGGAAGAGAAGCAGGAGCTTGAGCCTCTGGTTGTGGCTAAGGTCCTCCAGAAGGTGGTGGAGGAGGAGAACCGCAACCTTGTCATCCTGGGCAAGCAGAGTATCGATGACGATGCTGGACAAACTGGACAGATGCTGGCAGGTCTCCTTGGCTGGTCGCAAGCGACTCAGGCAAGCAAGGTTGAAGTTGAAGGAGAGGAGATTACTGTCACCCGCGAGGTCGACGGTGGTGTTGAGACGCTCAAGGCGAAGCTGCCCATGGTCATCACCACCGATCTGAGACTCAACGAGCCGCGCTACGCCAGCTTGCCAAACATCATGAAGGCGAAGAAGAAGCCTCTGGTCAAGAAGAAGATGGAGGAATACGGCATCGATCTGACACAGCGTCTGAAGACTGTCAAGGTCACCGAGCCTGCACCCAGACAGGGCGGTGGCAAGGTGGAGGATGTTGACGGTATGATCTCCAAGCTCAAGGAGCTTGGCGCGCTATGAATATAGACTTCTTGTAAGGGTACATGTATGTGAATATCTTTTTCAGCTGATGGATTATTTGGGAGTTGCGAATCGACCGTGAGTCTGCTTGATAGATGCCTGCAAAGTGGGGTCTCTCAGGCAACAATCGCCGCGGTGTTCTACTTCGTGCGACTGTTTGCGCTCGCTTCACTGATCACTGACAACTTCACCTGCTGTCACATGCCATAAAGACTTCAGGTGCAGAAGGCCCGAGACGGCACCAAAGCCAAAAGCTGCACATGCTTACCAGCTGCTCCACAAGCACTACCACTCCTCCAATCTTCAGAAGCTGATTATACCAACAGATGAGACTCCTCGACCAATCGCAAAGAGTACACACCAGCAACCTTTCTTTGCAGCCACAGTCCGAGTTGTCTCAGCGGCGTCTTTCTTCTCATCCTTGCGACTCTTGCGACTTCAAGACAGTGTCTCCGACCTTCACTGTTCCGACTCAGTGTGACGCTGGCGGCTTCGCCATTTAGTCACTACCTCCACCGGTCCTATTTCTCATTTTTCTCGCACTGTCATAGAACAGATCAGCGACACTACACATCACAGCCATCAGCAGCGCAACTCTCTCAAGCAATCACAATGGCCGCTATCAAGGGCTTTACTGAGGCTCAAAACGCTTCCCTTGCTCATGCCGAGGTCGGCAACCTTATCCTTATCGACCAAAACACTGAACAGCGCGACGACGACGACGACGACGACGACGACGAGAACGACTCGGATTCTGAGGGCGACAACGAGAGCGATGATGGTAGCAATGAGGAGGACGACGACGACGACGACGACGACGACGACGACGAGCAATCGGACTCTGATGATGAAGAGAGCGAGTCTGAATCTGGCGCTGTTACCCCTCGTGCCACTGACGTACAGGGCAATCACATCGTGGGTGTTGACACTGATCACGCAGAACATATCGAAGACGTGAGTCGCGTAGACTCAGCATCTCCCGACACCATCCAATATCGCATGCTCAAACCCGCCAAGGACAGCGAGCACGACGACATAGATCAGCATCTGGTCACTGTCTATCTCGTCGTCAAGGTCACCAAGAACTCGAAGGGAGCCGTCGACGATCTTTCTCTCGTCCCTCTGAAGTACAGTGCACAGGCCGGCGTTAGCCCAGATACCTTCCAGTTGTACGGCAAGCAATGTGTGCCCAGCTTCTACACTGGTGGCAAAACTGATCAATCTTCACAATCCGAAAAGGAGTTCATCAGCATCCGCGACCTCCCCGGTGGCGGGACTCTCGAATTCACTGTCTCTCCGCAGGGTGACCTCGTGCGCAGCGTTCTCTTCGAAGACGAGTGTCCTGCCTGCGATGAAGGATGGCTCGATTGCATCACCCAGCTTGGTGGCATGGTCAGGGACTACACAATCCCTAGCTCGCTGCCGAACGAGCCCACTGTTTGCCCGAGCTGCATCGGAATCGAGTTGATGAAGGAGCACCAGGACCTGCGTGCTGAACTGGAAGCCTTCTCCCGCATCTCGGACTTCGGCGCCATTGTTGCGTTCCACGGTCGTCTCGCAGCCCGTCGCAGTGAACTGCGTTACGAGTTCGAACAATTTGATGAGCGGTAAGAAATTCAATGACTTGACCTGTACAGAGTTCTGTGACAGTTTGCTAACTTTTTATTCACAGCAAATGGGGCTACCTCTTCGACGACATGGTTTCTGACGATGACGAGGACGATGACGACAACGGTCGTTACGAGACTTGGGACGAGGCTACCGATCCTTCCAACGGAGCCATCCTGCACCCTGCTTCTGACGCCACCGTCAAGGCTCTCCCCATCAAGAAGTACGCGGAGGTCAAGACGGAGGACGAGGCACACTGTGTGGTCTGCCGCGAGGAGTTCAAGGACGAGCAGCTCATCATGCAGCTCCCGTGCAAGCACTTCTTCTGCGAGGACGGCTGCACTATCCAGTGGTTGAAGCAGCAAGACAACTGCCCAGTCTGCAGGGCCAGGGTCCCGCCTGTCATGGAGGACGATGTCAAGAACGGTGCCCATGAGGATGTCAACACCGTCGGTGTAGACGCAGACATCGAGCATGAGCAGAACGGCGCAGCTCCAGACCAAGTTGTGAGTACCGCCAGCGACGACGACGTCACCATGGTCGACGCGTGGTGAATACCACTTGCTAAGTCCTCACAAAAGCAACCGACCGACACACACTATCCTACGGATGTGCAAGACGATAGGGTCCAGGCTACTTGCTGAGAGCGAGATGCACTCATGGTCGAAAATGATGAAGCGATGAGACTGACACGACTAGCGATTTGGGTATTGGGGTCTAGCGTAGCATTGCGGGCGTTTGAGATCAGACATTTGCAGTACGTTTGAGAAGCCTCCTACGGATGGAGCTTCGTGTGGAGGTAACGAGTCCTTAGATGTCTCGCAGTCAAAATGGACCAGCTCAATCATCATGACTTGATTCCCAATTTCCAATCCGCAAGCACCAAACGTACTGAGGTTCCTCTGCTCTCCGTCGCACAGCGTCGAATATCTAGATTGCCCAGTCAAACAATATATATATGCTCGAAAGTCTCTCATCCTACCACAAAAGCGCATCAAAGAACTCAGAGTTCACTGCTACATCACGTATAGACATCGACAACCTTCGCAACGCGTAGATCCGACGAATGAATCATTTCCCCATCACCCCAACTCCAACCCTAAAGTAGACGATACCTTAGATTTCGCCGAGGCACTCACGATAGAGCATCTGATCCTTCATCTGCGGCAAGAGCGTTTCATTCGAAGCATAAATCACATCTACAAACATGTTCTATTCACCGAGCACTTGAAGACACCAAATGTGCTGGTATAGCCCCACTTTGGAGATTCTAGGTTCGCTCCCGCTTCCATCGTCACACTAGACGTGAGAGTTACGTCAGGGCTAGTAATCCCATCCGCATTTATACCGCATTCGCGTTTCTTATTCTGTGTAACCTACTTGCTACACTTCCTCAAACAATCACACGCGTCCTCCAATTCTCCCGTCACCTAACACAGTCTACACCACCTGCGATGCGCGCTTTCTCCAAGCCGCAACTCGCATCTGCGATCCAGCGTCTCGCATTCAGTACTTCGCGCCAACCAGCACAACGAACTTTCACATCAAGTACACCAGGATCACAAACAAGATGGCAAAATTCTTGGAAGAAAGCACAGAACCAACAAGGCTACCAACAGCAAACGCGCGGATACCGACGGCCGCTCAACTACCAACGCTTCCAGGCGACAAGTAGCTTGTTCAGGCGATGGGCGCAGCACCCTCGCTTCTATTACCACATAGCTGGAATAGGCGGAACTGTAGGAGGCGTATACGTGTATAACCTGGAAGAAGTCCCTGTGTCGCATAGGCGCCGCTTCAACATTGTGGGCCCTGCGAAGGAAGCTGAGGCAGGAAAGATGATGTACCAGCAGACGATGCAACAATACGGGAACCAGATCTTGCCGGCCTACCATCCGAAGTCGCGAATGGTGCAGCGTGTTCTCAACCGCTTGATTCCGCACTCTGGACTGGAGGACGAACAGTGGGAAGTACACGTGATCGAGGACCCTATGAAGAACGCTTTCGTCATTCCCGGCGGCAAGGTGTTTGTCTTCAGTGGCATCTTGGATGTCTGCCAGGACGACGACGGTCTCGCGGCTGTTCTCGGCCACGAAATCGCCCACAACGTCGCCCACCATGCCGCTGAGCGCATGTCCAAGTCGAATATCCTGCTCGGTGTAGTAATGGCCGGCTTCCTTCTCATTGGAGTTGACCCTGGCATTGGCAACATCCTCACCGAATTCGCTTTCACAAGACCTGGATCGCGCAGTCAAGAGTCGGAAGCAGACTACATCGGTCTGCTAATGATGTCCGAGAGCTGCTACAGACCCGGAGCTGCCATGGATCTGTGGGCACGTATGGAGGAAGAGGAGAAGAATGCGCCGCCTCAGTTCATGAGCACACATCCCAGCAACCACAATCGACTCGAGCAGATTCGTCAGTGGCTCCCGGAAGCGGAGGCGAAGCGTGATAGTAGCGAGTGTTCTACGATGATGGGATATGGTATGTACACAAAGCTTGCTGAAGGAACGTTGAGGCTTGTGGCTAATCATTTTCGCAGCGGACGACTTCAAACAGACGGTCCAGCGGGCGCGCTGGTGAGCTACGCCACCACTTGTAACAATATCAAAACCCAGACGGACCTTCTATTTTCCGGATTGTTCCAGTATGAACCCAAAGGACCAGGCATCACAGCACGGATGCGTCGAGACTCCTGGAGCTACAGATTGGATGGCGCATTCATCTCTGCGATACTCCGGCGTCGGCACTTACTCGTTGGATTTTTATCCGCTGGTTCTTGCGCCTGCCTTCAGTATTGGAATCCCCACTCCTTCGCGTAGTCGCTTAACCTGAGGATTGTGTAACGATAGAATTTTATGATGCAATGCTTTTGGACCATTCAACGACAACTTGACGGCCCATCGCAACATCGGCATGCCGCATTATTCTCGCTGAAGCTTTTGCTTGTCACCATATCTAGATAACAATCGAATCTGCAAAATGTAACAATGATACCAAGACGCCCGTGTGTCGTCAAAGTTTTTGCTCAGAGTGTCGCAATGTTAAACAGATATCGCAAGGCTAGCCATCCCGGCATATTTTTTTGGATTCATCTCCCTGTATTCAATGCGCAAGTCGACGTATATTTCCCGGATCAACTGTGCATGTTGTGCTGCTGCTTGATATGAAACATGAAGTGAGAAGGAGTAGGTGGATGCGTAGGAGCTGCGGCCGATATGAACTAAGATCCTGCGGTTGCAGGGATGACGCGACAAACGGCTGCAACGTGATGGATTAGAGTTGGTGGCTTGCCAGACGGCGTGGGTGCGTGGAGAGTCCTCAAGGGTGAAGGGAGAGGGACCGGACGAAAGCTATTTTGAGTAGCACAGGCTAGGAGATCGACTACTGCTGTTCCAAGCGAGTCGTGACAGCTTGTTATCGCTAGTCCGTGGTAGTCGTCTTCAACGTCGGTTGTTCTCTATCTTTCTTTGCTGGCCTCGAGACGGTTATCGGCATAGACCTGATGCTCGAGCGTCTATACAGGCGACACCATCATCACCCGTGCAGCTAGCCGATGAGACTCGACTTGACTCGATTCAAAGCAGCACGCCAGCGAAGCGCCATCCAGGTCCCTGGCCAATAATCCGACAATCTTTTAATCTATCCATCGCCCAAAGCGCTTGACGACTGCACGCCTGCACGCGCTCGTCTAGAGCACTGCACTGCAGCAGACCGTCACAGTCACATACGCAACCCACATAGTACATACTACTAGATACTTTCGGCCATCCTTGATCGCTTACATACGCATCAGCCTCGGGCGACACCGCGCGCTGCAACGATCTCGCATTGGTGAAACCTCTCGACAGCGATCTTGTCTAACCATTCCCCACCAGCGCTCCCGGGTCGCGTATGCACGGCCGCCAACTATTGCGCCGCCGCAATCAACGCACAATTATCTTGACACCGGCGCGCAGCCAGCTCGGCCGCCATGTTCGCCAAAGCAGCCCGCCGCCATCGCGACTCTACCTCTTCCAGACCTGCCACTGCTGACGCCCCGGCCGCCTTGGTCAGTCCACTCGGCGAGCGCTTCGATCTTGCCCGCGACAGCCAACACAGTCAGCAACAGCAGCTGCACTCGCCCGTCTCTCTTGTTTCGCGGCCCAGCGCCGAAAGTGTGCGACGAAGGACTGGCGATGGACAGCGAAAGAGCATAGTGAGCTTGGAGCCACCTGTACTGCCACCAATTCCGAGAGTCGCCAGCCGGTACGAGAGCGAAGCCAGCTTGGCTGCGAAGAAAGAGCAGCGGGCAAAGGCCAGGGAGCAAGAGCAAGTGGAACATACTGCGCTTCGGCTGCTGGAGGGCCAAGAGAGTGCAGTGACACCAACAACCAAGGAAGATTTCTCAGCTACATCCTCAGCGGCACCACAGACGACGACGTTGTCACCCGTGGAGACTTCTACTTCGGCCAACTCAGACCACTACCCTGAGATCTCGTTCGACGAGCCGCGAATGGAGGCCACGATGTTTCCTCGACCAGAGCCCCAATCACATGTATCGAATGGTCCCTACACCGCAGGTTCACCGATGAGCCGGAGTTTCATCGACAGCAGAGATAGACCATACTCACATAATGTACAACGGCCGCCGGCGATCGCAAGCCATAGCTCTCCAAATGCACTCCCACCGCGATCAAATACAGTCCAGGGACTGTTACCTCCTGGTCCTTCGGCTACGTCAAGCCCAGCTCATCCTTCGGTTGCCAATCTTGAGAACACACTTAAGACATCTAGTACAGCGGGTACAAATTACAGCGGCTCGACTGCACGTCCGAGCATACATTCTTCCAAATCGGCTTCTGCTTCGCCTTTGCAAACTATTGGAACACCGTACTCCGAGACATCGACTTCTTTCCCTGCCCCTCAGCATGTAGCGACCAGGCCTAAGACGTTAGGATCATCCTCGACAATCGCTGGCGTCATGGTACCTACACATCACACTAACGGTCTGCGCAATCAAAATGGCAAAAATGAGAAGAGAAAGACAAGGAGTTTGTTAAACCCGATGGCACTGTTGGTGAGACGAAGGAGCGGTCAAGATACGGTGGTCGTACCCAACGAAGCAGAAAGGAGAGCTCACGCCCAAGCTCAAGCGCGTCAGAAAAGCGTTGCCACAGCAGGTGTCAGCACCATACCAGAAGACTTCGATCCAAGGATTAGAGGAAAGATTGTGCATGATTTCAACGCACCCAGGACGAGACGCACGTTTTCGTCAGGCGACGTGAACCTCGACAGCGCCACCGAAAGACAATTGCAATCTGCTGACAGCATGCCTGCGATGCCCAGCTCTGTTGACCACGACAGACCCTCATTGCACAGTGCACACCGGAGCGACGTTAGCTCGAGACACAGCCGGCACACGCCAATATTTATCGAACATCTTTCCGAGGAGCCCAATGGTGGTGGTTATTTGAACGCTGTTCAAGCCGAACGACTCGAAAACAAGGATTTCTTGAAACGCGTCTCGCACCAGAGCAGCCCAAGCCAGGAGAGCTCCCTCCTCCCGCCTTTTGCCCGTCGCAGTCAACAGCTTGATCCAATGCAAGCCAGCTTCTATTGCGATGACGATAGCAGTAAGCGTTCGAGTGATCAGTCAGGCTTTGGCAAGCGAGAGTCGGGTAGCTCTGGCGCGGACCTGAGCCCAATTGCTGCTCGGGGTAATTCAAGTCCAATATCGCCAGAAGCTGTGGAGAAGAGCCGCAGACCCATGTCTGATATATCAATGCTTGGAGGCAAATTTGATGCGCCGTCGAGCATTCAGTACTTTAACACGCAAGCGGGTACAGGCGACGCAAGGAGGAGCCCAGCTTCTCCCACTTCGCATCCTGATAACGGAGCTTTCAACAGTTCAACATCGCAGGCACCACATTTCGGTCAGTTCCAGAACAACAGTACGCCCGCCATGAGAGATGTGCATCCTGCTCTGCGAAATCTTGTTAGCGGTCCAAATTCGCCAAAACCAGCATACCCAGACACAACTTCTGCACGCTCCTCGCCAGCCCTCGGGTCATCAGTTCCATCAACGCCTGAGCCAGCCGTTGCCCAGGCAGCGATATCATTCCAGTCCCCTTCTAGCCCACCGAAGCTTGTCGAAAAGCTTGCCTCTGCCGTCGGCCACTCGAAAACTGGGTCCTCCTCAACCCCAAAGCATGCGGCTTCCAATGCATCGAGGTTCAGCTTCCAGTTAGATGGCAGTGCCGCAGAAGAAAAAGCACTTGAGGAGAAACACCGGCGAGTAGCGAGCACACAGCCTTCACGCAAGAAGAGCACGGTCGAAGAAGACCCCGAAGATGAGGACGATTACTTCGATGAAGACGCTATGGATGATGAAGACGAGATGGAAGCCGAGAACAGGATGCATGATGGCATGGGAAACCACATGAATGCTCACTCTTTCGGCAATAATGCTCCGATGTTCCACCACCAGCCCAACAATCAGATGTCTCGGTCAGATGCCAGCTCTGTTTACGAAGAGGATACCACAGCTGTCCCAAGAGCCCGTGAGCCCACATATGCGGAACATCCTGCTTTCCGCGCCCACTCTGCCGTGTACAGCACCAAGCACAACTCGATGGCGCCGAGCTCGCACTACTCGACTGATATGTCGACGGGCAACAACGATGGCTGGACACCACATCACAACCGCTTCATGAGTGATGCAACGATTATGACACTGGCCGACTCGGATAACGGAGGCAATGGGCAGGGTGCATCCGGAAGTAACTTCTACATGCAGCCGCAAGCAGCAGGCTACGAGAATCGACCGAATGCCCACACAGCAGACACGCACGGTTTCAACATGGACAGTACGGCGTCAGCCCCATCTGTCCAGAACAAGGCTGCCAGCCCGCAACTCGTGTTGAACACCGGAGCGTCACAGGGAACACAGCTGTCTCCTCGCTTCGGTGACTTCAGATTTGTCGATAGTCCTGAAAAAAGTAGGCCAGCGACGTCAGAAGACTTCCGCAACACAAACGTCACGGCAACAAGAGGCAGCTCGATGGCGTCTCCAAACGGTGCACCGCAAGCTCCTGTTACTTCGCCAATGATACTCCCGTCGTCGACGTCGTATGCTTATGGCACCAATGAAAAGCCAGAAAGTGCCGCCTACCATGGCTCAATTGGCAAAGGTATTCGCGCACGCAATGTCTCTATGAACCAGAATCTTCAATATGCAGCCCCGTCTGAGTCTGGCACTGAGTCTCTGAATGATGAAATGTACTTCGATGATGGTGGCTTCTCCGAGGATGTTCAAAACAGTTCTGGCTACGGCGAAAGTATCAACGAGGACCAATTCGACAACCCCGACTTTGCGGGCGGCTTCAAGGGCATGGAACCACGTGGCTACCACGAGAGACACGCGAGCGCCATGACTATTACCAGCCGCGACGGACCCTATCCGACTTTTGCTATGCCGAACGCTCCCAAGGCTCAGCTGCGACAGTCGCAATTGCTGCTTGACGATCTGCCTCTGCAGGGCCCTGGTAGCACGCTATGGGCTCCAAAGCCTACCTCGTCGGAGGATGCGAAGAGACTAGGACTCAGCGACATGGTTCCACCGCTTCCAGATCCGACTGGCTCGAAGGCCGTAGCATCACAGATGGAGGCATATCACCAGGCCCTTGCTGATGCTGCAGTCCGGGCTGCCAAGGATGGAAGATTTGAGAGGCATGCAAGCTTTTCAAGTGATAGGAGCAGCGTGTACTCCAACAAAGATGACCAGGACAAGGCTGATCACGACTCTGCGTCTTATGATGACAGGAGTCGCTACTCTCGGGATACTGACGCTACCACTTCGAATTTGCCTACCTACAAGTCTCAGTCTTCGACTACTAACGCCGACGCGGACACGAAGGGATCACAGGGAGCCGCAGAAAACTACCAGCCAAGCAGCAGGTATACCTTGCCTCGCATGTCCGGCTTTGATTTTGGCTTCAACTTTGACGATGCACTTGCATCTAATGATGTTAGTGCTCCGACTCAGAACTCCATGTACAACGCAGCCCCGTCTGACGATATCAATGCAGCTCCATCCGACGACTTCATGACAAGCCATCTCGAAGACGGCTACGAAGACGAAGACGACGATTTCATCGCCGCAGCCAACGCTGAAGCTCTCGCGTACGACGACTCCGGATTCTATGGTCAAGAATTCGGCTTCTATGCGCGCGCTCGCTCCGATTCAACTGGGTCGAACAAAGGCCAGACCGTAGAAGCTATCAATGGTGGCTTCTTCGGCGAGGATGGTGATGATCCTCTTCGTAGGCAGAAGAGCTCTCGTGAGCCGGACCTGACGCCCATCACTGAACGTAGTGAGTTCAGTGCTCGCAACAGTTTCATCAACTTCGGCCCTGCCAGTTCCGGATGGGGTCACGGCGGCGTCGCAAGCCCAGCTCTCGCACGCTTGCCACTCAGCCCATTGGTCAGTGGCGCTGATGGACCAAACAAAGCTCGCGCGAGCGGCGGTGGCTACTTCGGCGTCTTCCCAGCTGGAGGCCCGCCGCAAGTGCAAACCCACCAGCAGTTCGTGGGTGCTTCGCCAGCCAGTGCCACCAACAGCCCTGCTCGACCCTGGACGTCTGACAGCCCAGTCTCAGCGACCTCCGCTAGCAGCCGTGGCGCGCCATTCATGTCTGCTTCTGCGTCAGGCTCCGCTCTCGGCGTCGACACTGCTATTGACCCAGACGCCACGCCGCGTAAACCACAAGCACAGGGACACATGTCTTCGCCATTGAACGATACACCAGGCACGGCGAAGAAGATCCCTTTGCCCGCCGTGCACACGCAGGGTATTAGCAATGGTAACCTTCCAACACACTCACGCAACCACAGCGGCGCCGACTCGGTGGCGTATGTGCGTGAGACTGTTTCGCCTGGCGAGGAGACCTCAGGACCTCCAAGGTGGGTGTTGGAGAGAAGGCGAACGAGCGAACTGGGCGTTGATCAGATTGTTGGGAGGGAAGTTGTCAAGGGCGGGTGGATTTAATGTGACATTGAGGGCATATCACGGCAGTAATGGGGGGAATTGACACGATTTGTGGAGAAAAGCGTCGTAATGAAAAGCATCGTTGGCGGCATGTATTTAAGCATTTTTGTGATTTAATGAGGGGGTTTCTGAAATATTAGCGGCGGCGCTTTGAGGAGTTTTTTTTGGTTTGGGAAATAATGTTGATATTTGAGCGAGGTACCTACCTGTAGGAGGAAATGAAAGCAGGAGTAATCTCGGTTTGTAAAGAGTTCGTACACAGCAAAAGCTCAAGCAAGTATAGCTACACATCGGGTATCCCTCAGCAAATTCCACTGATCCTTTTCAGTACCTCATCGAAACCAGAGCAAAGTTGTGATTCCGAGCGCTGTGCTGACTTCCCCGAGAGATCTTCTAACGTACCACCTTCGGCATTGTAGCCAAGAGTTTTCTCAACCCTGCAGCCAGTTTCTCTCGCCCTTCAATCGCTATCCACAAGCACTTGTGCACTTTGCCGAGCTCGAAGCCGCGGATCGCAAGGTCGGACAAGGTATATTGCAGCCACTCCAATAAGACTTCCGATAAGCGTCGCATCAAGGCCAACATGTCAAAGACGATGTGCCAGACGCTAACGTCACCACCGCATCGAGCGTCAGCCCTCTATTCCATGGCCCATGGCGTTGCATACAAGAGCTCTTTCAAGCCTGCAACCACTGGTTCTCGGCCTTCGCACGCCATCGAATCGCCTGAGACCATCTCCCCGTCGACGACGCTGTTGAGCGCAAAGTTTCCTCCATTTGTGTCGTTCAACTGAAGCCAGCACAAGCTGAAGCCTGTCAAGAGTGGCATTGAAGCCAAAACACCGACAACGCTTAGCCACGCGTTGTCGCTGCCCACAATACAAACGCACCTCATGTCCACCTTGCGAAGGGTGTTTCTGTAGCGTGCTAAGATCCCGAGGAGGTCGGCCTCCAGAACCTTCATTTCATTGAGAACCAAGGTCTCGAGCTGAGGATAGTTGCTAGTGGATAAAAGCTTCGTGACTGTTGGATGCAAAGGGCTGTCGGTGTCGTAGAGGTAGTCGTCGAGCGTTAAGCTTAAGCTACGCAGCTCAGTGGTCGACTCCAGGAGTTTAATGATCTCATTCCGGTCGTCCATGTCCGGATCGCCAGCATTGAGTTCTGTGTAAGAAAAGCTCTGCAATGCGCGCATGCATGAGCTTAGATCGCAGCTCTGTGTTTTGGCAATTTCATTGGCTCCCGAGATGCCGGGAGCAAGGGTGTTGAATGTGGTGATTTTCATGCTGCTAGCTGCAATGGCTCCCAGTGCCATGGCTGTCACTGCCATGCATTTCTCTTCTGGCTCATACTGACAGACATCATCGAAATCAAGCTTGACGTGGAGTTTAGGCGCACGGCTGCTGGCACTCTTCAAGCAGCACTCGATCAAGTCTTTGCTCGGCCATTTAGACGTTTCTGTTCGCAAAGCTGCTTTTGCTAGCACCTGCCTTTCATGAAACTGAGCGCTCATAGATTTATCGCCAGTTTGGAACCAACTTGGAGCCATCTGCAGCTGGGCATGCGAGGCAGGAGCAAGGACATCAGTTGTAAGAATCAGTTGACGAATCCTATCTGCCATCCTCGAGGAGACGATGTCATTCAACAGAGTCCAGCGTGGCTTCTCGTAGACGAAGCAGTGCCTCTCCTCGAAGAAGATCTTTGCGAACTGATCAAAGGTGGCGACCTCGATGGTTTTGCAAGTCAAGCGGAAGGTTGTCAATGTCTCGTCGCTGAGATTGTCGGTGACGCGTTGCAGCAGCTCAACAGGTAGAGCCAGCAAGAGTGACGAGCTGCTGTCGCTCTCCTTGGTGTTGTGTATTGCCATCGCCATGGTGACCGAGGAGCGTGTGATGTGGTCGTGATTGTGCCTTTGAGAGGTGGTGCAGTTTGACGGCGACACCGAGGTTTGACTTTGTGATGGATTGGTGGTGAGTGTGTATTCTTACAAAATTGTGTGGGTGTGGTGTTGTCAAGTCAGTTGGGTGGAAGATGAGCGTGGAAGTGGGCTGCCCAGCGCGAGGTTGAGTGAAATTGGAAGCGCGGATTCCATGTGAAAGGCGCAAGCGGCGGTCCGGTGAATGTGAAAGTGAAAGTGAGCTCGGCTCTCTCACTGGCCAAATGTATTTAAAATTCACTGTTCCAGGCCCATAAAAATTCTTTGTTATACATTGCCAGCGGATTTGGCTCCATTCAGCTATTACTCATTGTCACAGAGGTCATAGTACAGTTCGGATAGAACAGGAATCATGATGTATGCCTATCGAGTCGATTTGTAGAGCCTGGTCAACCAGTACCACAATCACAGATGTGACACCATCCTGCTCTGTTGAATGCCATGAAATATATCCTATAGTCATATTCCCTCGGCAAAGGCGCAGCTGCCAGTTCGCCCAAGCCGGCCGCAGTCTGCTCTCTACCCATGTATTCGATTATGCTGCCCTCATGAGTTGTTCTGCCGTGTATCAGATCGCAAAATTTCAGGCGTCTAGATCGAGAAACACTTTCCCACAGGACAGCGAGACTCAGCTTGTGAAGTCGAGGCATCGATGCAAGCGTACGAAAAAAGCTCGGCCATGCTTCCTCACCGCTGCTCAATACCAGGTCTGATAGGTGCAGATGGAGAATTGAGCGACAGACTGAAAGACCAGTGACGAGTTCTTCGACGGGAAACGTTCCTCCGCTGATACGAAGCGTTGCGAGTAGTGAGAAATCGTTCACTCGCAGAACCGCTGTTGTCATGAAGTGGCCAGGGGTCGGAGTAATTACGAGCTCGCTAAGGTCATTGGCGGATTCGAGGATCTTGGTGGCAAGTTGCGGGTGATGTCCATCGCTCTGTGTTCGGAATTGAAAGCATTTCAGTGTTCGGCTAGATGTTGTGAGCTCAGGCTCCAGGTGTGCGACGACACTTTTGAATATGTGAGCCTCAAATACGTCGAGCTTCAATGTGTGTATGGCCATTCCAGTGGTCACAGCAGCGACGAGAATGTCGGCTTTTACAGGATGAGCTGTAGAATCAGTCGGTGGTCCACAGGCCTCGAGGAAGTCGAGCTTGATGAGAGTTCTTGTTGCAAGTCTCTTGAAGTCGCGGAAGACCCGATGGAAAACTGCTGTACTTGGCCAGGCTGGGACTTGTGCCTCAGGACCTACGGAAAGCGACAATGCGCTTCCGACAACTCTCTGTGCTGTGATCATATCTTCTTGGAATTTATCCGGTGCAAGCTGCAAGTCTTTGTAACACTTGGACTCCAATGGCTCTGCGGTGAATGTCACTTCCTGGACTCTGCTGCCCAACCTCGAAGTGATGACTTTGTTCAATAACAGCCAACGAGGTTCGTAGTAGATGCAGCAGTGGCGTCGCTCAAAGAACGTCTTTGCGAACAGGTCGTACGTTGAATGCTCGAGGGCTTTGCAGGTCAGGCGAAACATCAGAAGTGATTCAGGTGTCAGCGAGTCGGCGATGCGACCCACGAGCTCAACGGGCAAAGTCAGCAGCGCCGGAGTGTTGTCGTTGGTGGTCATTGTCGCGATTTGTGTGCGCGTGAGTGAGAGGTGGCGAATCGTGTGGTTCCGAGCGTGTGGCTGTTGCAAAGTGTCGTGTCGCAATATTGACGCGGTCGCAGTGTATGTGAGAGGGATAGCGATATTGTAGCGTGGTGAGAGGCAGTTCTTGCGGAAGAGTGGTGGAGGACGAGGTTCAGTTGCGAAAAGTAACGCAACAATGGAGGTCGGTGCGGCTTGCTTTCACTTGGGACAGTCAGTCTTCACTTTTCGAAGGTCAGCGCGGAGTAGTCAGTCGCGGAGATGCCGCGTATTCCGTTTGAAGACCTCAGTCTACACTGTTAGCGCACACTGGGACATCGTTTCATTCAGCTACGTCAGCGATAAGTATGCGCGATGGTAAGCAAAAGGACTAAGAGACGTATTGAGAAACCCTGATCTTCCGGCATCGCCTACAACATGCTTGTCGCTTCCTCCAGGCTGGATCTCAGTCTAAGTAACTTGTGTAATGCATTCACTTGCGTGCTTCCTCCCATCCTCGTCACCCATTTAGCTTTGTCCCTCACGGGTGGTCCTTCAGACCTGCTTTCTCTGATTGCGACTAGTGCATTTACCGAATTGCAAAGTAATCTTTCATATTCACGCAAAATGTACACACTCAGTTGCGTCAGCCGACAACGACTTTTTGTTGAAGGTCCTCAACCAGCAGGCGTTGGAGGTTTCTCGGTGTACAGTAAGGGACCATTCAGAAGGTCTTGGAGGCCGTCTGCCACTTCGCGCTTACTATTCAGCATTATGTGTGTGTCTGCGATCTTTTCGCCATGCTTGATGTGTTCGAAGTTAAGCTTAGCAGCATTGGGGGCGTCTGTGGTGTCGCATGTGGATAGGGAGCTGAGTCTTATGAACTCGAGTTTTGAGAGCGTCGTCAGCGATCGAAAAATGGCCACCCAGCCTTCCTCACGTTCGATCAACTGTATGCCTCCGAGGTTGAAGATGTTCAAGTTTGTCTTACAGGATGCAATGACTCTTAACAGCTGCTTTTCGGGAATCGCCATGGCTTGAAGACTCAGGTGCTCGAGATGCGCAAGATTATTGGCGAAAAGAAGGGTGTTGGTGATCCTCCAGGGATTGCCCAACAATCGGTACTCATCCAGCTCCAGCATCAGGCTACAGAGATAATAAGCACTGCGGAGAATGTTGGCAAGGAATGCCAATTTGCTCTCCTCGAATGGGTCACCGAACTCATCATCCATGTAATCGGTACTTTGGAAAGTGAAAGAGTGTATCATGGAAGTGCATGACAGCAAGCGAGTCCCAAGGTGCGCTGTCAAGTCCTCAACGTTGTCTAAAGAACGGCGTGACAGTACGAGCTCGCTGACCATGCAGTAAGTCGAAGCGATGGCCAGAAGAATGTCGTAGCTCAAGTCGATACCCTCGTCACGAAAGAAACGGGTGTTCGCTAGGTCAAACCCGATAGGCACATGCGGTGCCAGCCTGCCTAAGTCTAGGAGGACACTGTGAATGAGAGCAGTTGATGCCTGTCGATCCGCATCGACTGGCTCGAACAGCTCATCTTCGCTTGCCTCCCGGAAGTCAAACTGCTTTTGTGCAGCATGGATGTCGTCAAAATCCTCACCGGGCGCAATCTGTATCTGGATGTAGTGATGCCTTTCCAAAGGGTTGGTCGTGAAGTCAATGCATTTTAGGCTGCGGACGAGCCGGGGAGAGCCGTGCAAGAACTTCTTGAGTGATAGCCATCGTGCCTCATAGTACACGCAGCAATAAGTGTTCGCGAAGGTTGTTGCAAACCTATCGAATGTGGCGCCCTCCAAGGTCTTGCAGGTGAGTCGGAGGGTGGGTAGCGACTCATCGTTGAGCATGTTCGTGACCCGTGTCAATAGCTCCATTGGCAGCGAGAGCAGTCTTGATTCGTCGCTGGTTGCCATTGCTGTTGTGGTACTGCTACGTCTCTGTACGCTCGCGTCTTCGGACAAGCCGTTGCTGAGATTCGTTTTTATGTCGCGTTGCTGAAAGCGTCTCAACCCCGGAAGTGTGAATACTCGCGCCTGGAAGTGTTGTTTACGCGTTGACAACGAGACGCTTGACTTGTGCTGGTTTTGGTATGTGCGTTTCAGTGTGTAGGCGCGTTGTTGTGGGCTCAGCACCGGGAGACGCGAGCTTGGGACACGATAGTGCGGCGATTTCTAGACCGAGTGGAGCACAAATGAGCAGAAAGACGCTGTCGCATTGCCGGAAAATGTTGCTTTGATGTGTTGTGTTTGTTGATGGGGTGTGTTTGCGAATCGTCGCAACTGGGCGAATCCGAAGATGACGCTTGGGTCGCGCCTTTCAGAAAACGATGCTGGCATTGAGCTGCAGTTCACCGGTTGTGACGCAAAGTGGACTGGGCTGCAATTCAACGATTGACTACGCAGTGACTGATTCGCAATTTGATCACACATCAGTCGCATCGGAAAAGTTTCAACGCGCCGGAAATGAAAGCAATCGTCAACAGTCCTTGCACAACACCTTCCAATGTATACAAGATGACCCCAAAGTAGGTGCCACCCGGGCTGGTGACAGATACTTCAAGTTCCGCGGCCTTGTTTACGGCCCAAAACCAATGCGTGAAGGCGTTTGCGAAACACATCGCAAGGCTGAACAGCAGACTTATCGTGGTTTGGACATCATCTAGTTCCTGTGGGTGATCTTTGACCCGACCATGCCATTCTCGTAGCATTGGGACAGCGCCCAAGGCGCGAAACATGCTGCGCCCTATTGGTCTTGATATCCGTCTGCTGGAACGCCATACCACAGATGCCACGCCTGCTGCAGCCAGGTAATGAAAGGCGAGGGAGAGAGCTTGATCTGCGGTTGAAACAAGGAAACTCATGATTGAGGAGGAATGCTCGCGGTTCTTGTGAAGATGTTTGACGAATTATTGTTGTACAATACCAAGACAAGACGGAGGTTGACTGCCTCACGCAGGTACAGGGGTACGAAGACGCACAGTCGGCGTGATATTGCCCCGTTCCCCGGCAGGAGGTGGAGATCGTTTCAGATCTATCATGACCTCACCATTCTTGATTCGATACGAACAGACCACGCGACGAGGATTGTCTTGAGGCATGAGGAAGACATGGTATGAAGCAGATGCTGAAGAACAGTAGAGGAGCGTCCGTACTTTTCTCCAGGTACGCTAACATCTCGTTATATACACAGAATTGTGTTTGAATAGGATCTGGTCCGATCTCAAACATTCCGGGAATAGACGCCACACTTCCGTGCCGCTTGATAGCGACTACTGGCGCGCATCATACTGTCGTCTGATATCGTGATTGATAATGCGGCTCAAACCTTCCTTGTCTTTGTTTCCCCACGTTGCATAACCATATCAGTGAATGCCTCCAGCATGACGATCGCTTGTCGCACATAACAACACAACGGTACCTGGCTACGCAAACACGCATTGCGCCTAGGGCTCAAACCGCTGCCTACGCACAAGAAGAGGAGGAGCACACGATGAACAATTCTGAAGCGGCCATCGAGGCCGAGGTCAGCATTGACCAACAGGCGTTGGAGCAAGATCGCAATGTACACAGCGAAAGAGCCGGGCAGCAGGCAGTCAAGGTGGCTGCCGGAGGCTTCAACATACCGGACGAAGTGGAAGAGCACAGAACACACGAAGACTCCCCACTGCTACCGCCACGCGGAGATGGAGGACGTAAGGATTCGTGGTCGGGAGGGGAGGACTTTGCCAACCTGCCGTGGTACAAGACACCTTCAATATACTGGATGTTGGGCCCGTTCTTCATCGTCGCTCTGGCGTTTGGCGGGTCTATGCCACCCAAGCTCAACTTGATCCTGCAGCTGGTCTGTAGGCAGTACATTGAGGAGCAGGACCAGGCGCACCCTGGCTTCACGAAGCTACCCAAAGTCGACTTCGCCGGCGGAGACAATGACCAGTGTCGCATACCCGAAGTGCAGAGCCGCGTTTCGATGTTCACACTCTGGATCAACCTTATCACCGGTCTTATCGGTGCCTTTGCGAGCCCGAAGCTGGGCGCCCTGAGCGACCGATATGGCCGCAAGAAGGTTATCGTCATCACCAGCATGGGCACAATCATGGGTGAAATCATCACGATTGTCGCGGCCACCCGCCCCGAGACTTTCAACGTAGAGTGGCTACTTCTGGGCGCCGTTCTGGATGGCATGACTGGCTCCTTCATTGTTGCGATGGCGATCACAAACTCCTACATCACCGACTGCACACCGCCAGCCGGACGCAGCGTTGCCTTTGGTCTGATTCACGGCTGCCTCTTCTCTGGCATCGCCTTCGGACCGATCATCGCTGGCTACCTCGTCAAGTACACTGGCAAGATAGTCATTGTGTTTTACGTCTTGCTTGGCGTCCACACGTGCTTCTCTCTCTTCATGGCGTTTGTTGTACCAGAGTCTGTAAGCAAGAAGCGCCAGCTTGCTGCTCGCGAGAAGCACGATGAACTTCGTCGCGACCTTAGGCAGGACTCCAATTGGGACTGGATCAACCAGCTCCGCTCTCTCAACCTCCTCGCGCCTCTGAAGGTACTGTGGCCCACGGGCGAAGGCTCATCACCCGCGCTGCGGCGCAATCTTGTGTTCTTGGCCGCAGTTGACACCATCGTGTTCGGCGTCGCCATGGGCTCAATGACAGTAGTCATCATCTACACGAACTACATGTTTGGTTGGAAGACCTTCGAATCCAGTCGCTTCATGAGCATCGTCAACTCATGTCGTGTGTTCTGCCTCTTGGTAGTCCTGCCATTGGTGACCAAGTTCGCACGTCGCCAGAAGGGCTTCCCTTCGCAGAAGAACTCTGGCTCCGATCTGTTTGACCTGTCGATTATCCGCTTTGCGGTGCTATTCGACACCCTGGGATATCTAGGCTACACTCTTGCACGGTCTGGCGAGATGATGATCCTGTCTGGAAGCATCGCAGCGATCGGCGGTGTCGCTTCGCCCGCGCTGCAGGCTGCTATGACCAAACATGTGCCGCCTGAGCAGACAGGCCAGCTACTCGGAGCGAGCGGCCTGCTGCATGCTCTGGCACGTGTGGTTGCGCCTACGCTCTTCAATGGCATTTACGCAGCTACTGTGGGCACTTTTACCCAGACGGTGTTTGTGTGCTTGACAGTGACCTTCGGAATGGCTTTCGTTATTAGCTGGGTGGTTAGGCCGCATGGTAAGTTGCTTTTCCGTTTCTGCCCAAAGATATCGCAACATTTGCTAACATCCTTGTTTAGTCTATCTGCACGAAGACGATGGTAACGACCCGGTGGCTATGAACTGAGACTTTCAATATACAGGAGCCGCAGATTGATGTGGTATTCTCTGAACAAGCTGGTTGATGGCGGTCACATCATTTCTCGCTTTACTAATCCCGACCTTTTCAACTTTTCTTTTTTCCTTGTGTATATATCTTTGGAGAGCCATGTCGGCGCGCATTTGGAAGTACACAGGGTTCATGATACCCACAAGCATTGCATTAGCATCTATCGTAATCATCAAATACCAAGTATTACAAAAGAAATCATCAAAACATAATCCATATGTCTCATCCCGTCCTTCTCAATCCCCGAATTACCATCAATCTCAAGCACTCAACAAATCCCACCTCATAGCAAAGCACACCTCCGAACCCTCAACCTCCACAGTCCTAACCTTCCCCGGCTCAAACCCCCCCAACTCCACCAACCTGCTCATATTAATCTTCTCCCCCGCCACCTCGCCCCCCTCAGGCGGCAGCACGACCGCCACGCCTTTCCACAGCAGCGAGTAGTGCACGCACTTGAGCCCTTTGACCG
>Ga0265797_10004375_pt1 | contig 21681 bp, 12 predicted proteins | sample P2T30metagenome_FD_192433 | JGI IMG/M metagenome (GOLD analysis project Ga0265797, IMG submission 192433) | Plant litter microbial communities from East Loma Ridge, Irvine, California - P2 T30 | ecosystem: Environmental > Terrestrial > Plant litter > Unclassified | place: USA: California... | reverse complement strand
GATTGACTACGTCGGGTCTCAACAAGCATCTGACAAGCTACATGCCTGGTCTCACCGCAAAGGTCTTCCGTACCTACAACGCCTCGTACACAATGGCCCGGCTGCTCAAGGAGATGAAGGCTACTGGCACAGTCCAGGAGAAGGTGAAGGCTTACAACGATGCCAATCGTGAAGTTGCCATCCTGTGTAATCACAAACGTACTGTCGCTGCGAGTCACGCGACGTCCATCGAGAAGATGAACGAGAGGGTATGCTGTCGTCGCACATTCCGCTGTTTTACTATGCTAACTTCTGTCAGATTAATGGTCTTCGTTACCAGGTTTGGAGGACCAAGATGATGATGATTGACGTGGACCCGAAGATCAAGAAGAAGAAGGGTGCTGAGTACTTTGAGCGACCCGAAGACCTCGATATGGAGTGGGTCAAACAGCACCAGGAGGCAGAGATCGAAGAGATGCGACAAAAGATCACCAAGAAGTTCGAGAAAGAGAACGAGAAGCTCAAGGCCGACGGCGAGAAGGAGATGAAGCCTAAGGAGCTCGAGGAGCGTATGGAGAAGGTCAATGAGCTGGCCGCCAAGTACAAGAAGGAAAACAAGACTGGCAAGGTCGAAGCTGAGGGCAAGGGACCAACAGTCGACAAGCTTGAGGGTAACATCGACAAGCTCAACCAGCGCATTGAGAACATGAAGATACAGATGGAGGACAAGGAGGGCAACAAGGAGGTTGCCCTTGGCACGTCCAAGATCGTAAGTCACTCCCCGTCCATCTTGCATAATATCTGACTAACCACAACTAGAACTACATCGACCCTCGTCTCACGGTGGTCTTCTCCAAGAAGTTCGACGTACCCATTGAGAAGTTCTTTTCCAAGACACTCCGCGAGAAGTTCGACTGGGCCATTAAGTCAGTCGACGAGACCTGGGAGTTTTAGAGCAAAGCATGCATGCAAGGCGGGGTTTCCTTGTCTTCGGACATCTTCTTAGATTTGCATCGGGTGCACACAGCATCATAGGGTGAGACTGACTGGGCGACATGCGGCGAAGAAAAGCACGATGGCATTTAGTACTATTTCCGTATGAAAGGGCATGGGTGGTACAGTTCGGCGAGCATGCGATATGACTTTGCGATCTCATTTTACTTCAGGGAGTCCACTGCATAGCTTTCAGATATTCATAGTAGCTCTGCGATCTAGCCAGTCATCTACAGCAATATATCAAATAGAGACTCAGCTGGAAAGGATTACTGATGCATATGCAAGTGCGGGACGATCACCATCCTTAGTGACATTCTATGCATGAACTGCTGTTCGACTCCGAAGTTGTGCATGCATGCCTGTCTTGAGATGCACCGTCACACAGCCTGCTCTGGAAAGCAAACTGCATGTCGGCCGGGTCGCACAATCACGATGGGTGGCATAGAGCGGTGTAAGAAAGTGCGTCGCAGCCAATGATATGGCCTGGGTACCTGCGTTACATTTATTGATAGGAGGTACAGATCGAAGAGATCTCTAGATTCGCACGCCGTGTGCTACGGTACCCGGCGCCGACAGGCCTCGGAGCCCGGACCTGCATGACACAACGCCGGTACGAACTGTGTATGTTGGAGGCGCCGTCCCTTGGCTTGACAATTAATGTTAAGTCGCCGACGAGGGCGTTGGGCTGATGAGTAGTCACCATGCCGCGGAATCACAGCAACATCTGACGGCATTCGCGCTGTCTAACTCGGCCGCTACGAGGTCTTACTTGACTCAATGACCATAATATTGAATACATATCGGCAATGCTACGAGCCGAACTTCTTGTCACGGTGCCTAGCCTAGTAGAAGTCATCTGAACTTGTTACGAAGCGAGGGTTTTATGCAGGCTAGACGTTAAGCTAGAAGGACAACCCCAGCATCGTGTCTGTAAAGGGGAAGGCGATTTAGCGACAGACCTCGCGGCTCCGCACTTGTTTGCTTTTTATTCGGTAATCGCTCGTTGAAGGATGGCGAATGTGGCTTACACATTGTACACAACGTCGGAGAACGCCCATGGATAGATGGCTACGTCAGTCAGGGATTGCCCGATAGCTCTGTTGGTGTGAACTCAGGGGGAGTTCACCCCCACTGTCGGGCTGTCATGCGCCCAAAGTATTGAAGCTCGAGACAAGGTCCAGCACTGCGGGAGCGCGCCGTCGTTCACCGCCCGCTTCTTGTACATCTCCCGCGACAACCGCTATGTATCCAGGAGATAGGAACAGCAAACGTCATGCTGTGAATATGAGGGGATACGGTGGAGCGGATCGCATTGTGTGCTCGTGCCCAAGTTGCATAACGTGGCGGGTGGCGGCGGGCGCCTTCAATACAATTGTCGCGGGCTCGCTACATACGAAGCCCACATAATCTCGGTCGACTTGCTTGCGGAGCGGACCACTATGGTGTGCATTGGATCAGCCACAAGTGCCCGACCATGACTGCTACTGGCGGCCATAGTTGGTTTTTTGAGCCTCAGTGATGGGCGTGGCCTCTTGCGAAGAGAATTATCGCCGGGCTTGGGTGTGCACATTTAAATATCGGCCTGACTGCCCCCCTCCTGCAGGTCAATGAGTCGCGCATATTGGGCCTGAGTTATATGACATCGTTGTGGTGCCGCGGTATCCTACTTGGAGTATCTCTCTTCGTGGTTAGTCCCTCTCGTTCCAGCTCGACGCCCGCGATCACGAACGCCGCGTGTTATCTTTCTTCCAACGTGAGCAAGACAGACGATCGCAGCAAGACGCTTCGCCTATAGCAGCCGTGATATTGTCCCTCGCCAGTTGGTTCCTCGCAAAGACGGTCTGAGCGCGATCCGCACCGCTCAAATCTCCACCCCCGACTTTGGCCTTAGCAGACACCATCCGCCCACTGCGCCCTTCAGAATCCCCTAGCGATCTCTTCTTGCGCGCACAAGAGACGCAGATCACGAACATACGCGACCCCAGAAATGGCTTCAGAAAAGCCTTCGGTGCTGATAATAGGAGGGTTGGGTAAGGCTCGCGCTGGGCACAACCCAAGCATGCCACGAGGGCTGACCATGTGCATTAGGCTACACCGGGCGACACCTCGCCAAGTACATCCACGACAACAACCTCGCCTCGCAGATTCGCATCGTCGACAAACATCTCCCGGAGCTGGCATGGCTTGCACCTGAATTCAAGGAGGCGTGCTCAAGAGAGCGATTCATACAGGCGGATGCGGCGCAGGAGAGTGCGTACCCCTGACCGTGTCTCTGGGTCCAAGGGATGTCTACAACAAGACGTTCGAGGCTAATTCGAACCCTACAGAATCCCTCCCGCGAATATTCGACCGTGAAGGCGGCGCCGAATTCGACTATGTCTTCAACTGCGGCGGCGAGACCCGCTTCGCCCAAGACGAGAAGGTCTACGAGCTCCGCTCCTACGGCCTGTCCATGGCCATTGGCCGCGAAGCCGCAAAACGCAAGGTCAAATGCTTCCTCGAAGTCAGCACCGGCATGGTCTACAAGCCCGACAGCGCACCCAGCAAAGAGTCAGATAAGCCGAAACCCTGGTCGAATCTCGCGAAATGGAAACTCAAGGCTGAGGAGGACCTGGCCAAGATCGAAGGCTTGAACCTGATAGTGATGAGGATGGCACACGTCTACGGGCCGTACACAAGCAAATACCTGAGCACGGCACTTTGCATGGCGAGGGTATACCAGAGCAAAGGAAAGGAGATGCGCTTCCTGTGGAAAGAAGACCTGAAGACGAACCTGGTGCACATTGAGGATTCTACGAGAGCGCTGTGGCATGGTGTCGAGTGGTACATGAAGGGGCCCGCAGGACGCAGACCGGCACCCACCTTCAACATTGTGGATCATGCGAATCACTGTAAGGCCTCTCCACACCACGTTATCCTATCTACTGCAGTACTGACATGACATTTAGCCCAAAAAGACACTGCCCAGCTCATGGGTAAGATCTTCAACATCGAAACCGGCTTCCACGGCACACTCATCTCAGCCTTTGCACGATTGAACCTCGACCATGTCGTCGACGAAGTCAACGACGAGACGCTAGACCCCTGGGCAGAACTGCAACAAAAAGCTGGCATCAGCCAATCGACACCGCTGACACCGTACATGGAGAAGGAGCTGCTGAAAGATGCAGATCTGAGCATGGACGGGAGTCTGTTCGAGAAGGAGACAGGCTTCAAGTAAGACTACTATTCACATAAAATATCAAGCCGGCGATATACTAACAAACCACCAGATACAACGTAGAGAAGATCACCAAAGAAAAGGTCGAAGAGGTCATTGAGAGCTACAAGAGGATGAACTGGTGGCCATAGCCTTCGCCGCTCGACTCGCCCACTTCCTTTCCATCGATACCCTCCTTCTTGTCACGACCTTCCTCACGACGAACCCCCTTTCCCGTATACCCAACCACCAAAAACCACCACCTTTACATCTTCCAAAACGACGGCCGATTGTTCAGTTCAGCATAGCATAGCAGCGAAAGCATGCATTACCTGGAGCTCTGGGCTCCCTTTGACCCGATTCGACAATTTCTCCCCTTATGGTCTTCTCATGTCTTGCGGGCATTTGTATCTGGCAGTCGCTTTTCCCTTGTGTGTGTGTGTCAACCTTCTTCCTGTATGTTTGGGGCATGTATCTGGTTTGCGCACGGTACTGTATGGTGTTGATATTTGCTGCTGCTGTCGGAGCATGCGAGTCTTGGTGTTACATACCCCTCAATCTAGCATTTGTTCTTATACACGGCGACTTGTTGTAAGACGACCAACTGTGCTCATTGACTGTTGGCTTGTGCTATGGCTTCTGTGAGGTGCGAAATGCTGAGAACAGGTGCGTTGCCTGAGCTAGACCAGCAATGTAAAACATCGCCGGAATCCTACCCGCTGACTACATGCTATCGATCCCACCAATCCATCTCCATCACAGAAAAGCTCATCGCATCCCTCATCCTGGATATTGATAACCTGATTAGTTCGCCAGCTACCCAGCCTATGAATGATCTTCGATGATGACCTCAAACTTGATGCCCTTCTGGATGTCAAGGTATTTCACCCAAGTGGCACTCCCTCCCACCACAGTATCACGCTCTAAGATTTGCTTTGGATCAAGACCCCGCAACACAGCCTTCTTTAAGTTCGGAAAGATCTTCCTACCCGCCATCCAGGGATAATCCCACTCTGTTCCGGACCAGTAGTAATGCCGTGCCTGGTCGAAGACAACACTCTGGATAGTTTCCAGTTGTTCGCGCGAGAGCATGCAGTTCTTGGACCGGTAGCAGCGCAGGAAGACTTCGTAGGGAAATTTGAAATTATTTCCGGAGTAAAACACCAGACGCGATTCAATATAGATTTGTCGACAGGTCCTCAGTAAGGCGAGGACGTGGGGGGCTGGTGCCTTGTCGAACCTGACGCATTTCTTGTCGACGGTGACCTCATTGCTGCTAACGAGGGTAAAATTGTAAATATTTTCGCGAATCTCTGCAGGCAGAGCGAGAAGACGTGTACGCGCGTTGGATTGTGTACTTTGTTTCGTCAGTAAAATCTTGCTATATTGGTAGTTCTGTTCCTTACCGAGGGCGCAGATATTCGGGACTATTTCCTGGATTCGGTAGGGCATCATCGGGACGCGCGCTCAATGTCGGATCCATGATCGCGGTAGTTGGGAGTCTGAGAAGGTGGGAAGGGTCTGTTGCGACAAACACGCGACTGGTCAGACCACGACTAGCGCAGATAGTCAAGAGCCATACACATCTGGGAACGGAAAATCCCATCCACTGTACTACCAGCTCTAAATAAGAGTAAGAATTTTCGGAGTGATTTTATCTTTGCGCATTTTCTAAATTAGTAAGATACAAAGTTAGTGAATGTATCGTTTTATTTAGCAGACTTGACTAGCTTCATGACTATCGTTAATAGCAATTTGAATAGATAGTTTGATTGTACATAGGCACTAGATGCTCTGTCAAAATGAGACAAATAACATTTTGACTTTCGTGCGAGCTCTCCCACCATACCAAAGCTTTCTGGATTCGAATGCTTTCACATTTCTCCTACCGATGTTGACAAGTCCAACATCAGGCTAGTACGGTAAGAAGCATCTTGCTAGACGCGTTCTGCCGAACCTGAATCAGGAGCTATTGGTCATCGGTCTCGATAGGGTCAACGACCTCGACGACCTCAAGGACACCACGCTCCCGCATCGTCACATAGTCCTTCCAATCATTGAAGCCAGCATGTTGCGACAACAACTTGACGAAATGGACATCGGAACCAGTTTCAGTGACGTCAACTTCAATCCAAATTCGCCGCAAGTTCGGGAAGAGGAGCGTGAACGGCATAGCTAACGGTGGTGGGGAATGAGAACGGCAGGATTTCCAGTCGAACGGGCAACTACATCCTCGTGCGTACCGTGAGCAGCCCCCGAACCCCGTTCCGTTGACGGAATCAAAAAGGAAGGGGTTATTAACTTGGATAGTTCGTATGGCTTCTAGCTGGGCTTGGTTGCGGTTTCCGGCAAAGGCATTGCGATAGGAACGGCAGCTCACGACGAACGTGTTGAGTGCGTAAGGTAAGAGAGCAGTCTCTGTATAGATCTGGCGGCATACGTATGGCAGCACAAACGCGAGCTTTCGGAGTTCTCCAGGCTTGTAGTCATCACCACCATTTTGCCAAACATCGAGTCCTGGGAGATCCATTGATATCTGGAAGCGGCCCAGAACTTCCTTAAAGATCATGTTACGAATCTCCGCAGGCAACAAGAGGAGATTCGTCGACGCATTGTGTTGGGTCCTAGTACATTAGCGTCTGACGTGACCTTGGAGATAGTACTTACTTGGAGAGCAAATGCTCTGGAGTGGGATCCATCTGCACCATTCCATTCTTCTGGTAAGTAACTGCTGGCGAAGGGCCTCGATAATAGGGGGCAGAGTGTCGAGGATTTGCCATGATTTGAGCCAGCTTGCGCTGATGAGGCGACGCCCGCCAGACGCCGAAACAGATTGTCATGGCTACTAGATCTGACGGTTTTACGTATGATTAGAAGGACAGTGGCCGGTTTGTCGGGTCGTATAGAGCCGATGATGGAGACTGGGCAACGGCTACAGTGGTGGTGTAGAACTATGGTTCCTTCGAGACCGCTTATCTTATAATTGGGCAGATTATCAGAGTAGAGACCCGTTTTTCGAACGGCCAATTACTTTGAGTACTTGCAGGGGAATTGCTCGATATCTGGCTGCCTGGGAACAGCCTCGTTCGGTCACTCACGCCACTTTCATTGTCGAATACGCGCTAATCCTGTCACATATATCACTGCCGTATAGTGAAATAGTTATAGTAATACAGCCGGGAACAGATAGGCAGAAATACTGACCCTATCTGATGGGTGGCAGTGATGGAGAATAGTTGTTGTGGCAGGAAGCGCAGCAGAATGGATAGTCGGCTGGGGTGTTCGTGGCCGCCCAATCATCATTCGCATGATGTTGGAAGCGGGACTGCGCCTGAACGTTCTCGCCCTACGACATCACTGCAACAACATCGAAGCAAGCAGCTTGCTTATAAATTTAGGAAGAAATAAGCAAGACTTGCTGTATTTCCATCAGATTTGTGGCCTATATCGCTTTGCAGGTCGAGAACGCAAGCATGTGCGGCTGCGGGTGGAAGGCAACCGCGGCATGTAGCTCGCTCAGCCTCGCAAGATGCGGTCTGACCTTTACGTGCTCAGAAAGGTTCAGTACTGCCTAATCTGAGTATATGAACGGATGAATATGCTGCTGCGCCCTGTTAGTTTGACAGCTTCATATATCCATGACCAGGATGGAAGAAAGCAAGGCGGCAGTCTGTCTTCCCTCCTTGCTCTCCCTCCACCAAAATGTCTCCTCTCCGCCGCACGAAACGACCACCAGGCAAGATGGCTGCAAAGCCTATCTGTCATCTACTCCGCATGCCGCTGGCGATCCTTCTCATCGTACTAGAAGACGTATGTACTTGAACAAATGCTTCACATCGTTTCCCTCTTCTGACCACACCTGTCAGGTTTACGACACTGATCGGAAAGCCTTCTTCAACTTTCGTCTCGTCTCTAAAGCATGTCGCAATGAGTCTCAGTACTTGTTCTTCCGTAACTTTAAAATCCATGATCGCACCCTCCTTGGGCCGAGCCTGTCATCGCCGATGCTAGAGAGGCTCAGGGACAGAAATGGAAAAACTGGAGAATATGTCAGGCATCTGAAAATAGGTCCTTTCAAGGATGAAGACAAGTTCAAGCTCGAGATTTTGCCCTTGCTGGAGACTATCCTGAGGAGCGTCAGTAACTTGCAAGACCTTACCTGGCGTGTGAACTGCGAGCTTCCGCCAGCCCTGCTGAACTTGTTCTACGAATTGTATCCCTCGGCGCATTTGCACTGGATTCTGAAGAATCGCAGATTCCATCCTCTAGACCATAGTCTGCTTTCGTCTCCCCAACTTTACACTCTTGATGCGGAAATCTACGCGACCATGCCCGAGCAGACTGGCCACTCCCTGAGTGAACTTGAATATATCAAAAACACTGTGCCAAATGGTCTCCAAGTTCTGCGTCTCTCTACTATCGACGTTGATGGCTTGGTCCAGCGTGCGCAGTTCGAAAATTGGGAATACGTCAAATACGGCCATTTTGACTTTAAGCCTGGCGATCAGTTTCCTGCGCTCTCGGAGTTGGCCTTGAGGCAGGGCGATTTTGCGTTGACAGAGCAAAACTGCAACTTGTGGGCGCGCACAACGTCCTGGGAACGCCTGGAACGCTTAGATCTCCCCAACGGCACGTCGCCTCAATTCATCGCCTCCCTCACCAACCGCGCCATCAATCTCAAATACCTCAGATTTCACATCAGTACGACGAACTTCATGACCAGGAGACAATATCGCCCATACAGCGGTGGAAATTGGCTTAACGCCGGCGTTGACACTATGTCTATCATGGCAAGATTTCTAGCTTCGATCAAATCTCTCCACACCCTTGACTTCGCGTACGAAGATAACGAGACCCTAATGAGATATCTACGCTTCATGTTGCAGAGTCTTCATGGAAGTCTGAAGAGCTTGACTATATCTGACATGGGTGGTTACGATTACTTTCCCATGGACCCCTTACCATCTGGAAAGCCGTATTGGGACCCGGAGCAATACCAGGAAGTGCTTGAGCTAGCACCCGGCTTGGAGCATTTTGATGCGCGGATTGGTACGACGAACAAGGTTGTGGGAGACTGGCAAGGCGAAGATCGCTATGCAGATGTTAAGAAGAAGTGGAGGACCGCGAAAAAGACTATCACCGCTTCCCCAAAGATGAAAACACAACGGGCCAAGAGAGCGCAAAGGATGATTTTGTAGATGGCAGCGTCGACGCTTACATGCGTCTCTACGAGGATACGAAAGTGGGCTCCACGCAGTACTTTGTGTATCGTCACTGGGCTGATGGTGGTGCCTAGTTCTTTTGCCAACATCGAGGCGCATCCCAACTTCTCGGATCTGTATCGGAAGCACTGGCCGCTTTGGTCCAAGCCATTCGTTGTCACCGACAGAACTTGCAGTAATGGCAGCACGGGTTGAGGAAACGGAGAGGGATGTTGTTGGGTTGGGTGTCGTTACGAAATGGGAAGGTGGTGGGTTCGTAAACTTCGCGGGGTAATAAACCTGTTTCCTTTGTCAATTCGTCTTGTCCAATACCCAATGAAGCTCGTATAGCGTCTCTCGCATCTGTATGCCTGGTGCCTGTTAGAATCTTCGGTACTATGGCGATGCTAAACGTGAGAAGGGAGTTTTCAGATGATCAATGGCCCCACCTTGTCTGAGACCGAACTGAAAGATGCGACAGAAAAGACACTTGAATTCAGGAGACAGAACGAAATCGATTTCGGCCTTTTCCCAGCCTGAGGTACTCTATATTGAACGAGCCTGACTATTGCACAGATTTATATAACATTGATTGACTTGACTGGTGGATGCTATAGGACGCTTATGCCTTCTGGACGATCCCTGTTGCTTGTTAGCTCATGCCGCACGTTTGAAATGCAATGCCACATACTCTCAATGTCAGTGACGCTCTGATCAAGGATCTGCTTGAGGGTCTTGGGGTTCTCGAGCTCCTTCTCAATCTTGGCGATGATGGACTCGGCGAGCTCCTTCTGCTGCCTCTGCTTGACCTGGCCCTCGTAGCGGACCCACGAGTCGAGGACGGACTTGGCCTCGGCGGCGATGGCGGTCTTCTGCTCAAGCTCGAAAGCCTGGGCCTCGAGCTGGGCGGTCTCCTGTGGGGTTGTCAGTGTTCGTCCCTTGCGTGTCCTCTCCCGTCGTGTCGCACCTTGGAAACCTCGAAGAGGGTCTTGGTGATGTCAATGACACCGCCGAGGTCCTGGACGCTCTCGATGCGCTGCTTGACAGCGGTGGTGTGGTCCTGGCGGGCAGCGTTCAAGATGCCGGAGATCTTGTCGGCCTGCTGTTGCGCATACTCTCCCCAGGCAGGTCCGGCGTACTTGGCAACGGCCCAGAAGATGGTCAGGAGCGAGAGGGCGACAATGGACTCCTCGTTGACGACGTAGAGCTCGTTGCTGATAGCGGCGACACTGAGACCGGCGCCGGCGGAGAGGACGGCGGCCTTGGTGAGGGGGCTGTTGCCGGGGACGGGTATCGAGTCGAGGACGGTCTGGGCCTTCTTCTTGGGGTCCTCCTGGGGCAGGTTGGAGTTGTAGCGGGCCTGGACGGCGAGGGAGGGCAGGGCGCGGAGAGGGAGCGATGGGCGGAGACGGGCGGCGCCTATTGGGGTGAGCACGGGGTCAATGGCATCGCAGAATCATCGGGCAGGTGCTACTCACCGACCGCGCTCCTTGCAAGACGTGAGGCCATGGCTGTCTGATGGGCGTGGGGAGTTTGGGGTGCTGGTCGTCGTCGAGAGCTAGCTTTTCGTGATGCTGCGTGAACTCTGAGCCAAGCGCCGACGCCCATGCGCTAGCCGAACTTCGCCCGGCCCGCCCTCACTTTTCGACATCGCCAACTTTTTTGCGCCCGCGAGCAATTCAACTCCACGCCAAGAAATCAGTCGCAGGAAAACATGCCGGGTGCAAAGTCGGCCAGCATGTCTGGTGTCAAGAGGAAGAGGGACCCAAGCAAGCCAGAGCGCGGCGAATCCAAATCGAAGAGCCGGCGCAAATCTTCCAGCGACGACGGCGAGGACATCCAGTCGGAAATTGTACAGCTCGAAGCACAGATCCTCGAATCGCGAAAACACTACAACAACATTGCAATACTTTTGCAGCGAGCGAGACAGCCAGACGCCGAGAATGAGGGTCCAATCCTCGCCGCCGTGGCACTCTGCCGAGTCTTCTCACGACTACTCGTGACAGGCGACATGGTGAAGAGCAAGGGCATGAGCGAGGCAGAGGGTGTCATTGTATCGTGGCTGAAAGAGCGCTACCGAGAACTCTCCGACGTTCTAATCGACGACTTCCTCGGCAGCGAACATCCACCGAAGCAGTCTGTGGCCCTGACACTGGTTCTGCGACTGGTCAAGGAGGAGGCAAAGTCACAGAAGGACTACAAGATCAAGAACGGGCCGCTGCCGAGACTGATTCGGGTGCTGCTATGTCTCCCGGTAGATGATCTGAACCGCGAGGAATTTGCGGAGAAGTACCTCAAGCAGTTCGACGATATCCGATACCAGACCTTCCAGACCATCAAGTAAGTATACATACATCCTAGGCCTCATGACTCCCACTAACACGCCCAGGGATGTACTTGACAGCGAACTCGACATCACGACGCGCCAACTCGTAGCCGCGAACAGCCTATCCCTCCTTTTCACACTCACCGAAGTCCCCAAATCAAAGACCGACATCCAGAACTTCTACGTACAAGTACAAGGGAAGAGCCCGATACCCTCCCTCCAAGCATACAAGGAGAAGGCACAGGCAGCATGGTTAGCGACGATGCGCACGGGTCTCTCCAAGGAGCAGCGCAAGTCTATCCTGCACAACTTTTCTCACCAGATTGCGCCGTGGTTTCAGCAGCCTGAAATATTGTCCGACTTCTTGACAGACTCTTACAACGTGGGCGGCGCAACCTCATTGCTCGCACTGTCAGGAATCTACTACCTAATTTCAGAGAAGAACCTCGACTACCCGTCATTCTACCTCAAGCTGTACTCCCTCCTCGACGAAGGTCTCCTCCACTCCAAACATCGATCGCGTTTCTTCCGCCTACTAGACACCTTCATGTCCTCCTCCCATTTACCCGCCAACCTCGTCGCCAGTTTCATCAAGCGCCTCTCGCGATTAGCTCTTCACGGCCCGCCCGCGGGTGTCGTCGTCGTAATACCCTGGGTCTACAACATGTTCAAGAGACATCCAGCTTGTACTTTCATGATGCACCGCGAGATCCGGGACCCGGCTCTGCAAAAGGAGCTGGAAGAGGAAGGCATGGACGACCCGTTCGACATGGAGGAGCTGGACCCTCTCCTCACAAATGCTATTGACAGCAGTGTCTGGGAGCTAGAGGCACTGCAATCGCATTACCACCCCAACGTTGCGACGCTGGCAAAGATCATCTCGGAGCAATTCACGAAGCGAGCGTACAACCTGGAAGATTTTTTGGACCACTCCTACACGGCGCTGCTCGATGTCGAACTCGACCGTGATCTGAAGAAGGAGCCGGAAGTAGAGTTTGAGATACCCAAGCGTATCTTCACTGCGGATGAGGGGTTGAATGTGTTTGGACAGTTGTTGACGCAGGTTGTAGAGGCAAGGTAGTCGATATATGTATAGCTAGAATGATACCCGGAATATTCACATCACTTAAGCAACTTCCCGACCAACTCCCACACATTTATTCCGATAGCACTCGCTCTCACACATGCAAACGTTCATTCGTCGGAACAAGGCGCCGTAGAACTCCCTCACCCGTCATCCAAGCATGAACATGTGGGGACACCTCTAGCTCCTACCATTCCAGTCAAACCACCCATCTAGACAGGGCCAAAACATATACACCAACACTACCACACGACAATTCCAAACTCCGCTTTCTAGCTCTGCTCAAGGATGATAAAATTGGTTGAGACGCACACTGCACTTTGACCGGTGCTAGTTCAGCCAACCTGCCAAGTGCCATTTTCATCGTTTTCTAGCTGCAAAGCTTGCCCACGTAGCGTTTTGGCTAGTGGTGTGGAGCTAATGCGCTGGGGGCAGCTCGTTGGCTCGGGGTCGCCCGCGCGCCCGCTGTCTTTCTCGTATTGCGCTGAGGGGAGGACGCGCGATAAGAGACGTACGTCGCTGTCGGAGACAGCAGCAGCAGGAAGAGTAGGTGTGTGGTCGTGTGGTCGTCGCGCAAGGAGGGGAAGGCAAGTTGCGTCTTGCGGGTTGACCGAGGCAGGGGCAGCTGGGAGGTCGGCGATTATCTTGCATGCGTTGGCGCGGTCGGTTCCAGGTACCACTTTCCTCTGCGCTGAGCTGCATATGTCGAGAGCTTTCACATGTGTCAACCGACACAACGATGAAAACTCTTCTGAACTACACGTCATTACAATGGAACATTGTTGAAAGGCGTTCACAGTTGAAGAGAGTAGAGTTTGGTTCAGGCCGCCTCTCGGCGTCTGATATCTCAGTTGAATTAACTATCTATACATGTCAAGCCATGTGTATGCATCCCCGTTGGAACATTGTCGCATTAGTAGGATACATGAGAAGAAGAATCATTCGTAACCCCTAACCCCGACGTAATTGTTCCCCGAATTAAAAATCCCCGCCATTAATGCTTGGAAATGTGTTGTTACTCCGTGTTGCTTTTAAACAAACATGCAACCCAATCGTGACTGAGTTGGTGGTATATCGTGAAGAAGGGGAAAGAAAGGGTGGTGGTGAGGCGCTTATGCGACGATGGCGGCACCGATGGCGAGGACAAGGCCACCGAAGGAGACCATGTTGCCGGCGGCGGCACCAGTGGACTCGGGGATGCCACCGCTCTCGGTAGCGCTGCCAGCGACGCCGGAAGAGGTCTCCTCAGAGGCGGGGGTGGAGGCAGTGGCGGTCATGGAGCCGGTGCCGGTGACCATGGTGGTGTTTGAGCCCATGGGGACGGACATGGAGCCACCAGGAACGACGGGAGTGGCGGTGGGGACAACGACGACCGAGGTGACGGAAGCAGTCTCAGTGACGGCGACTGTGGTGTTGTTAGTATCGTGATGGACTGAGTAGAGTCGCAGAGAAACTTACCAGTGGAGGTCATGTCGCCAGAGGGGACCATGGAGCCGGAGGGCATGGGGACAGCGGGGATCTCAGAGACCATGGAGCCAGAGGGCATGGGGACGGCGGGGATCATGCTGGTGGCAGGAGGAGCCTGGATCTGACCGTCGGAGATCTGGGAGATGGGCTGGACCTCGTACTGAGGAACAGCGGCGACGGCACCAGCCATGATGGCAACGGAGGCGATGGAGAAACGCATGTTGATGATGTGGGTTGGTAGTAGTTACTTGAAGATAGCGACTGTGTAGTGATCGACTCGTAGATTGGAGAGTTGAAGCGGGTGGAATCTGTTTGTGCGTTGGAGTGAGTGGATGAAGAAGAGAAAGGGAGGCAGCAAACGGGCTATCTATTTATTCGCCTGGAGCCGCAGGGCAACACACACGCAAGACTTGCGGCTGTTGTGTCGCAATGGGGTCGGGCGGACCCACAGCACCCAAAGGTGCCCTGTGCGCCGTGGACGTGGTAGGCAGAGTAATTGGAGAGGCTTTGCGCCCGTGTGTTTCGACAAGAGTAGAACAACCCAGCCCCGGCGCACAGACACGAGGCGAGTCCGCGATTGGCAGATGGACAAGCATCGTTCCAAGAATTTTATCCAAGTTGGCCCACTCGAACCGTTGGGCGAGGCTAGTCCCCTGCGAGAGAGCTTGTCATGCTGGTGAAAGCGGCCGAATTGCTTCGTTTTGATTGCCTGGGAGCTTCCATGTCGCTGACTACCGCCAACTTCGACGTGTAACCAGCTTTTTCCCCTCTCCCAGACTGCCAGCCACACCAGCCATCGCCAACGCGCAAGCAGGCGAAAGAGTTTGACTTCAGAAGAGGCCCGTTTCGCAGTGCCACGCAACATCTCTCCACTGCAACTCGCTTGTGCGCACCTTATCGCGACGCCAGCAAACGCCTCCCGCCAGTGGCCGTGCGACTAGCAACCATAGTGCCAGGGGCAGGTCCGTCACCATTCGATCGCCTCAAGCCCGTCCATAACGCATGCAGATCGTTGCCCGGTACAGCTGGCGGCCCTATGCATCCCTCACGGTTATTGTTGGCAGCAGTTTGCCTACGCACCGCTGTCTGATCGTGTTTCGTCTGTTGGCCTGCGATGCTGCTTCGTTTTTACTATCCTTAGCAACAGGTGCCTGGGATTGCTCATAGCCATGCTCGGCAGCTGCATCGGTTTTGTTGAATCCCGTGATCGTGGGTGCGGTGACGCGTGTCCCTTGCCCTTGTTTTCGCTCTGGTCGCTAACGCGCAATCAATCAATCGATCAATGCTGCCAGCACTTCGGTCCTCTCCTTCCCTCTCCTGATGATCCATCCCCGTCCCTTGCAGCTTGCTTCTAAGTAAGGAACATTTGCCACCAACACTAAACCATCTGTTCCATGGCCCGAGGAAAACACTGGAATCTCGATTGAAACCCCATGCAAACACAATATATTGAAACAAACAACGTGCAATCTGTACCTACATGTCGACGCATTCACCGGCAAATGCGAGCAAAAGGCTAAAGGGAATGAAGCGCACGGCCAGAAACACCCCAGTCCCCCCCATCTCCGGACTTCACCAGCAAGCAAGGACCACGCTCGTAATTTCGTTTCGCAACGACGATTGCTTGCCGCTGCCGTGATACGTGATAAGGATTCAAGGAGAAGGAGATCATGACGTCGTCATATGCTCTCCTTCCCATCTCGTGTTTGACATATTCTCGATCTCGTCGCAACAACATGGTGTGGATGAATGCGCCGGCGCAACTACGGAAAGACGGCCATGGAAGCACACTGAAGGAGAGTGCCTGCAAATCTTGCGCCTGCAGATTGTTCGGCGAAAAAGCCGCGAAAGCTTTCGGGAAGATTCCTTTCACCCTGTCCACACCGTCAGGTCCGACGCTACGACTTGCATTTGACAAGCTGCACTTGCGCAGGTCCCAATGTCGTAGACATCTGCACAAGACACGACTGACACCAGACACCCAGCCTTGTTGCTGCGGTTCCCAAGCTGCCAACTGTACACCGGTGTAGCGCCGGCGACCCGAAGTTCAGGCAGCTGTCACCGCCAAACCGCCGCGCGCATCGTGGAGAAAAAGCGGGTGGGTGATAGTTGCCCGGGCTACCACCCAGCCTGCCCTTTTCCCAATTACCACGTCCTGCCACCATGGCTGACCGCTGAAACCAAGCGTGTACCGAAACCTGTGAAGGTTTGCGGTAAGGTTTCTTCATGTGCGTCGCCAACTGCAGGTGTCCGTCCGCCTATCTGTTGTGTCATCCCGAGGTGTCGCTCGTGAAACCAGAGGCTGTTGTTTGGGTTGCGCCCGGGGCTAGGCGCCGGTGGCTGTCTTGTTGGCTGGGTCGAACAGCCGAACAGAGGTTTTCTGTCCAAGCGACTGCTGTGCGTGCACAACTTTATGTATGCATGCTCAACATCGGTCACGACTGCACGTCGTGTATCAGAGAAGCTTAGCCGGGCGCGTTTATATTACTTCTGATCGAGTTCAACAATGCACCGAAATTCTGTCAATGATTGCTTTTGCCGCGCCGCTCTCCTCATCAAACTCAACAACTCAGGCCGGGAACGGAAACGGTCTGGATGGGTCCAAGTACATTCTTGTCATAACGATCTTCATTATATGTATCATGGTACAACCTCTGCGTCGAGCGCAAGACGATAGAAACGCCTTTGAAATGCTAAAAAGAACGATAACGCTAATAATCAACATTTTATCCATCGGATCTACTACGAAACTTCAAATTCGTAGCTCCACTAGAGCTGCTTCTCCCGCGTAATCTCATCCGCCGAGTCACTTTCCGACACCGTCTTGGGTGCCATCATGGGCTCAGGGCCGTGCGATGAGCCAGGTGTGGTGCGCTTGAAGTAGTTGTGCACGTCGGCGTGGTCGTCCTCGTCCGCCTCAACACCTTCCCAACCGTTCTTCTCGGAGAACTTGTGCTGTTGGCGTTCGACCCAATCTGTGCGCATCTCAGCGATCTTCTGCTCGTAGTCGAGCTTGGCATCGTAGTCCTTGTGCTGGCCGCGGAAACGCTCCCACCAGGACATGTGCTTCCAGTGGACGGCAATACCGTGGTAGTCGTGCTCCTTGCCGGCGCGAATGTAAGCCCAACGACGCTCCTGCTCCTTGAGATCCAGACCAGTGGTGTCTGGGAGGAAAAGCAGAGTAAGGAGAGCACCGACGAGACCGAACCAGGGGACAAAGTAGAACTTGGTCTGGGTATCGATGTAGTTGTACAGCACGGCAGCGAGCAGGGCACCCGCCTTACCGCAAGCAGCGCTGAATCCGTGGGCAGTGGCGCGGACGGGTGTGGGGAAGACCTCGGCAGCGACGAGGAAAGTAACACTGTTGGGTCCGAACTGGTTGAAGAAGGAGGACAAGAAGTACATGGCCTGGAAACCGTGAATGTTCTCGGGTTTGGTGAAGTATTCAAAGGCGAAACCGGGAATCATGAAGAGGACGAAGTCAGCCAGGAAACCAACGATCATCATCCATTTGCGGCCGTACAACTTGTTGTCGATGAGCAGGGAAGCGAGGTAGTAGCCACATAGCGATACACCGACGTTGATCAAGTTGTACAACCAGCCGGTCATGACGGACTTGTTGCCAGGCGTAATGATGTCGATGAACTGGTTCTGGAAGAGCTTGTTACCGTAGAAGAAAACATCGTTGGCGAACCAAGCTCCCGCAGTGGCTAGGACACGGGGCCCGAAATACGTGAAGGTGAGCTTCAAAGACTGGACGTCGTAACCGGTGACGTTGGACTTCTTCTTTGACAGCGCGAGCTGTTTTGAGGCGGACTTCATCTTATAGTAACGGAAGTAGACGAGCCAGAGTGTGCCGACAGCGGGGATGGCGAAGGACACGCGGTAGGTCCACTGAGCCAAGGTTTTCGAGTACGGGGGCGATGATCCACCGTGGAAGATGAGGAGCAAGATGATCAAAATGACCTGGTTGAAGAATTGTCCCCAACCTTGCATCAGGAAAGCACTAGTGACTTTCCTACCACGGTGAAGACGGTCGTCCTTGGTGGACACCTTACCAGAGCCAACCGCGTTCTCCATACCAGCAGTTGCAGTCATCGGGTATTCGCCTCCGACACCGATACCGTAGAAGAAGAGAGCCCAGACATAGCAGATGACCCATCCGTTCTGGGTAACACCCCAGGCGGCGGTGAGCATGAGAAGACCGACAAACATGATGACGGCGTCCTGGATGAGACCAAAGCGACGACCGAGCCAGTCACCAATAATACCAACGAGGATCTGACCGACAATGATACCACAGATCTCTAGGTAGTCGACAGCCTGGAGCCAGGTCTTGTCGCAGATTTCGTGATCATTCCAGCATTCTGGGAAAGCAGCCTGGAAGAGAGGCCTGACGTTACCAATAGAGAAGAGCACGTATCTAAATTCTTGTTAGTAATGATCTAAGCTACAGTATCGTAGAACTCACCCCTCGAGACCAAGACCAGCACCGGGGATCACACATGTTCGGAAGTAGTGACCCATAGGCGCAAGCGGGTCCTTCTTGAACATATCCCAGAAGTAGCTCGCTTCGGCTTTCGCTTCAGCTTTGTCGACTTGGCCGATGAACTTGACCCGTTGCCCCAGGGGCAGATCTGCCCAGTAGGTGCCGTTGGCATTGTAGAGGTCGTCCGGGTGCAACAGGGCGTGGAATACGCTCGATTCATTTTCGCTCATGTCATTCCGGATGTCAATGTCCTGAGTTGCTTGGTGCTCGCCAGTCATGTTGGGTCCATGGGGTGCAGCGATACCGTAATCCCGGAGGGAAGGTGGCGTAGGATCGCGAAGGTCCGGCATTGCAGCAAGTTCACGAGGATCGAGGCGATCTCGTTGTTGTATGCTGATGGTGGGGATGGCTGGTGAAAGCGTTGCCCGGAAGCGCGGGTCCTAGTGAAGCTTATATGCGCTTTGGTTGTAATGCAAGAATGCTAATTGTCCCACAGGGATACCGATCACCCGGTGGTGTCTGTAGCGCGAGTAGTCCCACGTACAATGCAGAGCAGTACCACGTTCGACGTGGGTGGCTCCTGAGTGGTGGATGGGATCTGCGATTCAGCACGCTGCCAGATCCTAGTACTAGCCGGACGGTCCGATGACGAAACCGAGTGCCGGGAGTGTGTATGCGCTGATTGATGATGAATACGCGCCTTCACGTGGTGGCAGTGCGCTTTTTTGTTCTTGAGGATCGCAGTACGTAAGAACTGAGGGTCAGAGGGTCCCACGCGTTCAGCCGGGAGGCAGAGAAGAGGCAGGGGCGCAGAGAGTGCGCGAACTTGGGTGAACAAAGTTGAGCATTTCGCAAGACGCCGATGCTACCAGGCTATATAAGGGACCACGGATGGGAAGAAAATTCTAGTGTAGAGACCGTCGCTTCCGGCGGGGGCATAACGTTACGGACGCGAGTATGCTACGAGTTTGGAGGGCCCACCCAGTCCGGAAGGAGCTCACGCGACAGCAAATCCCAGCCTTTTCGGCTCAAGCAGCAGCCTCTAATTGGGCCGAGAGCGAGCGTAACTGTTATGTACCTTGCTCTATGCCCCATAGTGCTAGAGATTGTCGTTCTGAGAGACCCTTTTTGTGCCATGGACATCCGCCCAGTCCCCAGATTTCCGGTGTAACCAAGGTTTACTTCGTGATAGCTGCTGGAGCGATGACGTTTTGGACAAGCCTTTTGCGGGCTTGGACAAGCACCACCAAGCCTGCGATCAGGAGGCATGGCAACAGATCAATTGCCCAGGCCGCCCGCGCCATTGACGCACTTTGACCCGCGTCGCCACTACTTTGCACGTACGAGGCGACGAAAGGTCTTCAAAGGATGAGGCGCTGGAGAGCCAATAAGAAAGGCGCACGGAGAACGTGGGCGAGATCAGTGGACATGGCGGGGTCCGAGAATCTGGGCCGTGCAGGGCTGCTAGACCGCTTAGCCGCATGTATCCTCGTCAGTTCTGCGGAGTATCCACACTTCCTCCGCTGCCATCCTCCCACGTCCCTATCAACTCCAATAACGCTGGCCAAGTGACATTGCCCTTATTATCTCCGAACGTATTGGGGTACGTGCTGCCGCCTGACAGACGCATATCCGAGGAAATCTCTGTTGCTTACTCCCGAAGTGGGACTACAAGGAACGACTTTCATATCCGAGGATTCGTCTCGAACGGCCACGGCAGTAGAGTCGGGATAATGAACCTGTCGTCGATTCTGCAGGAGAATGCAATATCAACCCTGTCATGGAACTACCGGCATCATGTCTTTGCCACTACCACCAGCGTAATCATTCTCCCTTCACCCAATACACACATATGATACTCGGCATTTCAGCTCTCAAAACGAATGGCCCAGGATGTCAGCGGAGATGCCACGGTACCATCCGACGGTACTGCACAGTATCCACAATCCCTCGAAATGGCTCGCCGAGCCGCATGTGGACCAAACACATACTTACACTACGGCTACAGCTAGGCTTAGCGACCATGCACGGTGGAAGTGAACTGTTCGGTGTTTGAAATTTGATATCAATATGTATTAACTAGAGATCCAAGCTAAGGATATTTTTATACAAGAAGGCCATCCAGTGGGTTAGTATTAGAATCGAGCTTACTCCGGTCGCCGACGAGAGAGGCTGCAAATTCGATAACAAAAGTGAGAGACATGAAAAGGCGCAGTATCCTCTACGCGCAAAAGCCAAACGCTATGCAAGTTCCATCAACCCGGAAGTGTTCGTTCGACAAAGGAAAACTCATGCTGGGGTCCCGAGTGAGTGGACCCTTAACTCAACCAGTTCTGCCACTGGCATCGGCAGCCGCCAGTCCCACCGTCGATGGGTCCGCTGACACTTCCTTGTCCCTGCGTGCCCTTGACAAGGTTGCCTCCGAACCCGCGGTCTTCAAACTGGAACGACTTTTTCGACTCTTCGTCTTTGATGGAGCCGTCGTCCTCCATTTCGTAGCAATAAAGGTTCTTTTTCGATGGGTCGCCGCCGTGACGGTCCATAGTGACAGTGACTGGGTAAGGGAAGGTGCCTGGCCGCTTGAACACGTCTGATGCGCCTGAGGCCGAGTTCTGTAGCAGTGGCTTGCTTTCTTTGCTGCGTGTCCAGATCTGTACCAGGAAGCGTGTCTGCGAGTACGTACACCTCAGTTTCGCGGCGTCCTTTGCACTCCCTCCGTCGACGTCTGCAGGGTTGCCACCACGGTTGGTGCCGTTAATCTGCTTCAAGAAAATGGAGCGGTCGAAGTAGTTGTAGAAGCCGTAGTGCTCATTGTCCTTTCCGCGATTGTACAGTCGTAGAGGCTGCGCAGATGGGAAAGGCAGCAAGTTCGCAGGCGCGGCAGTTCCGTCAGAAGCCAACATCGGTGGTGGGATCGCCGCGGTGATGTTTGTCGGATCG
>Ga0265797_10004374_pt1 | contig 21686 bp, 18 predicted proteins | sample P2T30metagenome_FD_192433 | JGI IMG/M metagenome (GOLD analysis project Ga0265797, IMG submission 192433) | Plant litter microbial communities from East Loma Ridge, Irvine, California - P2 T30 | ecosystem: Environmental > Terrestrial > Plant litter > Unclassified | place: USA: California... | reverse complement strand
TCCGGGGCGGGGGCGGGCGGCGCCTCCGGCGTCCCCTCGGCGTCGTCGGCTCCCGGGGCGGTGGCGGTCGTGCCGGCCGGGGCCGCGCGGTCGCGGCGCCGACGGCGGGGGCCGCGGTCCCGACCCAGCGCGGCCGTCAGGCGGTCGAGGACGATGGCGAGGATCACGACCGAGACGCCGGCCTCCGCGCCCAGGGCCACGTCGATCCGGTTGAGGCTCGCGACGATGTCGCCGCCCAGTCCGCCCGCCCCGACGAGGCCCGCGATGACGACCATCGACAGGGACAGCATGATGACCTGGTTGACGCCCGCCATGATGCTCTGCCGGGCGAGGGGCAACTGGATCTGCCGCAGGATGCGCCAGGGCGACGATCCGAACGCTTGGCCCGCCTCGACGACCTCGGGGTCCACCCCGCGGATGCCGAGCTCGGTGAGCCGGACGCCCGGCGCCATGGCGAAGATGATCGTCGCCACGATCCCGGGGACGACGCCCACGCGGAACAACAGCAGTGCGGGGATCAGGTAGACGAACGCGGGCGTCGTCTGCATGAAGTCGAGGACGGGGCGGATGATCGCGCTCGCCGTCCGCGACTTCGCCGCGAGCACGCCCAGCGGGATGCTGAGGACGACGGCGATCGCGCTGGCGACGAGCACCAGGGCGAGCGTCGCCATCGCGTTGTCCCACTGGTTGAGCGCGCCGATGAAGAACAGTCCCAGGGCGCTGCCGACGGCGAACTTCCACCCCCGGGCGACGAACGCCAGCGCGGCGACGACGAGGACCACGGCCCACGCGGGCGGGGCGGTGAGGAAGAACTCGAGCCACTCGTAGAAGAACGTGAAGACGACGCGCACCGCGCCGAAGAACCCGCCGAGGTGGGTCGTGACCCAGTCGACGACGTCGGCGACCCAGCTGCCGAAGGGGATGCGGAGGACGTCGGTCATCGGGAGGCTCCATCGGGGGTCGTGGCGTGGTCGGGCGTCGCGGCACCGTCGGGCGCCGACGCGGCCGCGTCGGGACCACCGGAGGCTAGGGTCGCCGCCAGCTCGACGTCCGGGATGCGGGTGGCCGGCTCGAGCACGGGCACGGGGGCGGTCGAGGTGTCGACGCCGCCGAGCGCCGCGAGGAGCGTCACGCGCGGGACGACGCCGAGGAGCCGGTCGTCCGCGTCGACGACGGCGATGGGCAGCGGGCTCTCCACCGCGAGCTCGAAGAGGTCGACGAGGGCGGCGTCGGGGGCGACCCGGGCCAGGTCGGCGGTGACGATCGCGGCGAGGTCGCCGTCCCCCGCCTTCACCTGACGGAGCACGTGCCGGTCGCGCACCCAGCCGAGCAGCTTCCGCTCCCGGCCGAGCACGAACAGGGCGCCCGCCTGGAGCTCCCGGAGGGTGCGGAGCGCACCCCGCGGCCCCACGGTGAGCGGCACGGCCGCCCGGGCGGGCTCCATCACGCTCGCGGCGGTGAGCACGCGGGCGCGGTCCACGTCCTGCACGAACTGGGCGACGTAGTCGTTGGCGGGGTCGGTGAGGATCTCCTCCGGCGTCCCGATCTGGACGATGCGGCCGTCGCGCATCACGGCGATCCGGTCTCCGAGGAACATCGCCTCGTTGAGGTCGTGCGTGATGAAGACGATCGTCTTGCCGAGCTTCGCCTGGAGCTCGACGAGCTGCTCCTGCATCTCCCGCCGGATGAGCGGGTCGAGCGCGCTGAACGCCTCGTCCATGAGCAGGATGTCCGTCTCGGCGGCGAGGGCGCGGGCGAGGCCCACGCGCTGCTGCATCCCCCCGGAGAGCGCGCTCGGCAGCGAGTCCTCCCAGCCGGCGAGTCCGACGAGGGCGGTGACCTCGCGGGCGCGGGCGACCCGGTCGGCGCGCGGGACGCCCTGGACCTCGAGGCCGTAGGCGACGTTGTCGAGCACCGTGCGGTGGGGCAGCAGGGCGAAGTGCTGGAAGACCATCGACACCTTGCGACGTCGGACGTCGCGGAGCCGGGCGGCCGGGACGTCGCTGATCGACTCGCCGGCGATCTCGACGCTGCCCGCCGTCGGCTCGAGGAGCCCGTTGAGCATGCGGATGAGCGTCGACTTGCCCGAGCCGGACAGGCCCATGACGACGAAGATCTCGCCGGGGCGCACGTCGAAGCTCGCGTCGATGACGGCGGCGGAGCCCGCGGAGGCGACCTCGGCACGGGTGGCGCCGCCGGCGAGGCGGTCGACGACGTCGGCGGGGCGGCGTCCGAAGACCTTGTAGAGCCCTCGGGCTCGGACGGCGGGTGGGGCGGAGGCGGGCGGGGCGGACTCGGGCGGTGTCGTCGGGGGCACGGGTGTCTCCAGGCGCGCAGGGTCGCCGGCCGTACGCTCGGGCCGGTCGCCACTGCGGGCGTCGGGTCGGGCGGACGGGTCGAGGCACGTGCGCGGGCGGCGGTCCCTGCCCGGTCCTTCCGGGCGGCCACCGGTCGCGCGGGGCCGACCACGGGGTCGGCACCGGCGCCACCGGACCGTACGACGACGGGACCTCTCGGTCGCCGGTCGGCGCGTCCTGTGATGACGGACCCGGTCTCCCGGGCCTCGACGAACGTATCGAACATGTGTCGCTTGGTCGACCGCCAGGCCCCCTGCGAGGGGGACCGTGGCGTCCCCCGTCACGGCGTGTCGCCAGCAACGGCGCGGATCACGATCGTGACCTCATCGTGACCCCGTGCACGGCGACGGCCCGTCCCGACCGAGGTCGGGACGGGCCGTCGAGCCCGGTCAGGACGGTGCGCGACCGTCCCGACCGGGGTGCTCAGGACTGCGGGGCCCAGAGCGAGAGGGCGGCGATCCAGTTCGGGTCGCCGAAGCCCTTGTGCGCCTGCACGGCCTCGTAGACGCGGCCCTCGTGGATCACGCGGTCGCCCTTCGAGTACGCGGCGAAGGCGTCCCACTTCGACAGGCCCGGCGCCTCGGCGGCGTCGGTGCGCGCCGTGTGGGCGTTCGACAGGTCGCTGCGCTCACCGTCCTTGACCGCACGGACCTGGTAGCGGTACTCGGTGCCGGCCTCGAGGCCGGTGTCCGTGAGGTGCGTGGCCGAGGTCGTGGCGACGACCTCGCCGTCGCGGAGCACCTCGTACTCGACGCCCTCGGTGGACGACGCGCTCCACATCAGGTCGACGGTCGACTCGGTGGTGCCCATGTCGTGGAGGTGACGCGGGGCGACGACGCCCGAGGCCTCGGGCAGGTCGATCCCGAAGGGCCGGTAGCTGGACTCGTTGCCCGCCGCGTCGATCGCGACCACGTAGAGCAACCGGCGCGAACCCGGCTCGAAGCCGTCGACCACGGTGGACCGGGCAGAGCCGCCCACGCGGGCCAGCCGCTCCTGCGTGTCCACGTCGCGGACCTCGTACGCCACCACGCCGCGGTCGTCCGTCGACTCCGTCCAGCTGACGCGGACCGAGGTCGAGGAGAGCACGTCGTGCGAGGGCACCGGGAGCGACGGCGGCGTCGTGTCGGCGGGGAGCTCCTCGCCGTCGCCCGGCTGCACGTCGACGTCGATGACGTTGTAGAAGCTCGCCGCGGTGTCCGCGACCTCCCACACGGCGTAGATGACGTGGTAGCCCTCTCGGTCCTCGGGGATCACGAGCTCGTGGCTGGGGTCGTTCGAGGCCGCCGACCCGTCGTGCTCGACGGTCTGGATCAGCTCGAAGTCGCCACGGTCGAGCTGGTCGTTGGGGTCCCAGCCCGGCTTCGTCATGAAGTAGTCCCACTTGGTGGTCGCGTGGGGGGCCTTGTAGTGCCAGTCGACGGTCACCGGGCCCTGCTCGACGACGTTCTTCACCCAGCGGTCCTCGGTCTGCACGTCGAGGGCGCGGGCGTCCGCGCGGCCGGCCGAGGCGAGCTGGCCGTCGGCGGGACCGGCGGCCGGGAAGCCCTTCGGCGCCTCGAGGCTCTGCGGCTCGTAGGTGATGGCGCCGATGTCGCCGTTCGCCTTCATGGCGGCACGGGCGGTGAGCGAGGTCTTCGCGGGGTCGCGGTCCTCCGTGCCGACGTACCCGTGGGCGAAGGCGGCGGAGGGGATCAGCACGGAGGCGCCGATCGTGGCGGCGAGCATCGCGCAGACGGCGGCGCGGGGCTTCGAGAAGGACATGCGGTTCTCCTGGGAGTCACGGTCGAGGGCGGGCGCCGGATGCGCCCACCCCTCGAGGATCGCGGCCGCGGCGATCAGGTGGACGTCGCCGAAGGTGGACCCCGGGGGCCGGTCAGCCCAGCAGGCCGGCCCGGTGCGCCAGGATCGCCAGCTGGGTGCGGTTCTGCAGCCCCAGCTTGTCGAGCAGCCGCGAGACGTACGTCTTCGCCGACGCGGGGGCGACGCCGAGCTCACCCGCCAGCTGCGCGTTGGTGAGGCCCAGCCCCACGGCCCGCGCGAGCTCCCGCTCCCGCGCCGTGAGGTCCGCGAGGTCGTCGTCGTCGAGGACGCGGGCCACGGGCACGACCGTCGGCGCGCCTCCGGCCGTCCCGGCGCCCGCGGCGACCGCACGGGCGACGACGTCGGCGGTGACCGCCGGCGCGAGCACCGTCCGCCCCGCGTGGACGTCGCGGACCGCCGCGGGGAGCTCGCCCGGCCGGAACGCCTTGAGGAGGAAGCCGGAGGCGCCGGCCGTCAACGCGGCGATCGTCGCGTCGGGCCCCGCGGACGCCGTGAGCAGGAGGACCCGGGGCGGGACCTCGAGCTCGCGGAGGCGACGGGTCACGTCGACCCCGTCCGCGTGCGGCAGGTGCAGGTCGACGAGGGCGACGTCCGCCCGGACCCCGCGGGCGACGCCGAGGGCGCGCTCGCCGTCCGCCGCCTCGGCGACCACGACGAGGTCGGGATCGGCCTCGAGGACGACCCGCAGCGCGGCCCGCGTCTCGGCGTCGTCCTCGACGAGGAGGACCCGGATCACCGCGGCACCTCCACGTGGAGGCGGTGGGTGCCGTCGGCGTCGAGGTCCGTGCGCAGGAGGCCGCCGACCGGCGCCAGGCGCTCGGCCGCGACCGCGAGTCCCGCACCGGCCCGCGAGGGCACGTCCCGGAACCCCCGCGCCCGGGGCCCGGGACCCAGGGTGACGGCCTCGGCGACGACGACGCCGTCACGGACGAACAGGTCGACCTCGACGGCCGCGCCGGGAGCGTGCACGACGGCGTTGTGCACGCCCTCGGCCAGCGCCGCCTCGACGGCGGCCCGCCGCGGGAGGTCGAGCCCGTCGAGCACCTCGGCCCCGCACACCTCGACGGCCGTCCCCAGCGAACGCGCGGTCGCCACCGCCTCGGCCAGGGTCTCGACCGGGACCGGTGGGGCCGAGGGCGACCGCAGCAGGTCCACGACGACGTGGACGTCCTCCACGCAGGACGCGGCCGTGGCCGCCAGGCGCCCGGCGAGCTCGGCCGTCGCGGGTTCCCGCGTGGCGGCGACGAGGGCCGTGGCCTACAGGGCCGTGCGGCTCGCGCTCCGCGCGACGAGGTCGTGCAGGTCCCGGCTCATCCGCAGGCGCTCCTCGGCGACCGCCTCGGTGGCCCGCGCCGTCGCCAGGGCGATCTCGTGCCGGAGTCGCGCCTCCCGCCGCGCGACGACGCGGCGGGCCTCCCCCACCGCGCCGCCGAGCACCGCCGGCAGCACGACGCCGAGCAGCGGTGCCGTCTCGGGGGGCAGGACGACGTGCCCTGCCCGGTAGGCGCACGGGTCGGGCACGAGCCCGACCGGGTGGACCAGGACGAAGGCGACCAGGCCGAGCCACCACCAGCGGGGACGGCGCTCCGCGAGCACCCAGCTCATCACGATGACGAAGCCGCACGACTCGGTCCAGGCCCAGCACAGCAGCGCGAGCACCGTGGGGACGAGGGGGTGACGACGTGCCAGCCAGAGGGACGCCCCCGTGACCACGAAGACGACGACCTGCACGAGATCCGGGCCCGAGCGCGCGGCGAGGGCGTCGTACCAGAGGCTGTACGCGACGGCCGCGACGGGTGCCAGCCGGACCACCCACCGGCCCGTGCCACGGACCACGGGCGACCTGGACGCGACGAGGCGCTCGACGACCGAGGGGGTCGCCTCGTCGGCGAGGGGGCGAGGGCAGGAGCGAGGCGGCATGCATCCAAAATATCGCACTTCAGAAGCAGCGTCGAGTCGCACGCGTGAGGAGCAGTGCAGTCGCCGCCGGGACCACGGGCACGACGAGACCTGCGGGCACGACGACGAGAGCCCCGCCGACCTGACGGTCGACGGGGCTCTCGTGCTCGTACACCCCCTCGGACTTGAACCGAGAACCCACTGATTAAGAGTCAGTTGCTCTGCCAATTGAGCTAGAGGTGCTCGCCGCAGGTCTCCCTGCAACGAGGAATGACTCTAGCATGAAGTCGACCCCCCTCGCACACCGGGCGCCCCCGCGCCCGAGAACGGACGCTGCACCATGGCCACCACGCTCGAGAAGGGCGCCCCCGCCCCCGCCTTCACCCTGCCCGACGAGACCGGCCGCGACGTGTCGCTCGCCGACTTCGCCGGCCGGCGCGTCATCGTCTACTTCTACCCGGCCGCGTCCACGCCCGGGTGCACCACGCAGGCCTGCGACTTCCGCGACAGCCTCGACTCGCTGGCGGCCGCCGGCTACCAGGTGCTCGGCGTCTCGAAGGACGAGCCCGAGGCCCTCGTCCGGTTCAAGGACGAGCAGGGCCTGACGTTCCCGCTCCTCAGCGACCCCACCCTCGCCGTCCACGAGGCCTGGGGGGCGTACGGCGAGAAGAACTCCTACGGTCGCATCGTCACCGGCACCATCCGCTCGACCGTCGTCGTCGACGAAGAGGGCCGCGTCGAGCTGCCGCTCTACAACGTCAAGGCCACCGGGCACGTGGCCATGCTGCGGAAGAAGCTCGGACTGGACTGACCCGAGGGAGGCCGTCGCACCTCCGGCCCGCGGCTCCCCCGGCGCCGCGCCCTAGAAGGTGCGCGGCGCCGAGTCGTCGCGACGGGCCGTCGCCGCGACGACGGCCGGCGTGAAGAGCAGCAGCACGACCGCGACCGCCGGCACGACGAGCAGGGCTCCCAGCCACGGCGACGCCCCCTGGAGCGCCCCCACGCCGACCGCCGACTGCAGCACCTGCCAGGTGACCGCCGCCGCGCGGATCCAGGCACGCCCGCGCCACGCGCCGACGACCACCGCACCCAGCCACAGGGTCGCCAGCAGCGTCAGGACGAGCAGCGCCACGGCCGACGCGTACGACACCGGACGCACCGTCAGCAGGTCCACCACGAGCACCACCGCGACCGCCGCCATCGCGAGGAACTCGGCCGTCAGGAGCAGGATCACGACCCAGAGGCCGAGCGGGCGACGAGGCTCGACCGAGCGGTCGGCCCTCCCGTCGGGAAGGTCGCGGGCGTCGTCCGTGGGGCCTGTGGTCACGCTGTGTCCCTCCGAGAAAATCCTTGATCTGGCCCTACCAGTATGCGAGCATGTCTGAGGTCGAAGCGACGGGCACATGGTGGTGCACGCCTCCCGAATTCCCCCACACCCCCCATGAAAGGCCCGGTTCTTCGACGTGCCCGGGTCTTGCGTCTGCACAAGGAGCCCCATCGATGGATTGGCGTGACAAAGCCGCCTGCCTGACCGCTGACCCGGAACTCTTCTTCCCCGTCGGCAACACCGGGCCCGCCGTCGACCAGATCGACAAGGCCAAGGCCGTCTGCGGCCGGTGCACGGTCACCGAGACCTGCCTGCAGTACGCCCTCGAGACCAGTCAGGACTCGGGCGTGTGGGGCGGCCTCAGCGAGGACGAGCGCCGCGCCCTCAAGCGCCGCGCCGCCCGCGCCCGTCGCGCCTCCTGACGCGCTCCACGCACCCGGCGCCCCGCGCGCCCTGGACGGCCGGTCCCCCTGAGGGGCCGGCCGTCGCGCGTTCCCGGCCCGGTGCCGACGTCGGTCCCGGCCGCAGCCCCCGGTCCGGCGTCAACCGCGGGTCAGCCAGCGGAACGGGACCTCGATGGTCACCTCCGTGCCGGCGTCGACGAGCGTGTGCCAGTCGATCGTGCCGCCCAGCTCGCCCTGGATGAGGGTCCGCACGATCTGCGTGCCGAGGCCCGAGCCGACCTTGCCCTCGGGCAGGCCCACGCCGTCGTCGCGCACCTTCACCGTGAGGTGCTCGTCGTCGCGCTCCACGGCGATCTCGACCTCGCCGTCACGCCCGTCCAGCCCGTGCTCGACCGCGTTCGTCACCAGCTCGGTGAGGGCCAGGGCCAGCGGCGTCGCGTACTCGCTGGGCAGGGCGCCGAAGCTGCCCGTGAACACCGGACGCACGGTCGTCGTGTGCCCCGCGGCCACCTCGGCGATGAGCTTGAGGACCCGGTCGAAGACCGTGTCGAAGTCGACGTTCTGGCTGAGCCCCTCGGAGAGCGTGTCGTGCACCACCGCGATCGACGCCACGCGACGCATCGCCTGCGTCAGGGCGTCACGGGCCACGTCGGAGTGCGTGCGGCGCGCCTGGATGCGCAGCAGCGAGGCCACCGTCTGCAGGTTGTTCTTCACCCGGTGGTGGATCTCACGGATCGTGGCGTCCTTCGTGATGAGCTCGCGCTCCTGGTGCCGCACCTCGGTCACGTCGCGGCAGAGCACGATGGCGCCCACGCGCTGACCGCGGTCGCGCAGGGGGATCGCGCGGAGCGACACGGTGACGCCCCTCGCCTCGATGTCCGTCCGCCACGGCGCCCGACCCGTGACGACGAGGGGCAGCGACTCGTCGACGACGAGCTTGCCCTGCAGCAGGTCGGTCGTCACCTCCGCCAACGACTCCCCCTCGAGCTCGGCGGCGAAGCCCATGCGGTTGAACGCCGACAGGCCGTTGGGGCTCGCGAAGGTGACCGTGCCGTCCACGTCGAGCCGGAGCAGGCCGTCCGACGCGCGGGGAGCGCCCCGCCGGGGCCCGGTCGGCGCGCCCAGGTCGGGGAAGTCCCCCGCCGCGATCATCGCGAACAGGTCGTTCGCGCACTGGTTGAACGTCAGCTCCTGGCGGCTGGGCGTGCGGGCCTCGCTGAGGTTCGAGTGCCGGGTGATGACCGCGACCGGCGCGTCGGTGACGTCGGGTCGGCTCGCGCCGAGGCGGCGCAGCACGGGCACGGCCCGCACGCGCGTCGGGGTCTCCTCGTACCAGTCGGGGGCGGCCGAGTCGACGATGGCCGCGCGGGTGAACGCCTGCTCGACCTGTTCGCGCCACTCGCGGCGCACCTCCTGGCCGACGAAGTCACGGTAGAAGAGCGTGGCCGAGCTCGACGGGCGGGCGTGGGCCACCGCGACGAAGGACCCGGAGGCGGACGGCACCCAGAGCACGATGTCCGCGAAGGCGAGGTCGGCGAGCAGCTGCCAGTCGCCGACGAGCAGGTGCAGCCACTCGACGTCCGCCTCGCTGGAGCGGCCTTGGGCGAGGACGAGGTCACTGAGGGTCGACACCCCGTCAGTCTAGGTGCGCGCCGCCCGCGGACCGGCCGCCCGGCACCGCCGCGCAGACCGATCCATCCACAGGAACGTCACACCGGTCCACCGACCGACCGGCATGTCCTATGTTGAGTCCCACCACGGTCCGTCCAGCCGAAAGCGAGCCCCCATGAGTCGCCGCACCGCCCTCGCCGTCACGATGACGACGGCACCGTCCACGGAGCACCCCGCCGTCGCCCCCGTGCCCCCCGCACCACCGGCGCCGCCCGTCCACCAGCCCCAGCGGCCGGATCCGGGCATCCAGGTCCAGGCGCTCACCCGCGCCCTCGTCGAGATCCTCGCCGGCGCCCGCCACCTCGAGCAGGTGTCCCGCTGGGTCAACGACGACGTCTACCGCCACCTCGCGACACGTGTCGTGCTCGCCGCGCGGCACCGGTCCGTCACCGGCCGGCGGGTCGCCCGCCCCGCCCTCCGTCTCGGGCCCCCCGTGCTGTCGGTGCCCCGCGAGGGGATCGTCGACGCGGTGGTCGTCGCGCACCTCCCCGACCGGAGTCGCGCGGTCGCCCTCCGCCTCGAGGGTCACGGCGACCGGTGGCGCGCCTCCGCCGTGCACGTCCTCTGACGGCGGCGTCGACGCCGAGGGCCCGTGACGCGGTGCGTCACGGGCCCTCGGCGGCGTCGGCCGGTCAGCGCTTCTTGCCGGCCGCCCGACGCTCCGCGCGGTTCACGGGCTCGGCGTCCTCGCCGCCCCGGGCCTGCCCGAAGGAACCCTTCGCACCCGGCGTCGAGGCCCGCGCGGCGACGACCTCGGGGGCCTCCGCCCCCTCGGCCGCGGCCTGCTTGCGCTGGGCCTTGGCGGTCGCCGCCTTCTCGACGCGACCACGCTCGTCGCGCACCTCGACCTCGCCGTCGATCGTGGGCGCGGAGTACGCCAGCTTCGGCTGCTCGGCGGACGGCTGCAGGCCCTTGGCCTGGACCGTGGGCTGCTCGACGCCCTGGGCGTCCTTCACCTCGACCTCGAGGTTGAACAGGAAGCCCACGCTCTCCTCGCGGATCTGCGACATCATGCTCTGGAACAGGGCGTAGCCCTCGCGCTGGTACTCCACGAGCGGGTCGCGCTGCGCCATGGCCCGGAGGCCGATGCCGTCCTTGAGGTAGTCCATCTCGTAGAGGTGGTCGCGCCAGCGGCGGTCGATCACGCTGAGCACCACGCGACGCTCGAGCTCGCGCATGGCGGACTCGCCGAGCTGCCCCTCGCGCTGCTCGTAGGCGACGCGCGCGTCGCTGAGGAGCTCCTGGCCGAGGAACGCCCGCGTGGCGCGGCCCTTCGAGCCCGCCTCGGTGATGACCTCGTCGATGGTGATCGACACGGGCCAGAGGGTGCGGAGCTCGGTCCACAGGGCGTCGAGGTCCCAGTCGTCCGGGCTGCCCTCGCCGGTGTGCTGGTCGATGACCTCGTCGACGACGGTCGTGAGGAAGGCCTGCGCCCGGTCACGGAGGTCGTCGCCCTCGAGGATGTGCCGGCGGTCACCGTAGATCGCCTCGCGCTGGCGGTTGAGGACGTCGTCGTACTTGAGGACGTTCTTGCGGATCTCGGCGTTGCGCGACTCGACCTGCGACTGCGCCGAGCGGATGGCCCGCCCGACGATCTTGTTCTCGATGGCGAGGTCGTCGGGCACGTTGCCGCGACCCATCAGGCTCTCGGCGGCACCGGAGTTGAACAGCCGCATCAGGTCGTCGGTGAGCGAGAGGTAGAAACGGCTCTCGCCGGGGTCGCCCTGACGTCCCGACCGACCGCGCAGCTGGTTGTCGATGCGTCGCGACTCGTGGCGCTCGGTGCCGAGCACGTAGAGGCCGCCGGCGTCCCGCACCTTCTCGGCCTCCGTCTCGACCTCGGCCTTCTTCGCGGCGAAGACCTCGTCCCACGCCGCCTCGTACTCGTCGGGGGTCTCGGCGGGGTCGAGCCCCCGCGACGCCATCTCGGCGACGGCGAGGAACTCCGCGTTGCCGCCCAGCATGATGTCGGTGCCTCGTCCGGCCATGTTCGTGGCGACCGTGACCGCCCCGAGCCGACCGGCCTGCGCGACGATCGCGGCCTCACGGGCGTGGTTCTTGGCGTTGAGGACCTCGTGCTTGACGCCCTTCTTGGCGAGCAGGCGCGAGAGGTACTCGCTCTTCTCGACGCTCGTCGTGCCGACGAGGACGGGCTGACCCTTCTCGTGCCGCTCGACGATGTCGTCGACGACCTGGTCGAACTTGGCCTTCTCGTTCTTGTAGACGAGGTCGGTCTGGTCGAGGCGCTGCATCGGCCGGTTCGTCGGGATGGGGACGACGCCGAGCTTGTACGTGCTCATGAACTCGGCGGCCTCGGTCTCGGCCGTGCCGGTCATGCCCGACAGCTTGTCGTAGAGGCGGAAGTAGTTCTGCAGCGTGACCGTGGCGAGGGTCTGGTTCTCGGCCTTGACCGCCACGCCCTCCTTCGCCTCGATGGCCTGGTGGATGCCCTCGTTGTAGCGGCGGCCGCTGAGGATGCGGCCGGTGTGCTCGTCGACGATGAGCACCTCGCCGTTGATGACCACGTAGTCCTTGTCGCGCTTGAAGAGCGCGTCGGCCTTGATGGCGTTGTTGAGGAACGAGATCAGCGGGGTGTTCGCCGACTCGTACAGGTTGTCGATGCCGAGGTAGTCCTCGATCTTCGCGATGCCGGGCTCGAGCACGCCGACGGTGCGCTTCTTCTCGTCGACCTCGTAGTCGGTGCCGGCCGTGAGGCGGCGCGCGATGGTCGCGAACTCGGTGAACCAGCGGTTCGCCTCGCCCGAGGCGGGCCCGGAGATGATGAGCGGCGTGCGGGCCTCGTCGATGAGGATCGAGTCGACCTCGTCGACGACCGCGAAGAAGTGGCCGCGCTGGACCATGTCCGCCGACTGCCAGGCCATGTTGTCGCGCAGGTAGTCGAAGCCGAACTCGTTGTTCGTGCCGTAGGTGATGTCGGCGGCGTACTGTTCGCGGCGCTCGGCCGGCGTCTGACCGGCGACGATGCAGCCGGTCGTCATGCCGAGGGCGCGGAACACGCGGCCCATCAGCTCGGACTGGTAGCTCGCGAGGAAGTCGTTGACGGTGACGACGTGCACGCCCTTCGACGCGATCGCGTTGAGGTAGGCGGCCGTCGTGGCGACGAGCGTCTTGCCCTCACCGGTCTTCATCTCGGCGATGTTGCCCAGGTGCAGCGCGGCGCCGCCCATGATCTGCACGTCGAAGTGGCGCAGGCCCAGCGTGCGCTTGCTCGCCTCGCGCACCGCGGCGAACGCCTCGGGCAGCAGGTCGTCGAGCGACTCACCCGCCTGGTGGCGCTCGCGGAGCTCGTCGGTCTCGTGCTTGAGCTCGTCGTCGGTGAGGCCGGTGAAGTCGTCCTCGAGCTCGTTCACGGCCTTCGCGTAGGCCTTCAGCCTGCGCAGCGTCCGCCCCTCGCCGACGCGCAGTACCTTCTCGAGAACGTTGGCCACGGATACTCCCACTGTGTGCTTGGTCGGGCACCGGTCCACGCCGGGGCCGGAGGCTCCGGCCCTCAGGACCGGCAGACGATGGTAGCAAGCGTAGCGTCAGGGCCTCCTGGGAGGGGCGGCACAGTCGGGGCGGGCCCGGGTCCGCGGCCGGGACGGGCCCGGTGCGACCGTCCGTCGCACCGGGCCCGACCGGTGGTGCCCGCGCGTCAGCCGGCGACGCCCGCCCGGGCGGCCGTCACGGCCTCCTGCTGGTCCTCCGCGTCGGGGTCGAGCCCGATCACGCCGTAGTCCCACCCCTTGCGGCGGTAGACGACGCTCGGCCGCTGGGTGCCCGAGTCGATGAAGAGGTAGAAGTCGTGTCCGACGAGCTCCATGTAGTACAGGGCGTCGTCGAGGGTCATCGGGGCCGACGAGAAGACCTTCTGACGGATGACGACGGGCGACCAGGGCTCGTCGGTCTCGGCCTCGGGCTCCGCCTGCTGGACGGGCACCGAGCCCGTCCGGACCGCGTCGAGGACCTCCGCCGGAGCGGGGACGACGCCGGTGCCCGCAAAGTCCGCCTCCGCCGCCTCGCGCAGCGACGTGGGACGGTGCTGGCCCCGGTGGACCTTCTTGCGGTCCTTCGCCCGGCGCACCCGCTCGAGCAGCTTGCCGCAGGCGAGGTCGAAGGCCGCGTACTTGTCGCCCGCGGTCGACTCCGCACGCACGAGCGGACCGGGGCCCACGAGGGTGAGCTCGACGCGGTCGTCACCGGCGGACCCGCCCGACTTCTCGGCGTGCCGTGAGACCTTCACCTCGAGGGCGGTGGCCTTCGTCGCGAGGGCCTCGAGCTTCGCGGCCTTCTCGTCGACGTACTCGCGGAACCGGTCCGTGATCTCGACGTTGCGTCCCGTGATCCTGGTGTCCATGACGACCTCCTGGGCTCTCGGCGTGCCGCCCGTGGACCAGGCGGTGTTCGTCCACGCCTTTCGGACCACTGTGCCATCTCCGGGGCCGAAGGTCACGGGATGGTCCCCGGGAGCCGGGCCGCGTGGGCGAGTACGGTGCCCCCCGACCCGGACGCCAGCAGCGGCACGACCGCGAGGCAGGCCGCGCCCACGACGGTCGCGCCGGCCCCCACGAGGGCTCCGCGCGCGGCGAGGAGGGTGGCCCCGGTCGTCACCACGTCGTCGACGAGGAGCACCCGACGACCCGACACGACGCCCGCGCGGGCGACGAGGGCGGCCCCTGCCCGAGCGCGCGCCACCCGGTCGCGACCCTTCTGCGCCGACCGCCCGCCGACGTGCAGGAGCCCCGGCGCCAGCGGCACGCCGGCGCGGGACGCGAGGTGCGGCACCGGCTCCCAGCCCCGGCGACGCGTGCCCGCCGCCGACGGCGGCACGGCGACGACGAGGTCCGGCACCACCGGCGCGAGCCCGGCCGCCCGACGGACGGAGCGAGCGAACGGGGCGGCCAGCGCCCCCGACAGCCGCGACCGGCCGCCCTGCTTCCACGCCAGCACCACGCCCCTGACCTCGTGCTCATAGCGCAGTGCCGTCGTCACGGCCAGGCCCGCCGGGAGGACGCCCGTCGACGGCTCGGCCCCGAGGCGGTCCCTGCAGGCGCGGCAGAGCTCCACGTCGTCCGCGCCGCAGCCGGGACAGGAGGTGGGCGACACGACCGCGAGCGCCGCGCGCAGGGCGCCACCCACCACGAGGGCGGCGGAGGACGCCGGGGAGCGGGAGGGGACGGACGGCACGGGGACAGGGTCGCGCAGGGCGCGACTCCGGCACCGGGGGCGGGGCGTGGACGGGGACGACGCGGGCGCACGGCCGCCTGGGGAGGACGGCAGCGTCAGGGTTCGAGCCGGGCCCGCTGCCCGACGAGGACGTCGGCCTCGAGGCCTGTGTCCTGCCACCCTGACCCGCGGGGCTCCGAGAGGTCGCCCTCCGCGGTGAGCAGGTGCAGCCGCTCGGTGCCGGCACCGCCCGCCACGGACGTCGCCCGTCCCGTCGGACGGCTCGGCGCGCCCGGCTCACCGCCGATCTCGAGCACCGTGACCTCGGAGCCCTGACCGGTCGTCGTGAGCACCGCCACACCGCTCTCGTCGGCCCAGGTCGCGTCGACGGGCACCCCCGCCGGCGCCGCCAGCTCGAGCGGGTCGCCGAGGCCGGTGGGGACGCGCTGGGCGTCGCGGAGGACGCTCGTCACGAGCAGGCGGGCCGCCCCGCCGTCGTCGAGGAGGGCGAACGCGCGCGCACCGTCCCGTGACACCCGGAAGGCGACCAGGCGGGCGTCCGAGGGCAGGCGGGCGCTGACCGCGTGCCGGACGCCGTCCGAGCCCGTCGCCACGAGCGACCGGGGATCGGCGGCCCGGGCGCTCCACACGAAGCCGTCGTCGTCGAGGGCCGGGGCGACGAGGCCCGGGCGGTCGTCGACGAGCAGCGGGTCGGCGCCCTGTCGCACGAGCCAGGACCCCGTGGCGCTCCCCACCGCCGCCGCGGTGCCGTCCCCGCGCAGCTCGGCGGAGGACGGCGCCAGGCCGGCCACGGCCTCGCTGAGGCCCGGGACCGCCGTGAGCCCGCTCGACGAGGCGAAGCCCAGCACGCCGTCCTCGACCACGAGCGGGCGCGGGTCCACGGACGGGTCGCGCACCGCGGTGACGACCGCGGCGTCCGGCACCTCGAGCACGCCGGCGCGGACCGTGAGCTCGACGGTGGTCACCGCGGCCACCGACGAGAAGCTGGCCTGCAGCTGCGCCTGCATGCGCGCGCGGTCCACGGCGGACGCGGACAGGGCCTCCGCCGTGAGGTCGACCCGCGCCGTGCCGCCCACGACCGTGACCGCGTCGAGCGAGAGCTGCGTCCCCTCGGGGAACGCCGACGCGACGGCGCCCTGCAGCCACGGCGAGGGCCCCGCGAGGAGCGCGCTCGCGATCCTCGTGCTCGTGGACGAGCGCGCGAGGAACCACCGCTCGTCGGGCACGAGCACCGTGTAGGTCGGGTCGAAGAAGTAGAGGGAGTGCGGGCGGAAGACGACGTCGACGTTCGTCGTCGTGAGCACGATCCCGTCGGGCGCGTAGGAGAGCCGCCACTCGCCGCCCTCCCGCACGAACTCGAAGCCGAGCGTCGTCGTCGACGGAGACGGGGTCTGGGCGTAGTGCCCGGCCGCGTCGATCGTCGCGACGCCCGAGATCGTGTAGTCCACCCGCGTCTCGTCGACCCGCGTCGTCGTGCCCGCGCCCGACCGGACGGTCACGCCCGAACGCGGGTCCCACGTGCGGGCGAAGCTCCTGCTGAGGAACTGCCGGGCGACCGCGTAGTCGTCCTGCGAGCCGGTCCCCGCCTCGACGAAGTCGCGCACCAGCTGCTCCTGGGTGCTGCCGGGGACGGGACCGGACGGCCGGTACTCGAAGTCGCCGACGACGTCCTCCCGCACCGCCGAGCCCTCGCGCACCGGGCCCGCGTCGGGGATGCCGACGCAGCCGGAGGCGACGAGCACGACGAGCGCGGCGGCGACCGCCACCAGGGCGCGCACCGGACGACGGTTCACGGGGTCCTCCCCTCGACGGACGGCGGCACCGCGCCCCACTCGCCCAGGGGCGGCACGACGCCGTCGTCGCGGGCGTCGTCCGGCTCGACCGGGAGCGGCGCCGAGGAGGCCGCGCCCCCGGCGACGCGGGGCAGCGTCACGACGAAGCGCGTGCCGCGCCCGGGGCGGGACCACACCTCGATGCGGCCGCCGTGCAGCGCCGCGTCCTCCTGGCTGATGCTCAGGCCGAGGCCGGTCCCGCCGATGGTGCGCCGACGGGAGGGGTCGGCCCGCCAGAACCGGTCGAAGACCCGCTCGAGCGCCTCGGGCGCCAGCCCGACGCCGTGGTCGCGCACCGCCACGGCGAGCGCGTCGGCGTCGCTGTCGACCTCGACGACGATCGGGCGGCCCTCGCCGTGCTCGATCGCGTTGCCGAGCAGGTTGCGCAGGATGCGGCGCAGGCGCCGCGGGTCGACCTCGGCGTCCGACCACCCGCCGGGGGCCACGACCGTCACCGTGCTCCCGGCGCCGGCGGCGAGGGGGGCGAGCTCGTCGACGACGCCGCTCGCGAGGTGCACGACCGCGACCGGCTCCACCTCGAGCTCGACCGCCCCGGCGTCGAACCGCGAGATCTCGAGCAGGTCGCCGAGCAGCAGCTCGAACCGCTCGACCTGGGCGTGGAGCAGCTCGGTCGTCCGGCCCGTCGCCGCGTCGAACTCGCCCCGCCGGTCGTAGAGCACGTCACTGGCCAGCCGGATCGTCGTGAGGGGCGTCCGCAGCTCGTGGGAGACGTCGCTCACGAAGCGCTGCTGGACGCGGGAGAGCTCGGCGAGCTGCGTGATCTGCCGTTGCATGCCGTCGGCCATCTCGTTGAAGGATCGCCCCAGGGTCGCCACGACGTCCCGGCCGCCCTCGGGGATGCGCTCCTCGAGGTGCCCTGCCGCGATCTTCTGGCTGGTCTCGGCCGCCACGCGGACGGGGCCCACGACGAGGCGCACGACGACGTAGGTGACGGCGCCGATGAGCACGACGAGCGCCAGCGAGCCCACCCACAGCGTCTGCTGCACGAAGGCGAGGGTCTGCTCGGCGTCGGACAGGTCGTAGACGAGGTACAGCTCGTACTGGCCGGCCGTCGGCACCTGCAGCGTGGACCCGACCACGAGCCCGGGCTCGTCGCCGGAGGCGGTCGCGAGGGACACCGGCTGCAGGGAGAGGGTGCCCTGGCTCGCGGCGACGGCCTCGCGCATCTGCTCGGTGACGGCGCGGTCGGGGAAGCCGGCGCTCGCCACGTTCTGGATGGTCTGCGCGGTCTGCTGGCCCGGCGTCCGGAGGATGGCGATGCTCGTGCCGCCGGGGCTCGTCGTCGAGCCGAGGACGGCGCCCTGCGCCTCGTTCTGCAGCGCCTCGAGCTCGGCCTGGTCGCTGCCCTCGGTCGCCGTGGCGGAGTCGAAGATGTTCTGCGCGAGCAGCGTCGCCCGCTGCGACTCCGCCTCGACCTGGCCGCGGCGCTGGTCGTAGAGGTTGGCCCCGATGACGGCGACGATGGACGTGCCGATCACGGACACCGCGACGCCCGAGAGGACGACGGTGAGGGCGACGGTGCGGAAGGTCAGCGACGACCGCCAGACGTCGACGACGCGCGCCGGCCACGTGCGCCACGACGGGGAGCGGGCGGCGACCACGGGACGGATCAGCCGCCCTGGCCGGCGCGGTAGCCGACGCCGCGCACCGTGGTCACGACGCGCGGGTGGTCCGGGTCGTGCTCGATCTTGGCGCGGAGCCGCTGCACGTGGACGTTCACGAGCCGGGTGTCCGCCTTGTAGTGGTAGCCCCAGACCTGCTCGAGCAGCATCTCCCGGCTGAACACCTGCTGCGGCTTGGCCGCCAGGGCGTGGAGGAGCTGGAACTCGAGGGGCGTGAGCGGGACGACCGCGTCGCCGCGGCGCACCTCGTGCGCGGCCACGTCGATGCGGACGTCGCCGACGGTGAGCACCTCGGCGGTGGGCTCGGGCGCGGGGCGCAGGCGGGTCCGGACCCGTGCGACAAGCTCCTTGGGGTCGAAGGGCTTGACGACGTAGTCGTCGGCGCCGCTCTCGAGGCCCCGCACGACGTCCGCGGTGTCGCCCTTGGCCGTGAGCATGATCACGGGGACGCCGCTCTCGGCGCGGAGCAGGCGGCAGACCTCGATGCCGTCGAGGCCCGGCAGCATGAGGTCGAGCAGGACGAGGTCGGGGCCGACGGCGCGGAACGCCTCGAGCGCCTCGGAACCGTCGCCGCAGAAGGAGGGCTCGAACCCGTCGCCGCGCAGGACGATGCCGATCATCTCGGCGAGCGCGGGGTCGTCGTCCACCACCAGGATGCGCGGGGTCATGGTCTCCGTGTCTCGAACGGGGCCGCCATCGTCGCGGCACGTCGTCCCACACTAGCCGAGGGTCCCTCCCCCGCCGCGGCCCCTCCACGGGGGCACGGCGGGGCCGTCGCCGGGGGTGCCCGGGCCCGGGCGCTGTGGGAGCATGGGGCGCACCGGCGCGGACCGCCCGCGCGAGCACCTCCGGGGGGCCCTGTGACCAGTCCGACCGCGCCACGGGCAGCCGCGGCCTGGCGTCCGCCGGCCAGGCCCGGCCTCGTGCCGCTCCGTCCGCTGGGCGTGGGCGAGATCCTCGGGGCGGCCTTCCAGGTGTTCCGCCGCAACCCCCGGACGACGTTCGGCACGGCGTTGCTCGTGCAGGTCCTCGTGGTCGTCGCGACGGTCGTGGTGACGGGCGGCACGGCCGCGCTGGCGTTCCTGCGGGTGGACAGCGTGCTCCCCGAGGACCGCGAGGCCGCCACGGCGGGCGCCGTCGCGGTGACGCTGGCCTCGACCCTCGTGCCCGTCGGCCTCTCCCTCGTGGCGGGCGCCGTCCTGCAGGGCCTCTTCGTGCTCGAGACCTCGCAGCAGGTGCTCGGGCGTCGGCTGCGGCTCGGCGGGTTGTGGCGACTGGCCCGGGGGCGCCTGCTCGCCCTCGTGGGCTGGACCCTGCTGCTCTCGGCCGGCGGCACGGTGCTCGTCGCGCTGCTCACCGGGGTGGTCGTCGCCGGCGTCCTCGTCGGTGGCCCGGCGGGCACGGTCGTGGCCGTCCTCGTGGCGCTGGCGCTGGGGCTCGGCGCGCTCGTCCTCGTCGCGTGGCTGCTCACGCGGACCGCCTTCGTGCCGAGCGTGCTCGTGCTGGAACGCGTGCCGCTCCGGACCGCCCTGCGCCGCTCGTGGCGCCTCACGCAGGGCAGCTTCTGGCGGACGCTCGGCGTGCTGCTGCTGGTGGCGGTGATGATCCAGGTCGCGGCGCAGGTCGTGACGGCCCCGGTGTCGTTCCTCCTGCCCGTGCTCCTGGGCGTGCTCGCCCCCACGGGCTCCAAGGACCCGACGGCGGTGGTCGTGGTGGCGGCGGTGTCCTACCTCGTGACGATCGTCCTCTCGAGCGTGGTGGGCGCGATCGGTGCGGTGGTGCAGTCCGCGACCACCGCCCTGCTCTACGTGGACCTGCGCGTCCGTCGCGAGGGCCTCGACCTCGAGCTCACCCGCCACGTCGAGCTGCGCGATCGCGGCGTGACCGAGCTCCCCGATCCGTGGCGGACGCCCGACGACCGGGTCGGCGCGCCCGGCGGTGCCGGTCCGTGGCCCGGGCCGGGTCCCGGCGCGGGTGCCGGAGGCGCGGGCCGGCCCGCCCCGTGGGGTCCCGCTCCGTGGGGCCCGCCGTCCGCCGGCCCCGCCCCCTGGGGCCCGCCCGCCGGTCCGCCGTCCTGGGGTCCCCCGGCCGGTGGACCGCCGCCCGCGCCCGGTCCGTGGGGTCCGGGACCCGGCGGGCCGCGCCCGTGAGGGTCCTGCCGCTGCTCGCCGGCGCGCCCCTCACCCCCTCCCCGGACGAGGCCCGACGGGTCCTCGTCGGCGAGCTCTCCCGGGACGAGTACGCGGCGTCCCGTCCGACCCTCCTCGACCGGGTCGCCTCCGCCTTCTGGGACTGGCTGTCCGGCCTCCGCTTCGCGGGCGTCGACGGGGCGGGCGGGCTCCTGCTGCTCGTGGTCCTCGTCGTCGTGGCCGTCGTCGTCGCGGTGCTCCTCGTCCGGCACGGGGTGCCCCGGCTCACCCGGCGGTCCGAGCGCGGGGCGGGCCTCTTCGAGGGCGGCGACGACCGTGACGCGGACGACCTGCGCCGGGCCGCCGCGGCGGCCGCCCGCGCCGGGGACCACACCACGGCGGTCGCCGAGCAGTTCCGCGCCCTCGCCCGGGCCCTCGACGACCGCGGCCTGGTCGCGGTGACGCCCGGCACGACGGCGCACGAGGTCGCCCGGGTCGCCGGCGTCGCCCTCGCCGGGGAGCGTGAGGCGCTGCACGCCGCCGCCCGCTCCTTCGACGAGGTGCGCTACCTCGACCGGCCCGGGACGGACGAGGCGTGGCGGCGGCTGGTGGCGCTCGACGAGCGCCTCGCCGCGGCGAGGGTCCCCGCGTGACCGTCACGACGCCGACCGTGCGCCGTGCCGCACGACGCGCGCGCCCGTGGCTCGTGCTCACCGCGGTCGCGGTGGCCGGGGCCGTCGCCTCGCTCGTCGTCGTCGGCAGCGGCGCGACGGGCGGCGAGGCGCTCGACCCGCGGAACCCCCGGCCGGCCGGGACGAAGGCCGTCGCCGAGGTGCTCCGGGACTCGGGCGTCGACGTCGACGTCGTCACCCGCCTCGACGCGGCCCTCGACGCGGCCGGACGGGACCCCGACGCCACGGCGCTCGTCGTGCACGACCCGCTCGCGGTCCTCGGCGGCGACGACTGGGCCCGTCTCGGCGACGCCGCCCCGACGACGGTGCTCCTCGAGCCCGGCACGGCCGCGCTCGCCGCGCTCGCGCCGGGCGTCGAGCCCGCCGGCACGGTCGACGAGGGCACGACGACGCCGCGCTGCGACCTGCCCGCCCTGACCCGCGTGGGCGAGGTCACGGCGACCGGCACGGCGTGGTCGACCGACGCCTCCGGGGCGGACGACGTGACCGCCTGCCTGCCCGTCACCGGCGGCTCCGGCCTCGTCGAGGTCGTCGACGGCGACCGGCGCACCACGGTCGTCGGCCTCACGGACGCCCTCACGAACGCGACGGTCGCCTCGGACGACGACGCCGCCTACGCGCTCTCCCTGCTCGGTCGGACCGACCACGTCGTCTGGTACCTGCCCACGCCGGGCGAGCGGGGCGCCTCCGGCACGGACTCGCTGGCGTCCCTCACGCCGTCGTG
>Ga0265797_10004373_pt1 | contig 21686 bp, 9 predicted proteins | sample P2T30metagenome_FD_192433 | JGI IMG/M metagenome (GOLD analysis project Ga0265797, IMG submission 192433) | Plant litter microbial communities from East Loma Ridge, Irvine, California - P2 T30 | ecosystem: Environmental > Terrestrial > Plant litter > Unclassified | place: USA: California... | reverse complement strand
TCGAACTTTATAGCGACCTGAGTGTTGTTGAGCAAGTTGGTCCCCTCGAAGATAACGCCGAAGCTGCCCTCGCCGATCTTCTTGCCGACGCGGTAGTGCACGCCGACAACATTGCTGCTGCTCGATGCCATGGCGGGCTATGCGTGTAGCGGCGGGTGAGGAATGGAGAGGGTGGTGTCGCTGCGGGTGTGCAGCGAGAGTGGACGGGCGGTGTCGGTCCGGAGGTGTCAAGGAGAAGGGTGCAGGACGTGCCCTGCCACCGCTTCTGGTGTGGTGATTGAGCAAATGGTGGTTGATGGGCGGGCGTGTGTATGTGGGCGGCGGTGGTGATGGGAGGGGCGGAGGAGGGTGCGGAGCGTGGTCGTCGGCGGCGGAGGGGAGGTGCGAGAGGTGAGGTGAGATGAGGCTCGGTGCAGACAGACGCAGGCGCTGGAGTCGGGGATGTGAGGTGACTGGGGCTTGGTTGTGCCTGCCAGCCGCAGGAGTGCCAAAGCCAACTAGCGCAACAGCGGAGATGACCCGGCAAAGTTCAAATACGGTCTAGACGTGCTCGCTACCTCGCCCGTGGTATGTGCACTCGTAGAAAGGAGCTCACCATAGTATGCACACGAGATAAGCAGGCGATGTTGTTTTTGAGTGTGTGATTATTATCTTTTCTGTTTCGTGTGCAAAATTGCATTTTATACACATTAGTATACATACTATATAGCAGTCACGTGTTCGCCACCCAGCATTCACTTCCACCTCGCAGGTGAGACACAACGACCTCCCAAGTCCCATGGATACAGTATCGACAGCCGACAGCCGACATGCACAGCACAGATGAAGAAGGCCGCCTCGCGCTTCGCCGCCGAAACAAGCGATCCCAGTAGCCGTTGCCAAGTCTCGCGAACTGCTCCGGCCATCCACACAGGCATATCCACCTCCGCCAGCAAGAATCAGCCATCAAAAGACGTCCGCGCCGTACCAACACCGTCACCCTCGCTAGTAGTCGCAACTGCACCCAGCATATCTTTCGAACTACTGAAAGCTTCTCCCCGTTGCATATTGCATGATACCCCACAAACACGCATGCACGCGGCCCTTTCCTTTCAATAACAATGCGCCAGCCGACGCAGGGCGGCGTTGCTAGTCTGCGCCGCCGCAGGGCACGTATAGCTTCATCTATTCTCACTATCGTACGGCTTCCAGTGCAGGCTGAGTATAGCACTAGGATCATAAGAGCTACTGAGAACCTGTGGTGCTCACGCGAGAAACATGCAGTTCTCTCCGGTACCTCGTTCGCATGTGCAGACCATCACCGAACTCCGATAATAATAATACGGAATCAAGTACATGTACATGTATGCAACAATGCTGATTGCTGAACGCCGGTCGTTTTAGGGTTTTCTACCCTCACTCCTACTCCACCAAAACTCCCTAACGGAGAAGCATGGGAAATTGACACCAGGCGCCATCGCTCGATGCACCGCCAGGACGCCTTTTGCCGATGAACGATACACCGACAGTCAAGCAAAAAATTCTTGCAGCCCTACCGGAAGAACGCAAACAGGGCCTTGCAACTTTGCAAGCACAGCAAGCTCGCGAACGAAAGTCATGTTTCACATTCTTCTGGTCGAATCCTCAACGATCGGAGAGCGCTGCGAAAAAAAGCCTGCGATTCAAGATCGAAACACAGACGTTAGGAAAATCAACGCTGACGAGTCCTGCTTGCTAGACAAGAAAGCTTTGATCAATTCCGGCAGATATGCTACACATGCCATATTAGATGGATTCGCAGATCGTGACGATATTCCGAAACGCTCGTACGATTGATGAACCATCGAGTTTCGATCCTGTCATTGTTCACTGCGTAGCACATGCACCTTGACTCGTGTGGACAAACTGCCGTTCATTACACTTTTATATTCAACGACAATGGTCGGCACATACGCGCCACCTCGCAGCGCATTACTCGCAAATGACCAATGAGAGGTACTTTGCAGTATACATAGCTATATTAAAAATCAAAAGTCGCAGTAATTACTATGCATTTATCTACATGTACATGTACATGTTTGCGATTGGAAATTTACAGGTACATTTGATACAACCAGTGTTCACTTTCCTTTTAACCCGAGAACACCAACCCTAGCCATCCAAAAAAAAAAAAAAACAATGCTGTGTACACATGCAGCTAGCGATCTTTCAGCCTACATGTATTTACTCCATTGACTGTCCCCGGAAAGTGCGTCTCAACAATCTCATTATATATAGATGTCAGAAACGTTCACTGTCTTGTGGTTGTGTGGACTGGGAGCGCTCGTGAAATATATCGATATATCCGCACCAAAATTTACAGCAAGATGTTCAGAAGACGATGCGAGGGCCACACACGCTCTTTCTCTCGTTCAAAGACAGCAGTGATTTCAAGAGTGAGTCTACCAATCCTGTTTAGCAGATCAGCACTCAGATTGTAAGCATAGCCTGTCACAATCATCAACGCTTGCTTGCCAGCCGGAAAGTGTATTCGACTCGAAACCTCACGGGCTTGATGGGGACACGAGCATTAAAGTCCAAAACGTACAATCTTCCAGGAACTCAATATTTCACCCTAGCATTCAAATAGCACAGGCGTCGTCACACGCAACAACTAACACGTCAATCACAAAATGAAGGAGCACTCAAAGATGTGAGAGACCAAAAAGTATACAAGCGAACGAATCGCGGAAACGGTATCTACGTTCCGTTCGCAAGCATTTATCCTACCCTAAGCCGCCTCACGCCGACGTTCTACCCTACTTCCCAACATCTCGTCGCCCATACCCAGCGCGTACGAAGCATGCCGGCCTCCCCCAAACACGTGATGCCAACGGAGTAGCCGCTGATCTGAATTTGTGGGAAGCTTACCTTGAGTAATTTCGGCCGCCGCAGCAGCACCAAGTGAGTAATGTCGCTGCCTGTTCCAATCATTCCGGATAGTAATGTGCCCTGTGGTTGTGCGGATATGTATCTCTCGAAACATTCCAGAAGCTTGTCGGTTCGAGAAGGCGAAGGGCAACTTCTAGGTCACCCAATTTCTTTCCCTGCTAAGCCGCCTGGGAGATGATGTTGTGTTTGCTACACGTAATGCCAAGATGTGAAGCACTTCGCGATGCAGTTGAGATGCTCGTGACAGAGCATATACCATTATCTGAAAGAATGGCCGACGAGAGCGTATGGTGGGTAGTCGGCGCTGAACATGCTTGAGGTTGGAAATACCTGATACTTCTGCTGGGTATGCGATGTCTCCCAAGCCTAGGTGCAGCCACAAATATCCAGCTGCTGCGTGGAGGCAACACAAGAAAGTCATGACTGAAGGAGGCTCTGCGCCTGACTTGACCACGCCCAAGAGGTCGGGTCACTGAACGACAGATGTCGGATCCAGTTCCATTGAGCGCTTGCCCAAGAATAAGCAGGCTCATTTGTCGCCGTGTCCCGCCACTGGACCACCCATACCGGGGCTCGGCACATGACCTTGCTGCGCGGGCATAGCCTGCTGCGAGCGAGGTGTCATTTGTGGGTAGCCGCCGGTGCTAGGGTGCCTCTGACCCTGGTGTTGAGGCTGCTGTTGCTGGCCGTGGAACGGCGGTGCGAAGGGAGGTCCTTGCTGGCTGTGCTGCTGCTGCATGTGCGGCGCAAAGCCCTGGTGAGAACCGGAGGCTTGCATCATATGCGGGCCAGGACGTGGCGAACCAGCGTACCCATTGGGGCCCGCACCTTGCTGAGGCATGTGTGGCATCTGAGGCTGGGCGTGTGGCGGCATAGGAGAGTTGCCCTGATACTGCGGAGGCATGAAGCCATTCGAAGAGGGGTTTTGTGTCATCATCGGCGCGCCTCCTCCCATCTGCGGCATGTTAGGCCCGCCGAAACCGGGACCGGGAGCGAAGCCAGGACGCATCTGGTTCACTTTAAAATCTGTCAGCGGAAGGGTCATCGAGAAATGAGGCACTGTGACTTACTCTGCTGGTAAGGAGGCATCATCATCTGAGGCGCTCCAGGGGTTTGCATTTGTCTGTGGGCCATGCTTGGGCTCATACCGTAGTTTTGCATTGGCTGGTTGGGGAATTGCGGCATGCCTCCCATCGGCATCTGTCCCATCTGGCCATTGAAGCCCGCCATCTGGGCCTGCTGGTAGCGAGGGCTGTTCTGCACGCTGTTGCCAGGGCCACCAGCGAATGGCATACGAGGGTCGAAGTTCTGAGCGTGGCCGTACTGCGGAGCGTACTGAGGCATGTTAGGGAAGCGTTGGTGTTGCCCGGGGTTCGGCAAGTGAGGCGCTTGGAGGTGAGGCGGCAGTTGATGAGCGTGTGGCATCGGCCCGTTTGCTGGGTTCGGGGTGTGCATAGGTGAAGGACCTTGACTGAGGGACCTTGGCTCAGGGAAAGCACTCAGATACTTGGTGTTCACACGCTCAGCAGGAACGGTCCAGGTGGGACCGGTGCGGAAGGGTTGCGGAATACCAGCGTTTTCGGCGATGGACTTCTTCCACTCAACTGGGTATTCCATCTCCCGCATGCGCTTGATAGTATCGCAGTCGATGTTGACATCTTTCTTTGTCTCGCTGCTCTTCTTGCCCACAGCGTCGAAGAAGGAGGCGCGAGGCTCCTCGATAGGGGCGGGGACAGGCATCCTTTGCGGGCTAGGGGAGGCGCCGGTCGGAGTGAAGGCGCTTGCTCCGGGAGTGAACTTGAATTCCTTTGCGTTGACGTTCAGACGTGCGTTGTTAGCGGCAGTAGGGCTGAGTGTCTCGCCTTCGCGTGCTGAGATTGGTCCGCTGGGGATGCGAAGGTCTGCAGGCAAAGGTTGAGGAGGGGGAATGCCACCGCGCGCTTGGTGCATGAATGGCAGATTGTGGCGTTGTGACAGTGCTGCGCGAGGTGAAGGGATCTGCATGCCGCCGCGGAGGTTTTGGTTTTGTGAAACGCGACTGCGTGATTGCGACTGTGATTGCTGTGTTTGCGCACGTGAATCGGCGGGCGTTGCGGCTTGTGAAGGTGTGCTTTTCGGTGGCGTTTGTGAGGCGGCGCTCTTCTCGGAATCCCTGCGCTTTTGTTCGTCGAAGCGAGCCGATTCTTCTGCTTTGCGCTTGATTTCGAGCTGTTTGTCGTGATCCTTGGCAAGGATAGGAACAAGATCGTCAGGGACACGACTCTTGAGTCTGAAGTTCTCTGCGAATTTCTTGAGGTCGTTCAGCTTGATGTTCTTCTCATGACGAGCGTTGGATCGTTTTGCCTCTTGCGCTGCGCGCAGTCTCAGCTTTTCGTTGTTAGCGAACTGCTTGAAAGCATCAGCAGTACCGCGAAGATGATCCTCGGTGGTGTTTCCGGTCTTCTTGGGCGGCTGGGCAGCTGAGGGGGCAGTCGTAGGTTTCTCGATGTTGTCTGATGCAGCAGGCTGAGTTTGTTCGACCTTTGCAGGAGTCTCAACCGGTTTAACTGCTTCTGGTGCCTTCTCAGGCACAGCAGCAGGAGCAGCGGCAGGAGGAGCGGCAGGAGCTGCCACTGGCTTCGACAGAGAAATAATGGCAGGGTCGAAGGGCGCTCCCGAAATGGTCGGCTGGCTGGTGATCGGCCTTCGCGAAGGCGGAACGTACGATCCAGCACCACCCTTGGTCAGAGGTGCCATTGTGTTTTCACGACGCACACCCGAGTATTTCTCTTCTTCATCCATGCCGTCATCCTGGCTGGCGTTCTGCTGACGCTCCTCACGAACATGAGCATTGGAAGGGGCAGATCCCTCGATCTCGCGAGCAATTCTGTCTGCCTCTGCAGCGCGACGCTTGTATTCGGGATTGTTGCGGTCAATCGACGTCGTGTAGTCATCTTCGTTGTATGTTGTGCGCGTGCCAAAGGTTTGCTCGTTGACAGCGAACTGGTCCCAGCCGGTGCTGCCATGCTTGCTCGTACTCTCGAGCGCCATGTCCTCCAGGCTTTGATCCATGCCTCCATCCCATTTCTTCAGCTCGCGCTCTCGCGGCAGTCTAGCATCGCGTGAGATTTCCGTGTCGGTGCGGAAGGACGATGCAGTCGAGCCTGTCGATGATCAGTATTTTACGTGGAAGCAAATAATCAGCCTGGTATCTGCTCACCATTTTGGGTCGCGTGTGCATTGGCAGTGACGACGTTGTTCACTGCCAGGTCTGCGGTATCCTGAACGTCGAACTTCATGACGTGGTCCTCGCCCACACCAACGTACTCGTCTGAAGATTCTGTGTTCCCGTTGACCTGTTGGTGACTCGCGAGTCTCGTCTTCTTAACCATCTTGAGGATGTATTGGCTCTTGGCAGAAGATTCGAGGGAAGCACCGCTGAAAACACCGGTGAATTGCTCGCCGGTCTTCAACGTCAAGGTAGCATCAGTGCCCTGAAGACGGATGTGAACGTCAGTAGTTGTTCTGTTCGACGTGTAGGGAAAACAAGTGTATGTCTTACAGTGCAGTGTGCGAGGAGGAATACCAAGCGATCGCTGGCTTGCTTATCAGCAGGCAGGTCTCCATTGCCCTTGTGCTGTGGTTGGGCTGAAGATCGTGGTTGGGATTTGTCGGAGCCATTGGCAAGGCTAGGGGAGTTTGTTGGCCGCTGTGTGATAGGATTTGTGCCGGTCCAGGCTCTCTGTGGTGTGGGAGTCGACTTCCTGTTTGGCGGCATTGTCAGCGTGCGTCGTGAGTTGGGACGAAATGTGTTCAAGGGTCAATGCATGACGAAAGGATATAATGTCCGCAAGGCAAACATGGATGGAATTGTGAGGCGGAGGCGAGGCGGGGTGCGCAAGCAAGTTGGCCCAAGGCTTCGAGCTCGATCCATGGCACACTGCTAGGCATTGAGGGTGTGACTGACCTGTTCTGTCCGTCGACAGGACTGCCAGCCTGCTTACGCGCGCCGTCGAGCGCTTTTCCGCCGGCAGCGGGTTTGAACTGCTGCTTGCCTGCGGGCGCGGCGCCCTTGAGGCCAGCGTCACCGTTCGCAGTAGCCGTCGACATGGCTGCTGGTGTGGCGGAAGGAATAGAGAGGGGAGGGGTGGAGGGGTGAGGAGCGAGGTCGAGGAGTAGAGAGAGCAGCGAGCGTTCACGGTGGAGTCGCTGGCGGACAAGCGCTGGTGGAGACAAGCTCGCTCAGGCGTTCGCAGACGGGCCGGTCTGGGGAGACAGCACGCAGGCGAGCACCAGACGAGACACGTGCACGACTCGAGCGCGGGTGCGGTGATGAATGTGGAAGCAGGGGAGAGAGGGTGGAGAGGAGTCGTGGGCCCTCTCGCTGGGTGGTGGTGGTGCGGTGGTGCGGTGGTGGAGTGCTGGAAGGGAGAGATAGATGCTCGTCGTCGGGGATGCGAGATCTACTCTACTGCAAATCCAGGGTTTGGACGGGAGGCTTGGAGGTCGCTCTAGCGTGTGCCGATTTGAGAGAGGTGCTGCGCGATTATCACGTGGACTTTCGCGATATACAAGCGGATGGCGTGTGAGGAGATGTGAGTTCGCGCTGGTATAGGAGAAGAGGCGACCTCAGGAAGCTCAATTCGTTGTAGCTAAGGTATTGAATTGTCACATGCATTACGGGCAGCTGCTGCGAACAAGGGAAGCATTTCGAAAGACTCCACTTCTCGACGGAACCGCGGTTGGCACCGTGCGATCTTTGAACTTTGTTCCCGTGAACACGCGACTGTATCTACAGTAGGTACTTTATTTGCATGATGGGCGTTGATGTAGTGCTGGCTGTGTGATCTCGATTCTTTGTCCCAAGCGAACAGCTGAACATTGATTGCCACTTGGGTAGTATACTCAGAGATGATATCCAGAAAGCCGCTGCAACGATTGCGCCGTCTGCGTGCAAAACTCGCTTGAGCAAGCGTGAAGTAGCTCATAACCCTAGCTAGGAGGTAAGGTAAATGCAACATTACAGCTCCTTCCACACTATTCGCTAACAGCAACAGACATTCATTAGCAGCTAAGCTATCTTCAGCGACGCGGCAATAACAATCGCGCGCCATCCCAAGCGGAGAGGTCATCAGCGGCTCAACGAGGTCAGCAATCCAAAAAGAGACTATTGTTGCGCGGTCCCCAATACAACATTTCGAGCCTACTTCAGGAGCAGACACGATTTGTGTTCTACTCTGCCGGCGTGGCTGGTTTGAGGCTGGCGTGGCTGGGCAGCTATAACTATTGCAGAAAGAGGAAGAGGAAGCTTCCGGCACGGTTCAATCAATCCGACGCCGATCGGCATGTTTCAAGTTCCAACGTCTAACTCAGTGGATCCACTTCATTGCGTGTACTTTCGAATGTAGGATATCAAATTATTGGAGTAGGATGTAGTGAATGTTCGCGGAATAATCCTCGATGGTACCGTATTGATCGCATAACAACAGGGAAATGGTATAGTATACGATATCTTGGAATGCTTGGAAGTGCACCAATGGGGCTAGAAGTTTTTTGTTTTACCCACGGCAGATGTCGTGCATGAAAGCTTCGCTTGCTCGATCCTGAATTCGAGTCAACAAACTTGTGAGCAATAATTCGACTTCCTGCATTGTTTGATAACATTCGACGCAGCAATATGGCGGCTACAACCTTCGATCAATTTCGTCGATTCAGTACGGATGCGTGTAAGTCCAATGATCAATCCCTGTTCTTCACAATCGCGCGACACAACAGCGTCAATCTCGCGAAAACAGTCATTCTCGAATATCAAAACAAGACATACTAACAATCCCACAGACGGCCTCGAAAGACTCCTCCGATTCATACAAGCCACAATCCAAATACTAGCAGCTCTAGTCGCCACCTCGCCCGCCGCCTTCGACATAATATCTAATGCCCTCAACACCCACGAAGTCCGCCGCCCACTGGCCGAACTATCCAGCCGTCTAGGCCTTGTCCGCCGCTTCATTCGCTTCTTCCGCTTCATGGATGCTTTCTCGGCCTCTTACAGTACTTTCACATCCTTGACCGAACCCGCTGGGAAGAACGGTGTCAGTGCCGCTTCTACGGCGATTTATTTGGAGAAGACTTTAGATGGGCTTGCGCCGACTTTTAATGGGTTGTATTTGCTGCTTGAAGCTGCTACGATTGTGGATGCGCTTGGGATTGAAGGGTTGAGTGTTTTGGGGAAGGAGGTTGCGTTTGCTACGAAGATTGAGGCGCAGAGGTGTTGGTTTTTGGCGTTGGTTTTTGGGGCGGTGGGTTGTGGGTTGAAGCTCTCGAAGGCGCAGGTGGTCTCTAAACCAGTTTCGGAGAAGACCGTTGATGCGAAGGATGGTGCCGGCAAGGATGAGAAGAGTCAGTCTTCAAAGTCGACTCCGCAACAACTTCGACTGTCGAGAAAGCTGATCACTTGCCTGCTGGATTTGCCACTGCCGGGTAGCATTGTTGGCTGGATTCCTGCATCTCCAGGCACCCTCGGGTTGCTAATGCTCACCACGAGTGTGTTGAGCGGAGTTGACGTTTGGGAGCGCTGTGGCAGAGAAGTTGGCAAGGTCTGATGAACATGGCTACATGACGCGAAACATGTTTCGCTACGATAACGAGTTGGACGAAAGATACATGTAGAGATGTGGCTTCCTTCAGGTGCTACGGAACATGCGTGGCGTCAGGAGAGTTTAGGAATAGACGGCATGATCGCCCAGAGCGGACGCTCGCACTTGTTCATGCGATACGCGGTGCGATCAGAATAGATATAGATGCATACAAATGATGGCTATAAGCGTTCTATGTTGTGTTCGCTCTTGCCTGCACACATGGCGAACAGCACTTAGTCTGAAACATAGCCCGAACCTTGAAAGGCGGGCGGTTCAATATCGTGATGAAAATAACGCACGGCATGCTCTACTGTACGCGATGATCGGCCCTCTCCACGTTGACTCGGCTCCAACCTTCAAACGGGCCAAGATAAACGTGACGGGCACAACAATCACAGGCCAACTTTGGTAGCGAGCGCTCGACGGCGTGGCACTCGCGAACGAGATAATCGAAGCCAGATTGCTCCAACACACTCTCGACATCCACACAATCGTCGGTCAGGCATCACCTCACGTCACCTCACCGCCTCCCCTGCGTCTCTCGTTGCCGTCTCGGCCTCACAGCTCGTCTCGCGTGAAGACCAGCGCATCAGCTCAAGTGCCCTGCCACCCTAACGGGCCTGCTTAGCTCACGCGCCCACCGCCGGCCTGTCCTGCTCGGTACCCAGTACCCAGTACAATACTGTACCATCATACTCGCTACGCTTCACTTTGCTCACTCACTCTGCGGACTCACCTCGCTGTGCTCCCTTTCTACCGCTACCGCCCTCGACGCACGACGACACGCGCTCACTCTCCGACCGTCGCGCGACCTGCTTTCACACTTGCCTGTCCGTCGTGAAGCGCTGCCAATCTATATCGAGGACACAACTTGACACCGCCGCACAACATGGCTTCGGCCGAGGAATCGCAGAGGGCGAGCGGGAGCTCTGTCGGGCGCTCCTCAGGGAGCAGCAGCCGGCGGCAGAACGTACGCATATACGAGGAAGCCGATAGGTTCATTATACGTCTCAGAGATACTCTAGCTAATGTGAAGCAGCCACAACAACAGCTTTCTACGATCGAGAAGTCCGTGACGCACCTCCTGGTCGCGACGAAGCAATTATTGGAAACTCTGACCATGTGGTCGAGAGGAAGCGCCGCCGAGAGCGAGGTGTCGGATGTCTACGTGCGGCTGGGCTACGAGTTCAACATAGCATGTAGGGCTTTCAACGCAATCGGGGTGGACACTTCAGATCTCGGCCCCGTGCCAGACCTATTGCGAGCGATACTGGAGGACACTTTGAGTCAAGAGGCGAACCAGGCGAGTTTGGACAAATACCTTCCGCGCATTCGAGACATTATCATCAACCTGCTGCATGGACTTAAGAAGAAACAGCAGCGATTGAGACAACGTAACGGCAAAGAAGGGACAGAGGCGCGGCCACCGAGGCAATCGTCGACCGCAAGCAATGCAAGCATAGAGTCCAATCTCACCCAACAATTGGAGGAAGTACCTTCGAGGGCTTCGAGCCACCGATCATTCGCGCAAAGACAAGGGAGCGGCGAGCTTGGAGGACCTGATCTGCCACCGAGGACTACAAGTGTTCCGGGACGAACATCTCCGCGACGTCAGGCTCTGAGCCCTCAAAACAGCATCAGCCTCAGCCAGCAGCCACTGGCCAGAGACAATTCCGACTCGACGCTATCTAGCAACACTTTGCAGAACGTACCAGTGATTGCGCCTTACCCAGAGAACGACACGATGCCTACCAACCAAGGCTACGAACAACGCGACCAGTCCTCTCCGGAGCCACCGCCACCACCACCCAAACAGAATGACGCGCTTCAAGCATTGCAAAGAGGCGGCGAACTGGAACGCAGAGCGTCTAGACGTTTCTCAGCATACCAAATTCAAAAGCATCTGGGAACGTCGGTAAACGGTATTGGAACCATTCCTCCTGCCCAACATTCACCGATTCCCAACCGAGGACGCGACGCGAGAGAGTCTATGAATGCCGTCAGATCAAGACGAAGCGTCTTGCAGCACAACCGCACAAAATCAAAGACCGAACGTGACGGCTATGAGCCATCTCCTTCCAGGCTGCAGCACGAGGTCAGGCGCATTTCAGAGGGACCTGAGAATGATTTGCCGGCGCCGCCACCACCAGGTGAGAAACCGGACATCGGCAGCCCAATACTCAAGACACCGGAAGACAAACTGGGGCCTGCCTATCCTTTCCCAGAGATATCCCAGGACCAGCGTGAAGGTCTGGGTGCGACTGTCAATGGACCCGTAGATGACCACTTTGGTCCTCCCGGGGAGATGACACCCCAGGAACTATCTGCGGCACCTGCCACACCCATAGCGGATCGCAAGTCAGCCGTGCCATCCAGACGTACATCTTCTCGACTAAGTCAAGCGCCTCATCGGACCCCACCACAGTCACAATTCATAGCTGAGGGCTCACCCCAGCCCGGAAAAGAGTTGACGCTGTTTTTGCAATACAAAAGTAAGATCAAGAAGTTTGTACTTCCGGACGGTGGAGATCTCACAATACCGAGGCTGCAACTGGCTTTCATTGAGAAGTTCGCTTGGAACACCCACAACAACGGTGTCGACCTGCCGGACATCTACATTCAGGATCCAGTTTCGGGTGTGAGGCACGAAGTCGAGGATTTGTCTGACATCAAGGAGCGAAGCGTTCTTGTGCTCAACGTCGAACAGCTCGACGAAGTCAAGCGACACATCGATGACGGAATTGGAGGACTTCGCCGCATTATCGAAGATGTGAAGACGAGCGTGGAAAGCCAGCAGGCTGCCATTCAGAGAGTCTCGGATCGTCAGCAGGAGTCTGCTAAGGAGATTGCTAGCCTTGTTGCCGCTCCACCAGCCGCACCAAGAGTTACCAGCGCGCCATCTTCGGCACCTTCGTCTGTGCCATCTCGTGCCGTGTCGATCAAGGATAAGTCTGGTCAGCTCGACGAGGTGCAGTCTCTACGCCGTGACCTTGCAGTTGTCCGTCAGACTTACACTTCTTTCGTGGACGACATCAAGGCCAATATGGCAACAATTCGCACCAAGGCTAATGCCATTGGCCCCGCCGCAACGAAGAAGGTGGTGCAAGACACGGAGTCGGGTTCCGGCCGCACATACGTCAACAACGGCAAGAAGACGTTGTCCGACGACAGCGAAAAAATTGTCAACCGCGTCGACGACCTGCAGGACATTGTCGAGGACTTGCGCAAAGACGTTGTTACCCGCGGCGTGCGTCCCATCCCGCGTCAGCTCGAGACCGTCAGCAAAGATATCAGCACAGCGACGGCGGATCTCAAGAAGCTCAAAGAGTTCCTCAAGCGCGAGAAGCCGGTGTGGACCAAGATCTGGGAGAAAGAATTGCAAGTTGTCTGCGACGACCGCGACTTGCTTACGATGCAAGAGGAACTCGCGGCAGACTTGGAAGACGATCTCGAGAAGGCCGCTGCCACGTTCGCGCTCGTCGAGGAGGCAACGAAGCAACAGAACCTGCAAAACCCTCGCTCGACTGACGACGGTCACGGTCAGGCCAAGACTGTCCGATCAACCTCCCGCACTCTGCGACCTTTTGCCGAGAATCAAGACGCGGACCCGCAGAAAGCCAAAGACGGCGTCCTGGGAGAAGTCCGCGCCCTGCAGCCCAACCACGAGTCCAGACTGGAAGCCATCGAACGCGCAGAACGCGCCCGTCAGCGCGAACTCGAGAGCAGACGCGGCGGCGAATTCCAAAAAGAGCTCGGCAGTTTCGTCGAAGAAGGTAAGCTGAAGAAGAGCGGAGGCGTCGAAGAAGTAGAGCGCATGCGACTGGTCAAAGAAGAGCGCGCGAGGAAAGAGAACTACGAACTCCTCCAACAGAGGGAGAGGGAGCGCGCGGAGAAGAGAGCGGCTGCCGCTGCTGCCGCCGCGGCTGAGGCTGAAGCGGGCGAGGCGCAGGTCGAGGGCGAGGCGGATGCTGAAGCTGTTCCTGATGCTCCTGCTGCTGTCGATGAGACGAGCGAAGCACCCGCCGAGGCTGCTGCTGCTGATGATGCCGAAGGCGCGAGTAGCCGTGATCCCAGCTTCGTCGACGCGAAGGAGGAGGCGAGTAGCACGCCGAGTGGAGAGTCTGGGCCTCCTCCGGCGTGATTGGGATGATCAATTGCTTTGCGACGGGTTTCTAGGACTGTTCTGTAACATAGGGGACGATGCGGTATGCATGCATGATATGGGAAAGGCAAGGCGATCCTCATTGGCGAGGCGCTATCATCAACTGTATTGGGGTGTTTTTGGGGAGTTGGAATGGATGGCATTGGGAGTTTTGTGTTCTGCTTCTTTCGATTGTGTCGAGAGGACATGGCAGAGAGGAAGCGGAACGGAAAGGATTGCGTTTGCTTGCAATGAAATGTGATTTTTTGGGATGTGCACATTTTGTATCCCTGTGTCTTATGGCGTGTTGTGGCGAGGTTACGTTGTGTTTGACATGAGTGCGACTTTTCTTCTCGAAGGCGAGTCTGTTCTATTCTTTTTCGCGTCGAGAGCTGTAAGGCAGGGCGCATTATTATGATGACACCTCACCATCGATAGCTGTCTGTCTGGTATGACCATTGCCATTGAGTCATCATCATCAAATTGAGAGTTCCCAAGATCTCGCGTGGCAGGGAGACTAAGGCATATCAACATCCATGGCGCAAACGCTAAAATCGTGGCCTGCAAAGGCCTAGCCAGTCCTAGCGGTCTCGTCTCTCGTCTGTACAACAATTGCTGGCAAAGCTCAGCGCAATGTTCATGCGATAACACAGGCGTGCACGATGGTGTACTATACCTCATATTGGCCAGCTCCACGGCCCAGCCCTTGGCATATATTAACGAGGCCTCTCCAGTGTCTCTGCACTGCAGCGTACAGAGTCGCGTGACACGCCGAGCAATAGACCGAGGAGGTTCCTCCGTTGAAGGCTGGTGGCTTGCAAACTTCCCCTCATCGTTCAGAGAAAGCATGGGTGGGAGCTGCTTGCCACAGCACTTGCGCAAAACACATCTCTCACACCACCATCTGATTTGTTCCTGTATCACTACTCACCTCCTACTACTCACTCACTTGCTTGCGCCACGCCTACAGATACACACACCAAAACGCTCTCACGTTTCTCTACGTTTGCTCGTTGAGCTTGCTGGTCTCCACCGTGGCTTTGTGACGTAGTGAGCCATACATCTTTGACGCGCCTGGCATCAGAGCTATACCTATACCGGACCGATTCAGATTGTGCGCACTGCAGTTGCGACGGTATTTCTTCACGTCGCCACATCTCTAGCGACTTCATTGAATGGAAGCGACACCATGACTTCCAAGGCCTCAGCAGAACACAATGAAGGCTTGCTCGAGCCCGAGCTCAATTCCGAGCACGAAGCTTTGCTTCCGGGTGTCATGGCCCTTGCGAACCTCTTCAGTAACACTGTGGAAGCCTTTGGATTGATTCGCGCCTCACAGAAGTGGGAGAGGGAAGAGCAGCTGCTACTTACGCGACTGGGTATTCAGCAAGCCCGCCTTCTCATCTGGGGAGACATTCTTGGGATCTCGTCGCCACCATCCTCCGTGACCAACCAAGCTGTGCCGAAACACCCCAGCGCTGCCTATCCGGATCTTAAGGAGCCGACATTCTTTGCCCCTCGCGATGCGCGTCTCGACGAAACCAACACTCGCCAGCAGGTCGAAGATGCGCTGAGCTCGATCGTCGACCGCTCCGCGCACACCACTCGCGACGAGATGATGGAGAAGTTTGGCCTCAAGCCTCCCAAACGCTTCACAGCAGACTACCAGCCAGCGCTCGACACCACGCGCCTCGAAGGTTTCAGGGAGAAGTACGAGCTTCTCAAAGAAGTGGCTGAGAGCTATGCGCGCATCAACTCCCGCCGCACGAACAGTATCGTAATGCAAAGCTGGACCATCTCCGACCGCACCAAATTCGCCTCTTTCATTCTTCTGACCCAGGAGAAAATTGATTTCCTCGTCAATTCCATGGGCGTCGGCGAACGGATTGATCGTGCCATGCGCATGGACATTCGCAACTTCGGATGGCACATTACTGCGGATCGTGCTCGTATTGCCCAGGATGTCAGTAAACTTAAGCTCATTCATGACGCCTGCAAGGACGACTACCCGCAGTACATCATCGCCGTCACACAGGCCCTGGACAACATCTCGCGCGAGAGCCGTGAGAACAGTGGCTTGGGTGGTTCTTTCAGCTACAACCCGTACGCCGCACCAACGACGCCGAGACCAGAGCCCAAGCGCGCTGCGTCCAACGGAAACGGTGCTGCCGGTGCAAACGGCGCAAGCAATGGGCAGAATAACACGAAGCCGCACACGAAACGCCCAGGCATGTTTAGCAGATTCTTGTCGTTCCGCAACAAATCCAAAGAAGAAGTCCCGAAGTCGAAAGCACACCAACAGCACCAACAGCAAGAGCGCACCCAACCCGCCACCATCGAGCCGACAGCAGATCCAGACCGCAGTCTCTCAGACGCAGGCCCTCAAACCGGCCTTGCGCCTCCGACTGAGAGTCTTGAGCGTGTGCGCAGCAGGAGTCTCGATGCGGGCGCTGCGCCGACGTTTAATTCTTCGTCTGCTGCTGCTGGGCCGTCTTCTACTGCGCCTGCGGTGGGTAGTTTGGACGAGCAAGTGCTGCAGGACAAGTTGGAGCGGCTTGATACTAAGGAGACGGTTCATTTGCCGCTCGAGCATACGGAGACGGTGCAGAGCATGATTAGTCGTCATGATCAGGCGTATAGAGTGAGGTGAGACTTCCCTTTGCGATGCTCGGTTCGAGGGTTGTTGAACGCGTTTTTCTCCTCATAATGGAAAGGCTTGGATGTTTGAGAGAGAGAGACGAAGTTGGTTACGACACGGCTTGGGATGAGAATGATTTGGATGCCATTCGCTAAGCCTGGAATGATTAGTTTGAGATCAGTGAGAGTTTGGGCGGGTGGGCGGCGAGATGTGTTGTGTTCTTGTTCTTCTTGTTCTATTATTCTATACCCCGTATGAGCGCGAAGTTGGTCGGTCTTGCCATTCCTATCACACTATTGAACCGGCACTGGGGTGGTAAGACCCACTCACTTGAATGTTGAATCCTTTGCTGGTCCGGGCCTTGCGACGTGATTTCCGTGTAGTGTAACATGGTCGTTGCAATGCCCGTATATCAGACAAATCTCTGCCACGCTGGATTTCAATACCTACCTGACCTTGTCGAAGTGTCACGTGAACATGAAGAATGCGACGATGCGAAAAGACAAACCATAATGACTACACTAGGTCTCAAGATCAAGCCAATGAACTAGGCATTGCTTGCAGGTACACCAGGGGATTACCAGGCCATGCAGGTGTAGTGGGAAATTGAAGCACGCGATTGGACATTTATCTTACGTTTTGTTAGCCCTCGATTACAGGGAGATGTCTGGGGCTCTGTCAATCGCAACAGCCGGATCCCTTGAACTTCCAGACCCGAGAGTTTTCGGTCGGGAAGACAGTTGGGCCGGTTAGCAGATTGGCTATATCACGTGATGAAACGGCCGAGAGGAAGGCTGAGGCTATTTTCACGTGTTCTTGCTGTCTGGCTGCAGGGAATACGGCGGATCGCCAAATTTAGACTTCGTCTGACGAGGTTATTCTTCTGACGTATGCAGTTCGTACCACCATCGAAAACTTCAATCAAGAATACAGCATGTATCTGATCGCTATCGCATTCGCTTTTGACATTCAAAGTGAAACTCTGTCGAACCTTGGGAGCACATCTTCTCTTCTAATCACACCGAGTCTTCGAGGGCTAGACAGCCCAGACCTACCCCTTGAGTAATCGCAAAGATCCACTCTCGCAAGCTCGCCCCATCTCTGACAGAATGCTTATCCGTTTTAACGCCCGACTGTCAACTCGGGCTTAGGGCACGCCTCCGAAATCCCGATTCTGCCCTGCCAATCTTCCTCGATCTGGCGCCTCTAGATCTGGCAGGTTTCTGCGATGTAGGGCCAATGTCATTACGACGCCGAGGCGCTTGCCGCTTTCGCACGCTAGAAGGCATGGCTATTGGGTGAGATGCGCTCAGATGGTAATTCGGGTACGCTCAGAGCCCGTAGCCTGGCTAGGGCCTTGCTGGAAAGCCTCCGGGAGATCCCATCACGCCCCATCGACCTCATCTCGCGTCTTCGAAGGGCCCTTCCGCCTCGTGCTAGACCAGGGTGCCACACGTTGAAGGCGTCCTCGGTGCTTGGGAGACAGGTGGTTCCGGTTAGGAAGATGACTACTGCGGAGGCTTTCTTTCGTTTTTTCACGTGGAAAGGTAGGTGCTCGCTTTTTCGCATTTGCTTAGACTAGGGCGTGGTTTTCAATCGACTTCGTTTCGGTACTTGCGCTTCCTTCCGGCCCGAGCGTGCCACTGACGTTTTGTTCTTCTTCATCTTCTTTCTTTATATTTGTCTCGGGTACTAATTGTCCTCTGCTTTGGCCTCGAACTTTCATGGGCTGTTCATTCTTTGTGGAACTTTCAACTCGCGCATGATGGCTTCGACAGGGCCTGATAGCTTCGCTCCGGCCGTTGGTGCCGATGGCGGAGAGAATGTTGGACAGAAACTCGAACACACTCTTTCAAACAACCGAGGAGCAGAGGAAGTGGCGAAGGCTGAGAAGGATGGCGACGATTCTAATGGAGAGGCGGCTGGCTGGAGCTTACTTCCCGACGTGCACAGGATGGCAGCAAACGACACGACTCCCGGCAAAGCACTCGGTGTAACCTGGAACGACCTCACAGTTACTGGCAGAGCCGCTGGCGCTGTGATGCAGGAGAACGTCTTCAGTCAGTTCAACATGGTTCAACAATCGAAGGAATCTCGCGGACCGAAGAAATTAAAGACGATCCTCAACAAAAGCTCTGGATGTGTGAAGCCCGGCGAGATGCTTCTTGTACTGGGAAGACCTGGCTCTGGATGCACTACTCTTCTCAAGATGCTGGCCAACCAAAGGAAAGGCTACGAGGAGATCACTGGAGATATCAGATACGGCTCCATGGACCACAAACAGGCTGAGCAGTTCCGTGGCCAGATCGTTATCAACAACGAAGAGGAAATCTTCTACCCTTCGCTCACCGTCGGACGGACCATGGATTTCGCCACTCGCCTGAAGGTCCCCGAGACGCTCCCCAGCGATGCTCAAGACCCCGAAGAGTACCGCAAGGGTTACAAGCAGTTCCTCATGGATTCGATGGGAATCTCTCACACCGAAGGAACCAAGGTCGGCAACGAGTTCATCCGCGGTGTGTCTGGAGGTGAACGCAAGCGTGTCTCCATTATTGAGACCCTTGCTACCAGAAGCAGCGTTGCTTGCTGGGACAACTCTACCCGTGGACTGGACGCTTCTACCGCTCTTGAATACACACGTGCTCTAAGAGCCATGACTGATGAGTGGAAGTTGACTACTATTGTCACACTGTACCAAGCTGGCAACGGCATCTTCGATCTTTTCGACAAGGTTCTGGTCTTGGATGAAGGCGAGCAGGTCTTCTACGGCACTCGTGCTGAGGCCCGTCCGTTCATGGAGTCTCAAGGTTTCCTGTGCGGCGCTGGTGCAAACGTTGGTGATTTCTTGACCGGTGTCACTGTTCCCAACGAAAGGAAGATTATTTCTGGTTACGAATCACGATTCCCTCGCAACGCCCCCGAGCTCAGACACGCTTACGAGGCGTCTGAGATCAAGTCACGTATGGACAAGGAGTTGACTTTCCCGGCTTCCGGTGAAGCTGAAGCTCTCACAAAGGCTTTCGCGGAGTCTGTGCAAATGGAGAAATCTTCCAAACTTGGAAAGAAGTCACCTTTGACTGTCTCCTTCGTCGACCAAGTAAAGACCTGCGTGGTCCGCCAGTACCAGATTCTTTGGGGCGACAAGTCCACATTCATCATCAAGCAGGTTGCGACTATCATTCAAGCACTCATTGGCGGATCTCTCTTCTACGCTGCGCCGAACAACTCTAACGGTCTCTTCATCAAGGGTGGCGCTCTCTTCTTGTCACTCCTCTACCACGCTCTCCTGGCTATGTCCGAGGTCACAGATTCCTTCGCCGGCCGCCCTATCCTCGCCAAACACAAGGCTTTCGCATTCTACAACCCCGCGGCATTCTGTATCGCTCAGATCGCAGCTGATGTCCCAATTCTATTTGTGCAGGTTACCGTCTTCGATCTAATTATCTACTGGATGACTGGTCTTCGCCCTACAGCTGCAGCGTTCTTTACGTTCTGGTTTGTCACTTACGTTGTCACTTTCGCGATGACTGCTTTCTTCCGCATGTGCGGTGCTGCTTTCCCGAACTTCGACGCTGCTTCGAAGGTTTCTGGATTTGCGATCAACGCTCTCATTACTTTTATTGGTTATCAGCAGCCTAAGCCTGATATGCACCCTTGGTTCGTATGGATCTACTGGATTAATCCTTTGTCATACGGCTTCGAATCTCTCATGGGTAATGAGTTCCACAACAAGGTCATTCCATGTGTGAACAACAACTTGATCCCCAACTTCTTGCCACAGTACGAGAATACAGACTCGCAAGCTTGCTCTGGTGTACGTGGTGCAGCCCCTGGCGCTACTTTCGTTAACGGTGACGACTACTTGTCAAGCCTGTCGTACTCGCACTCCCACGTTTGGCGCAACGTCGGTATCCTCTTCGCATGGTGGGCACTCTACGTCGGTGTCACTATCTACTTCACTCTCCGCTGGGACAACGCTTCTGCAGCTGGTGCCAACATGGTGGTACCACGTGAGTGCCAGAAGCAGGTCGCTGCTGTGCTTCCCGATGAAGAGTCTCAAGCCGAGAAGGCGCCTCGTCAGAACGACAGCTCCTCTGAGACTACTCCTACCAACAGCGCCGTGGGTACCAGGACTCCGAGCATGAATGGTGATGCGAACGAAAAGAACGGCCAGAAGTCTACCGGTGCAGAGTTGGTCAGGAACACATCTGTCTTCACTTGGAGGAACCTCACCTACACGGTCAAGACCCCCGATGGTGATCGTGTGTTGCTTGACAACATCCACGGCTACGTCAAACCTGGTATGCTGGGTGCATTGATGGGCTCTTCTGGTGCTGGTAAGACCACTCTGCTCGACGTTCTGGCTCAGCGCAAGACCGATGGTACCATTCATGGCGAGATTATGGTCGATGGCCGCCCACTCCCCGTCTCCTTCCAGAGATCCGCTGGTTACTGCGAGCAGCTTGACGTCCACGAGCCCTATGCTACTGTTCGTGAAGCCCTGGAATTTTCTGCACTGCTCCGACAGAGCCGTGAGACTCCTCGTGCGGAGAAGCTTGCTTACGTTGACACCATCATCGATCTACTGGAACTTCGCGACTTGGAGCATACTCTCATCGGCCGTGTCGGCGCTGGTCTCAGTGTTGAGCAGCGCAAGCGTGTCACTATCGGTGTCGAACTCGTCTCCAAGCCTTCCATTCTTATCTTCCTCGACGAACCTACTTCTGGTCTCGACGGTCAAGCTGCATTCAGCACTGTGCAGTTCCTTCGCAAGCTGGCTGACGTTGGACAAGCTGTTCTCGTCACTATCCACCAGCCGTCTGCTCAATTGTTCGCCCAATTCGACACTCTCCTACTTTTGGCCAAGGGTGGAAAAACAGTCTACTTTGGTGACATCGGTGACGATGCACAAGCTGTTAAGGACTACTTTGGAAGATACGGTTGCCCCTGTCCTGAGGAGGCAAACCCTGCAGAACACATGATTGATGTCGTCAACGGCAGTTTGTCCAAGGGCAAGGATTGGCACCAGGTTTGGCTTGACTCTCCCGAATCCAGCCACCAGCAGGAGGTACTCGACAACCTCATCGCCGATGCCGCCTCCAAGCCGCCTGGTACTGTCGATGATGGTCACGAGTTCGCAACTCCCATGATTGAGCAAGTGCGTCTCGTCACTCGCCGCATGAACGTGGCTCTGTACCGCAACGTCGACTACGTCAACAACAAGATCGCTCTTCACATTGGCTCTGCTCTCTTCAACGGTTTCACTTTCTGGATGATCGGCAACAGTGTCTCCAAGCAGCAAGAAGTCCTCTTCGCCGTCTTCAACTTCATCTTCGTCGCACCCGGTGTCATCGCGCAACTGCAGCCTCTCTTCCTCGAG
>Ga0265797_10004372_pt1 | contig 21688 bp, 12 predicted proteins | sample P2T30metagenome_FD_192433 | JGI IMG/M metagenome (GOLD analysis project Ga0265797, IMG submission 192433) | Plant litter microbial communities from East Loma Ridge, Irvine, California - P2 T30 | ecosystem: Environmental > Terrestrial > Plant litter > Unclassified | place: USA: California... | reverse complement strand
ATAATAATACAACATGTTCTCTTCCCCATATGATGCATCACACCTAATATGTGACGTCCTCAATACAATATACTACCAAAATGACGCCCAACACCCAACAAGTGACGTCCTCGACGAGCCACACCTCATCACCTCTCAATTCAGCATTGTGCAACGTCTTCAGATCCCCATTCGCGAAGACATCTACCTACGATGCCTTGAGTCGCTTCCACCTGCGGTAGCGATGAGCACATGAGCATTTGTGCAGACCCGTCCAAACTTGTGATGATTTCCCAGGACTTTAGAAAGGCGTGTCGCATCGTGGTAGTAAAGACACAATTCGATGGCCAAGTGCACCCATGACACTTGATCATCGCTCCGACTGACATGCACCCTGCGTCAAAGCCAACACCATCAAATACAATCACGGCGGCCAAGTTGATCTGTACATCATCATACATCATCCGCTCAAAGGCACATACTCAAACGAAAGAATCACCATTGTGCTATCTACCTCAATCCCACTCCCCAATATCGCTCAAACAATGACTTCCTCCACCTCCCTCATCCCCTCATAGTCCCACTTTAAGCAAAAGGAAACCTAGGCCTGCACTCCCAGACCTCCCGCCATCCGTAGTCCACATCTCATCATGTATTCATACATCCATGCGCCTGCAATGCTCCGCTATCCCATATCGCCATGATCGTCGTTAAGAAATATGTTTCTCGTGCCTCGTGTTTGTACAATTTGTATCGTTGGGAAATGTGGAGTGGAGTAGAGAGTCGTCTACGCGAAACCAAAGTACTCGCCACCAGCAGTCATGGCCGTGAACAGCGCCTTGCGCAGATCCTCGTACGTCTCGTACTCTGGGAGATCGAGCTCTGCCGTAATGTTAGTATGATGTCTACGAAGGTATGGAAAGTTCTGGATGGACTGACGATTAAAGCACGTGTGACTACTCGGCAAGCGATCCTTGCTCCCATAATCGCGATGAATGTTGAACTTTGAGAACCCATTCATACCCTCCAGCTCCTTGAACCCATTCAGCGGCACTTTACTCGTACCGGTAACGAACTGCAGCAACTTGGCCTGCTCTTCCTTTTCAAAGGTACGGACGGCGCGCCAGAACCACTGTATTTGCGGCGATGCGGCAGTGTAGTTGTGGTACTCGGTGTTGTTCTTCCAGTCGTCGACGTTGATGTCCGGAAGACCCGAGATGAGCAGTTCGAGCTCTTGTTCGCTGAAGATGGAGACGAGTTCGGCGGGCACGATGTCGTGGAAGCCTTTCAGGAAGTTCTCAAGCTGCTCGTTGACGGAGCCGGTGAGGCGGTGCTCGGTAATGAGGCGGATGTACTCTTGCTTGTTGTCTTCGGTGACGGGAATTTCGCGGCCATTTTCGATCAGGTCCACGACTTGCATCTCGCCGAAAGCCTCCACCTCGACGGAGAAGGTCTCGGTGATGATGTCGGTGATGTCGTTGTGCAGCATCCACTCAAGAGATTTGTAGTACTCCAGATCCAGCGTCTCCATGTCCTTGAGGTTCACGACCTTGCCCATGATCTGCTTGTAGACCGCGCGACTGAAATGGCAGTCGAGAACGCGGCCCTCGTAGAGAGCTTTACCGATGATACGTCCGATGAACTTAAAGAACATCAAGTGCTCAGGATTGATTGAGCTGAGTCGGTTGGGGTGGAAGGTCGTGCGATCGGCTGCGACAGGCACGAAGAGAGCGTAGTCGGGGTTGAACATCTGGCGCGCGATGACTTGGAACCACTCACGAGTAACACCACCCGCATCGACACCCTCTTCTCCATGGAATCGAATGCTGAGCTTGCCAAACTTCATCTCATCGGCGGACTTGAAGTAAAGAGACTTGAATGAGTCAAGGAAGACCTGATCACGGCGGACAGCTAGCTGCAGAGGCGGGTGAGGCTGGCGATCTGCACCCCTCGAGTGCAACTTTCGGTTGAAGTAGTTGCGCTTGTTGTCGAACTCCAAAACCTTGGAGTTCTTGACCAGGAGTGAGAACGTACCACTCATAAGCTTAGGGTTCTGACGGACGAGATCGTTTAAGATCTTGCGGTGGTCCTCGGTGAAGTTGAAGAACAGGTTCTCCATCTTGCTTTCGGGAGGTGGGCTTGACAACGCGAACTCCTTAGGAATCATCTTAGCGAGAGGGATCTCCTTGAGAGTAGTGTTCTTGCAGACGACCATGAGCGACTCGATCAAAGGTAGGAGGGTGGTGGCGATGTTGAGCATATTACCACGCTGGCGGATGACGGTCAAGCACTCGCTAAGCTTGTCCCATAGTGGTGCGAAGGCAGAGTCCTCATAAAGCGACAAGAGAATGTCTTCCTTTTGAGCAGGCTCCAGCGCCTCTGCAACAACGTCCGGCTTGTCTTTGCTGTCGCGGGAAGGATCGAAGAGGTAGTCGAGTGCGGTGAGAGCCCTCAGCAGCTTTGTTTGATCGGAGCTGGCGGGCGAGAACTTAGCAAGCGCAATGCCCTGCACATCAGTGGGTGACTCAGCCTTCGACACCTGTCCAGTCAAGCTGGTAAGATCGCCGAGAGTCGACCTAGCGAGCTCTTTGGCAATACCAAGAAGCTCCTGGCCGAAGATCTCCTTTGCGCCTGGAATCGGCGACAAGTTGCTGATGACCGAAAGTGTCTCTTGGAACACCCTGCTATTGCATTCGCGAGCAGCAAGAATCTTTGCAACAAGGCGCAAGTTGTTCTCCGGAATCTCGGGCGGTACCATGGGGCGTAATTTCTTCGCCTTCTCATCCTCGACTTTGGGTTCTTCTGGCTTGGAGGAGCTGGCCTGGCCTTCTGTGGCTGTCGCTTCCGGAGCAGATGTCATTTCCACATCCTGACCCGGAGCTGGACCCTCTGTTGTCGTCGCCTGCTCAGCGATAGTCGTTAAGTCAGCAGCGCGTTCAGGGTCTGCCGCGGTCGCGGCCTCGACCTCAGCCTTCTTCTTTGCCTCTTCCGCCTCCTTCTGCTTCTGGTTCTTCAGGCTCTCCAAGGGACGTGTGATGGTACGAAGAAGTGTAGTGAGCTGCTCCATGATCGACGAGCTCTCCACAATGAGTTTGCGGTCCAACAAGGTAAGCAGCGCGTTGATAGGAAAACGCGTTGCCTTGGTGTCTTTGGTATCCTTAGCCTTGCCTTTGCGGTTGCCGCGATTCTTGAAGCCAACACCAGTCTCATGCTCTGTAAGGAAAAACGACCAGACAGCGACGTTCTTGTCCGTCAGTTGCGTGAGTGTGTTCAAACATTGCTGGACAACCATCAGTGGCGAGACGTCAGCGTTGATGGACAACGCTCCATTCTTGCGCGAGAGCTTCGGAGTCTTGTCTGAGGGTTGTTGCGCCTGCTTGGCGCGAATGGAGAGCTGAGCAAAGCTTCGCTCAACCGCGTTGACGTCTGCGCTACCATCTTGAAGAATAGAGAGCAGGATGCTAATGACCTCGGCACGGTTCTGCCGGTTCTCGCACACATAGCGCAGGATCGAGCTCAGACTTGTCTTTGCGCTTCCTTGCTGTGGTATGAACATAAGCCTCAACAAGGTAGCAACGCCAGCTTTGTCAAGCATTTGAACGCATGGACGGGACTTCTTCTTCTGCGCTGCATCGTCTTGCTGACCGCGTCCATCCCGACGACGCATACCAAACTCGTTGAACTGATTGAGGCGACGATCACCTCCATATGCCCTAGCCTCCGCAGAGATCTCAGGTGGTAGTTGTCGGAGCGTATCTTCATCGGTATCCATAAGCACTGCGGCACGTAGAGTCGGGTCCAAAGAAGCGAGGAAGCTTGCGGCATCCATGTCTTCCGCCTGAGGAGCTGGGGCGCCAGCCGGCTGGTTGCGACGGCGGTTCTCCTCGCGCTCGCGACGCCGACGCTCGGCTGCTTCTTGGGCGAGCAGCTCCTCACGAATTTCTGGAGGCAAAGCTGCCAAAAATTGTTCATCGATGTCAGTGGGTGCTTCTCCACCTGCAGCAGCAGGCTCGGCTGGCTGTGCCTGTGCTTGCGCTGGTGCTTGTGCTTGATTTTGCTGCTGTTGGGCGCGTTGTTGTCGCTCTTCTTGTCTCCGCTCCGCAACCTGCTGCATCAAAACTTCTTCGCGGAGTTCCTCTGGCAGGGCGTTCAGATACTCGAGGTCGATGCCAAGGTCGGTGATGTCGTACTCGCGACCACGCAGAGTGGTCATGACACGTGGCCTGGTGTCTGCTGGGGCTCCTTCCGCTGCTGCAGACTCCGTGGGTGCTGCAGGTGCCTCAGATGAAGGCTCACCTGATTCGACGCCCTCCATGGCTTGTGTTTCGGTCTCGGTCTCAGGTACTGCAGCTTCTTGTGCAGCTTCAGCTTCCGCAGTCGGCTCGTTCGCCCGTGTTGCAGCCTCGGCAGCTTCGGCGGCCTCGCGTTCCTCTCGTTCCTTCTTTTCCTTCTCTTCCTTCTCCTTGGCTTCACGCTCCAACTTCTCCTTCAGTTCTTTCTGCTCCTTGAGCATGCGCGCGTTCTCAGCATCTCGCTCTTCCTGCTTCTTCTTGGCAGCCTCAACGGCCGGTGGAACCATGATCTTGAGGATGGAATTGATAAGACGCTGGCTCTTCTCGATCGCACCCGGTCCGTACAGAATCCTAGCCTCCTCTTGCCATCGGGTGCTGGTGGTAGCCTTGGTGAAGTTGATGGCGGATAGAGGATCCTCACGAGCAGAGCGCGAGAGATGGCTGTGTCGGGCGCGCTGTAATTCTTGCCTAAAACCTGCATCGAAAGGCGGTGGGATGCCGAGCGGCATGTTGGTGGGGAATGAGAGATGCAGAGCGCCTCCATGCTGATGCAGGGAGGGACCGTTGCCTTGGCTCATGGCATTCAGCAAGTTGCTGATGAACGACACGGGGCTGTCGGCGGTATTGAAGCTGCGCCCACCGCGTCCCTCGATGGCATGAACCCAGTCGCTCATGCCCTCATTGCGGAATGGGCCATCAACAGCACGAGCTGTAGAACGGCCACCTCGCTGAAGCAGTGGGTTGATGCCGTCCTCTGTAACTCGAGGAACGCCTGCTGCACCTGGACGATGCGACCGGTAAGCAGGTACTAATATGCGGTTGTCCGGACCAGACGGAAACATCCACGGACTTAAGCGAGCGTGACGACCGGTCGGAGGAGCGGGATCGTCCCAGCCACCAGTCCACCCTCCCAGGTCTGCCATGCCATCATCATCTTCGTCGAGCCCGGGGTCGTAGTGGATACCTTCCTCGTCGTACTCTTCCTCCTCATCGTCTGATCAATACTTTAGCAGAATATGGGCCACAAGCGCATGTGTACATACCTTCTTCCACCATTTCCTCGGCCAAGAAGCCATCAATGTCGCCACCACCTTGGCGAATCTGCTCGAGTAGCTGAGAAGGTGGGTCTAGCACGAAACCCAGGGCACCGCCAGGCATGTCGACTTGTCCGTTCATGTCACCTGCGAATTCATCTTCGTCGCTCCATCCCTCCTCTTGATCATCTGCAAGACTCGCGTTCTCGTCGTCACCCGTGATCTCTTCCATGCCAATAACGTCGTCTTCATCCTCATCCATACCATCCTCATCGCCCTCATCCATGTCCTCATCATCATCGTCCTCGTCTTGTCCGTCGTCGTTGTCATCATCCTCGGATTCATCGTCGGGCATTTCGACCTCAATTTCGATGTCGCCGGGCATGCCCTCAATCGGACCCATTTCGCCAAGTTCGGCCTCTAGCATCTCATCATCATCGTCCGAGATGACTTCGTCAGCGTCCCCAATCTCTTCTTCGTACTCCATGTCATCGGCATACTCGTCACCGTACTCAAGCTCCTCGCCTTCTTCGTCGTCTTCGGAGCTTTCTGAATCGGAGTTGTGAGGGAGCTCAAACATGCCCAGCGTAGAATTGCGGAAGAGGTCTGGTGTTTCTTCACGTGCGTTGTCGACGAGGTCATCGTCTGACGCTGTCTCGATCTCGAGCTCGTCGGCAGAGTCTGGTGCAGATGAAGTATCGTAATGCATGCTTAGGTCCATGGCCACGTACGTTAGCCACTTCAGTGGCTTCAAGATGTACTTGACTACACGCTTTGCGTTGGGAAAATTGAGATCGATGTCGGATATAGCTGTGGTCAGGATCGTGATGAAGTTCTTCTCGTACATGATCTTTGCCATTTGCTTGAGGTTCGGCGTCAATTCAGAATTTTGTGTCAGCATCTCGCCGTTGAGACGCTGGGCGACCATCTTTGAGAAAATGTCGGAGATGTTCAACAGACGCGAGTATTTCATGTCAAGCGGCTCATCTGAAGTGTTTGCGTCCTTGAAGGCTTTGAGGGCATGTTCAAGAGTAAACTTCCGCACGAACAACAAGTCTGGCTCTGTCTCAGCGTAGGGCGCCAACTGCGACTCTGTCTTCGAGACCGTATACTCTCCCGTCTTCGTGCACAGTGACACAATGACGTCGATCGCGCAATTCGATGTTGCTAGCTTCTTCCTGAACGTAAGGTCGCCCTCGTGGTTCAAGGTGCCGATCGGAACCAGGTTGTTGAGCAGATGGTTAAGCACACCTGATCGTGGCTTGGAAGGCGTTGTGGTGTAAGGATCGGCCTTTCGGGAGAAGCTGATGAACTCAATCTTGGTTCGGTTGTAACTCTGAAGCAACTCGGACAAGCACTTGAGAAGGAAGCATCGGTAGATGTATATTGGGTGCGCATCGGCCTTGAAGACAGCCTTCTCTGTCTTGCTGGGCTCCGGAGGCGCCTCAGTGGGTGTCGAGGCTGCCCCGGAAGAGGCATCATTGGAAGTTGTGCCAGTGACATCTTGACCTTCTATGGGCGTCTCGGTTGGCTTGGCAGTCTCTGGCGTGTCTTCAATCTCCTTGTACGTTAGAAGCTCACACAGCAGATAATGAACGACGCCATCTGAGTTCTCCACAACTGGGACCTTCAAGTCTGACGTCTTGGTCCGCTCAAGCACTCCTGGTTTCGGTGCTTCGGTGCTCTCTTTGGGCTTGTCTTCCTCAGCAGTGCCTTCGGCTGAAACAGCTTCAGTGTTTGGCTCTCCAGGCGCCGGCTCATCCCTCTTGAGAACCAACGTTTGTGGTCGCTGGTTGGGATCAAAGCGTGAGAGCTGCAGCTTCTCGTTGGTAACTTCCACGAAGATCTCTGGTGCGCGGATCGCGTGAGCATACATCTGGCGCGTGTATCCCGTCGTGTCGGTCTGCCTTCGATCGCGAGACTCAAACATCTGCTGAATCTCAGTGCGCATGATTTGTCGGATCATATCCTCATCTTCGATCATGTGGCGAAGCACTATCATGAACGCACTTCGGAGGCCCTCGTTGGTAACACCCGCAAGCTGCTTAATCATGAGGAACAATCGCTGAATGTGATGCTTCTCTGCTAGACGCGTGGCGATCTTGCGTGTGCGAGTGAGCATGACCAGGACGCGGGTCACTGACAAAGCAAGCGACTCGTCCTTTTTGATATGCGGCAACATTGTCATGATGGCATCAAAGAGCTGGCCCTTCTCTTCAACACCTACTATGCCCTCCGGAAGCTGGTCAACTGTGACTGGCTCGGTCGTGGCTTCGGTAGGAGGTGTCCATTCGACCTGGTGCGGAAGCTGGTCCTCTGCTAGGAGGCGTTCGATGATGAGCAGCACTTGACCCACCCATGGGGCAGCATCTTCAGAGTATTGATCAGGGAAGATCTTGATGAAGCCCAGGAGCGTTGTGAAGTTGTCTTTGAGCTCGTCGACAATGACGTCGTAGAAGTCCTTCTCCTGGAGCACCAAAGCTAGCAAGTGTGCCGAAGCAGCGATCTTCTTGCTCTGCGAGCGGAAGTCGTCCTCACTCTGGAGTGAGATTAAGGACTGAACCAGTGTGGCTCCGATATCCGTTCGCATTGAGCCTGGCTCAGCAGCTTTCGAGACAGCCGCAGTGATGAGATCAGCTAGCTCGAATGTGACGTCGTCGTGCGAGTTTAAGATATCAAGGGATCGATCAACGAGATTTTCGCGAAGCTGGGAGCGTTCTTTGTCCAAGTCATCCGAAGCGACAGGTTTCGCCTTGTTTCCGGCACGCATCCTCTTTTGATATGCCAGGTACTCATGTGACGTAGGTGACGTGGCATCTATTCGGGCTTCGGGCGCGGGCACAGGTGTGATTGAACCGGGCTCCACAGGCTGCATAGTCTCGGCGGTGTCTGCCGTCTCCTCACCAGCATCAGCATCTTCCATCTCCACAGACTGTGATTCAGGTGCTTCGGACGCTTCCTCATCCTGAGTGTCTTCGCTGGAGGTATCGCTGTCCTCATCTGTCGCCTCGGGTACGACAACTTCGGCCCGGCTCGGAGAAGCCGACGGAGGTCCTCGTGCGTCGAGCTCGTATTGAGGTATCGAATTACGCGTGTTGAATGGACGAAGTGAGTTGACGCAATACTCCTTGGCCATATTGAAGTTGTCACAGCAGCGAAACAGCGCCTCCTCCGAAAGGTCTTCGGCCCAACCCAAGTCTTTGAGGCGATCCATGTGCTCAGCATTGCGTGGCGTCCAAGGCTTGATGATGGGTTTGCTACGCTTGGGGATCTTCTCGACGGTAGGTGCGGCACCATGCTCACCCTCGCAGTCCAAGACGGACTTGAGGATGTTGATGGAGGTCTTCACAATCGAAGTCGTAGCCTTGTCCATGAGATCTGAGTTCCAGATCTTTTCGACAGGCTTGATCACTGCGTATCGCAACTCGACCAGAAACTGTGCAGTAAGGAAGTAATCTGCTCGTTCCTTGTCGCGGTCGGTCCGAGTCTGCATCGATGCAGTCTGGGTTGACTCACCAATGACCTTGCTGTTGATGATCTGCGAGTAGAAAGCAAGAATAATCTTGATGCCACCCAGAGACAGGTTTCGCAGCCGCTGTGACTCCTCACTTGTATCCGCATCCTTCTTCTGTGTGATCTCCAAAGCTGACTCGTAGAACTTGTTCAGAATGTCACTCAAGACTTCGAAGCCACCCAGATTCCGGAAGGAGACGAGCAGCAGGGTCAATGCCTGGGGTCGATCCATGCTTGGATCGAGCATCAACTGTGACAGTGATGTGAGGATGACGACCCAGTAGGCGTACCGATCCTCGTTGGATGCTGGCTCTTGAGGCGGGCTGTACTCAAGTTGATCAATAAGACCTTGTGCAAGTTGATCAGAGACAATCGTAGCGCATTGCCTCTGGTAAGGCTCGAGATTACGGCGGAATAGAAGAAGCTTGCCAAGGGATTGACAGAATGGCGAGATCTCGGTGGGAATCTTGCTAAGAAGCGTTCGAAGAGTCTGCGTGTTCCTAAACTGCGCACTACTCTGGCTCGGTGCTGGTGCAGCCTCGACGGCAGTTGTTCGAGTTGCTTCTGCGCTGGTTTCACCAGCTCCCCCTGCCACTGATGGTACAGCGGTCTCTGAAGTTGGATCACTGCTACCCATGCGGAAAACGAGATCGGCCTCAACGTTGCCGAAACCCGGACTCTTAATGCGAGTTTCTTTCTCCCACTGGGTAGGCATGTTTCGCTGAAGCATGAGCTCTTCCCAGACACAGCTTCGTTGAAGCTTTCCAAGGCTGTCCACTAGGCACGCGTACATATCCGCAAGGTTGACTTGACTAGAGACGTTATGGGACGATCGCGTGCTGTACATCTGGCTCTGGAAGGTCAAGGTCATGGCGCCGACGAGGGTGAAGGCGGTCACAAGGGATTTGACGTAGTCTGTTCCGTGGGCTATCGAATCGTCGTCTCGGGCTTTTCCGAAGCTCGTGAAGGGCGCGAAGAATGGCTCTTTGCCAGTGTGATCAAGCATGGGTTCTAGGCCCTCCAAAACCTTGTGGGTTCGCTTTATGAGAGCTGGCACCGCAATGTGTGGCTTTTGCTCAACCAACGCCTGGACAACCCGGCCAAATTCCTCAGTCATGCTGCGACTCTCAGTCGATCGCGGGTCCAAGCACGGAAGGCTTGAGATATCTAGGATCGCTTCCACGCCATCAGCCTCAATATATGCTGCGCACATAGCATGGTTCGAGAAGAAACCGGACAGGAAGCGGCAGAGAACTCGAACGTATTGCCCGGTCGTTGGGCCCTCCGCATCATCTTCAGTCTCGGTGACCTGGTCGAATGGGACGATTTTATCGCCTTGGACGGACGAAGTCTGCTCGTCAGCGTCCTGCATGACAACATCAGTGGCCGTGATTGCCGTAGTCTCAGGCCTTGATTCCACCCTCATGTGCGACTGCAGTTGTGGGCCCATCAGAGCGCGGCGGCCGCCAGCAACGATCAAGTTTCCATCCGCGTCTTGCGTCCAAAGCTTGGCTCCGATACCCTTTTGTTCAGACTTGACTGCGCAGAGATGAACCACACGTGCGATCAATTCGCTCAAGCACGAAAGAACGCGAGCCTTGAGTGGTGGGTGATGGCGAACCAGCTCATCGAATGTGTTTCCGATCATAGTAGGCATTTCTGTGTCTGCATCAAGCGCTTTCACATGGTCCGGGCTTTCGAAAATTTCGAAGAAACGCCTGAGCGCGTTGGATGACTGGAAGAGCTTCATGCCAGACTCTGCCAAGCAGATTGCACCAAATGCGGGAGGGAGGGTCGATATCGCTTCAGCCACAGGAATTATACCAGCCGCAAGAGGAGCTCCGGGCTCACGTGCTGGGTATGATCGGTGAGCATCGTCCTTGTTTTGGGGGATGATGTTGCTCTCGGCCAATGCCTCCGGAGATTCTGCAGCCGGCTCGCCGGCCACGGTCTCCAGGAAAGCGGCACTCAAGCCCGCTTCAGCAATGACTTGGTAACTCGTCGGTTCATTGTGGATGAAGTTCGTGAGAATTGACACTGCGGTACTCCACACAGTGGAGCCAAAGATGCGCGCATTGGAGAGAATGGTGTGTAGGCTATTCAGCAGCTGTGACGAGTCGATGAGGTTTCGCATTACACGGTCATTGGCGGCGCCTGTATGGGCCATCATGTGGTTAAGAAACTTGAAGAGCCACCGCAGTGTCTGTTGATGATAGAAAGGTACTTGATAATCGGTCAACTGCGTCTTGTACTCCTGCGGCATGCCTTTGCCCTCTTCTGCGAGCTTTTTTGCGATCTCAACCTCGTATTGCATCAAGTCGGCGATGTGATCGAGACCCTTGGCATTGACGAAGGCTTGGAAAGCATCTCGTAAATTATGAACGAAGGTGTCGAGGAAGCTGAGAATCTTGGGAAGATTGCGCTCAGCCTTGTCTGTGCGAAGCTTGAGAACTTCCACCAGAATTTCAAGGAGGCCTGCGGACATCATGCCCTCTGCAGTACGCTGCTGAGCTCCTGGTAGTGTGTTGAGCAGAGAGAACAACGCGTCGCGCCACTGATCTTCTTCGAACTCATCCGATGAATCAGTGTCAGAACCCAAACCGCTCACGAGCTTGCGCACCAGGTAGAACAGGACACCGTGATTAACGTTGACGCTGAGTGCAGTCGAAATGTCGGGAATCTTGGTCTTGTGTTTCGCCAGCGCTTCAAGAGCATTGAGAACGAAGGTTTGAAGCTCAAGAGGGATGCCGCGGCCACCATTTCCAGGTGGATGCACTAGCTCAGACAGCTGGTATGCCAACTGCAGACGGCGAGGCTCATCGGCATCCTGCTGACCGATCTTCGCCTGAAAGTCCTTGTCGCCATACACATAGCCAGAGTTTGCAATAGCGAGCATGCGAAGAGCAATAGCATCGTCGCGGCCTGAGTCTCCATTTGAGAGTAGTTTCGCGCTTCGTAGCTTCGAAAGTAGCTCAAAGTGCACGCTCTCGGGCAAATCTTTGAGACCCTGTTTAACCAAGTCATGAATGTCGCTAGAAGACACCTTGTCGACCGGGATTTCGAAGCTCTTTGGCCCATTGCTCTTACTGCTAGACTGTCCGGGGGTAAAGGCTGGCGTGTTCGGTGAGTCTGTGGCAGACGCAGGAGGAGCTGGTCGTGGTGTCCGATTTGGGCCCATGTTCGATGTTCTTCGCACAGGAGTCGGTGTGACAGGACCATCCATGGCGGGTATCGGCTTGCTACTGCTTTCCTCGGGAGTAGGTGTGGGTTCGTAGTACGAGATTGCGACACCGCCAAACTCTTGCTTCAGCGCCGTGTCAGGCAGGGAATATATGCCAACCAGATCGGCAGGACTCGTCCGTTCAGCATCGCTTCTTCGGTCCGAGGATGCCTTGTCTTTTCCCTTGCCTGAAGGCGTAGCAAACAACGGAGCAGCGACTGTGGGACCCTTAGAGAAGGGCGCCGACATCTTCTGGAGCTTTTCGAGATTGATGTTGTAGTGGCTGGCGAGCAGAGACGAATGCAGGCTGGTGCTTGGTGACAGTCGCTGGCGCGCTGCACTAAAGCGCTGGGCCAGACGGTGACCGAGGCGCAGCGTGGCCTTCAGCAGCGGGGTCGAGGTCGTGTTGAGCAGCTTGTCGAGGCGCTCGCTGCTGGAATACAGGCTGCGGTTGCCACAGTTCTCCAACAGCATCCGTGTGAAGTTGAGGATGAGCTCGACCAACTCCCGGTCGCCATCGTGGGACACGTGCAGGGTGTCGAGAACGGCATCTGTGGTGGACTGGTCTGAGCCTGTGCTTCCTTCTTCCACGTCGCCTTTGAGAAGTATCCGCCGCTGGAAGGGCTGTGTCTGTGGTCCGTCTACCAAGCCGTACTCCTGGTTGAACAGCTCGAGCACGCGGTCGAAGCGGTTCAGCACGGGTATCCAGTGATATGCGTCACCGCGGGGAAACGGCCAGTGCTTCGGAAACGAGGCGAGATGTGCGGGCAGCTGGTAGAGAGGTATCGAGTCGGTTGCCTTCACGAAGTCGGCTATCATCGACGACTGCGGGCTGTCAGTGGCAAAGTAACCAAACTCTTATGCGATGTTGCTTACCAGAGTGGACTCATGTCGCGACGTAGCCTGCTTCTTGATCTTCATGTTTGCGCCGGGCGCTCGGACGAAAAGATTCCTTCACATGCAGTCTCTAGCAGTTGTGGTTCTTCCGAACGCGTCTATCAGAAAACTGGGTCGTCAATGTGTCAAAGTCCCCGCAATGGCAAGAGCGCTCTTGGAGTTTGCCTGCTGAGCGCACAGTTTTTGGGGGAAAGTGCGATCAGATTCGTGAGGCGTGCCTGCCTTCTTTGACGTCACGAGTGCCACTAGTGATGGAGGGAAGGCGCGGTGTGGTAAGGACTGTCGAAAGTGGTTGTGGTCGAGCCGTTTGATGAAGCGGCGTGGATGATTGCGGTGCTGTCAAGAGCCACGGTGCAGGCGTGGGTCTTTTTCAGCTAGCGTATGAGCTTTGGCGGGGTCAAAGTGCGCCAAAGACGAGTTTTGGAGGCGGTAGTGTGTGGTGTGTGGGGTGGAGGTGAGATTGATGTTGAGCTCTGAGCTTCCAGCAGTTTACATCAGTTTCGGCGATGACAGAGTTGAGTGGGGTCCGAGCGCCATCTATCTATCACGAAAGGCACACGCTTGGGCTACTTGCACGAGCATGATCTGCAGCCCTATGATTACGGTACTATCAAAGTTTTCGCCCTTTGCTGGCCAAAAAAAAAAGTCATGCATGTGTATGCAATGCTTTCAGTGTTTCAAATGTTCGTAGCTGTCTACTCGTATCTAATACTTTCCAAGGTTCGAGAGTACCGTAATACTAGCTAGCAGCTCGAAATCTACAGGCACCGTATGAGATTGCGCATGAGAGCTGACCAACGGCCAACGACTCAGAAGCCATATTCTCAAACGCAGATCGATTTTGGATCCCTCCTTCGTCTGCTCCCTCACCATCCCCCAGTCCCGCTCGCATTCTCCTCCCTCTCCTTCCTACCCACACTATTCCCACTCTTCCCCTCCTCCACTACTCTAACCGTCTCCTCCAACACCAACAAATCCCTCTCAATCATCTCCGCCCAATTCTGTATATCCCCAACCTCATTCAATTTCTTCGTGCCGCCGCTCAGCAGCTTCTCCCACTGCGCGCTCTCCTTGGCCAGCGCGGCTGTCTGCTTCGCGAGCTCGTTCTCTTGCTTCGAGATAGCGAGGCTGTTGGTGTGCAAGTCGGCTGTGCGCGTGCGTAGTTCCGCGTCGAGAGAGGTGCCGACCGAGGCGAGGGAAGCGGTTACGGCCGCGCGGGCTTCGGCTGTGCGGCGGGCGGAGTCGGTGGTGGAGGAGGGGGTGGGGGAGGACATGCTGTGCGGTCGGGGGATTTTGGGTCGGGTTGAGAGCAGGATGGTTTGTTTGCTGGTCTGTAGTTCTGAGGTGTATCTTGAAGCGGCAGGTCAGTCACGAGCAGCAGAGCTCCGCTCCACTCAAAGCTCATGCAAGCACATGCACTATTGGGCCGGCCCTATGCATACTTCAGATCAACGTCGAATTGCAAGACGACTGGTGCGAGCAAGTCAAGCATCTCAGTCGGCTGCACAAGGGTGTAACGGGAGTTGCTGCAAGTGGCCAGATTGAGAGAACCTTGACCCCACTTGTGCTCGCTTTACACATGATGCGCTGCTGAATTAAGCCATATCCTTCCAGTCGTACAGCAAGAATCGGGGACACGTGCACGACAGATGATATGTCGTGCCAGCGTTGGTGCAACAGACACGGTTTGCTCACGGCTGTAGCTGCTTCAGAAGCAATCGAGAGAACCAGGTGGCCATTTCTTGTTGGAGAAAGCTGAAAGACCAACCAGCTTGATGGAGCAGCAATTAAGGTGTTATCTCTCTACAATTGCCGCGAGTTTGTGGCTTTGGTTACTCTCACATGGATAGGGGGATCACGGTGTGAAAGTTGAGCAAGTCGTTTTATCGCATACGTTGTTGTCCAAAGTTTATTGTAATTTGCGTTGTCTGAGTGTCTTTGGCGAAGCGTTCTGATGAGATGGATGCGGGGTAAGCCGTGGTGCGTGTTTCATGGTAGCTTTAGTCGAGCAAACTCGCTTACACTTGCCAGTGCATCTGTTTCCCTTCTCGTGGAAACCGCTTGAATGCAACCCTGTTCGGCACTCTGCTTGCCAGCTTCTGCCCGACGCTGCCTGTGGTATGCCACACTCCAGATCTCTGGATGGGACTCAGTCTCGTCATTGTCAGAGATACACTCTTATCCCTCCCATAGTGGCTCAGCAGAGGAATCTAAGGGCTCAATTTCGATCCAGTCAGCACCCCAAGCCCAATCTTGTGCAGGCCCTACTCTGTTGCCCATAGGCTGTTCCAGCTCACGCGACTCAAGTTCCCAATCGATCGAGTGCTGGCAAATGAGCCTAGTCTTGCGGCAAATCTCGCCAGTCTTTGTATGCCGAGATTGCACGAAAATGCGCGGGTCAGACGGTACCTCTTCGATGACCAGTGCAAATCCGTAGACGAGGTTGGCCAGCTCGGCCGGAAGCTTGTGCCCTACAGCTTGAAAGACGGCCGTCTGGACTTCGTTATGTGCACGCTCCTGAAGAAGCACGAGCAGAGGGAGGAGGGTGTTGAAGACGCATTTTGATTCGAACAGGGCTTTGCAAGTATGTCGGTGCATACGTTCGCGGACATCTCGAGCTGCTTTCGCGGCATTGATGTAGATGTCCCCTTGAGACCAGCCTGTGAGCATTTGGTCCAGATATTTCGCAACTCGGTCGTGATACATCAAAACATCCCTTTCCCAAATGGCAGTGTCAGTCGGCGACTGCAGAACGTCGATTTTCTCCAGGATGTACAGATTGACGGTTGCCTTCCAGCTTTCTGCTGTACCAATTTCGAATTTACGCGCGATTTCTTCGTCGAGAAGCTCATAGAACCATTCTTCATCGAATTCCACGGGACGATCCTCTTGATGAATGATGTACATTTTTTCGCGAATGTAGTCGGCGTAGTCAAGAGACTTCGGGGGGGTTCGCTCTTGGAGAGGCCTCAATTGGCTGGCAGAGGTTTCTAAGCAGGTTCAATAGCGAAATCATTGCGCACGCCAGGTTCAACTCACTGCCGTTGAAAATGTTGGTACTTTCCCACCAGTGATCCTGCATCGCCACATCTTTAGACGATTTCTCGATAAGCTCCTCGATCTTCTGGAACTTGGCTGAAACTTCCGCCATGTATTTCCTATACATTTCATTAAGCTCTACAAATGACTCTTTCATTTGCGTGTACTTCGTGTGCATAGTCGGTACTTGGGCGTTGCGGCCCTTAGTCATGAAATCGGTGATCTCCAAGTACTCAGCATAAAGCTCTGGAGCAAAATCAATCTTTGAAGCAAAGTCCGACACGCTGCTAGTGTTCATCCACTCCTTGTCTGAGTCTAGGAGAGTAGGGTTCATGTCGTATGCGGCAACAGCATCGGTGTTATCAGGACATGGTCACTTGGTCTCGGGGTCCTCAGTGCTGTCGCTCCTCGTACGCTTTTGCAGGGGCATATTCGACGAAGAAGCCATGATCTGAAATATGTGTCCGTTCTTGTTTGGATAATGCTTGATGTGAGCGAGTAAGGTCAAGAGAGCGTCTCGACGTTGGGAAAGGGGTGTCATTGATGATCGGCAGGGTCCGCGTCGCGTGCCACCTCTATCTCAATCAGCTCTCTAGCTCCCCCCCGATCCTCCACCAGTATGCTATCGCAGCAACTGCAAATGCTTTGTCAAAGTATGCGAGCAGCGCCAGGTGCATAGGGTGATAGACGAAAGAAGTTTTTGTGTGAAGCAGGGGCGATGCAATGCGAAAGGGAGTCAATGCTGTGTCTGCGGTGCAACAGTCTTGCTGAAAAAGTTAGCGGCATCCATCACACGGTCTGAAGGATATTTTCAGCATTGAGACAGATGATCGTTGTCATTCGCCACCATGCGACATGATATCTATGCGATAGTCTCACCGTACGGTGCACCCTCCAGTTTGTATCCACCAGGCTGCAGTTTCTGAAAGACAGCGCTCGGGTCGTACTTCTTCGCAACCTTCTTCAGCTTGGCCAGGTTGGTCTCGCCGTAGCTGGGCACAACGTTCTGGTATGGTCCCGCGTAGTTCATATAGATGTACCTGTGGTACACGCCCCTCTTCTTCGCCTCAACCTTAGCAGCGTTCATGAATTCCAGCGCAGCCTTGTTGAACTGGTCGTCCTTGGATGCGTCGTCCCAGACCATGTACAACAGGCAGTGCATAAGTGGACCGTCCTTGGGGTCAAGGCCTAGGGCATTGCCGCCCTTCTTGCTCATCTGGTTGAGAGCTGGGACAGCGAAAGCCTGGAAGGTCAATGAGCCCTGGTCGGGCAAGGGACCGACCGTCTTCTGGTGCAGGGCTTGCATCCACGCCATAAAGTCGCGGTTGAGCTTGAATGTGCCTGCCCAGAAGGAGTAGCGGTGGCCCGGAGGCATCTGGTTGCTGAGCATGTCGGTGTCCGACGCAAGGGTCCGGTTCAAGGTAGAAGCTTGCACCGCGGGAAGGGAGAGGTATTCCTTGAGGATGGCTGGTGGATTAGCCTCATTGACGGGCTCGAGATACTCCAGTTGAATCTGCGCGGCTGGACTGCCAGCAGTGACGGCGAACGAGAGGATTTGGACAGCCTTGGGGTCTTTAGGAGCACTCTCGACCATTGTTGCAAAGGCGTTGATTAGAGCTGGATAATCAGGCGTAAGATGGATTCGAGTGCCGCCCCACATGATCTTGCCCTGCGGCTTAGTCTCTAGATTGAACTGCGTAACGACACCAAAATTGTTTCCTCCGCCTCGGAGAGCCCAGTAGAGGTCCGGGAACAAAGAGGGAGTAGCAATCAAGATGGCGCCGGACGCGGTGACGACCTGGTAGGAGGCAACGTTACTTGCGGGTATTAGCGGACGGCTGCGGCTGATCATGTCTGTAGTACTTACTCGCAGGCGAAGCCGTAGATATTGGAGTGATGGGAAACACCACCTCCAAGTACGAGGCCCATTCCTACATCTGACGCTCGGCCACCAATGACAACAAGATCATCTTCCGCAAGCTTTGTGTACACAGCTCCCCATCGGTTTCCCGGTCCGATAGATGCGATTTTCTTGTCGGCAGAAAGTGTGATCTCGTTCAACCTTTCAAGAGACACAGTAATGCCGACCTCGATGCTAGATGCGCCAGGGAAGGCGACATGGCCACCGCCCTTGATAGCGAACGGACATTGTGTGAGACGAGATAGCAGCACCACTGTTGAGACTTGAAGTGCGTTCCCAGGCTTGAAAATACAAAATGGGTCGACAGAAGCGGCCTGCGTGGACCAGTAGGCACTGGTGAAGGCATCGTAGTTCGCTCCGTCTGTCAAGACGTCGTTTTTGAAGAGAAGCTTAAGCGAGTTGCACTTGTGATCGTTAGCAAGTAGCATATAAACCGCACGACGCAACATACAGCAGCAGCACAGGGGCTAAAGAGTGACCGCTTCTCCGACTCTAATCCCGCAAGCTCGGGCAGCGCAGACACGTTGACGCCATTTTCGAGAAGAGCCCCAGTGATGTTGAAGTCTGCAGGCTCAAAGAAGTCCTGCGCAACGACGCTAGCAGCATGAATGCCCAGCGAAAGCATCAATGAAGACTTCATCCTGTGCCGCAATGTTGCATGCAATAATAGGAGGATTCTGAAACAAACAGCTGTGGGAACCAAAGAACCGGAGCTGGGTTCGAAGAGTGCAGTACCGCGCTTGGAAATGGGCCACTGCGTTGTCTCTTATTGACACCTAAGAAAAGGCTTTGACCTCGTTCCTGCACACGAGTCAGAAGAAGGCGATGCACCTTCCGTTCAGCGACTCCATATACTCAGACGATAAGCGATGGCTAGAAGGGTTCGAAAGGATGTAGCGCATCCTGGTGGCATGCTGTGCCGCAATATCTATTCCTTGGAGATCCACTTGTGACCAGACGGTTGGGACCCTCACTACGCCATGTAGGCACTCGAACGGTCGTTCTTATGTAGGAACGCTGAAAAGGTATAGTATTCTAGAATATGCACCTACTGCATTTCCAATCATCCTCTCAACGTGGGACTTCTCAGGATCCTGTTGAGGTCCTAACCGCGCAAAGCTCGTTCCCCTCTTTCGGGCTGCCCGATCAAGCTCTTTCTGGCGAGTCTATGGTGAATACTACACAACGTAAAGTGTTCGCCTTCGGAACTAAAGATGCTAAACAATTACAACTAGATGTCTCGCACGAGATCTCGGAGTGGAGCATCCTCATGCAATCTGCAGTATTCGGGTCCAATGGATCAAGCATGCTTACCTACCTGACGCTGTTGACATCTTTGAAGTTGCAGGGTGATTGGTGATGACAGGGAAGATGGTGTTCCAGAAAGGCAAGAAGTCCGCCCACCCGCAGAAGTGGTGCCGTTAAGTACTGCACGCCGAGGCGCGGACTAGCAGAGATGCCGCCTTGGCGACAGAAGGCGAAAAAATTCACATGCAAGAGCCCGAAAACTGCAACTTTCTTCCTTCCTGTCAAGATTTGGAGAAATCTTTGGAAATGTAATATTTAGCGACGAATCGTTGTGCTGCTTCGAGCTCAATCAGACAGCTCAATCAGAATTCAAAGCACTTTGGACAGTAACAGCATTGCCGAAGCAGCATGAAGCTTACTGAAGGGTACCTAGGTAGAATCCTAAGTGCTTTGTACGGGATACAAAATGTGTTGGCGGATCGTGAGCCGTCCACGGGTAGGATGAACGCTAAGGACTCCGCCTCATTTGCACCAATACCACGGGTCGGGCCAGCCCACTGGAGAAGATAGCGCAGCCGGGGGACAGGGAAGGCGTTGGCGGAGGATTCGAGGTGCTAATTACCGTCTGCTATCACCTCGCTACGACGCGCATTGGCTAGGCACAGATGGTCAAACAGTACTGACGAATCGGATGGCTGCCCTTACACGTTCAAACAGCCGCTTGCTGGAGGATCTTGTTCTTTGACCATCATATCCCAACTGCTTGTATAAGTGACAAGCGGAGGAAAGTGCCGCAGGAAGTCAGATGGATTCGAAAAGAACAAGCAAGAGCCGTGTTGTTGTTGAAGGATTGTAGAGGCTTGCAAAGCCTCAAAGTATCCCAAGTACCCTTCGATCCACCTGTTCGTCGCCTTCTTGAAGACCCTGATTTCTTCTCACGTCCCCACCACCCTCCATCATGTCCTCCCAAACCAACGGCTTCGCACAGGGTACTGTGCTCAAAGTTGCGTACTCGATGCTTGGGCTGACCAGCTCGGTCATACTCGCGAGAATTGGCCTAAACATACTCAAGCCAAAGAGTCTAACAGCCTCGGACTACTTCGTCTTCCTTGCATTCGCCTTCTACGCTACCATGTGCGCCCTGTACATCTCAGTATCGCCGTATATGCAGCGAGTGTACGGGGTCATCAACAAGGAGATAGCGCCGTATCCTGACATGCCTGGAGACACCGTAATCATGACCAAGATGATCTTCGCGGCGCCGTGCTTTTTCTGGTTAACGTTGTGGGCCATCAAGTTCTCGCTGTTGCTATTATATCGGAGACTCTTGGTCGGTCTGAACAAGAAATACACGATCATATGGTGGAGCATTGTAGGTCTTTGCCTACTGGTACGTGATTTGCGTTCTTTTGCGCTCAAGTAGAAATGCTGACCACAGTCAGACTTTTGCTGGAAACTATGTCATGTACTTTCGATCGTGTGGTACCGTTTCCGGCTTTTGGACTGGAGGATGCACTGGAGATGCTGCGAAGCGTGCGCAGCTAGACAGCCTTTACTATTCGTTTTCGGTAGACACGGCTACAAATCTCATGAGTAAGTCTTTTGTTGCTAATCCGTGCTCGACTTAATGGCAAGTCGATAAGAACGAGTATCGATGTAATCTGACTAAGTATCACTAGTAATGGCACTCCCTATCAGGCTCACCTGGAACCTACAAATGCCTCGAAGTAAAAAGATAGCGATCCTCCTCCTCTTCGCGAGTGGTTTCATCTGCATTCTATTCGCCTGTCTCCGAGTCGCCCAGGTCGCCATCAACGCTGCCAAACCAGAAGCAGACGGCCAACCGCTCGACCCTACCTGGCTTGCCATCTGGGGAATGGTGGAGTGTTCTATCGGTGCGTGCTCAACCAACACACCTACATACCGTAAGCTAACATACACCCAGCCGTTATCATCGGCTGCTGTCCCGCCTTCGCCGTCCTCTTCAACGCCTTCCGCACAAAGGCGACGTATGATTCGCGAGGCTATAAGAAGCAGACGGAGAGCAATAGCGGAGCTAAGCCGGGAAGTAACGTACAGCTTCGGACTATTGGAGGGTCAAGCACGCGCTCGCGGGATCACAAACTTGGTCATTGGGCCGATGCACATAGTAGCCAGGAGAAATTAAGGGCAGGACATCATGGGATATTGGTGTCTAAGACGGTGACGCAGGAGGAAGACACAACGAGTGTATCTAGACAACCATAGCGTACTATAATGAATAAGTTCGTTTGATGCCCCTTGAGTAGGCCTTGCTGCCTCGTCACAAACAACGAAAACGAGCATTGAAGAATTCTCCCTGAGAGATTGTCGATGCTCCTGGTGCTTTATTTAGCTTGCGTGTTTGGTGCTGGCGGAATTTGCGTGGCGGCTGCCATAGTATGGTCCGTGGCCGCACTTAAAATGCTATTACGTTCGACTGATGTGTACTGACAAAAAAGGGCGAGAGATGTCTTCTCAAAGATTACATTGTGCCAAATCGGCTGCTGCTAAGTTTCCGTTTAGG
>Ga0265797_10004370_pt1 | contig 21693 bp, 18 predicted proteins | sample P2T30metagenome_FD_192433 | JGI IMG/M metagenome (GOLD analysis project Ga0265797, IMG submission 192433) | Plant litter microbial communities from East Loma Ridge, Irvine, California - P2 T30 | ecosystem: Environmental > Terrestrial > Plant litter > Unclassified | place: USA: California... | reverse complement strand
AAGAAAAACGGCCCAGAATTTCTTCTGAGCCGTTCTCTTTGAAACAGTTGGTGCGGCTGGCAGGAATCGAACCCACGACCCCTTGGTTCGTAGCCAAGTACTCTATCCAGCTGAGCTACAGCCGCCCGAGGCACGCATTATAGCAGCGGCTTGTCGTTTCTGGAAGCCTGAAAATATTTCCCGCTAACAAAAGCTCTGGTAGATTATCCGCTGGGATTTGTTGAACGGAAAAATATGCCGGGCTTGACCAGGGTCGTGTACGCCGGCCTGCTGTATGCAATCCACGCCGCCATGCGCGCGTTCACGCGCGTCGGCGTCCTGATGATGTTCGGCGCAACCGTGTGCGCGCTGTGGCCGCACGACGCCGGCGCCAGCGCCGTCGCACGCAGCCTGCGCTTCGAGCGCATCACCAGCGAAAACGGCCTGGCCCAGCAATCGGTGCTGAGCATCCTGCAAGACCGCCAGGGCTTCATCTGGTTCGGCACCCAGGCCGGCCTGCACCGTTTCGACGGTTATCGCATGACCGTCTTCCACAACGATCCCAACGACCCCGGCAGCCTGCCCGACAACTTCGTCTCGGCCGCCTACCAGGATGGCAACGGCGTGCTGTGGTTCGGCACCAAGGGCGGCCTGGCGCGCTTCGACGCCGGCACCGGCCGCTTCCAGCGTCATCCGCTGGCGCAAGTCGGACGCAGCACCATGCGCGCCGTGTTCCAGATCCTGCCCGCGCCTGGCGGCAAGCTGTGGCTGGCCACCAACGATGGCCTGGTGCGCTTCGACCCGGCCAGCGGCGCACACCAGACCTGGCGCCACGATCCGTCCAACCCGGCCAGCCTGCGCGACAACCGCATCAACGCGCTGTCGCTCGACGCCGGCGGCGGGTTGTGGATCGGCATGGCCTCGGGCCTGGACCGGCTGACCCCTGGCCTCGAGCGCTTCGAGCATTTCACGATCGAACCGCATCACGCCGCCGGCCACGACCTGGCCCGCAACACCGTGCTGTCGCTGTCGATGGGGCCGAAGCAGACGCTGTGGGTCGGCACCGCCGCCGGCCTGGAAGCGTGGCGCCTGGACGGCAGTGCGCCGCGGCGCCTGGCGCTGACCCCGGCCCAGCAGATGCGCGAGCTGCGCATCGAGCGGCTGTACCATGACGCCGACGACGGCCTGTGGGTCGGCACCGACATCGGCGGCCTCAAGGCGCACGACCCGGACAGCGGCCGCTTCATCAGCTATCGCCATTCCCAATACGACCAGCACAGCCTGTCGGACAACCAGGTGATGGCGGTGCTGGTCGACCGCACCGGCACGCTCTGGGTCGGCACCTATTTCGGCGGCGTCAACCGCACCGACCTGGCCAGCGGCGGCTTCGTCCGCTACGGCACTGCCGACGGCCTGGGCCGGGCCAAGGTGCGCACCGTGCAGGGCGACCCCGACGGCCGCCTCTGGATCGGCACCAGCGGCGACGGCCTGTTCCGGCTCGACCCGGCGTCGCGCAGCCTGGAGCGGATCCGCGAGCCGGCACTGACCGGCGACATCGTCACCGCGCTGGCGCTGGGCGCCGGGCGGCTCTGGATCGGCACCCCGACCGGCTTGTTGTGGCGCGACGCGCGCGGGCGCAGCGGCCGGGTGCCGCTCGGCGCCGGCGGCGCCGCCAGCTACGTGCAGACACTGCGCATGGGGCGCGACGGCACGCTGTGGATCGTCACGCGCGGCGGCCTGTCGGCGCTGGCGCCGGGGGCCTCGAGCACGCGCAGCTGGCGCAACGACCCCGACGATCCGTCCAGCCTGGGCGACAACTACGGCATGACGCTGCTGGAAGACCGGCACGGCTTCATCTGGATCGGCACCGAGTCCGGGTTGGACCGGTTCGACCGCGGCGCCGGCACCTTTACCCATTACCGCCACGACCCATCCGACCCGGCCAGCCTGCGCCACAGCCGGGTGTACAACCTGCTCGAAACCAGGGCCGGCGCATTATGGGTCGGCACCGCCGGCGGCCTGCACCGCATGGAAAGCGACGCCGAGGGCGGGCGCTTTCGCTTCGTGCCGTTCGCAGGCGAGCAGCCGGCGCCGCCGATCGGCGTGGTGCTCGAAGACGACGACGGCATCCTGTGGGCCAGCACCACGGCCGGCATCGTGCGTGTCGATCCGGCCAGCGGCCGTACCAAAGGCTATACCGCCAAGGATGGCCTGATCGACGGCTCGTACTTTGTCGGCTCGGGCTGGCGCGGCGCCGATGGCCGCCTGCATTTCGGCGGCATGAACGGCATGACCTCGTTCCAGCCGCGCGAAGTGCGCGACAACCCGTTTGCGCCGACGGTGGCGATCACCGACCTTTCGGTGCTGAACCACTCGCTCGGCGTGCCCGACCTGGCGGCGCGCAAGGCGGTGACGCTGTCGCACCGCGACACCGTCTTCACGCTCGAATTCGCGGCGCTGCACTTCGCCGACCCGCGCGCCAACCGCTATGCCTACCGTCTGGACGGCTTCGACGCCGGCTGGGTCGACACCGGCGCCGCCCGCCGCTTCGCCACCTACACCAACCTCGATCCGGGACGCTACGTGTTCCGGGTCCGCGCCAGCAACAAGGACGGCGTCTGGGCCAAGGAGATGGCGACGCTGGCGATCACGATCACGCCGCCGTTCTGGAAGACCTGGTGGTTCCGCACGCTGCTGGCGGCAAGCGTGCTGGCGCTGTCGTATCTGGTGTACCGCATGCGCGTGCACGCGCTGGTGCAGCAAAAGCAGCTGCTGGAACGCGAAGTCGGCGCCCGCACCGGCGAACTGCGCCTGCAGAAGGAAGCGGCCGAGCGCCAGAAGGAATCGGTCGAGCGCGCCCACCGCGACATCGCGCTGCTGTCCGACATGGGGCGGGTATTGACGGCGAACCTGGACAACGAGGCGATCATGGCCACGCTGTACCAGCACGTGGGCGAACTGATGGAGGCGCCGCTGTTCGCGGTGGCGCTGCTGCGCCCGGGACGCGAGGTGCTCGATGTCCCGTTCGTGATGGCGCACGGACGGCGCGCCGCGCCGGGCGAGCTGGCGCTGGACCCGGAGCGCCACCTGCTGGCCAGCTGCGTGCTGGAAGGACGCGAGATCCTGCTGGCCGACATGGCGGCCGAGCTGCCCGGCCAGCTGGCGCGCGCAGGCGAGGTGGGCATCCATGGCGCGCTGCTGCCGGGCCTGGAGCCGAAACTGCGTCCGGCTTCGCTCCTGTGCGTGCCGGTGACGGTGGGCGAGCGGGTGCTGGGCGCGGTCACCGTGCAAAGCCTGGCGCCGGGCGCCTACGACCAGGTGCACCTGGACATGCTGGGCACGCTGGCGGCCTACGTCGGGGTCGCGATCGACAATGCCGACGCCTACCACCAGCTGCAGCACACCCAGGCCCAGCTGGCCGCGCACGAAAAGCTGGCTTCGCTCGGCTCGCTGGTGGCGGGCGTGGCGCACGAACTGAACACGCCGATCGGCAACAGCCTCCTGATGGCCAGCACGCTGCAGGAGCGCACCGATGCGCTGGCGCGCCAGTTCGAGGCGGCCACGCTGAAACGCTCCGACCTGGCCGACTACATGGCGGCTTCGCACGACGCCTCGGCCCTGATCGTGCGCAGCCTGCACAACGCGGCCGAACTGGTGAGCAGCTTCCGCCAGGTCTCGGTCGACCAGGCCAGCGACCAGCGGCGCCGCTTCGACCTGGCCCAGGCCTGCCACGAGATCGCCGCCACCATGATGAACACGGTGCGCCGCGCCGGCCACCACCTCGAGCTCGACGTCCCGGCCGGGATCGTGATGGACGGCTATCCGGGGCCGCTGGGTCAGGTAGTGATCAACTTCGTCAACAACGCCATGCTGCACGCGTTCGAGGCGCCGGGCGGGCAGATGACGCTAACGGCCAGCCAGCTTGACGGCCAGGTGCGGCTGGTGTTCCGCGACGACGGGCGCGGTATCGACAGCGCCCACCTGGGCCGCATTTTCGATCCGTTCTACACCACGCGCATGGGGCGGGGCGGCACCGGACTGGGATTGAACATCGCCTGGAACATCGTCACCACGCTGCTGGGCGGGACGATCCGGGTCGAGAGTGGGCCGGGATCGGGCACGGCGTTCGTGGTCGAGCTGCCACCCAATGCACCGGCGGCGCCGGCGGCGCCAGTAGCGCCGCGCGAAGGATAGGTGTTATCTACAGCAGGTTGCGCGGCGTGCCCGCAGCCCAGGCCTCGATATTATCGACCAGCATGTCGGCCAGCGTCTGCATCGCCCCAAGGCTGGCCCAGGCGATGTGCGGGGTCAGGATGAAGTTGGGCAGGCGCAGATCCAGGAGTGGATTGCCGGCGCTCGGCGGCTCCTGGCTCAGCACATCGAAGCCGGCGCCGATGCGCCCGCTGCGCAAGGCCTCGGCCAGCGCCGCCTCGTCGACCAGGCCGCCGCGCGCGGTGTTGATCAACAGCGCGCCCGGTTTCATCAGGGCCAGTTCGCGCGCGCCGATCAGGTGGCGCGTCGATTCGCTTAGCGGCAGGTGCAGGCTGACCACGTCGGCACTCTCCAGAAGCGTGTCCAGCGCGACCTGGGAAACGTCGGCGTCGCCAATGGGCGAGCGCGACGTCGCGATGATGTCCATGCCGAAGGCGCGTCCGAGCGCGGCCACCTTGCGTCCCAGCGCGCCGTAGCCGACGATGCCGAGCCGGCTGCCGGCCAGGTCGCCGATCGGGTGCCCGAGCAGGCAGAAGCGGCTCGAGGTTTGCCATTGCCCGGCCTCGACGTCGGCGGCGTAGGCGCGCAGGTTGCGGCGCAGTGCCAGCATCAGGGTAAAGCAGTGCTCGGGCACCGATACCACCGAATAATTGCGAATATTCGCCACCGCGATCCCGCGTGCGCGACAAGCGGCCAGGTCGACGTTGTCGCTGCCGGTAGCGGCAATCGCAATCAATTTCAGGTCGGGTAATCGCTCGAGCGCGGCGGCGCGCAGCGGCACCTTGTTGGTGATCGCGATCGTGGCGCCGTACAGGCGTTCGACCACCTCGTCTTCGCGCGTGGCGTCATGGTCTTGCCAGGCGTGGGCGAAAGCGGGCGCGCGTACGCGGGCAGGCAGGCTGTCGCGGTCGAGGAAGACGATTCGGTGCATGGTGTCCTTTGGCTGCAATAGCGCGTGATGGAACACCGATTGTAGAACAGGAAGAATGGGGCGCGCCTTCCGGGACAACCCGGAAGGCGTATGGTAGGGCTCGAGCCGGCTGTTGTGAAAGAAGGTGGCCCTGAGCGCGCGAGCGACTTACCGGGTCTTCGCGGTGTGGTCGGCCTTCGCTTCGGCCTGGTCGGCCTTGGCCTCGGCTTTCTTGTCGGCGTGCTTGTGGTCGGCCTTGGCCTTTTTCTTGGCGGCGTCGGCTTTCGCATCGGCGACGTCGGCCTTGGCTTCGGCGTTCGCCTTGTCTACCTTGGCATCGGCTTGCGCGACTTCCTTGGCGTGCTTGGCATCGGCCTTGGCTTCGGTGGTGGTCGCCGTGGTGCTGGTGGCGGCTGGGGTCTGGGCGAACACGGAAGTAGCGAACAGGCCGGCGATCAGGGTGGCGACGATTTTGCTCATGGTTTCATTCCTTCACTTGGATTAAACGGATGTTGCTCAGGGTGTTTCGGTAACGCGGCGATTGTCGGGTTACTGAGGTAATAACGTGCTCGCTGGCAGGGCAGTTGACGGTATTTACATCCGCTTACATCTGCGCGTTCGACGGCAGCCAAGGTTCGTTGCCGTACAGTCCGGCCGCCTGCGCCGGACTACGCTGGGACATCGAGTTTGATGGAGGTGGCGCCATGCCGGACGCGCTCAAGGTCTATAAATCGAAACGCAATTTCAACATCACGAGCGAGCCGGCCGAGGGTGGCAATCCGGGGCAAGAGGCGCTCACCTTCGTGATCCAGAAACACTGGGCCACGCGATTGCACTACGACTTCCGGCTGGAGCTGGACGGCACCATGAAAAGCTGGGCGGTGCCGAAAGGCCCCAGCTACGATCCGCGCGACAAGCGCATGGCGGTGCACGTCGAGGACCACCCGATCTCGTATTCCGATTTCGAAGGTACCATCCCGCCCAAGCAATATGGCGCAGGCAAGGTGATCATCTGGGACAAGGGCACCTGGACCCCGCTGGAAGACCCCCGGGCCGGCTTCGCCAAAGGCAGCATCAAGTTCGAGATCCACGGTCATAAAATGCACGGACGCTGGGCGCTGGTGCGCATGAAGGGGCGCGGCGAAAAGCAGGAAGCCTGGCTCCTGATCAAGGAAAAGGACGATTACGCGCGTCCGGCCGAAGCGTTCTCGGTAATCGACGAGATGCCCGACAGCGTCAAGAGCCTGCCGATGCCGGCGCCGGCCGAGCGCAAGGTCGAGGCCTTGCGCCAAGAAGAGCAGCAGGAAGCGCCCAAGCGTGGCGCGGCGCGCAAGGCACCGGCGAAGAAAGCCGCCGCCGCCAAGCCGGCCGCGAAGAAAGGGGCAGCGAAAAAAACGGGGGACGCGGTGCTGGACAAGGTCAAGCTGCCCGAGAAATTTTCTCCGGAGCTGGCCACGCTGGTGGACGCGCCGCCGCCCGACCCCGAGAACTGGGTGTTCGAAGTCAAGTTCGACGGCTACCGCATGCTGGCGCGCATCGAGAACGGCGAGGTGCGCCTGATCACGCGCAACGCCAACGACTGGACCGACCGTCTGCTGTCGCTTAAACGCGAGCTGGAGCGCATGAAACTGCCCGACGGCTGGTACGACGGCGAAATCGTGGTCCACGACGACACCGGCAGGCCCGACTTCGGCCGCCTGCAGCAAGCGTTCGACGCCACCCGCTCGGAAGACATCGTGTTGTTCCTGTTCGACGTGCCGTATTTCGACGGCCACGACTTGCGCGACATGCCGCTGGTCGACCGGCGCACGCTGCTCGGGCAGGTGCTGGAGAGATCGAACACCAGGTCCGATCGCGTGCGCTTCTCCGCCGAGTTCGGCACCAAGCCGGACGAGCTGGTCGTGGCCGCCTGCAAGATCGGCCTGGAAGGCGTGATCGGCAAGCGCCGCGACTCGCGCTATGTGTCGCGCCGCTCGCCCGAATGGATCAAGCTCAAGTGCGGCTTGCGCCAGGAGTTCGTGATCGGCGGCTTTACCGATCCCAAGGGTTCGCGCACCGGCATTGGTTCGCTCCTGCTCGGGACCTATGATGAAGAGGGCGTGTTGCGCTACGCTGGTAATGTCGGCTCCGGTTTCAACCATTCGTCGCTCAGCATGATCAAGGAGCGGCTGGAAGCAATCAGGAGCAGCGACAGCCCGTTCCCGCCGCGCGCCGTGCCGGGCCGCCAGCACCACTGGGTCAAGCCGGTGCTGGTGGCCGAAGTCAGCTTTTCGGAATGGACGGGCGCCGGCGCCGTGCGCCACCCCGTGTTCCAGGGACTGCGTGAAGACAAACCGGCCAACGGGATCACGCGCGAGAAGGCGCAGCATGTTGACGCCAACGCCAACGCCAACGCCAAGCCGCAGGCCAAGGCCGACCCGGACGCAGCGCCGGGCAAGATGCCGGCCACCGTGAAAGTCACCAACGGCGAACGCATCATCGACAAGGAAACCGGTACCACCAAGCTCGACCTGATCCGCTATTACGCGCTGGTCGGCGACCTGATGATGGAGCACCTGAAGGGCCGTCCGGTGTCGCTGGTGCGCGCCCCCGAAGGCATCGGCAAGGAGCTGTTCTTCCAGAAGCACGCCGACGTGCGCAAGATGCCGGGCATCCGCCACCTGGACCAGGCGCTCGACCCGGAGCATCCGCCGATGCTGGAAGTGGCAAATATCGGCGGCATCCTGTCGGCCGGGCAGTGGAACGTGGTCGAGTTCCACACCCAGAACGCCACCGCCCGCGCCTACGACAAGCCGAACCGCATGGTGTTCGACCTCGACCCGGGCGAGGGCGTCGACTGGCCGATGGTGCAGGAGGCGGCGCTGTTGATGCGCGCCTTCCTCGACGAGCTGGGCTTGCCGGCATTCCTGAAAACCAGCGGCGGCAAAGGTTTGCACGTGGTGGTGCCGATCAAGGGCGGTCTCGACTGGGACACGGTCAAGGCGTTCTCGCAGGAAGTAGTGCGCCACATGGCCACCACGCTGCCCGAACGCTTCGCCTTCAAGAGCGGCCCCAGGAACCGGGTCGGCAAGATCTTCATCGACTACCTGCGCAACGGCCAGGGCGCCACCACTGTCTGCGCCTGGTCGGCGCGGGTGCGGCCGGGCCTCGGGATCTCGGTGCCGCTGCGCTGGGACGAGCTGCCGGGGTTGAAGTCGAGCACGCAGTGGAATGTCACCAATGTGCATACCCGGCTCGATGAAGGCAATGCGCCATGGGATGGCTACAGCACGGCTGCGAAAACGCTCACCAAAGCGATGAAGACACTCGGCTTCAAGGCGTGATGCCCATCACAAAAAAAACCGCCACACCGGAACTGGCGGTCCGGGGTGGCGGCAAAGGGAAGGTTGGAGAACCTTGGGGGAAAACGGTTAATCGATATTGCGTCCCAGCGCCTTGATCGAAGCGCGCACGCCGCGGCCATACGCCGGATCGGCTTTATCAAAATGACGCAGCTGGCGCTCGACGATGTCGATGTCGCACTGGCTCAGCGGGCCGGCCAGGTTGTCGCACAGGTTCTGGCGCGCTTGTTCGTCCATCAGGCGGAACAGGTTGCCGGCCTGGGTGTAGTCGTCTTCCTGACCGCGCAGGTCGAAGCGACCGGCGTTGCCTTCGATCTCGAGTTCCAGTTCGCCGTGGCCCATGCCGGTGGCGCCGGCGCCGACCGGATTGAGCGTGTAGTAATTGCGCGCCGAGCCGCCGTTGGCGATCGCCATCGTGCCGTCGCGCTGCTGGTTATGGACCGGGCAGCGCGGCGCATTCACCGGCAGGTGCTGGTGATTGGTGCCGACGCGGTACAGCTGGGCGTCGTGGTAACCGAACAGGCGGCCTTGCAACATCTTGTCGGGCGAATAGCCCAGGCCCGGCACCACGTTGGCCGGCGAGAAGGCGGCTTGCTCGACTTCGGCGTGGTAATTCTCCGGGTTGCGGTTCAGTTCCAGCACGCCCACCGGCATTTTCGGGAAGTCGCCATGCGGCCACACCTTGGTGAGGTCGAACGGGTTCCAGCCGGTGCGCGCGCTCCAGTCCGCCAGTTGCCGGGCCGTGGCCACCTGGATCTGCACATCCCACTGCGGGAAGTCGTTGGCGGCGATGGCGTTGAACAGGTCGCGCTGGGCGTGATCCGGATCCGAGCCGGCGATGCGCGTCGCTTCCGCCGCGCTCAGGTTCTTGATGCCCTGGCGCGTCTTGAAGTGCCACTTCACGTAATGGCGCTCGCCGTTCTCATTGATCAGGCTGTAGGTATGGCTGCCGAAGCCGTCCATGTGGCGGTAGCCGTCCGGGGTGCCGCGGTCCGAGAACAGGATCGTTACCTGGTGCAGGCTTTCCGGCGCATTGCTCCAGAAGTCGAACATCATGTTGGCCGACTTCAGGTTGGTCTGCGGATCGCGCTTCTGGGTGTGGATGAAATCCGGGAAGTTGATCGGGTCCTTGATGAAGAACACCGGCGTATTGTTGCCCACCAGGTCCCAGTTGCCTTGTTCGGTATAGAAGCGCAGGGCGAAGCCGCGCGGATCGCGTTCGGTGTCGGCCGAGCCTTTTTCGCCGCCGACGGTCGAGAAGCGCAGGAAGGTCGGGGTCTGCTTGCCGATGTGGCCGAACAGGTCGGCCTTGGTGAAGGCCTTGATGTCGTGCGTGACGGTGAAGGTGCCGTAAGCGCCCGAACCTTTGGCATGCACGACGCGCTCAGGGATGCGCTCGCGGTTGAAGTGCTGCAGCTTTTCGATCAGGTGGAAGTCTTGCAGCAGCAGCGGGCCGCGTGGGCCGGCGCTGAGCGAATTCTGGTTGTCGGCGACCGGAATGCCGGAAGCGGTCGTCAAACGTGGCTGAACCATTCGAATCTCCTTCATGTGCTAAACATCGATGAAGGAGATTCTACGGAGCAACGCTTGAAAGGCAAAGCTAATTGATTTTATCGATCCGATAGCTTTTGATAGAAATTTTAAATCAGTAAATAAGATAAAAGCTGAATTTTACAATCAGAAAAAACGAAACCATGCTATGCGGTCGATGAAGTCTCATTCTTGAAGATGCCGCGCACGTTCATCGCCATCAGCGCCAACTGCAGCGTGATCAGGGCCCACGCTTCATCGTGCCAGCCCCACACGATCCACAACACATTGCTGAGGATAAACATCGAAAAACCGAACACGCGTCGCTCGGCGCGTTTCGAGCCGATCAGATAGGCGGCGAACAGGGTGACCAGCATTGCCGGCCACTGCAGAAAGTCGATCAGTTGCGCCATCCTCACGCCGCCTTCTTGCGCGCCGGCGCTTTGGCCGCAACCGCCTTGGCTGCCGTCTTGCGCGCAGTCTTGGCGGCCGGCTTGGCGGCGGCCTTGGTCGCCGTTCTGGTGGCCGACCTGGCCGCCGTCGCGTTCAGGCGGCTTGGCGCGCGCGCCGGCGCCTTGCGTGCACGCGGGGCAGGCGCGTCGTCATCGTCATCGTCGTCCTCAGCCGGCTTTTTCGACTTGCGTGGCGGCGGATCGTCGTCATCGTCGTCATCGTCTTGCGCCATCGCCGCCAGCGCGGCCCGGGCCGGCTTCTTGCCAAGGCTGGCCTGCAGCAGGGCCACCAGGTCGATGACCTTGCCGGTTGTGCGCTTTTCCTGCTCCGGTTCCGGCTCGGTAATGGTCTTGGTCTGGCGCGCCTTGATCTTTTTCTTGACCATCGCCAGCACGTCTTCGCGGTAGGTGTCGTGGTACTGCTTCGGCTCCCAATCCTCGCTCATGCCTTCCACGAGCGCCATCGCCATCTTGAGTTCCTTGACGGTGACGGCGGCGGTTTTCGAGTTCGGGGAAGGAATCTTGAGTTCGTCGGGGTCGCGCATCTCGTCCGGGAAGCGCAGCGTGTTCAGGACGATGGTGTCGCCCACGCACACCAGCGCCGCCAGGTGCTGCTTGACGCGGATGACGACGCGCGCGATGCCGATCTTGCCCGCTTCGCGCAGCGTCTCGCGCAGCAGCGCATAGACCTTGGCGCCGCCCTTGCCGGGAGCCAGGTAATAGGGCTGGTCGTAGTAGATCAGCGGCACATCTTCGGCTTCGACAAACGCCTGGATGTCGATGGTCTGGGTCGCCTCGGGGTTGGCGCGGCGCAGGTCTTCGTCCGACAGCACCACGTATTCGCCTTCTTCGTACTCGTAGCCTTTGACGATGTCGTCCCAGGACACTTCCTTGCCGTTGCCCTTGTTGTAGCGTTTGAAGCCGACCGGCGAAAAGTCGCGCCGGTCGAGCATGGTGAGGTCCAGCCCCTTGCTCTCGACCGCCGGGTACATATCGACCGGAATATGGACCAGCCCAAAACTGATCGCCCCTTTCCACATGCTGCGCGCCATCGGCTTCTCCTCGCTATCTGTCTTGATTGTTGATCTTCAGCCCACCGAGCCCGTGATCGGCAGCACGATGCCGGTGATGTAACCGGAGCACACGGGCGAGGCCAGGAACACGTAGGCGGGCGAGAGTTCTTCCGGCTGGGCCGGGCGCTTGAAGTCGGTGCTGGCGCCGAATTCCTTGAGCTGCTCGGGCGTCTGGTCGGCGGGATTGAGTGGCGTCCAGACCGGGCCCGGTGCCACGGCGTTGACGCGGATGCCCTGGTCGATCAGGCTGCTCGCCAGCGACATGGTGAAGGCGTGGATGGCGCCCTTGGTCGACGAATAGTCGAGCAGTTTCTTGGAACCCTTGAGGCCCGTGACCGAGCCGGTGTTGATGATCGCCGCGCCTTGTTTCAGGTGCGGCACGGCGGCGCGCGCCATGTGGAAGTAGCCGAAGATATTGGTGCGGAAGGTCTCGTCCAGACGCTCATCGGTGATGTCGAGCAGCGACTCGGCGTGTTCCTGGAACGCGGCGTTATTGACCAGCACATCCAGTTTTCCGAACTCGGCCACCACTTTCGCGACGGCGTCATTGCAGAACGCGGCGTCCTTGACGTCGCCCGCGATCGTGATGCAGCGCCGGCCTTCGGCCTCGATGCAGCGTTTGGTTTCTTCGGCGTCTTCGTGTTCGTTCAGGTACATCACGGCGACGTCGGCGCCTTCGCGCGCGAACAGCACCGCCACTGCGCGGCCGATGCCGGAATCGGCGCCGGTGACGATCGCGCTCATGCCTTCCAGCTTGCCGCTGCCCTGGTAACCCTCGGCCATGAACTTGGGCTTCAGTTCCATCTGGGCTTCGAGGCCCGGCTTGGCCAGGTGCTGCTGCGGCATCGGCGGCACCGGTTGCTGGGTGCCGGTCTGCACCGCGTCGTCGCCCGGTTCGCTCTGCGAGTTGGCGTCGTGCTGGTCCTGGCGGCTCTGGATTGCCTTTTGCTTGTTTGCCACGTCGTCCTGGTGTGCCATTGTGCATTCCTCCATCAACTGTGATTCGATCTGGAGAGTATTGGACGGGGACGCTGCTCGCGACGGTGCGCTTCCACACACAGCGGCGACTTTGCCCGGGGCCACCGTGGCGCTGTTTTATGGCACACTCCCCGGGCGGCCATGCCAGGGCTGCATGACACCAAGAAAGAGAGAACCGAGGATGCATCAAGAGGACGGCGTGCAGGGCGCTGCGCGCGAAGATTACAGCGCTTTGTTCGTCAACCCGGTCGGCCAGCGCCGCGCCGACTTCGAGCACGCCTGCGGCGGCCTGTTCGCGCAGCTGCGGGTGGCCTCCGGCGCCGAGCAGGCGGCCGCCCTGATCGCGCAGGATGCGCCCGACCTGTTGATCCTCGACCTGGAGCGTTGCGAGATCGGTCTCGACCTGCCGGCATTGGGCGCGCTGGTGGCCGCGCGCGCCGCCGCCGGGGGCGCCGTGCTGGCGCTGTGCCCGTTCACCGATGCGCGCTGGCTGCCGGCGCTGATGAAGCACGGTCCGATCGATTACGCGATCGGGCCGCTGCGCCAGCAGCAGTTGCGCGCGGTGCTCGGGGCGCGCCTGCGCACCGGCCTCAAGGCGCAACCGGCGTCGACGCCGGGCGAAGCGCAATTGCACGCCTTGCTCACGCTGCATGGCGCCGCCCAGGCCGCGCTGGCCGATGCCGACGACAGCGAGCGCTTTGCCGAACGTCTGTGTGCGTGCCTCGGCCAATGGCCGGGCGTGCTGCATGCGGCGCTGTTCCAGTACCGCGACGGCGACCTGCATCTGGAAGCGGAACACGGCTTGCCGGCGCTGCGCCTGGGCGCGCTGCTGAAACCCGGCGCGCGCCTGCTGGGCTCTCCCTTGCGCCATGCTTTCCCGGCACTGCTGGCCGCCACCAGCGGCGAGTTCACGCTGCTCGACGCGCCCGATAAAGCGGGCGAACCGGCACTGGCCGAGCGTTTGGGCGCCTTCGGCGTGCAGAGCGTGCTCGGCATGCCGATTCCGGGACCAGGGCCGGGCGGGCCGCGCGGGTCGATCAGCCTGCTGTTCGACCATGCGCAGCCGTTCTCGCACGCCGAATTGGACGCGCTCGAGCATGTGGCGCGGCTGGCCGGCTTCGGCCTGCGCAGCGCCGAGACGGCGCGCGAGAACGAAGCGCTGCTGGCGCGGGTGACGCACCTGGCCACCACCGATGCTTTGACCGATGTCGCCAACCGCCGTCACGGCGAAGCGCTGCTGGAAGGCGAGATTCGGCGCGCCCGGCGCTACCGCGCACCGCTCACGCTGATCAGCTTTGACATCGACCGCTTCAGCATCGTCAACGATACTTTCGGCCATCCGGTCGGCGACATCGCGCTGCGCACCGTAGCCGACACGGTGCGCGCGCTGCTGCGTTCGAGCGACGCGCTGGTGCGCTCGGGTGGCGAAGAATTCCAGGTGATCGCGCCGCATACCAGCGCGATCGACGGCCTCAAAATGGCCGAGAAGCTGCGCGCGGCGGTCGAGCAGGTCGAGATTCCCGGCTGCGACCATGTCACCATCAGCCTCGGCGTGGCGCAGCTGGGCGAATCGGAAAGCGGCGACTCGCTGGCGGTACGGGTCAATGCAGCGCTGGCGCGCGCCAAGCGCGCCGGGCGCAATTGCGTCGAACTGGCGATGCAGTAAGTATCTGGATTGGCGCGGACCCGGGCGCACAGACACGGTGCGCCGGCGTCCGCGCCGGTGCGCGATTACCCACCTTGACTGGCGTCTGCGCCAAATAGGCGCCGCGGCGCTGGCTTGCCGCTGGCACGCATCGTGCTGCATGCACCAGCATGCGCGATTGCCTCATTCCCGACCCGACCATCGACGTGCCGCCCTGGCAGGCCAGTCTGCGCCTGGATTTTGCGCGTGACGGCGCCGCCACGCGCCTGGTGCGCAATCGGCATCGCGGCCCGCTGCGGGTGCAGAAAGCGCTGTACCCGGAAGGCCCGCAAACCTGCCATGTGATCGTGCTGCATCCGCCCGGCGGCGTGGTCGGCGGCGACCGCCTCGAGATCGACATCGACGCCGCCGACGGCTGCCAGGTGCTGGCTACTGCGCCCGGCGCCGCCAAGTGGTATCGCGCCAACGGCCGCGTGTCGCAGCAAGCAGTGCGCCTGCGCATCGGGGCCGGCGCTGCGCTCGAATGGCTGCCGCAAGAGACGATTTTCTATGACGCGGCCGCCGTCGAACTCGAACACGAGGTCGACCTGGGGCCGGACGCGACGTATCTCGGCAGCGAGATCCTGTGCTTCGGCCGGCGCGCCGCCGGCGAGACCTTTGCCAGCGGCAGCGTGCATGCGCGCACCCGCATCCGTCAGGGCGGGCGCACGCTGTGGTGGGAGCAGGGACGGATCACGCCCGCCGGCCTGGCCAGCCCGCTCGGTCTGAACGGCCGCTCGGTGTGCGCAACCTTCCTCGCAGTCGGGCGCGCGCTGCCGGCGGCGCTGCAAGCCAGTTTGCGCGCGGCCGATCCGCAACTGGCCCTGAGCCAGGTGAAGTCGGTGTTCGTCGCGCGCCACATCGGCGACGACAATGAAGCGGCGCGCGCGGCGATGCTGCGCGTGTGGCAGATGGTGCGGCCGCACCTGATCGGGCGCGCGGCCTGCATCCCGCGCATCTGGCATACCTGAACGGCGCCGCCATGGACCTGACCCCACGCGAAAAAGACAAGCTCCTGATCTTCACCGCCGCCTTGCTGGCCGAACGGCGCCGCGCGCGCGGCCTGAAACTGAACTACCCGGAAAGCGTGGCCCTGATCAGCGCCGCGATCATGGAAGGCGCGCGCGACGGCCGCAGCGTGGCCGAGTTGATGAGCGAAGGCGCGACCATCCTGGCGCGCCATGACGTGATGGAGGGCGTGCCCGAGATGATCCCTGAAATCCAGGTCGAAGCGACCTTTCCGGACGGGACCAAGCTGGTGACCGTCCACCATCCGATTCCGTGAGCGCCGCCATGATCCCGGGCCAGTTCTTTATCGACGACGCACAAATCGTGCTTAACCCTGGTCGCCGCACCCTGAGCGTGACGGTGTCGAACGGCGGCGACCGGCCGATCCAGGTCGGCTCGCACTACCACTTTTATGAAGTCAACGATGCCTTGCAGTTCGAGCGCGCGCCAACGCTCGGCATGCGCCTGAACATCGCGGCCGGCACTGCGGTGCGCTTCGAGCCGGGCCAGCGCCGCACGGTGGAGCTGGTGGCGCTTGGCGGCGCGCGCGTCGTGCACGGCTTCCAGGGCCGCGTCATGGGCGCGCTGCCGCCGGAACCGGGAGACGCCTGATGGCCGCCATCACCCGCCAGGCTTACGCCGACATGTACGGCCCCACCACGGGTGACCGCATCCGCCTGGCCGACACCGATCTGGTGATCGAGATCGAACGCGACTTCGCGATCTACGGCGAAGAAGTCAAATTCGGTGGCGGCAAGGTAATCCGCGACGGCATGGGCCAGTCGCAGCTGCCGCGCGCCGGGGTGATGGACACCGTCATCACCAACGCCGTCATCGTCGACCACTGGGGCATCGTCAAGGCCGACATCGGCATCAAGGACGGCCTGATCGCCGCCATCGGCAAGGCCGGCAACCCGGACATCCAGCCGGGCGTGACGATCCCGATCGGCGCCGCCACCGAGATCATCGCCGGCGAAGGCATGATCGTGACTGCCGGCGGCGTCGACAGCCACATCCACTTCATCTGCCCGCAGCAGATCGAGGAGGCGTTGATGTCGGGCGTGACCACGATGCTGGGCGGCGGCACCGGGCCGGCGGTCGGCACCGCGGCCACCACCTGCACGCCGGGCGCGTGGCATATCCACGCCATGTTGGCAGCCGCCGACGCGTTTCCGATGAACCTGGGTTTTCTGGGCAAGGGCAACGCCAGCAATCCGCGCGCGCTTCAAGAGCAGGTCGAAGCCGGCGCCATCGGCCTGAAATTGCACGAGGATTGGGGCAGCACGCCGAGCGCGATCGATTGCTGCCTGTCGGTCGCCGAGCGCATGGACGTGCAGGTGGCGCTGCATTCGGATACGCTCAACGAGGCCGGCTTTCTGGAGTCGACCGTGGCCGCGTTCAAGGACCGCACCATCCACACCTTCCATACCGAAGGTGCGGGCGGCGGCCATGCACCCGACATCATCGCCGCCGTCGGCTTGGATAACGTGCTGCCGTCGTCGACCAATCCGACGCGCCCGTTCACCGTCAACACGCTCGACGAACACCTCGACATGCTGATGGTGTGCCATCACCTCGACCCGGCGATTGCCGAAGACGTGGCCTTTGCCGAGTCGCGCATCCGTCGTGAAACCATCGCCGCCGAAGACATCCTGCACGACCTGGGCGCGATCTCGATGATGTCGTCCGACTCGCAAGCGATGGGACGCGTCGGCGAAACCATCCTGCGCACCTGGCAGAGCGCGCACAAGATGAAGCTGCAGCGCGGTGCGCTCGCGGGCGACTCAAGCCGCAACGACAACCAGCGCGTAAAACGGTACATCGCCAAGTACACGATCAACCCGGCCATCACGCACGGTATCGCGCATGCAGTCGGTTCGATCAAAGTGGGCAAGATTGCCGACATCGTGCTGTGGCGGCCGGCGTTCTTTGGCGTCAAGCCTTCGATGATCGTGAAGGGCGGCATGATCGCGGCCAGCCTGATGGGCGACGCCAATGCCTCGATTCCGACGCCGCAGCCGGTGCATTACCGGCCCATGTTCGGCGCGTTTGGCGGCGCTCTGCGCAAGTCGTTCACGTTCGTGTCGCAGGCCGCGTTCGAGCTTGGGGTCGCGCGCGAACTCGGGCTGGTCAAAACCTTGATCCCGGTGCGCGGCACGCGTGGATTGCGCAAGCGCGACATGGTCCACAACGACGTCACGCCGCACATGGAGGTCGATCCCGAGACCTATGAGGTGCGCGCCGACGGCCGCCTGCTGGTGTGCGAAGCAGCGAGCGTGCTGCCGCTGGCGCAACGTTATTTTTTGTTTTGAAGGAGATGCGCATGCTGTCGCTGCACACCATCGTCAACTACGCCGACACGGTCGACGACCGGCTGGTGCTGCCGTTCGAGGCGCGCGAGCGCTGTCGCCAGCGCGTGCGCCTGGCGTCGGGCGAAGAGGTGGCGCTGTTCCTGGTGCGCGGCACGGTGCTGCGCGACGGCGACCTGCTGGCGGGCGAGGGCGGCCGCGTGGTGCGGGTCGAGGCGGCAAGCGAGCCGACCTATCTGGTGCGCTGCGCCGATCCGGTGCTGCTGGCGCGCTGCGCTTTTCACCTGGGGAACCGCCATACCCGCACCCAGGTTGGCGCCGGCTTCCTGCGCATCCGCGTCGATCCGGTGCTGCGCGAGATGGTCGAAGGACTCGGCGCGACGGTGCATGAAGAGCTGGCGCCGTTCGAGCCGGAGGCGGGCGCGTACGGCGGCGGCCATGCACATGACCATGGCGCGGGTGGTTTGCTGGCGCCGGTGCCGCTGCGCCAGAAGATCCATCGTCCATCCGATCGAGCATGAACAGCGCCGCCTTGCTGCACCTGCTGCAGTTCGCCAGTCCGGCCCTGCCGATCGGCGGTTACAGCTATTCGCAGGGACTCGAGTCGGCACTCGAAGCGGGGCTGGTGCACGACGCCGCCAGCGCACAGAGCTGGATCACGCGCTGCCTGGATGAAGTCGTGGCGCGCTGGGAGGCGCCGCTGCTGTGGCGTTTGATGGGAGCCTTCGCGGCGCGCGATCACGTTGCGCTGGCCGAATGGGGCGCATGCTTCCTGGCCTCGCGCGAGAGCGCCGAATTGCGCGCCGAGACCATCCAGATGGGCTATTCGCTGGCGCGCCTGATCGATGAACTGGGCCTGGCCGACAGCGCGTCATTGGGCGAGGACGTGACGCTGCCGCTGGCCTATGCCTGCGCGGTCGACGCGCTCGCCATCCCGCACGAAGAAGCGCTGCTGGCCTCGATCTTCGCCTGGCTTGAAAACCAGGTGCTGGTGTGCGTGAAGTCGGTGCCGCTGGGGCAGGTGGCCGGTCAACGCCTGCTGCTGGCGCTGCAGCCCGAGGTCGAACGCGCCGCCGCCATTGCGCGCGCTCTGCCCGATGAAGAATTGTCGAACTGGATGCCTGGCCTGTCGAGCCTGTCGATGCGCCATGAAGTGCAGCACGGGCGGCTATACAGATCGTAACTAACCAACATGAGGGCTCCATGACACCATCAAATCCACTGCGCGTCGGCATCGGCGGGCCGGTCGGGTCGGGCAAGACCGCGCTGTGCGAGGCGCTGTGCCGGCGCATGCGCGAGCAGTACGACATGGCGGTCATCACCAACGACATCTACACGCGCGAAGACATGGACATCCTGTTGCGCGCCGGGGCCTTGCCGCCCGAGCGATTGATGGGGGTCGAGACCGGCGGCTGTCCGCACACGGCGATCCGCGAAGACGCCTCGATCAACCTGGAAGCGATCGCACGTTTGCAGGCCGATTTTCCGGCGCTGCAGCTGGTGCTGGTGGAGTCGGGCGGCGACAACCTGGCCGCCACCTTCAGCCCAGAACTGTCCGACCTGACCTTGTACGTGATCGACGTCGCCGGCGGCGAGAAGATTCCGAGGAAGGGCGGGCCGGGCATCACCCGCTCGGACCTCCTGATCATCAACAAGACCGACCTGGCACCGCACGTCGGGGCCGACCTCGGGGTCATGGCCGAGGATGCGCGGCGCCAGCGCGGAGACCGGCCGTTCGTGTTCACCAACCTGCGCACCGGCGATGGGGTGGACGCGGTGGTGGCGTTCGTCCGCGAGCAGGGCCTGCTCGATCACTGACAAAAAGAGGAAACGATGAGAATCACGAAAACGCTGCACCGCGCACTGCTGGCTGCGATGACGCTGTTGACGGCGCTGCCGGCCGCCGCGCACCCGGGGCACGGCACCGGGAGTGGCTTCCTGGCAGGCCTGCTGCATCCCGTCACCGGCATCGACCACCTGCTGGCGTTGCTGGCCGTGGGCCTGTGGAGCCGCCAGCAGCGCCATGGCGTGGTGCTGGCGCCGACCTTCCTGGTCCTGATGGCGCTCGGCGCGGCCAGCGCCGGCGGCGTCGTGTTGCCGGCGCTGGAACTGTCGATCGCCGCCACCGTGCTGCTGCTGGGCGCACTGGCAGCCTGCGCGCCCGAACTGCAGCGGCGCGTGCCGCCCTCGATCGCGGTGGCGACGGTCGGCGCCTGCGCTTTTGTCCACGGCCTGGCGCACGGCAACGAACTGGGTGGCACGGCCAGCAGCGCCGGCTTCCTGCTGGCCAGCGCGCTGCTGATGCTGGCCGGGGCCGCCACCGGCGAGCGCCTGCGCCGCCTGGTCGGCGCGGCGATCGGCAGCGCCGGGGTGTGGCTGCTGGCGCTGGCCGCCTGAGGGTGGCGCAAGGGACTGGCGGCAAGGTAAATATGCTACCCTAGCGCTCTTTTCAATCCGGCAATCCAGCCAGGTAACACCGATGCTTCAGTGGTTGCGGCAGTACCGCCGCGCCGCGCTGCCGGGCGACATCAGCGCCGGCATCGTGGTCGCGATGATGATGATCCCGCAGGGCATGGCGTATGCGCTGGTGGCCGGCCTGCCGCCGGTGGTCGGCATCTACGCCAGCATCTTCCCGCCGCTCTTGTACGCGCTGTTCGGCACCAGTTCGACCCAGTCGGTGGGGCCGATGGCGATCATCTCGCTGATGACGGCGTCGACGCTGGCGCCGCTGGCCGCGGTCGGCAGCACGCTGTACGGGGTGCTGGCGGCCCAGCTGGCCTTGATGTCGGGCCTGGTGCTGCTGGCCTGCGGCCTGCTGCGCATCGGCTTCCTGGCCAATTTCTTTTCGCGTCCCGTGATGAGCGGCTTTACCATCGGCTCGGCGCTCGTGATCGCCTGGGGCCAGGTGCGCTCGCTCATCGGCGGCGCGCCGGATAGCCCGCACTGGCCGAGCGCATTGCTCGGCCTCGGCTCGCTGGCGCTGCTGGTCGCGGCGCGCGAGTACGGCGCACAACTTCTACGCGCGCTGCGCATCAAGCCCGTGGCAGCCGACATTGGCGCCAAGCTGGCCCCGATGTTGGTGGTGCTGGGCGCCACTGCGCTGGTGCCTTGGTTTGATTTGGCCGGGCAGGGCGTGGCAATCACCGGCGCGGTGCCGGCCGGCCTGCCGGGGCTGAACATCTCGACATCCGGCCGCCATTGGCAGGCGCTGCTGCAGCCGGCGCTCCTGATCGGCTTCATGGTCTTTTTGATCAGCATGTCGGGCGCGCAAGCGCTGGCGCTCAAGCGCGGCGGCGAAAAGCTGACCAGCAACCGCGAGCTGGTGGGCCTGGGCGCGGCGAATATCGGCAGCGCGCTCTCTGGCGGCTTCCCGGTCACCGGCAGCATCTCGCGTTCGGCGGTGAATTTCGCGGCCGGCGCCAATACCCAGCTGGCCAGCATCATCACCGCCGGCCTGCTGGCGCTGGCGCTGGTGGCGCCGACCGGCTGGCTGGCGCTGCTGCCGCTGCCGACGCTGGCCGCGACCATCATCGTCGCCGTGCTCGGCATGCTCGACCTGTCGACCCTGCGCACCGCCTGGCGCTACGACCGCGCCGATGCCGCCGCGCTGCTGGCCACCGCCGGCGGCGTGCTGGTGCTGGGTGTCGAGGCTGGCGTGGTGGTGGGCGTCGCGCTGTCGATGGGGGCGCTGATCTGGCGCGCCAGCCGGCCGCACATCGCGGTGCTGGGACGCATCCATGGCACCGAGCACTTCCGCAATATCGACCGTTATTCGGCCGAGACCACCCCGGGCCTGTTGATGCTGCGGGTCGACGCCGGCCTGTTCTTCGGCAACGTGGAAGCGGTCAACGGCCGCATCGACGAAGAACTGCTGGACCATCCCGGCACGCAGCATCTGGTGCTGGTGCTGTCGGCGGTGAACGCAATCGACACCTCGGCCCTGTTCGGACTGGTCGAACTGAACGCGTCGCTGCGCCGGCGCGGGGTGCTGCTGCACCTGGCCGAAGTCAAAGGGCCGGTGATGGACCGGCTCAGGGACAGCGAGCTGCTGGGCGCGCTCAGCGGTCAGGTGTTCCTGAGCGCGGCGATGGCATGGGACCGGTTGGCGGGATCGGCAGCAGCAGGGACGCCGCGCAGTTGAGGCGCCGGCGCCGGATTGTCCCTCTGCTGTGAACGAGTAATAAAGTTTGCCACAAGTTTCCTGTGAGGCAGGTCGA
>Ga0265797_10004369_pt1 | contig 21696 bp, 26 predicted proteins | sample P2T30metagenome_FD_192433 | JGI IMG/M metagenome (GOLD analysis project Ga0265797, IMG submission 192433) | Plant litter microbial communities from East Loma Ridge, Irvine, California - P2 T30 | ecosystem: Environmental > Terrestrial > Plant litter > Unclassified | place: USA: California... | reverse complement strand
TGATCGTCAAATTGACCTACTTACCAACAACCAACAAAAGCTCAAAAAGACGAATCAATTTAAAAGAACATAACCAAGAAAAATCACCACCACCACCATCAACTCAACCGTCCACACCACCCTCCCACTCTCCCCCAATATCCTCACCCTCACCCTTCCCCTCCCCCTCTCCCCCCTCCTTCTTCCCATCCCCATCCCCATCCTCTCCCCCCTCCTCCTTCTTCCCATTCCCCTCCACCCTCCCCAACTTCCCCCTCAACCTCCTCGGAACCTTAGCACTAACCCCCGCATGCCGATTCTTCCACATGCCCCCATACCTATACCCGCGCCTCCCCTCGGCCTGATCCCCGTCGATGACGCCGCCGCTGACGCGCTGCCAGCAGGGGCCGGGGCAGATGAAGTGCCAGGTTTTGGGGTTGGGTGGTTGTGTTGTGGGAGGGGGGTTTGTGGGAGGGGGAGGGTTGGGGTTGGGGTTGGGGGGGTTGGTTGAAGATGATGTCGAATCTGATGTTGAAGTTGAAGCTGAAGCTGGTGGTATTGATACTAGGGTTTCGGGATCGATTTGACATCGCACCAGGACGTCTCTAGGCTTGTTGCAGAGGGTGCAGTTTTTGCGGTAGGATTCGGGGGGTTGTTGGTGGGGCTTGGGCATTATTGCTTCGTCTGGCTTGGTTTTGTTTGAGATGTTGATGTTGAACGATTAGACTGGGTTTGGCGGTTGCTTTCGAGTCCTGCGGGTGGTGGGTTAAGAGATGGCTGGGTTAAGTCTCTCCCTCCTGGTTTGATCGAGTTGGTTTTAATCAGCGCTGCTTGTGAAGTGTGGTGTAGTTGTGACTATTGGGTCGATTTGAGAGCCCGCGTCTTGTACTTTGGTTCCGGTGGTGCAAAGTAGTGTGGTCTTCTCTGGAGTTGGGCCTTGGGATGATTTGGATCTTTATCGTTCGAAACCCGTGCGTGTCTGTGGTCAATTGTCTGAAACAACGCGAGTAAATCCAGTGAACAGCAAGATCCAATATGTTCAGCGCAATATTGTAACGCATCAAATGTGTTTCTTGAAAAAATCCATGATGTCATTAGGGTTCTTCTGGCGTCGATCGATTGCATTGCATGCTACATGTATTAAGAGTGAAAAGTAAGGTAGGTGGGTACGGCCGTTTCGGACATGAACATCGAGGTATATCAGCTCGACCAGGCTACGTTAAACCGTCCACTCCACGAATACCTGAGAAAGGTAGAAGCCTTCCTTGACACCGCATGTCTGTGTAATGTTTGAGGCCAGTGGTCCTCAGCTCGAAACAACATGTTCGCCATAAAGGATAGACCTCATCTTTTTCTCAAACCCCAGTACATACTTGCCGACTCGAGTTGAAACCAGTGAAACATCGGACAATCATTTCACATCACCGCACACTCCCCCTCCTGCTTATGCTGCGGCACACCCATCTCCTCAAAAGTCTTCGGGCCCTTGCCCGGTTTCGGCGCCGGAGGCTTCGCCGCAGCGGAGGCAGCCGGCTTCGGCGTAGTCGAGGGCGAAGGGAGAGCGGGCCCATCGGTCAGCGTGACCGGCTTCCTCCCCGGGACGTCCGCAGGCCCAGATGGTGGGGGGCGCGAGCCCGGTCGAGAAGAAGGAGCCGAAGTCCGGCCCTGTGGCGGCCGGTCGAAGGCAGGCGTTGAAGAGGAGCTGGGGAGGGCGGGGGAGCCGGCGGCGGCGGCGGCTTGGCCTCCACCTCCTCCTCCTCCAACGGCTGAAGAGGGCGGACGGGGTCCGTATTGTCTTCGGCGGTCGTCGCGGGGCGCAGAGAATCCTATGTCTACGCCTGGCGCTTGTTGTTGGGGTGGTGGGACGGAAGCAGATGGGCCTGGGCGTTGCATGCCTGTGCCTGGAGGGCCGGAGACGATTCGCTGGTTTGGAACTGGAGAGGGGCCGTAACGGGTACGTGGATCATTTGCAGGTAGGGTGGTCGGCCGTGGCTGATTGGTAGCATTAGGGGGATATGCAGAGGGCGGGTAAGGTCGGCCGGCAGGATACTGTTGCGGTTGCTGATGTTGTTGTGGAGGTAGATGGTGATGTTGTGGAACCGCAGCAGTCGATTGCGCGCGGAGCTCTGGATTGATTTGGAATGCGCTGCTCGGTCGCATATCTGTTTGCATAGTTGTGGCCGGCCGTTGCAGTTGCGGTTGCGGTGCGTTGAAGAAGCCTCCTGCAGGCCCCAACCGCTGTTTGGGAGGTCCGTCCTCGAGTGGATAAGGAGCCACAGATGGCGCCCTGCCCGCTGCTGTTGGAGGGCCGTCATCCATTGGGTAAGGTGTGGTAAGATTTGGCGCAGAGGGCATGCGGAAAGAAGCGGAATGAGCCAACGGAGTACCCGGGCTCTGGCTGTATACAGAGGCATCGTCAAGTGGAGATCCAGCGAGGTTCGATGATGGTTGCGCCTGCTTGAATCGTTCGGGCCGCCCGCCTCGTTTTGAACCATACATTGATGTGATCCTCTTGACCGTGATGTTCTCGTGATCTTTGCGATTAAGAACCTGCTTGCGGGCCAGAGCCTCGATGCGACTCTTTGCATCCTCATTCCCGTGCTGTGCAGCTTTCTCATACCATTCCCGCGACTTCTCCAGGTCTACCGGTACGTGCATGCCAATTTCGTGAAAATACCCTAGCGCAAACTCAGCGGTCGGTAAACCACTGTGGGCAGCTCGTTGGGCGTAGGTGTAGCTGTACTCCTCGTTCTTCGGAAGTACACCCTCTGAACCAACAAGGAACCACTTGCTGAGCGCCATGTCAGCCTCGGCCTCGCCTTGTTTCGAGGCCAGCGCGTTGTAGTGCATGGATAGTGCTGGATTGAAGTCACAGCCCAGTGAGCCCAACTCGTAAGCAGAGCCCATCTTCAACTGTGCTTTTGCGAACTTCAAATACGCAGCTTTCTCGATGTTTATTCGTGCGAGTCGTTCGTCGAAGGGAAGATAGCTCTCGGGAATGTCGACTTGCGGAAGCTGTCGTGCTAGCAGCATGCCGTAAACATATGCGCCCTGTGCAGCGTTCTCGTCTGCAGCCTGCGCCGAGTGCTTGATCAGGTCGATAGCCTTGCTATAATCCTGCTGCTGTCCATGTTGACCACGCAAGGTCATCATTCCGAGTCTGTAACAAGATGCCGCATCCCCGGCGTCCACTCCTCGGTGGTAATGCCTCAGTGCCTTTATCGGGTCATTATACGACTCGTAAAGCATTCCGATCCTGTACTCGGCCCTCGCATATCCCCTGTCCGCCGCTCGCGAGTAGCATCTGAAGGCCTCCTTCTTGTCTTCTCTTTGCCCGAATCTTCCCCACTCCAACCACATGCCTCGGAGGAATTCTGCTTTGGGGTGGTGCTGGTCCGCTAGAAAAGTGACGATGTTCATGGCATCGGTTTTGAGCTGGTGTTCAATCCTTGGTGTCGACGATCTCGCCGACTGAGGCTTGATAGCTGCTATCCGGTCTTCATTGTCCATACAAGCTCCCACGTAGATCATAGCATCCGCCGCCCATGCCAGCTGCATCTCCGGATCGTTGGCACCAAGTACGAGAGCGCGTGCATTCTCCAGAGTAGCCTCGAGCTCTTCGTCCGAAGGTGGAACATTGGGCGGCGGGTTGACCAATTTAGGGAAGGGCGAGAGGTGCGGCGCATCGTTTCTGTTTCCAAGCTGTGTGTAGTCGTAGGTTTGTCGGGAGGAATTGGACGAGATGGCCGAGTTAAACGAGTCATGGCCGCCTAGGTTCATGTTTTGGAGGCCGTGTTGGATCTGGTTGGACATCTCGGGCATGTGCCTGCGAGCACGCCCGGTCAGCATACAGAGTATGTTGTCTTGTTCGCGGCGGTCTGTCTGTTTACCTCTGCGGCTCTGGCGCGACCAGTTCCGGGGGAGCAGGTTGATAGTAGTCGTCGCTAGGCCCGCCCGGTATGAAGGTCGCGCTCATGCCTCGTCCATGGGTAGCCATTTTGCCAATAATACGCCCGTCTTCGCGAAGACGTGTGTCGACTCGTCACTTGGTCGATCAATACCAGCGGGTGGCTTGTCAAAGCGAGTTGTGTTTGCTGGAAGCTGGCGGGGCAGTTGGTCTTGGGGATGATGATGCGCCTGTCTTTGACTTGACTTGTCTTGTCTTGCGAGCACGGCGTATAGGGTACGGATGGCAGCTGATTAACTAGGTCCATATGACTAGGGGCTTATTCAATCAACAATTCACCGGAGGTGTATTATTAGCCTTGGACTTATTGGCATCTACCGTTTTGGGGTCCACGGGCGTGACGAGGATCGAGGCTGAGTTTGGACATGCATTTGTTTTGGAGAAACACAACTCCTTCGACGCCGCAGTTCAAAGCAAAGCCCCCGCACTGCGCCCTGGTGAATCCGGCATGTTCCTGTTCCTGTTCTTTTCCTCGACCTCACTTACACTGACCTAGTATCTTTTATGTACCTTTCAATCAAAGACAGACACCCATCACAGAAGTCAAAATCACGATTCCACATGCGCAGGTATTTGCATTTCTTGAAAGTCTCCGCAAATGCTGCTCCTCGACCGCTTCAACGGCAGCCTAGTCCGAATCGCCACGTGTGGCCTTCCTTCTCCTTCTCCTTGCCCTTATTCTTGGCCATCATGGAAGTGGATCACTTGGCTGCTCGCGCGTCGACAGTGCACAATGATAGCTATCTTCATGGTCGGTCGCACAGACAACCCTTGGACAGCGACGGTACGAATCCGAAGTTCGGAAGGATACAGGATCGACTCGGGCTTGCGTCTGGATAGCATCAGTGGTGACGCGACTTCAACGAGAGATACAAAACAGGTACTTGAGGCTTCACAATTTTGCATTGAAAATGATTCTGCGGAGTCCCTAACTCAGCTCTGGATGGCGTTTCCCACCCGTCGATGTTGTTCAACACTCCATCGTTGTTGCGTCCAGAGACGCTACAGCTGTGTCCTTCCTCAATCGAAACTTGCATGCGGTCTTGCCTCGATCGATCAAAGTTGTTTGCTCAGCACAACTCGATGGCTGCGTTCGAATTGTCATGTCGAATGAAACACCACATATCCATCGCATCAATACAATAGAGTCCCTCGCGCAAACTAACCATCACTAACCCAAACACTATCACTCACAAAAATGGTCTTCCACCCCAAAAGCCGCACCACCAAGAGAACGAAAGTCGACTCAAAGCCAATCATTAGCCCATTTTATTCTCAAAATCAACATCCTCCAGCCGCGGGCCCTGCAACATCCTCGCCTCGAGCAGCCACGCCACCCAAAACTCCTCTATCGAAAGCTTCGAAGCTCACCACCTCGACTCCAAAACCAACTCCGACAAAACACCAAGGCAATGAAGACCCTCATACACCACCACCAACCAGCAGCATCAGCAAGAAAGCCCAGCGACGCCAGGACAAGTCGAACCTAGCTGCTGTCGCCGCCGCGTCCCGAAAAGAGGTCACGACCAACTTACTCAAAGGCACTGGGCGGCCCGTGGAAGCTGTGGAAGCCAGTGGGAGTTCATGGTACTCTCCCAGGACTCCGCAACCCGACGTAGAAGCAGAAGCAAATCGAAATTCTCCTGCACCAGGACCGCGGCCCGAAGCAGACCGCGGTTCCCCATCACCAACACCGCAATCACGTCCGACAACTTGGCCCGGCTTAGGCAAGAGGCCCATTCGAGAAGCAGAAGCAGAAGTAGACGACCATTCTTCACCACCAACACCGCAGTCAGGTCCGACTGAGCGCAGCCTAGGCAAGAGGCCCATAGGAGAAGCAGAAACAGACACTCGCTCTCCACCACCAACACTGCAGCCCTCAGCAGACCAACGTTGTCCTTCCCCAGCACCTCAGCCACGCCCGACTGAGTCTAGTCAAGGCAAAAAGCCCAAAACCCGATACAATCGAGTGGACCATTATGACGAATCTTCTCACGAGACTTTCCTGAGCACGATACGCCAGGAAAATGAAAGGCCTCCAGGAAGGTTCGATGATGCCGGCGAGGGCCCGGTAGACCACTCTCCCGCAACACGAGACTATGAAGCGCAACGACGGTCATGCTCGCCATCCAAAGCAGAACATCGAGCTGAACGCGGCAATAGCAAGAAAAGCAAGAAGCACTAGGAGCGCGTGAACCAAAAGAGGGCCGAGGAGAAAGCCAAAGCGGATGCCGATGCTGCCGCTGCTGCTGCACAAGCCGCAGCTGAAGAACGTGAGAGAGCTTCGCGTCAACCCCCAACGAACACGGGTCCTTTTTCTCCATTAGCGCAGGCGCATCAAGCACGATACAATGGTTTCCGAGGACCGGCACACCCGGGCTGGTTGAATTTCATGCGCATCAAAGAAGCGCAGAGGGTTCAAGCACAAGCTCTAGCTGCTGATGAGAAGGAAAGCGAATTGGAGATCAGCGACAGTGCTCACGCGTTGGAACCTACCGCTCAGCCATGCGAAGAAGCACTTTCTCAATCTCGGTCAAACGCAGACTCCTCTCAGGTGAGTGAAAGATCCTTTTGGGCGAAACTAAACAAAGGCTCCCAGCCGAGCGAGAGCCCTATCCCTCCACCAAGCAAAGACGGCTTCCCAGACTTACGCAAAGACACGCCCGCGGCGGCTGGTGTCAAGTATGATGTTCCTTCCGTCGATGGTCCGTCGGATCTGTGCCCTGAAGCGCCGACACCAAACGCATTCGTACCGCCGATCCAAGTCGCGCATTCGAGTCCTGACGATCAGTTTTGCGCTGCAAATGACGAGCAGAACAGGGAAGATGTATGGTCGGCTTCGGCTGAGCCGTTATCACCCAACATTGAGGGGTGCTCGGAAGATCTCGCTCATGACGAGCAATCTGATGGGAAGTCCCTACTACCTTCACAGTCGGCTCGACTTGAGCGAAAAGCTTGGGATAGGCAGGAGATACAGACGGTGGTGGGGGCTCAAAGTGTAGATGTGGTTCTGCCTGTGGATGTGGCTCTGCCTGCGGAAGGACCTCAAACCACACAGCTGCAACCAGGCAAACGGAGGTGGACTGCTGTGCAACTAATCGGGGCTGCACTGATTTCAAATATGCTATCGGAAGCCGGGCTATTGGATAGAGCTACGCAGCTTGTCAGGAGTGAAAAGGCAACAAGTGAGAATGGTGAAGTCGAGGAACAAAAGGCTCAATCTGCGCACGAGACCACGCAGTTGAATCCGGCTGCGCAGTCGTTCACAGCCACGGTGCCTGTCCCAGGGGCGCGGATAATTCCAGCTGCGCAGTTGAACCCAGCGGCACAGTCGTTTCCAGTCCCAGTTACGACGTCAACTCCAGCCGCGGACTCGATACCACCCATACAGCCAACATCAGCGACGCAGTCGTTCGAGGCTGGACAATCAGCCACCAAGACTAGGCGGTCAATGCGAGCCGCGCGATCAATCTCAGCCCGGAACGGAAGCATGGGTCGCAGCACATCCAGGGGAAAAGCGTTTTGCAGATGTCTGTTCAGGAGGAAAGAGCCTTTGCCGCTACCATTACCACCGCCAATTCTACCTCAACAGCAGCAGCAGCAGCCTGCCAGTCCAGAAGACCAAGAGTTGTATGAACGGATGCTTGCGCTCTTAGATGAGGTTCTGTCATCGCCGTCTCCGTCTCCGCGGCCTCCACTGCCACCGTCACCACCAGCACAATCACCCCCACAAGCACAACCAAAACCAAAACCAAGACTCCCAACTACCCCACCATCGAAACCTGACATCCCACCTCGCGGACCTCGCGGATAGAATCCAATGCAGACACCTCAAGTATCACAGCACTATCCAGAACAAACTCCAGTCGTCAATGCATCTCGGGATGGGCGGCCGGGACGACAAGTGAGAGAAACTGGCCCAAACTGGCAGTATAGGCAAACTCGGCAGAACCAAGCCTGGGGGAATCGACCTTAGGCAGAATTCGATAAGCGGGTGTGGCGATGAGAGGATGGATGCTAGTCAGTGGGGGCGGTAGGTAGATGGGATGATGAGGTTTTGGGGTTATGAGTGAGGAGAGAGAGGGGGGATTGAGAAGAGGCAGGCATTGGATGTAGGGTTTTGTTCAAAAGGATTGACGGTGGGTGGGCTTTGTGTTTTGGATAATGTTCGATTAGACGGTCGTCCTTTTTTTTCCATGTCATCTTTGATGTCTGTGTCGTTGGAGCTTACTGTCGTTAGAATGTATTGAAGATAGCATGCCTATCGCATGTACGTGTATCTCATCATGTGGACGGTATATCTCAGTATGACAATTTCTCGGACATCAATTAAATTGGAACCCCCCGCGCCCGAGCTTGCGGACATGGAGTTTCCATTAATATGCCCAGCCGGAAAACCGATAAGTGGCCCGGATATAAACAGCAGCTAAAGAGCTGCGGAGCTGCGACATCGTAGACCCACCCATTGTTTTCCATCACAGGCTCGCTCAGCAGTCTTTCTCATGGGACTACGTGCAATCATTCTGGCACCGAAAAAGCGATGAGCCAAAGCGCGATGGACACTTCGTCCCAACTTCTACACCAAAGATCAAGGCAAAGGATCACTCTGGCGTGCAACGGATGTCGTCAGAAACGGACGAAAGTATAACACATTTGACATCCTCCAAATAGCTACGATCAATGGCTAACACGCTCAACAGTGCGATGGACATAGACCGCAGTGTGGTGGGTGTTTGTATCGCGAAGAGCCATGCGAATTTACCCAAGTGGAAAGTAAACGAAAGTACTACTGGCCCCGATCTTTGTTTTCGCCTGTAGATTGTTGAACATGACAGACGTCCGACCCTTCAATACGTTGCCGCACTCGAGGCCAGAGTTGCAGAACTCGAGAAGAAATTGAACACATCGGTTCCCTCTCGGGAAAACACAATCCTTGGGGAACACAGCAGCACGGCGAAACTTCCACATCCAGATGCATCAAGTTCTCAACATACGACTGTGCCTTCGGAGGACTTCAATTCGGCAGAAAACGACACTCAGAGTTCTCTCGACGATTTGGCCGATCATCTGGAAGGTTTCACCATCAGCTCTTCAGGAGACTTGCGGTTCTTCGGAGCTGCAAGTGGCCTCAATTTGAGTGGTTGTTACCCGGGCACAAACGACGCTGTGATTGCAAATCATGCTCACATTCGCAGCTGGGACGCAGCTCAGCTTTACGGCATGCCCGAATGTCCCGATGAACTCCGTGACCACCTGCTGGGCCTTTACTGGCGGTGGCAAAACTCATGGCAGTACATGATCCCGCAGTATTTATTTCTCCACGATCTTCACATCGCCAAAACCTCTCGCTTTTGTACTCCCCTACTGTTGAGTGCAATGCTGGCGCTGGCATCTCGTTACTCAGACCGACTAGAGGTCAGAACAGATGCAAGCGATCCCAACACCGCGGGCTTGACATATTTCACAGCGGCTCAGACAATGCTACACCATGAGCTTGAGGCGCCCAAAACGTCGACCATACAAGCCACAGTATTGATCGGGTTGTACATCACAGCAGCCGACAAGGAGTCTACCGGCTGGCTCTATGCCGGCCAAGCGTCGAGAATGGCCTTCAACTTGGGGCTACATCTGGACTGCTCAAAGTATGTCCGCCAGGGTCTCATCAGTCCTGAGGATGCATTCACACGCAACGTGACTTGGTGGGGCGTTTATGTCGTTGATCGGTAGGTGCATTCAAGTTCATTCCACCTGATTTCGTGCTGACATGATGATGAGTTTATACGGACTGGGGATGGGGCGGCCGGTCAGCATTCAAGACTACATCATCTCAGCGAAACCTCTCGAGCCTTATGAACACGATCTTACAAGTCTATTTCCCAAGCTCGGACCCTTGCAGAATACACACTATCTTGATTCCGACATCTCAATCAACGCCCGTCACACGTGTGAGATGTTTCAAATTGCGTCGGAGGTTTTGGAAAGACTGTGAGTGATGTCGACGGCAAGACGGACAAGGAGCCCGAACTGACATGATGCATCACAGCTATTACTCACCCCATTCCGGGTGGACCACAGCAAAGCGAAACGACCTGGTGATGCAAACCCAGCTGCGCTTGATTAAATTCCACGATGGACTACCTAAAGCCTTGAAGATTTCTGCTTCTCCTCAAAGGCCTTCATTTCCTCACGTATATCACATGCAGTATGTGATGAGAGTTATTCGTCTATATTTTCGGTGCAGTACACAGTGCTAACAGTATTCCTAGCATGCAGTACCACGTCCTGTTGATCTTGCTCCATCGGCCCTTCTTGGCTCAAAAACACGATGATTCTACAAGTCCAAAACCACCCGCTGCATCTGAAACTGAACAAGGGCATGCGAAGGTCTGCAGATTCGCAGCAGGGAAGATTGCCCAGATTTTCCGCGCCTACAGATCCCACTACACGCTTGTGAGCAAACCCTCTCAAGCTTGTCTGACACGGATTCCACTAACAAGCCACAGCGCAACATCCCAATCTCAGGCGTCCACGCCGCCTTCACAGCCGCCGTAATCCACGTCTACAACGCCAGCGATCCCCAACACGACGATCAAGAGGGCTCGCTGCGCTGCTGCAGGGCATTAGTCAAGAGTCTCTACGAGATGAACGTCACGTGGTTCTGGTGCAACCGATCTATCAGAGTCATCGAGAGCCTTGCGGTCGCGCGGGGAGTCGACATCTGGGGCACGGGGATGGCGCAGGAAATCGACGTTGCGCATTTCCTCTCTCTGCAGCGGTACAATGATAATGTGATGGGGGTTGACGAATGCGGTGGGGTGGAGGCGGGCTTGGAGGCCGATCCGATGGCGTTTGATGCTTACGACAACTTCTTTACGACTTTTGAGTTTTGACGTTTGTACGCGCCTGTTGTATACGCAGCATTAAACTGAGAGACTTCATCACAGTGGTGTGCTGCAGCTCTGCTGCATTTTGATATCAACCGAGACTTCAAAATTGATCCTCTGGTCCGTCTAGTGGAATTTATGAAGGCTGGCTGTTGAATAAATGTAACAGTGGACCTATCGTCAAGCGACAATCATTTTTGCTAACAAACGAAACTCCAGATTGTCTATTCTAAGTTGTCTACCCCCGACATCCATACATCCAACTCCGGACCACGATCAAGCCTTGACGTCCTTGCTACCCTGAGCATACCCTTTTTCACCATCCAAGACCTCAGACTCATTCGTCTTCGCATGTTCAAGCTCAGCACCACTGTGGTGAGTCAACTGCACAACGACCTCATCGCCGAAAAGCCCGTTGATCTCCTCGAGAGACAGGCCCTTTGTCTCAGGGCAGCAATACCAAATCGCCGGCACAAACACAACGGCCATGATGATGAATATCAAGTAGTACTTCCATCCAATCTTGGCCACGCCGAGTGTGAAGCTCTCGAGGTACGGGATGGTCGCCAGCATGAAGACCGCGATGCTCCAACCCATGCCCTTGGCGCGCAGGTTGGTCGGGAAGATTTCCGTGCAGTAGACGTAGATGGTCGTGTCGACGAAGCCGGCATACCTGTGGAGTAATCATCAGTACGAGATGCCAAGGTTTGTTGGTTATGAAGCAGCTTACGTTGTAATGTAAGCGAACAGCATCGATACTGTCGCAGCGAGTCCTGCTTGGTGTTGGGTTCCGGCATATGTCGCGACGAGCGCTGCCTCGATCGCGATCACGCATGCTCCGGAAGAGAAACCGATTACTGTTGGGTAGACGTCAGCGGTGCAATGGGTAAAGTTTTGAAGCTATGCATCAACGTACGCATGGAGCGAACGCGGCCGAGGCGATCAAGGAAGAGGGCGTTGACGAAGTTGCACACACAAGCCCATGTGATGTAAAGGCCGGAAACAACGAGAGACAATGTGTCACTCAGGCCCAAACCCTTGTAAAGAATAGCGATGTTGCCTGTGAATACGTCAGCATGGTTGCTTGGGTCTGATCGGAATCAAGTCGTATCGTACTGTAGATGACGAGGTTTCCCGTTAACTGCGATGCGGCCATGACCACGGCTGCTGCGATCATCCTCTTTCTGAACTGTGGCTTGCGGAACATGTCCATTACGGTGACGTGCCCGTATGTGGCATTGTCGCGTGCGATTTGCTCGGACATCTGGTGGAACTCTTCGCGAGCGAATACTCCATTGGGGTCTCTCGGGTCGTGGTGGAGCCTTGCAATGATAGTCCATGCCTTCTCTGGCTGACCGTTGCTGATCACTGTGGCAGTCTCAGTTAGCCCGAGTTACTAGGCGCGTCTTTCTTCTGGCACTTACGCCAACGTGGAGACTCTGGAATGCCTCGTACACAAACCAACAAGAGGATAGGCCAAAGGCATTGCAGGGCGCAAGGGAAGCGCCATTGGAAGTCCGATCCTGTGGCAAAGAACGATCCGACGGAGATCCACGATGCAAGGGTATAGCCGAAGATGAACGAGGCTCCTGTGTCAACCGTCAGAGATGAGCTGGTCTTGGAAAGAGGTGTCGCTACGAACCGTGTTGGCCGACAAGAAGACCCCTAACAGCAGGCGGTGCTACTTCAGCAATGTAGAGCGGGACCATCGATACAAACATTGCTGCAGCAAACCCAGTGACGAACCGAGCGGCGATGAACATGCCGACGTGCACTGAGCCTGCTTGCAGAGCACCTCCAACGATGTTGATAAGCGCAGCAACAACCAGCAGCTTCTTTCTGCCATACGCGTCGCAGTACCATCCGGCGAAGATGGCGCCAAAGAAGGCCCCAGCGGCGAAAAGTCCGAGGATCGTTCCGATGATTTCATTCGAGTAGTTGTAGAGTTCTGCGTCCGTCGGGTCCGTCGTCAAACCCATCGAGGTGTAGAACGTCGGTTGCCCGATCGTGAATGTGGCGATGCTGAAGTCGAAGCCGTAGCATATGCTGCCGAGACATAATGAGAGTATGATCTGGAAGTCTCTTGTCAGTATCGCGATGAGATTATGAGGTTGGTGTTTGGGGAACCTACGGCGACATTGTACCATGTGAAGCGCTTGGGCTTCTCGTCGGTGACTTCGGTAGACATGGTCGTCTCGTCGATGGAGTTGTATAACAATTCGATGCGTCGAGTCTACAAAGACAGCGCAACTGAATCCTGGAAGTACGTATCAGGGGGGAACGAAGTACACATCTATATAAGGCAGAGACCGCATGATCAGATCGTCTTCACTTCACGTAAGACTCGTGGACGAATGGACTACTGAACTCTACCGTCGACTATCTTATCAGGTAAGGTTCGTGTATGCATGCTTCCGATGAAGTGTTGCGGGCGTGTACCAGAGTTGTGGTGAGACCCTTGCAGCAGAATGTGGGGCGGGTAGCAGGTAACCGGATTGGCAATCACCAAGACACCCGATGACTGGGTCCTGCATGAATGTCGAAAAGATACCCAAAGCGCAAATACAATCATTGTGTCCAATCACAAAATAAGGATAATCAATATCGATGTTGGCGTCAATCATCAGACCCTTAGTCTAGTGACATCCATGCTCGTTGGTTGATCGATAGAGAGCTCCAGGAAAATGCACAGCCGGAATGGAGAAGTCAAGAGGTTCTGATCGTCAGAGCGCCTTGAGTCGGAGATACAATCACCTATCGCGAACAACTGTTCCTATCAACCGGATAGCGATGCTGTACTGTGATAGCACTGTTTGATCTTCCCCATAGTATTCACATAAAATGCGGGGAAGAAAGCTTATTCTAAGGAAAATGCATACCCGCGATGGGGCTCGATACCAGCCCGGCGTTGATTGGTTGCTTTACGTCCATGCTTCACTTCTTGTCAACACTGCACAGTTGTGAGAACAACGGCCATTCACTATCTTACATGATTATGGGCTAGGATTGGCCGGTTCTAAGGACCACTATCAAATACCTGAGAAGGATCCTACGGTAGCTGATAGCAGTGGTGCTTGTGGGTCACCTGGTCGAAGGTCACGCATGCATTTCGGCGACAAGGCGATGTGCAATTCGACCACAAGAATGGTTTGCTACCTCAAAACATATAAGTACCTCAATTCCGTCGCGCCGAAGTCACCTTTCGAAAATCGAACACGCTTTCGCAACCACCTTTCATCTCTCAACGATTGCACCAATCCAATCACGCAGCCCTCAAGGACACCCTCATAATGTCTATCCGCCAGTACAAAGCAGCCACTGTCCAGGCTGAGCCATGTTGGTTCGACAAGGAGCAAGCAACGGTGAAAACGATCAAGCTCATCAAGGAAGCGGCCCAGAACGACGCCAAACTGATCGCGTTCTCCGAGTGTTGGATCCCCGGTTACCCGAACTTCCTCTGGGGCGGGAATTACCGCGAAAACATCCCTCTTGTGCACAAGTACATGCAAAACTGCATCACCGCACACGGTCCCGAGATGGCTCGCATTCGACAGGCTGCCGCAGACAACAACATCTACGTCATGCTAGGCTACAGCGAGCGCGATGCCGGCAGTCTCTACATCTCGAATGCGTTCATCGACAACAAGGGCAAGATGCTCCTGGGCCGGCGCAAGACCAAGCCGACACACGTTGAGCGGACCTTGTTCGGTGACGCAACAGGGGACTCTCTGCGCAACGTTGTCGACACCCCGCTGGGTAAGATTGGTGTGTTGAACTGCTGGGAGCACTACCAGCCTCTTCTGAAATACCACACCTATGCGCAAGGTGAGCAGGTGCACATTGCCTGCTGGCCGTTCAACGGGGAATACCTTGGCCTCGGCGAGCCATGGTCGGTCTGCAACGAAGCCAACGAGGTGACTGCCAGCCGCATGTACGCACTAGAAGGCCAGGCGTACGTCCTCGTCAGCAACCAGTGTGTCACACCAGAGGGTGTCAAGAAGAACTCCGTGGGCCAAGGAGCCTCAGAGGGAAGTTTCATGCTAAGCGGAGGCGGCGGCAACTCAGGCGTCTTCGGTCCAGATGGTAGGAAGCTGACGGCCGACGTCGATCCGAACTTCGACGGCATCATCTACGTCGACATCAACCTTGACGACATCGATTACGCCAAAGCCATCGCGGACCCCGTCGGCCACTACTCAAGGCCGGACCTCCTCCGCCTCCTTGTCGACGACCAGCCGAAGCACTACCGAGTCAATGTGCGCCAGGACGCGAACAACTCACTGTACCAGCCCTCCCCGACTATCACATCGCAGTTCAAGAGCTTGGAAGAGACCCTGGTGGAGAATGGTTTGGCAACTACTTCTGATGTTGTTACTGGGCAGTAGTTATTCGTGTATGTAAGAATATAACATCTTCGAAAGTCTTGAAAGCGTGCGACTGAGGTTTGGAGCATTCCTACAAGTCAAGTTCAGCTGGCGACCAAGTCCGATTGCCTACTCACATTGTAGATACAAATCGCAGACTTTTCATACGCATGTTGCCTCATCACAGCCAATGGTGAGCATAGCACTGTGATTCCAGTCGAATCGCTGCAGGACAGCTCAACAGAATGCATCTGTCAGACTGCAAATACCAGCGTCACATAGACAACAGCGGGGTTGATGGCTGAGACGAACGCTAGGATGCGACTTCGTGGCTTTGTTCCAAACTTGTTTGAGGTTAAAAGTGGCTTTTCGCCGCTGACCGCAATAGCAACCTGCCTTTTGTGTCTCGGCATTGATCTTGAGGCCAAATTGAAGGTTGGTATTCACTGTAATTCCAGACTTTGCCACCTGCGCCGTCTTGCAGGGCTACACTCTGTCAACAACTCGTCCCAAGTGATCAATGCGCCACAGGCTTGCGCGGTAGCACTTTCGAATCTCGAGCGATACGCAGAGATGGACCGAGCGATGTCAATTCAGCAGGCAAGAATTGAACGTATGGTCCCCGCGAATCATCCAAGCATAAAGTCCGTCGGCCGCAAGTAGTTATCAAAAGAGACGTCGTCAAGGAAGCTCAAATCAAGCTCTGTAGGAATCATCTCGGAACCGGAGGCCATCTGTTGCGTCGCAAGTGCTGCATCGTCGAACAAAGGGAAAGTGGAAAGCTCTTCGAAAGTAGACAGATCGAACGCATCGCCGCTCGCTGATTGGCCGCTTTCCATGTCGCCCAAATGGTGAGTATTCCGCGGTCGGTTGAGAGTCTTGAAGAACTGGCATACTGCTCGCAATTCGACCAGTGAGGGACATTCCGGCGGCAGCTGTCCCATCCACTCTTTCACGATGAGGTGCAGTGCTTCAAGGGCGCGGTTGCTCCACGCCCATAACACTCGCATGTCGCGCAAGGCGCAGGCGCATATGTGGAAGCGGCGAGCAGCATCCCTGCGGGCTGAGGATTCGAGTGTAGCCATGTCAAGGAGATGGGTCACGGCAGCGGTGAAGGCGCAATGTACTGTAGATATCGGGATGCATCTCTGTGGGCTATCAGTACGAGTGAATCGAGAAGTATCTCAGTCAAAGTGGATACGTACAAGAGTATAATGCATGCGGTAAGCTTTGAATATGTCGGAAATGGCAACAGCCGATGCTCGACATAAAGCCAAGTGACTAATTGCAGACTCCGTTGAAGATTCCCTGGCAACACGCCAGGAAATGAACGGACGATGAAGAAGAATGACACATACATGATACTGTAGACTGTCGCGTCGAGTCAGCACCTGTGTTCGAAGGGAGATGTCATCATACTCACTGTAAAGTATATATGTGTGGCAACGCCGGTTTCCGAGTCGAGCTGGGCAGTCGAAGGAAGCTTGGTAAAGCATTGAAGAAGGTCGAGAGGGCAGCGTCGGTCTTGACCACCAGGTTGACTTTCTCTTGTTTGCTTAGACCGCTGTTTGGAGCATATCTGTCGGCTTGTCAGATCTCGACGTTGTCTTGACGGTCGATTGAACAGTGAGCACTTGCATTGTTTCAAGATCAGGTGACACAACACAGAAAAGGTCGCAAACGGCATGGCTGGTTGATCCAATGCGAGCTGCGGCTTGGAGTTCTTCGCATGCTTCTAATCTGCTTGGTGACCAAGTGCAGAACTCGACGTCGGTGGTCCGATGAGGCCGTGGTGTCGTTATGTCCTGCTCTTTGATCGAGCTTGGCCGACCAAGGCCAACGTTGCAGAGCCTGTTGGTACAAGTGTTAGATGGCGGGCCACGAATGCGGATAAGATGTGTACCTCACTTGTCCACAACAAAGCAGCCCCACCAGGCCACCCTCCTCACTTCTTCCTCCAACGGGCTGAGTTGCCCTGAAGTCACCCAACTACTACAATCCACATTCAGTCCCAGGGTGTGTGCCATTCTTACAGCCATGCCTATGTAAACCCAGGCTGATGTTTCCGCGTTCACGGCGTATTCACGAAGAGCAAGGAGCACTGCTGCTTGGACAGTTGGAACAGTCGGCGTCTCGATCTCATGGAAAAGTAATTGTTTCGCCTGTTGCACAAAAGCTTCTCCAGCAGTATTGGAGTCTTGTGGATCGGTGCGCGCTTCAGGCCAGTCTGAATAGCGAGATGAAAGGGAGAGGATCGCAAGGAGCAGCAGAGGAGTGCAGTATCGGCCGCGTGCGCCGACATCGAATTCAGACATGAATGCTCGCTTGTGCACTACATATTGCCATGTGTTTTGCCAGGTCCAGAACAGGTCGAGCAAATGTAATTGGAGATCCAGCGGAATGAATCCCTCTCGATACAGCACCTGTGATGTTGAAGGTGTTTTGTTGGTGGTATCTGGACTGGCTGGGATACGAGCACCGTTCGTTGGTCCATGTAGTAACGTGAAGTTACTTGGTGATCCGAAGTAGCGAAGCTCTCCATCGTCTCCTAGATTTAGGCGCCCGACCAGGTCCGCAACATCCTCGAATATGGGCCCACGACCATCATGTGACGTCCCCGTATCCTGTTCAACGCCGTCTTGGGTCTCTTCATTTGGCAATACCTCGTTCGTGATCCTGTCTTGGTGCGATGCTTCGGTCCCATCACCTAATCCCCAGTTTTCTCGAGGCTCGGAAGTATCATCGTTTCGGCCAACACCATCCACCTCGAAATCTTTCAAGGCGCTAGTGCCAGGCGGCAAAGCTGCGATGAGCTTCCCAATCTTGCTGTGTAGCTGATCTATCAATGACTGCTGGGAACGGATCTGGGCTTGCAATGCCTCGGTGTATCGACGACTTGGTGGCCTGTGAGGGACTGGAATCAGCGTGTGTCGGGTAGCATGACGGGCGAAGATGCGCATACTTTCGTCGATCCTCATGAACAGGATACTCGCAGTCAATTCCAAGGCGCTGACAGGTAGCGCAAATCGGTTGGTGCCCGTCGCAGCGTGTTCGTCGCGCTCTACACGTACGACACGCAACCGAGACGCGCTGCTGCGGTTTGCGGTTGTTCTGCGTGGTGAGGTCGGAACTGAGCTCCATCGAGTGTGATCTTAACCTACTTCATCCATAGTCAAGTCAGGTCTAGCTAGGTCGAGTTCATGCCGTGGTGACATTGACGCACGTGTGGGAGCACATGGTACTGGTAGATAAGGTAGAGTGATGCGAACGATGGTGTCTGACTTTCCCCACTTTACGGCCGCCAGCATGCGCACGCCCGTCGAGTCAAATGACAGGTACAGGTACATTATTACATTTCTCCAACGCATCGGATCCGGTGATAACGACAGCCATCGAAGATCGGTCAAAAGACAATATGTGCAAGCCGGCATTGATGGAAAAATGGTGGATTCAATCCGAGGTTGCCACCTTCGATACATACAACCCCGTCTAGCCATTGAACAACTTCTTGGCTCTATCTCAAGTCGCCATCTACATACATTTCCTCAACAAAGGGAAAGTTCCAATTCAGTCATAAAACACATTCACTCTTACGTAAAAGACAAAAGAGACACCAACTCGTAAGTTGCCCACGCCACTTCATCCCTGTCCCAACATTGAACAGCCCACCATTCATTGATTCGCACGTCCGACAGCGACTCGCAACTACTCGTTCTTCAACGCGCCACTCTCCAAGAGCGATGTCATGAACCGCACAACCGCACGAACTCCAATCGTGGCCACCTTATCGCCATCGCCAAGATTCGGGTTGAATGAGCACACGGTGAGCGACTTGGGCGTGGCATTCAACGGCACCAACTCCATGCACTTCATGAGATCGTCTTCGTGCAAGCCGCCAGCACTCTCATAGCCATTCACCTTCCCGACCGACTCGTCCAACACGTCCAGATCCAAGTGGACCAGAGCGGGAGAATAGTCCCTCGCCCTAAGACGATCCAGCAGCTCCGCGGCGAAATCGACCTTGGTGTCGGCGTCTCCCCAAATGACATCGGCGCCGCACTCGGACACCCTCTGCTTGGATTCATCGCACACCTCGCGGAGGCCGCAGTAGACGAATTTGGAGTACTCGAACGGGCGGAAACCGGGGATGGTCTTTGCGATGGTCTCCCAGCTCCTGCCGTTCAGCATCGACATGCCCATGGCGTCGAGGTAGCCGTTTGTGTTCCACGAGGGGGTTTCCTGGTCGTCGTGCGCGTCGAAGTAGACGAAGCCCAGATCCTCGATCCCCAGTCCGCACGCGGTTCCTGCGCTGGCCATGCAGTTGCCGGAAAGCACCAGTGGGAAGGAGTTTTTGGCGACGGCTCGGGAGACTGCCTCGGATGTGTGGGCGAGGAGGGCGAAGCTGCGGCCGATTTCGCCTTCGGCGTCGTCGACGCGAGGGAGTTCGTGCCAGTGCACTTTGATGCCCAGCTTCTCTAGCTCGCCAACGATTCCCATGTCGCGGATTCGGTTGGGTCCATCGCCAACACGGTGATCGCGTAGGCCGACATGGTATGGAGAGAAGATGCAAGTGACTGATGTCGCTGACATGTCGAAGATTGATGTTGTAGAGCTGCGAAGTAATAATTCTGTAATTGTTGTAAGAAACAAAACACTCGGTGTGGAATCAGTGTTTGGAGTTTTTTGGTTGCCGATCGTATAGAGTTGACGATGACATAAAGTCGATGGTCTGGCCGTTCTCCGGGTGTAAGCGTTGTGGGCTAGGGATGACGACCGGGTAGTCAATATCCGGATAGGCTGTGGTCATCATTTCCATCATGTAACATTCGTTGACATACATGTATCGATACACCATACAGGTGAAGCTGCGGACCAAAGGTCGGGAAGCAGTATCCGGATACGCAGCATTCGTTGCGGTAATGCTAAGTTATACCAGAAGGTCAATTCCACCATCAAGTTACCAAATATGTCAAGTCGGTCGCCAGAGCATCCCATACATCGTTTCTTCTAACATCTTCATTGCGTGGAAAAAAGCTATCATCATCCAACCAGCGTCATGGAAAACACAAACCTCACCAACATCGAGACCGTGGCACTCGTGGTAGACAAGCCCGGCGCAGGCTTCCAACTGACCCCCGTCGTGTTCGACGAGGTGCGCGACGACGAATACCTCGTCGAAATGCTGCATTCCGGCATCTGCCACACAGTAGGTAACCAACCAACCAAACCCATACATCCACCTTCCCCGAATGAACAGACAGCAGATCATAATCCCTGCTAAACAACAACCCACAGGATCTGCTGCTCAGAGACGGACTCTTCGGAGACGCTTGCAAATACCCAGCAATTTTCGGCCACGAAGGAGCAGGCATAGTCCGCAAAGCCGGACGAGCGGTTCGCGACAAATCGATCCGCGTGGGCGACGCCGTTCTCCTCTCCTTTACCAACTGCGCCAAATGTCCCGGCTGTTGCAGCGGCCGCCCGGCGCGATGCTGGAACTTCATCGATGTCAATTTCAAAGCCAGCCGGTACAGCGATGGTAAGCCCGCGGCGAGGTCGCTGGACGGCGGTCAGCCCATCGGCTCGCATTTCTTCGGACACTCGTCGTTTGCGAAGCTGTCGGTTGTGCAGGAGGCGTGTGTGGTCAAGTATCCTTACGACGACGTTGAAAGCCTGGCTCTTTACGCCGGGGTGAGTTGGACAGATTCGAGACGAACAACCTACATACGCCTTCCCAAGACTCCACTGACTAACAGCTCTTCCAGGGCGGCTGCGGCTTCCAAACAGGCGCCGGTGCGATTCTCAACACCCTGAAACCAGCACCGACCGAGTCACTTCTCATATTCGGCCTCGGCTCGGTCGGATTGACGGCACTGATGGCAGCCAAACATCTCGGTCTCGAGACCATCATTGCAGTGGACATAGCAGACGCTAAGCTCGAGCTCGCAAGAGAGTTAGGCGCAACTCATGTCCTGGACTCGAAGACTCAAAATGTCCTGAACGAAGTGCACAAGATCACCGGCAAAGGAGCTTCATTCGCAATCGACTGCACTGGCGACCCGAGCATGATCGAGCTTCTGGTCGAGTGCATCCATCCGTTCGGAACTGCCGGATCAATCGGCGATGCGCCTGCGGGCGTCAAGATCAAAATCGATGCATTGTCGTTCATGGTGACGGGCAAGACGTTCGTAGGCCTCGTTGAAGGCGACTCGCTGCCTCAAAAGGTACGGTACGATTGCCACCGTGCTCTCGCCCAATTTTGTTGTACGCGTTTCACATGGATACTGACCGCAACATCCATTCAGTTCCTGCCAGAGCTGATCGACTTGCACAAGCGTGGCAAGCTCCCGCTCGAGAGACTTGTCTCAACATATTCCATCAAGGATCTCGACCGAGCTCTTGAGGACATGGAGTCGGGCAAGGTAAGCCTTGATAGAATGCCACTTCTGTAGATCATCTGCTGATCGCCAAAGAACATCAAAACCGTGATCAAATGGGACAT
>Ga0265797_10004368_pt1 | contig 21707 bp, 17 predicted proteins | sample P2T30metagenome_FD_192433 | JGI IMG/M metagenome (GOLD analysis project Ga0265797, IMG submission 192433) | Plant litter microbial communities from East Loma Ridge, Irvine, California - P2 T30 | ecosystem: Environmental > Terrestrial > Plant litter > Unclassified | place: USA: California... | reverse complement strand
CACCAACCCCGGGTATCTCATCCAAAAAAAAACCAAAAAAACAAAAACAAAGCTTGGTACACAAGCACTGTGGTTGAGAAGTTGAAAGGGTCCTTTTTCAGGATACCTAGGGTTTCCTTCTCCGAAGAGGAAGGGACTTCCTGCGGGTATCCATCCAAGCTGGGAAGGGGCAGAGCGCAGGAGATGTGGTGGCCTCCTACCGCGAATATCCCAACCCAGGCCTTGAAAAGCGGCAACCCAAACAACTCACTCAACCGAACAGGCTGAGACCCGTCCCGCCCATGCTGGGCAACAGGTCTTGCACTCCCATGCTGACCGAGACCAGCAGGGTCTCCTGCTCTGCGCCCATCAGGCGCTGGTATGCCATGTCGTTGGCGTCGAACCAGATTTGGTTTTCGCGCAGCAGGCCAGCAAATCCGGAAGCGCAGGTGATGGTGGCGATGGTAGCGATGAGGAAGATGAGCCACATCCACCAGGGAACGACGGGGCGGTCGACGTGCTCAGTGATCCATCGGGTGGGCCACTGCACACGGATCTCAGGGGCAGGCTTCTTGATTGGGGCCACCTCTGGTGCGACAGGAGCGGTCTCGGTGCTGGTGATGCCGCTGAAACCGAAAGGCGCAACGGGCTTGGTTGCGGGGAGAACAGGTACGGTCTCTGCGACGGTCATGCCGCTGAAGTTGAAAGGCTCTCTCGTTGGGGCAGGCTTTCTGACTGGAGCCACGACTGGTGCCACAGGAGCGGTCTCGATGCTGGTGATGCCGCTGAGGGTGAAAGGCTTGACGGCAGAGACAGTTATGGCAGCAGGTGCGGCGACGGAGACGGCGGCAGGGGCGGTCTCGACGCTCTGGGTGCCGCTGAAGGTGAAAGGCTCTCTTGTTGGGGCCTTGATGTGCTCCGAGCCTGCGTCGGAGTGGTGGTCGTCGAAGTGGTCGTCGAAGTGGTCGTCTAACTCCTCGTGGAGTGAGGAGGTGGAGACGATGCGCGGGCGGCCGGCGGGAGCAGGAGCAGGAGCAGTGTTCTTGTGCTCGCGGACGTAGGCGAACTTCTCGTTGATAGTGAGGCCCTTGGCCATGTCAGAGAAGACATCTTCAAAGGATGAGTGCACTTCTGCGATCTCTCCTTTAAGGGTCGTGTTTTCGGTGGCGACAGTCTCTTGTGCGGCCACTCTTCTCTCGAGGTCGTCGATGCGATCTTCCAGTTCTTGGGCGTAGACTCCGGCCTCGTCGAACTGTTCTTCGAGCTGGTGCTTTGCTTCAGTGGCTTCTTTGAGCGCACTGGTGATGGCGACGCTTTCGTTCCTCATCCTGGTCATGAGGTCTTCGGAGATCTTGAAGCGCTTATTGCTGGCCTCGGTGGCGGCTTGGGCGTCTTTGGCCTCTTGCAAGGCCTTTTCGAATTCGCACGAGACATCTCCCGCCAAACGCTCCTGTTGTGCGATCGCAGCCTTTTGCTTTCTGATCGTCTCCTTGTGCTTGTCGATTTCGCGCTGCCTGAAATCGAGGGACTTGTCACAGTCGGCGAGTTCTGCCCTCAGGACGTCATCGTTCTTGTTGTGGCGGGCGATGAGGGCGACGATGCGTGGATCTTTGAAGATCTCGTCCTCCACCTCCTGCTGGCTCTGGCCGGCCTCGGTCTCCCTCATCGGTTGGCCTCCTTCAACAGAGCCAGGAAGACCCTGGTTGTTGTCGGTAGGACCGACCTCCGAAGCCTTGAGCGCGGCGGCGGCGGCGGCGCGTTCAAGGGCGCGTCGGCGCTTCTCGGCGCGCGGCACCCGAACCCTTCCTTGCTTGTCGGCCGCAGCGCCAACTCCCTCGCTCCTGTCCTCCTCGCCCTCCTCCGCCCAGGGTCGGGCCGCCTTCACCTCCGCCTCCATCTCCTTCCCACCCATCACGGAACTCCCAAACCTCTTCATCGCTCTTGCTGGTGGTCGTGCTGCTGCTGTGGTTGTGGTTGTGGTGCTGCGGTGTGGTGTGGTCGCAAGAAAAGTCGCTGTGTGGTGGCGTGGTGGTGAGAAAAGTGCGAGAGAGGCTGTTTTCATTTATGTGGCGGTGGACCCCACTTTTTTTCAGTGGCAGAGCAGGCCAAGGCGAGGACGACGAGAGAAGGAAGGAGCGACTGAGCGTTTGTTTGTTGTTGGGGAAGGTGCGTTCAAACGGAAGGAGCGACTCACTGGGTGAAGCTGGGTGAAGCGTGGCTGGTGACAATACGGGGCAACGAACTGAATGGCAGGCTTCACTTTTGATATTGTTTCGATGCTGATTTCGAACAGAAATGAGTATGGAGTCGATGGTACTACCACCAGCAAAAAAGCTCACGAAAGCGCGAAGTCATCGATCTCTTTGTCTTACAATACCATGCATGAAGCAGGATGCCGATGGGATGCCCAGAGACAAAGACAAACATACCCGGATACGGACTCGCCTTTGTTTACACCCACTCACCGGCGTTGGTGTGGACATTCAAAGTGAGGAAACTGATATGACCATCAACAGACTTCACTCGGTGCGCTATGCCAACTCCAGTCTCATCGGATCGGTCACTCATATGTTATCGCGGGAGACATTGGTATTTGCACTGCGTTTTGATGGCAACATGTTATGAATATCGATGCTTTCGATGGGAAAGAACATTCTTTCGAGAGTCCGATGCCGCTGGTATTACCACGTAAGACTAGGAACGATCACTATCGAAACTGATGAATCGAGGCGTGTTTACTTTCACTGGAGTGGTCTGTCAGCCCTCACTTATGCACGAGCCACATCCCTCACTTCGAACGTCACATGCACCCAACACTCTGAAACAGCACGGAACATCTTAATTGGGGACAATAGAACAACAGCGATCAGACCATGTTCGAACAAAGGTAGTGTTTAATAATATGGCTACGTCTAATTGTCTTCTCCAACATCGTCTCTCAGCTCTGTCGTGTCGGTCCCGCCTCTTGACTGCAGATTCCCTTCCAACAGTTCTCTCGGCTGGTTCGTTCCGTCGTTGCTCCCTCTAGTCCAGGTATATGCGCATGAATGGGAAAACGTGTGCTTTTGGGGCGCGCACAAACAATAACGCCCGCTGTATGTAAGACTCAGTGTGCTCTCCAATAAAAGAAAACCCATGGGATATCACATCTTCCTTTCCTCGTCAGCTCCGCATCCAACAATCGCGTCGGCACCAGTCGTGTGCAAAACAGTGAATCATGTCGTAGCCTCCTCAGTAACACCGTACTGCCGAATTAGGCTTATTCGCCAGGCTTCTGGCTGTCCCGGTCTTTCTTCTTGCGCAAGACGGGCATCAAGGTTTTGGTTCTTCGCTCTTTCTTCACTTTGCGGTCACTGGCAGCGGCTTGCTGCTGGACCACCGTCTCAGCCTGTTCGCGGCGCACTTCGCGTTGATAGGACGGCAAAGCAGTGGTGTGTTCAGTGTCACTGCTCACAGCGCTGGAAACGTTGCTCGCGCTAGCAGATGCAGTCGGCGATTCGATGGACGGCCGTGCAGGTCGCGTTGGGCGCTGCAATGTCAGCGGACGACGCGGGTTCTTGGGCTGTATTGGTGGCGGCATGTCGAAAGCGGCCGTAGAGTTAGAGCCAGAGTGTGTGGGCGTCGACTCGTAATTACGAGAAGATACCTCGTCTTCGTCTGTTTCTTGCAGATCCGAGCGGGGTTGATGCAGTGCATTGTAGACGGAGGCCATGTGCGGCGCAGAGGCCATTGAAGTATCGGCGGCGATGCGCTCGGCTACCTTCTCGAATGATGTTCTCGCGTCGTCAGTGGAAGGTGGTCTTTCCAATTGATCAATCAGCTCGTCCCAGCGGAAGCTTAGCGCGCTGTTAGGACGCTCAGCTCGCTCTGCACGGCTCAAGCATTCTTGCGTACGTGCATGGAGAGTACTGCAGACATCGTGGAAAGCCTTTAGGTCGCCCTCTGAAGTGTGGATGGCTTGCATGAGACTCATCTGAGGCTTTCCAGTAGAAGAGATCTCATGCTGCTCGCTCGTCTGGGATGTCGTTTCTAGCCAGAGCTGAACAAGCTCGGCGAAGCAACGAGCCTGGTCGATAAGGTACGGCAGACTGGGGAAGCCTTCACGGCTCGTGGGCGGCAGGCGGTGCATAATTGTCATCGGTGTGGTATAGCTTAGATGTGTCTCAGCGCTTGTGACGCCTCCAATGCTAGTTGGTGATGAGCTGTCCGAGTGCGAGAAAGAGGACGAGAGTAACGGCGTTGGTACATAGCAAACGTCGTCAACGAATCCTTTGAAGCTCTCTCGGTGCTGCGTCAGAAATTGGTTCATTGGCTCCATCCAGTGTTCTTTGGTGCCAAAGCTTGCCATGTTGGCGAGAGTCTGAAGAGACTTGGCGATCAAAGTACAGGTTCGGCGTGCTTTCGGTTTCATGTCATCTGCGATTGAGTTAGAGAGGTCCTGTATAAAGTGACTACAGTGCCAACATACCTTTCATCAGACCGAACAGCTTCGGGTTCAAGACTGCTGGACAGAAGAATCGTAGGAACAGGAAACCAGACACACTGCTGAAGCTCACGCTTCTCAAGAAGTCACCATATCTGTCTTCGGCACATGCTCTGACGTGCCTGAAGATACGCCTCAGCTCGATTGGGCACTTCGCTTTGGCAGCAACGATAGACTTCCACACGTCTTGCGTGTATCCAAGCAAACGGCGCCAGTTACGCTCCAGGTCGGCTGGTGCGGCCACTCGGTTGGGATCGACTTCGCAGTCAGGATCTTTCTCGTTGATCTCTCTGACCTTCGCTCCAAGAGCTTCTTCGAGATATTCTCTACCAACGCGGCGCATGTGGCTGTCCAAGCTTTTTGTTAGGAGAGTATTGCCTCTGAACAGCAGGTTGGCCTCAAGAGTGGCATTCTTGTTCATGTCTCGGACTAGGAGCTCCCGATCAGTGTGACCAGCTGATGCTCCTAGGCTTTCATTGCTGTCATTCGAGCCCATGCGCCGGCTGTATCGGAGGCGGTTGACCGGCGTTTCTCTGTGCACACTATCGATCTCATCTTCGACAAGCGCCATGATCCAATCGCTAGCTCTTCCAGAGACTTGGAAGAGGTTGAGCAGACAGTCGCTTAGTCGTTTCAGCTCGCCAGGAATTATATGCGCGATCTGAAGCGTCAGACTGTTGGAGAAGCGGTGAAGCAAGTCGCTCAATGGTTGATAGTCCCTAGACATCAAAATGACGCCCTCTTCCGCTCTGGCCTTGATGAGAATTTCGCCAACGCGTTGGTTGTACATGTTTACCACAGGCCACCATTTCTCAATTTCGTTCGCAGCAGCGAGCTCTTCAAGGTAAATTTCGACCTTTCCGCAAGTAACATCAAAGGTGAGGCCGCTGTAGCCGCCTTCTGCGTTCATGTTGCCAGTAAATCCGTAAGCTTCGTTGACAAGTTTGCTCTGCTGTGACTCTTGTGCACGTGCGTGCTCCGGAGGCCTCCTCTTGATCACCACACTTGCGCTGTTGAGGACAGGTGGGAGATCTGAGAAGTCAAATGTTTCGCCCCATAGAGGATTAAGTCCTTCGAACTTTGCAGCCGTTTTGCCTCGAGTTTCGTTGTCCAGTAACACTTCCACGTGGTATCCATATTGCTCGGGCCGTATTTGCGGTGCCTTGCTGTGTCCACCTTGGAAGCTGGCATCGGCAGCATTGGCGCCAGTCGGTGGGTACATCTTCGCTTCAACTACGCGAACATGCAAGGAGCGCTCCATGCGGAACATGTCTGCTATTGGCGCTGCAACAGCATCGTCTCCTTCCATTTCGACGCTATTGGGGCGTGGGCCGTACAGAGCAGGTATGGTAAAGGCTCTCAGCAGCACAAACCATACTTCAAACAGGACTCGACTTTCCAGGCTGAGGAAGATTGGCCGTAGCAGTGCGCTGTTTCCGGTTTGGTTGCTGGTGTATTGAGGATAGATGGCGATGCAGTGTTCGTTACCAAGCACACTCGGATCGAGTCGTTGAATGGCGCATCGACTTAGCTGACTGAGCTGCACGACAGAAATCAAGACGTTGTTGTCAGATTCGGAGTGCAGTTTTAGCTCGCCGTTCTCTCTGAGCTGACCACTGATCCTTCTCCAGCGCCTACCACCAATACTCTGTACGCGGTATACTTGCGGTCTTCCAATAGCTGCCGATCCAAGAGATGACGATGGCGTGTTGTTGTACGTGACATTTGTGTCCCAGAAGATCATACTTCCAATCTTGATGACAGGCGCTTCCCTTGTTGCGCTCATTAGAACGGATCGCCTCCTATTGCTTCGGTCGCTGTTCGCACGCTCACGCCCGTCCGGATTTTGTGTAGAAGTCGAGCGAGACATCGCGGGCCGTGGCGGTAATTGTGGTGGTGGTTCAGCATCGGATGATGTTGCACTAGTCTGCGGTTGCGGCTGCCTGCTTTTGTAGCCCTTTGGCGGAATTGGTTGCCAGCAGAGTAACGCTGCGAACCACGAATCGAGATCGGCCTGGTTAAATAATTTCAGGTGCACCTCTACTACAGATGCCGACTGTGACGATTTGATGTTGATGTAAGGCGTTTCTCCATCTTCTGCAAGATCGACCTGACAGCCTCGCAGGTCTGAAACAAGTTTTTTGTGAACGCCTTCGCTGCCTCGAGACTCGTAAAGTAGGCTCCCACTGTCTTCTCTGATAAAGCAGTACGCTTGTGACCATGGTGACTGTGGCCCACGTCGGAATAGCAGGCTGCCGCTCATTCTTCCATCAAGCGTTTTCATCAAATGCAATATTCGCCGCGCGTTGGCCGATGGGAGAGTTCCTGGTATTGACTCGACGGTATGCGAAGAAACGGGCGACACGCTTCGCCTGCTCTGGATCTCTGTAGGTATCTGCACCGGGGATCCGAGCGATGAAATTGAAGGCGCAGAGGGAGGCGACGTCGCCGCAGGAACCGAGGCCAGGTAATCAGCGCCACCACTGTGTAGAGGTGCGCCCGTGGTATTGACGCTCGCGATGCGATGTCGGTGCCTGAACGAGGTTGGCGAGCGGTCCCTTGAGCGTCGTTCGTCGAGTGTTCGTGTGCGTGGTCGGTTGCTGCTGTAGGCGTCGCGGCCACTCTGGCCGGCGTGAGAGCTCTCACCATTGCCCTGCGTGCTGCTGCGACCCAGCATTCCTCGCCCGTTCGCAGCGCTGGTGCGGCTGCCCGGGCTCCTGTCACCTGAGTTCCACTCTCGGTCTCGCCTCAAGCGAGTGCTAAGGCTGCTTGTCGGGCTGTTCGCCTTGGTAGTTTGTGCTGCGCGGCCGCCGGTGATGGTCGTGGTGCTCACAGGCACAAAGGCGTGTTCGAAACTCGTGGTGCCACGTCCGGTGTGCTCTGGTTCGGTGGTGTCGGGTGTGACGGCCCTGATTGTTGCGCTCTGGGGCGTCTCTGTGTCACCAAATGCAAGGGACGCTACCACCTGAGCGTTCTGCACCTGCTGGGCCTGTAACGCCTCTTTCTGCGCGGCCTTGGTGGCCTTTTCCTCGGCGAGCCACTCATCGTACATGCTCGGCTCCTTCCTCCGTCGCGGCTCCGTCCAATGCTGTCTCGCGCGGCCGCTCTCCATGACTGCGGGCGCCCTATCGTCCTCCTCCTTCAAGGTGTGTGTGTGCTGGTGAGTGTTTGGTGTGTATGCGCGCGGTGTTACGCCAGGTCTGCGTCCTGCTCTCCAGCCGCCCGGGCTAATAGCCCCAATGGCACAGGGCGGTAATTACAATGTGGTGTAGGCGTACGGCGCATGTCGCAGTCCTCGAAATAGCCAGCCAGCAGTCCGCCTCTTGATCGATCCACGCGCTGCCCTGGTCAAATGCCCGCTCCAAGATATGCCGGGTCCACCCAAGCACGCACGCCAGCAAGCAAGCAAGCACGCAAGCAAGCACGCAGCAAACAGGCAGGCCGACAAGGCAAGGCAAAGCAAGGCAAGGCAAGGCAAGGCAGACAAGGCACTGCAGGCAAGCAAACAAGCACGACGCAGCGCACGTGTCCTCCGTCCAGAATGCAGCCAGAAGCGCAAGCGCACGCAACGGCCTTCAGAGTCTTTAGCGACGGCAAGGGTGCGAGCGAAATATGCAGCGCAGCAGAGAGCAGAGAGGGCCCGAGGGGAGCCCTTGGAGCAAAAGGCGTACTACCGCTACCGCACGGCTTGCGTGCGGTGAGTGTGGGGGCAGCGAGCGACGAGCGTTTAGTTAGAGCGATCCGCAGCTGAAGGGTTGATGGGTGCTAGACGGCCTAGCAGCTGTTAGTTGGCGAAGCGAAGACGATCCAAGGTAAACAGCCGAGGGCGGTGGTGGTATATGCAATATGACAATATGATGTTCGGTGCAGATATATCACAGGACGATCAATGCTACGGTATATGCGTATGGTATGCTGGTCGGCGGGCTCAAGTCTCATCATATGCAGGCATTACTGCAGCCCAGCACATCCAGACTGATTCTGATTATTCTCATTTTCATCGTCTTCCACCATCCTTCGATCGAGGCCACACAAGTCCAGGTAGCCTGGCACCACGATAATCCATTGGTGACAGCCTCCGACCCGCTCCAACGCCGCTGTCGTGTATCTCCTAGCCTGGCTGCCCGACTCGCCCTCCCACGAGTAGGAAGAACTGCCATTGACATTCCCTACACCGCAGCCTCCGTCAAGCCATGGAGACTGTCTCTGCCCGTCTCTGTTTCGCCCCCACCACCGATGATCATGGCGCGCTGCAGCATGCCGTGCCGATACATAAATCAAGATATGCCCATTCCCACGGTAGATCCAGGGTCTCTGCAGCGCGCGCATGCAGCGAGCAGGAGCCACTCGTAGCCACTCCAGAGTATTAATATTAGCCAGCTGGCCCTGCAATATCAATATCGACAAAACGGGAAGCATGGATGCCTCGCTTAGGCTTTGCTGGCACGTCCGGCCCACCCGCCGTGTCGATGGCTTGCGCAGGGAGAAACGCTGATTGCGCGCAACCTAGACCGCAAAGGGTCCCTGTTTCATCAATTTCCGCACTTGTTTCAGCCCGCGAGAGGACTTGCAAATGCCACAAATTTGCTGTGTTTGCGTATGCAAACCTAATTTATCCGATACATGCCATTTTGTGTCGCCTGATTCCCTAATAATTCCGGGTATACCTCTCATCTGGCCTGCTGGCGTCAAGTGGAGGGTCCCGGTGTGTCGCAACGGCGACTAGAAAGGAATCTCGAAGAGTGGGGCAAAATGTGCTGGCTGGACGTCAGGCTGCCTTGCTGCCTGCCTGTCTGCCTGCCTGCAGAGACCGACCATTCTTTTAGACCTCACTTCACAGGTCGATTATCGTTGTTCCGGTCTATGTGTACGGCGATGACCATACGCGCGAACGAGCCCGACGTCTGTCATGTTGGCCGTCGTTTACGGCTAAATGCATCAGTAATCAGAAAGATCTTGCTCGAGCTTTAGCACAGCATACAATTACCGAGCTTGCCACCACCATCAGATACCGGGCAATAAAACAAACTTTCATGCCGGCGAGATCTAATCCACCCACGCCGAGAGATTACACGATCAGCAAGATGCTGCTTAACTCTTGGAGCGAGCCTCTGACTTTTCTCCAGAGCTGGGGTATTCAATAGCAGCAACCACAGGCAATATAACAAACATTCTTGGCCTCGGGCTTCAACGGAACGTATGAACAAACTCGCTTCGTACATTCGCTACAGCATATTCTTCGCTTCGAGAGATGAGGACAGGCGATTACTCCGAAGCCTTACGATGTGATCTCCAACTAAGTTCGACGATGAAACCAGGCTGACAAAGTGGCCAGCAACGCTCCACGGTTAGAAGTTTTGCATGTCACTCTGTCACTCAATCTCCGATCAGTGGGGCGTCGTACGGTGTACCCGCATCGCCAACGGTCGTCAGGCCTTGCTGTCCGGATCACTCGAGAGCCGTTCGCCGGTTCAAGTCATGGATAGTAGTGACATTCAGAGCGACTCCAGACGCTGCGACTTTGCGCATCCGAATTTGTCGACATTGGCTGCCTTGCGCTGTAGTTCTGTGGGTCAATGAGTTTCGCACGTTGTAGGAGGAAATCAGGCGATGTAGGTCTGAAGAACCTCTCGGAATGGTTGTAGTTATACCATTAAAGTGCGAGGTTATGCCATCAGACCACATGTACAATCAAAATTGCTAAATGGTGGTGTGATATCCCGCTTGGACTATACAAGCAGAAAACTAAGTGATAACCTGAGCTCTATGATTCAAGCTCTTGTAAGCACAACGTATCATGAATCATGTTGAGAGCCTCGCGTGTGCTCATTGAAGTGCAAATCGTTGAGCGTAGTACAAAGTATTTGATACCAAGGGAAGAACAACGTACTGTAAACCCGTATTGGTCCTTGTACGCGTCATTCACTTCCCAAAGAAACTCGTGATCTTCGCATTGCCTTCCTTCGCAGGACTCTTCGCTGCAGTGTTGTTGGTTGTCGCACTTCTCATCTTTCTCCCTCCGGCAGCAGCTGGACTCTTCTTCTCTTTTGGTGAGCTACCGGATGCTGACTTCAGTTTTCCAGCACGTGCATCCTCTGCGGCCTGTAATAGAGATTCGTCATCGATTGCCGAGCTTTCGAGCTTGATGTTATGGTCGATCAGCTCGGAGGCAGCTTCAGCGAGAGTTGAATCTGATATCTGCGAAGTTTCTTGCTTGATTTGTTGGGAAGTTGACGGTGAAGGATCATCCTTCGGCGGAGATTTGGGCATCGGAGCATTGGATTCGGGTGCTTTGGTCTGGGTCGAAGTCGAACGAGGATCAGGTGGTTCTTGCTCGATTTTTGTTTTGTTGTCTTCAGCTTTTGCTGGTGGCTGGTTTTCTGATTTGGACTTAGCCGAGCTTTGTTTGGAACCGAAGAAGTTTGCAATGTTGTTCTTGTTCTCTTTGCTGTCAATTGGGACCATGAATTGCGGACTGTTGTTGCCGACCTTCCCAACTGCCTTGTCAACTGGATAGCATTCGAGTTCGCCGTCGTACGGTTTCAGTAAGCTTTGCAGTTCTTTAGACCAACCTGCGTTGCCCGGATTGAGCCACATTTTCATTGCGTCGCTTCCAGCTTCAAGAACGACGGGCATACGGTCGTGCAGGAATTTGAGCTGTTTGTTTGAGTCGGTCGTGATGACAGTATAAGTGTACAGCTTCTCATCACTGCCTTCGTACTGCACGCAATCCCACAGACCAGCGAAACACATCAACTGGCCGTCTTTACGTTTGACGAAGTGAGGAAGCTTCTCCTTCCCGTTGTTCTTCTTAAGCCATTCGTAGAAGCCTTCCGCTACAACAATGCACCGTTTGCGCTGCTTCATGGTGTTCCACATGCCGCGGTTCTCGAGTAGACTGTCATCACGGCAATTAATGGTACGCATCTGACTGCCATAGTCGGGCGCCCTCTTCGTCCAGAACGGCACAAGGCCCCATTTGGCAGCTTGGAGCTTGTATCTGGTCTCCGCTGTTACGAGACCGTCGACAGAGTGGTAGGTGGCGTGTGAGGTTTTGGCCCGCTTAGGCGATGGCTCTGCAGTGTCGTCCTTCTCATTGTTGTCGTCTTGAGAACTGGCGCCAGAGTCAGGTGTGTCAGCACGATAAATTAGTCCATGGTATCCTGGCGCAAAATTGTAGCTCTGACGGATGCGGTCGTTGTCATCATCTGGAGCATCGTCTGCTGGCATGTTCTGTTCATTCAGTCGCTGGCGTACCTGCGATGGCCGCAATGACAAGGCGTATCGGCCGCACATAGTTCCGATGACAGACAGATGTAACCTCGTTGAGATCTTTGAAAGTCTTTGACGACAAGTGGATGGCCTCGTCTGTTTATCGTTACATGTAACGTCGGGTTGTTCTTTCCATACGTCATTGACCCCGAAATCTCCAAGATCTAATCTCAAGATCTCTCGGGGTAGACTAGGAAAGAGCTCCATCAGTCAGCCCATCAATGCTTGAAGACTGCATCTCAACTCAACAAACATGTCGGCCACTTCAGCATGCCGTGCGCCATTCGCGCGTCTCTTCCAGCAGACAATCTCCCGCCAAACACAATCGAGAAGCCTACACACTTTCCGCACGCGACCTTCCCCTTTGCGCCAGAACCTGAGCGCACCCCGAGCACGAGTCGCCAACCAACAACACCGTAACGCATCAACTATCCAAAATGGCAAAGCGCTCTTCAGGGAATACCCCATATCAATCTCCATCGCCGGTGTGGTGATTTTACTGGGCTCGTTCGCTGTGATCTGGGCCAACCATGTCTACCAAGACTACATCATCGCGTCCTTCCACAAGTATCCCGAGCCTGTGGCTGTGAAACTGCGAAGGGCACTCTACTATACCAATTCGGACTTGCAACCCAAAGAGGCCCTCAAATACTACCGGCAAGCGCTGCAAATCGCCGAGGAAATCGGCATGGATCCCTTCAGCGATGAGATTATGGGCGTCAAGATTCAGATTGCGGCGATGATGGAGAACATCCAGCTGTACTCAAAAGCAATTCAAGTGCTGGAGATCTTGCGCAGAGATAGCTTGACATGGTTGGAAGAGTTGGGCGGTCTGGAGCAGAACAAGCTGAAGCGCACAAAAGTGTTGCAGAAACTCGTGGGCATCTCAATCAAGCTGGGCGAGCTTTACTCCAACCCGGTGATTTACAACCGCGATATGGCTGAGAACAGACTCGTCTGGGCTGTGGAGACTATTCTCAAAGAGCGCCAACGCCGCGACACCCTCAAAGTCAACGAGGAGCTTGAAGGCGAATGGCTCAAGGAGTCAGAGATCGGCGCTGCGATGGAAGCCCTCGCACACACATACGAAGAGACCAACCAGCACCACCTTGCCACAGCACTGTTCTTGCAAGCTCTCAGCTTGAGTGGCGCCGGCACTTGTCACTCTGTCGTGCTCATGAACAATCTCGCTTCAAGCTTAGCCCAGCAATCTCCTCGTGCGGCCGCCGCAGCGCAAAAGTTTGCACAGAGCCAGACCATCTCTGAGCAGCCAGCGCAGCCTCCCATCACCCGTGAGACGATGATTACGAATGCGCAGACTTGGGCACAGAAGGCGATTGACGTCGCCGCACAAATTAAGCCACCAGTGCGTGACGAGGAATGCGACATGGGTTGTGCTGTTGCTTTGCATAACTTGGGAGAGTTCGCGCAAATGAAGGGAGACTTGGCTGAGGCCAGCAAGAAGTTTACAGAGGCTGTCAGCTTAGCCAAAGCTGTGGGCTTCCTTGAGGGGGTGGAGAATGGCGAGGCTAGACTGAAGGAGTTGGAGTCTAAGAAGTAGACTATATGACAACATTTGTGTACGAATATAGGGAACATGAACTGTAGTATATGTTAATACTGGAATTACAACAGCTGGTATACCGACGGAGATCAGAGCCCAATAAAAGCATCAGCTTGAGGAGAGCTACACGAGACGGTCAAATGATACATGATGGTACTCTCCTCCACATTGAAGTCTCGATAAGTCCGTTGAAGCTGTATACCTGCAGGAGATCGCACTAAACCCCAGAGAAGAAGACCATGATACGTTGTCAGCCCCTTCAACACTCCAGGTCTGCGGAGGATTCGCATCGATGCACAACAGCTCACCGGTATGCATCCAGTGATACTATTGGGCGACCCGTCCCATGCCTTGGAATCCTACGACTTCTCCCACGGGGATGGACAAAGCCCTCGCGTGCCACTCATTCGACCACTGTACGAGGCTGCTTTTTGCTAACACCTTCGGTAGCGAAATAGAGTGCCCGTAACAGGGAGCGGCGGCAGAGTAATCAATTGTTTGCGAACCAGCACCAAAAGCCTGCTATCTTACACGGTGTTCATGGTAGCACCACCATCTGCCGTGTCTTGGATGGGTTTATTTAGGGTTTGTGGTCACATGCATGGCTCGATATGCATAAGGTACGTCCTGATTCATGTCGCCAAATGCGTTTTCGACAGCATGCGATTCCCCCCTCGAGTAGGTAGGAAACAGGCAAACATCGTCAGGAACATGCCATACTCAGGTACATGTGTAACTTCAGAGTAAGAGTGTCAGCATTGCCGACAACGAATCACATCGACAAAGCCATGTAGAGTTTCATCGATCTGGCAATTGCCATTATAGTTCGCGGCCGCATGCCCGCAAACAGGGACAAGCCTTGTATTTCAATCTGGAAAGAGGCATCTGAACGTGCCCTCGCGGGATACCTTGGAGCTTTTTCCCGCGAGGACCATCTGAGACATGATCTGATTGTCGGTGATGCGGCTTGCCTGATGGAGTCGTAACGCGCAGCAGTGCGTAATAATGCGGGCGTCGCGCACTACGTTTTTCGCTCCAATCAATCCAATCAATCTATGCAAGCGGACTGGCATACTGTGCGTAGGTCAATCTATTTCGCGTGGCCACATGACACAGATCCTTGCTGCGGAATCGGCGCCTGTTTCTAGTGCCAGCCACAACGGAAAACGGCGCTGCATTTGCATGCCGAGCGGCGAGCGTTTATATGCATGTATGTGTGTGTACATATGTGCAGGAGTACAGTACATTGTTGTGCATTTCCGCGCGCGTGTCTAAGTTGACGCATGCGATCCTGCTCAAGTCGGTTCGAGTCTCGACTGGTGGACAAGTAGCGGTACAGCCTCATGATGGTCACATGATATAGGGCATGGGTGTGTGTGTCCTCAACCCTAGAAACACGTGTGAACCTTCGTTGAGTGTCTTCCCGCCGCCAGTCGATGGTAAGCGAAGGAAGTAGTCGACCGACTCGAATCAAGGGGACCCTTCTGCTCGCGTGGACTAGCTAGCCTGAGAGCGGACCTGTCGCCTGTGGTTGCACTATTGTATTCCTTCTGCCCTCCGCCGGCCATCTGACACTGCTCGGCTTGAAGAGCTGCTTCCTCCAGACTGCCGCTGTATGTACTGTGATGGCGCTGTGCGAGTGACGCAGACTCTGCATGGGAAGAACGGCGCCTGGCGGGCCACATCTCGATGGCAGCAGTATGTACAGTAGTGGATGTGCAACATGACATGCGCCCACCTGTACCGCCGCCAAAACGCATTTCCCTAGCAGGGAAGCCTTGCAGCAAGAGACGCATGGAGGCATGCTCCCCTCGAGCCTCGCCTCCCCGGACCGTTTTGCTGTCGATCATGCTGAGCCTCTGACTCCGCGTCCTGCCGAATAAGTCATCTCTGAGCTCTCCTGTATGGATGGCCGACGGCTACGGATGACACTGGGAGTTAATTCACGTACGGGCTAGGCAATGTATCCTGCGGTCCAGTCAGCTCTTGAATCTCGCTTGCTCCAGAGGCGAGCGCGCCGGCGGCTGTTCGTCAGCAGCAGCACACACTACTGTGCTCTATTTCACCATCTCCCAGCGCCCGCCCACTCGTGCCGGTTGCAGCATGGCCGGCGCAGACGAGACGGCGATGCTGCCAGCTGTGCTATTGCCATCATTATCACCATTGATGTCCGCGGCCCTCTCCAAACCGGCGTACTCGGTCGGCATGTGCCGAATATGGAGAGTTAGCCGTCCATGCAGAGTATTGGCGCCACCCTCCTCTGCCTGCATCCTTGACACAGACTCTCCCGTTGGGCTGCTCGCAAACAGCTGTGAGTGTAGTGAACCATACCGCTGGGTCGCCGCCGTCACAACATGTAGTTGCCGTGCTGCCCACAAAGCCGCTCCACCTGCAATAATTATTACAGTACCTGTCGTTTCCTCTCTTGCCGAGCTGCGATCCTGCCATCATCCCAACACTTATTAATATCGACCCATCTCAATATCGTGCCTGTATCAGATACATGCAAGCAGATCCGCCTAATTCATCGAATTTGTGCATTTGACGGTAGGGCCACGGTACTCCACCCACAAATGTCAGGGTTCCAACTAAGCATGTCTGCAGAGTGGCCCTCGAAAATCGACAAAACACAAATCGACGTTTGGAAGCATGGCGGCTGCGTTGCTGGCATTGCTCTCCCAGCAGACTCCGAACCTGGCAACTAGGAAGGCCCTTATCTTGACAGGTCTCCAGCACGATTTCTTGTCACCAAACGGAAAGCTGCCCGTCAACAACCTGGACTCCGGGTTTCTCAAACGGACCAAGAAGCTTATAAACGAGTTCCGCTCACACGGCGACGTTATCTGGATTCGCACCGAGATCGATGCCTCAAGACACCCAAGTGATGTGGACGAGGACGCTTGCAACGTGATCACTTCGTTGGACGAGCACGACCAGTCAGACTCAGATGACGACTCAGAGGATGATGCTTCCGACTCAGACACACAACCCTCGCGGAAGCGAAAGCCGGGCAGGGATACTTCTTCACCAGTAGCAGTACAAGGCGCATCTAAACGTACCCAACGCAAGTCATCGCTCGATGAAGCATCTACGGATCACTCGGCTCCGGTAGATGAGGAGCACTTCCTCACGCAGACAGCAGAAAGGGAAGCCTGCTTCATCAAGGGCACCCTTGGCGCTGAATATGCTTCTGAAGTCAAATCTTGCGTCCAGCCAACCGATTTACAGGTGACAAAGGCATACTACTCCGCATTCAGCTCGACCTCGTTGCTCTCCACTCTACGGATGAAGCTTATCACAGAGCTTTATGTGTGCGGTGCTATGACAAACCTCAACGTCTACGCAACCTCAATGGACGCAGCTCGATATGGCATCAAAATCACCCTGGTGGAGGACTGTCTAGGCTACCGCCAGAAGGAGCGTCACGACCTCGCTATCAAGCGTCTTGTCGATATCATGGACGCTCGCGTCGCCACGAGCGACCAGGTCATTACGGAGATGGGAGCGAGCGCGTCGACGTCTCGTCTAAGAGTGACAGAGCCTACAAACACACATCCCACTCTCGGCGCAAACATTGACACTGCAGCTGACATGCTCGAAGTCGCAAGCAGCGACGATGAAGATGACGAAGATCTGGTATCCGTACGTGCTTCTCCTTCCAAGTCTCATAGGCCGTTGGAGATGAAAGGTAGCAGCCCACAAGATGAGCACTTACACGTGGTTGACACAGGGCCAGGATCAAATCGACAACTTCAGACAAATGCACCTGCAAAGTCGAAACCAGGCATTGTCACGAGCCAGCGGACGACCACGGACGATATCGAACGTCCAAGCCAAATCGAGACCGTCGAGCTCGAAATCACACGTCCCTTGACTCGTTTGGACATTTCGGACGAGGCCACTCGATCAACTGCGACTGCTCAGAATATGACTAATACGACAAATCGAAACCCTTCGAATCAGGTAGCCAACGCAGCAGGTGGCTCAGCACAGAGTTTACCCACCTCTACCGCATCTCAGAAGAAACAGAAAGCGAAAATGCGCAGTGCCCTCTCTAAGATACAACGACGCAACAGAAAAGCGCAAGCAGACAGCATGATTACACGACAAACAGATCAGCCGCTCTTCGGCGTGGAAAAAGAGGAGGAAAGTCAAGGCTCAAGCATACAATACGACCTACTCCCACCCGATCGCGTCGACGGCTTATTCCACAAACTCAAAGAGGAGGTCGAATGGCAGAAGATGCATCACCAGACTGGTGAAGTTCCACGCCTGGTTTGCTGTCAAGGGACAATCGACTCTGAGGGAGACATGCCCGTCTACCGACATCCTTCTGACGAAACCATCGCTTTGCTACCTTGGTCGAAGACAGTGGACGAGATTCGCCAGGCCGCCGAAGCAATCGCTGGTCACGAACTCAATCACGCTTTAATCCAACTATATCGCGCCGGAACAGACTACATCTCTGAGCACTCTGACAAGACTCTGGATATTCGTTCCGACAGCTTCATCGTCAACGCTTCCTTCGGCGCCGAGCGCGTAATGCGTCTTCGCACCAAACGTCCCCAGAATGACACAGAACCATCAACACAAGACCCTCAACCACGCACAACCCACCGTGTCCGCCTCCCCCACGACTCCGCTCTCCTCATGTCTCTCGAGACAAACGCTCGATACCTGCACTCCATCAACGCCGACAAGCGTCCAGCATCAGAACTCACACCCGCCGAGAAAGCCTACGATGGCCAGCGAATCAGTTTGACGTTCAGACACATCGGCACTTATCTGGATGCCAAGTCAGAGTACATCTGGGGCCAAGGTGCGACGGGCAAGGAGCGAGAGGACGCGCGGAAAGTCATCGCCGGGGATGCGGTGGAAGTTGACAGGTTGGTGAAAGGCTTTGGGGCGGAGAATGCTGCAGCCGAAGTCGCGTGGGCGGAGTGGTATGGTGGCGGGAGTGATGCGCTACATTTGAAATGATGCTGCCGTCCTCGAATCGAAGAGTGATTGGCTTCATGGGCAGGTTGGTTCTTTTTCGCTCATGCTCGTGGTCTCCCGGTCACTGGCACTATCGAGTCAACCCGCCCAGTGTCTTCATGATATCCGCGGTGGTTGGCTAGGCAATGTATTGTCGGCTCAATTCACGTCATGTAGGCATGACATCCTAATATCACTGGCGATGCTGCCTAAGTGAGAGGCTCCCCCTCCAAAGCGTTCTGATGAGCGAAGACAAAGCCCCAGACAGCCATACATGAAATGAGAACATATGGAATATGATCTATCTAAATGATTATATATCTAATAACGGCTCTTCAAAAGGGTCCCAGTAAATGGAAAAAATGAGCTAGCCTCTCAAGGCAATCCAGGTCTTCAAACCGCCGCCTCCTCCTATGCAATGGATATCTTGAAACAAAAGTCCTTCCCCGGAACTCCACGCTCAAAATCTTTGACAGATGGAAACAAAAAAAAAAAAAAAAAGAAAACCAACGTTGTCTTCCCCATATGCAAGCAAAAGCAACCCATCATTTCAGCTGCTCGTCAACAGCCTCGTAGAAACCCTCCATCCGCCAGCGCCAGCTCTTCAAGTACGAGCCAATCGACTTATCCACAGGCGCCCACCACTTCTCGTGCAGACTCGCAACGCCGCCCTTCAGATCCTCCATGGTAGGGTAGTGCGCGTTCCACTCGGTCGAGACGGCTTTCCAGGGCATGTTGCCGCCGTCGGCCTCGGGCCTGTGGACGTAGTTGAGCAGGTTCTGCTCGGGCAGGTGCGGCGGGAAGCGCTCGGGCAGCTGCATGACATTGAGGTAGAACGCCTGCAGCTCGAGCGAGGGCTGCATGACGAAGAAACCCGCGTTGAGGTAGTTGATGTTGGGGTAGTCGCCGGCGGCGTCGGAGGGCGGGTAGTGGTGCGCGGCGTTCATTTCGGGCTGGCCGGCGAAGACGTAGGTGGAGGGGAGGGAGCCTTCGTCTTCTTTATTTTTGTCGGGGCGGTCGAGGGTTTGGTGCAAAGCGACGGCGGGGTCGTCGAAGACGCCGTGGAGAGGTCTGTTGAGGACGGTGTCGCCGTCTAGGAAACAGATGCGGTCGAATTGGGTGAGCTCCCAGAGGCGTAGCTTGTCGAAGACTTCTTGCCAGTTTGAAGCTCCTGCTCCCTCCAACCAGCTGGGTTTCTCGACGGTCTCGACTACGATCACGATTGCGCCATCGCGACGGAGACGCTCGATCTTGTTCTCGTGGACGCCTTTTGTGGCAAGAACGATAAAGGGAATGTCCTTGCTCCGGGTTTCAGGTGCGTGCATGATCTGGTACCCAAGGAGTCGTGTGGCGATGAAGTAGTCGTCGTGGAGGTTACCAGGATCGTCGGGGTGGTTTGAGTCGGCTGCTAGGAGCGTTGCAAAGGCATATTTTGACTCGGTGGTCTCCAGAGATGCTGAGCCATGCAGCGCTGACTTCGCTGTTCCTGTGGTAGCGTCTGCGACGTGTTTTACCAGAGCATCACGCTGGCTGTCGTATGCGGTTGGTAGTGGTGTGTACACGAATAGTGTGAGGATGGCAACTGCTGCGAGTACGACGTAAAGGCCCATGCAGTTGCGTCGACCGATTCCAGTGCCTGAGGGCGACAGACTGCGCAGATATGGAGCCATCGGGGCTAGTCAGCGCAGAGTGTGGTATTGTCCAACGAACGACGTAGGTTGGCGGCGGTACTGCAAGTCTGCAAGTGACGACGATATACGATATTCTTTGTCTCTGCCACAGCACAGTACAGCGCAGTGGAAGCAAACGTAACACGTAGACAGACAAGTAAGAAGGAAGGAATATGTATGACAGGGAAGGCGCGAGAGCAAGGGAAATTAGAAGGTCGATGAGTGCTGGCGGAGGAGGAGGCCAGACCTGCATTCACGGCGTTATCTATCGTCGAGAATAGCCTACCGAAACGACTCTCTTCTGCCACTGCTGCGCAAGGAAGGAGCCCCAAAGTAAGCAAGCTCATTAACGTATGCGAGGGTCCTTCGCCTTCGCCTAGCAGGACGCTGGCGTGTGGCGCCGCGGATGGGGGAATTCTCCATCTCGTTTCTGCGCTGCTCGCAGACCGACGACCTTGCCTGGTCTTGGGGGAGGGCATATTGGGTGAGGCGAGGCGCGGCGTGTGAGTGGCCAGAGCGGTAGAGTTTGCGCGCCCAAATTTCGTGCGCAAGGGGCTTTTGTCGGCTTCACGGGCTAAACCGCTAGACAGATCGTATTTCGGCAGACCCGCCAGGCTTACTAGACTGTGCAGAGGCAAGCGTGTGCTGAAGATTGGAGGAGACGCCCTCGAACACCACCCTTCCCGCATCCCTCCGCGCGCTGGTGGCTGGGCTGGTAGGCGAAGAGGGGACTGTACCACCAAGCCAGCGTCCACAAATAGAGTGGTGGGTGGGTGGTGTGATTTTTAGTACTGTGGTCGGTAGTAAGCAGTAGTGATGCTACTGTAAGATTGGCAGTCTGTCTATATGGCATATCATAGAGTATGCTTGGCGTCGTCGCCGTCCACTCGAGAGATGCATGTCGAGTCGTGTATAAGATTAGACAGGAGACATGTGGGAAAGGCAGCAGGACTTCAATTAAATTACTGCCAGCGACTCGGGTAAATTCGGTCCCACAAGTCTCGATATGAGCTCTGCTCGCTCTTACTGTCTTGCTTACGAAAGCCCCGTATGCGAACCTTACCATGGCTTCATTCGGCTCCGAAAGTATCGCAAAAACCTTGTGTAAGAAGATGGCGTTTCTAGAAGATCTGCACCGTTCTCTCTTTACGGGCATTCAACCGGCGCGCGCTAACGTTACCCTTCGTATGCAGTGTCAGCGACTTGCAACATGAACATTTCGTGGCGCTCGACTTTTATCACTGCATTGTCGAGGTGTAACTGACTGAGACTGAGTGACTGCAAGAGGGATGGATTCTTATTGTGACACTTTTCAGTATCAAACGTGCCGAATTGTCTCACGGTGCGGAGACAAAGCAGGTGGGAGGTGATGGACTCGAATGAGTGGTGATTCGGATGTTAGAGACGCAAGCCTGGTGTTGGCGTAGCTGTCGTGAATTGCTCAGTGTCGCATAGCAGTCAGACCAAGACCGCGGGCGTAATCACATTCGAAATACTGCGAGGGCTGACGATCGTACGGTTGAAAGGGACATGATGTACAGTCCATGAAGAAAAGGAACTGTTAACAATACTAGGTATACACTTCCACCCTGCGCCTCTACGCAGCGCTCTTGCCCTTCTTCGAGCCACCGGCCTTGAAAGCCGCGCCTCTCCTCGCGCTCCTGTCCGTAGGCTTGCCCTGTTTTTGAGGGCCCTTCTTGTTCTTTCCACCACCCTTGCCACCAAGCTTCAGACCTGTGTTACCCTGCTTCTGAGTCGCTCT
>Ga0265797_10004366_pt1 | contig 21711 bp, 16 predicted proteins | sample P2T30metagenome_FD_192433 | JGI IMG/M metagenome (GOLD analysis project Ga0265797, IMG submission 192433) | Plant litter microbial communities from East Loma Ridge, Irvine, California - P2 T30 | ecosystem: Environmental > Terrestrial > Plant litter > Unclassified | place: USA: California... | reverse complement strand
GTCCTCCACCGAGGGCACCGACGCCACCCGCATGGGCAGGTTCTGCCACGACGTGCAGGTGCTGGCGCTGGCCTGGTACTTCACGGGCGAGCGCAAATACGCGGACAAGGCAGGCATGCTGGCGCGTGCCTGGTTCCTCGATCCGGCCACGCGCATGAACCCGAACCTGGACTACGGCCAGGCGATCCCGGGCCGGGTCAACGGGCGCGGCATCGGCATCATCAGCAGCCGCAATCTCGTCGACGTGATGGACAGCCTGGCGCTGATCCAGCCGACCGACGCCCTGAGCGACGCCGAGAACGAGGCGGTGCGCGGCTGGTACCGGGCCTACCTGGACTGGCTCCTCAACAGCCGCAACGGTTTTGAAGAAAGCAACGCCCACAACAACCACGGCACCTTCTATTCGGCGCAGCTGGTCGCCTATGCGCTGTACACAAACCAGCCGCAGGTGGCGAAGCGCGAACTGGAGATCGTCAAGATCCGCCGCATTCCGGGGCAGATCGACCGCGAGGGCAAACTGGTCGCGGAACTCGAGCGTACGCGGCCCTCGAGCTACCTTAACTTCGCGCTGGAAGCCTTCGGCTACCTGGGCCGCTACGGCGAGCTGACGGGCGACAAGGTCTGGGAACACGGCCAGGATGCGCACAATATCGAGCAGGGCTATCGCTTCGTCGCCCGCTACGTGAATGGCGACAAATGGCCCTACCCGGAAATCGATCCGAAGGAAGGCTCGCCCGACGGCATCCACCGCCATGCGCTGCCGACCATGTTGACGGCGGCGCGCGCCTACCCGAATACGCCGCTGTTCCGGGACAAGGCGCTCTGGCTGCTCGAGCACTATCCGGGTGAGCTGGTTGCGCTGATCCTGCCGCTGAAGTAAGGTAGCGGGCTCACGTTCAGCGCCCTCGCCTCGCGTTTTGCGACCGCCAACGGCCATGGCTACCGCAACGAGCTGAAGATCGCCGCGCGAACGGCGCCCGGTGGCGCAGACGCGCGAGCATTTCTCGGCCATCGTCACGCCGATGCTGCCGGCCGGCGCCCGGACCTTCGTCGCCCAATACCATGTCGAAGGCCTCGACACCCTGGTGAAGGTCTATGTGCAGGACGCCCTGGAGCGCAGGCTGCTCGACGGCCAGGCCGGCAACGGCGTGTCCGACGTGGTGGCCAGGCTACGCGGCGCCGGCGGCGAGGAAGCGACGACTGCGCTGGGGACGGTACGCTCGGGCGAAAGCTTCAATCTGGACGTCCGCTTCGACCAGGGTGCGGCGTCGGTCAGTGTCGACACCACCACGCATGGCAAATTGCGTGCGGCTGGCAGCATCGAGGGGGACGCGCGCGCCATCTACTTCAAGTTCGGCGACTATGCGCAGGCGCTGGATCCGGCTACGGGCAAGCCGACCTCGGATCCAGCCAAATGGGACGCGTGGTTCCGGCAGCAGCGCATCGACAAGGAACTCGTGCGTTTCAGCCACGTCGTCTTCGAGCGCAGTTGAATCCCCGGGACAAGCTCACCCCTCTCACCCTCCCGCATAACGCATAATAAATTGCTATGACATAGCAATTGTTGTGCTATTCTTAAGTCATCTCTTTACCTCAGCGATGAAGTCGCCGTTCCGGTATTCCCCGACATCGAAACCCGCTTGCCACATCAGAGGAAAACATGAAAAAGAAATGGATCGTCGTACCGTCCTTGCTCGCACTGGCCATGGCCGGCGCCATTGCCGCGTCACCCTCGGAACCGAAGGTGGCGGTCGACCGGGCTGCGCGGCAGGAGGTGATCGACACGCTGGTGGCGAAGCTGAACGACCATTATGTCTTTCCCGACAAGGCCAAACAGATCGAAGCCGCATTGCGCCAGCGCCAGCGGGAAGGCAAGTACGACGCCGTGTCGGACGCCAAACAGCTGGCGAAACAGCTGACGGACGATATGCGCGCCGTTGCCGCCGACGGGCATATGGAAGTGTTTTTCAGCCCCCGGCCGGTCCCGGCCGACGATGCAATGCCGCCGCCGCCCAAGACCCGCGCGGAATGGGAGCAGCACGTCCCCGCCGACAAGCTCCCGACCTTCCTCCAGATGGCAGACCGTAGCGTGGAACAGAAGCACTTGACGCCCAGGATAGGCTACCTGAAGGTGTCCATGTTCCCGCCACCTTTCCTCATGGGCGAACGATATGCCGCGGCGATGAATCAACTCGCCGATACCGACGGCCTCATCGTGGACCTGCGCAACAACAGCGGCGGCGGACCGGACACGGTCGCCTTGCTGGTCAGCTACTTCGTCGACCAGCGTACACGCCTCAACGACATCTGGGATCGCGATACCGGCATCAGCACGCCCTTCTGGACGGAAGACAAGCTCGACGGCAAGCGCTATGGTGGCAAGAAGCCGGTCCTGATCCTGGCCGGCCCGCGCACGATGTCCGCCGGTGAAGACTTCGCTTATACGATGCAGGCCATGAAACGTGCGACGGTGATCGGCGAGCCCACCTGGGGCGGCGCCCACCCCACGCGCCCTTACCGCCTTGCCGAACATTTTCTGGCCTCGATACCCACCCGGCGCACCATCAGCCCGATCACAAAAACCAACTGGGAAGGCGTGGGCGTGATCCCGGATGTCAAGGCAAAACCGGACGATACGCTTGCGCTGGCCAGGGACATGCTGGAGCGCCGGCTCCAGGGAAGCGGCGCGCCGGCCGCCGCCGGCCAGTGAAGCCCCGGCCGCGGCGCCCCGCCGCCGGGCGGCGCGTCTAGCGCAGGTCGACCTGCGCCGGCGAGCCGCGCCGGCCCCTGCGGTCGAAGGCCGCCACCCGGATCAATCCACGTGCGGCGATCGGCCCGTCCACCAGCGGACTGGCTGCCGTCGGCTCGCTGCCGTCGACCGTATAGCGGAGCAGCATCCCCGGCAGCACGTGATTGACGAGCACCTTGCCACCTTCGACCAGCAAGCCCGGCGGCGCGATGCGGTAGGCCAGGACCGGCCGGTCCAGATCGAGCCGCGGCAGTACGCGCTGGCCGAGGGCGTTCACGAAGCCGGACCAGGCCGCGCGATGCAGCGCCTCGGCCCGGGCAGGATCAGCCTCCGTGGCCCAGGCCGGATCTGGCGCCCAGGCACGTTCGGCCACCGCCAGCAGGCGCGGCATCAGCAGAGTGTCGATGCGGGCCGGATCGCGCAGCGATTCGGTGAACAGCGTCGCTTCCAGCCCGCGCACCCGGGCCCGGCCAGCCGCGCTCAAGGCTTCCTTGCCGCCCGCGTCCTTCAGCATGCCGAAGGGCCGGAAGTCGTAGACCTTGTCCAGCTCGACGTAGTCGTTCCAGTTGACGCCCGGCTCGTCCGGATTCGGGTTGTGCGCCATGTCCAGGTACAGATTGCTGACAGGGGCCAGCACGATGTCGTAGCCGGCGTTGGCCAGACGGTAGGCCAGGTCTTCGGCGCCTTCGGTGTTGTTCCAGACCCAGGCCGTGAAACCGCGCTTGAGGAAGCGCGGATTCGGCACCAGCGGGCCCTTGCCTCCCACCCTGCGCGCGGCGATCTCTTCCCAGCCCGAGACCGCCAGGCCCTGCTTGCGCAGGATGGCGTCCACGCGCCCGTAAAAATAGTCCCACAGCGCGGCGGTATCGGCCAGTTTTTCCCGGTCCATGCGCGCGCGGCTGGCTGGCGAAGCTGCCCAGGCCCCATTCGGCAACTCGTCGCCGCCCATGTGCAGGGTCTGGAGCGGCACGCCGGCCTCGCGATGCATCGCGGCCACCTGGGTCACCACGTGCTCGATGAAGGCGAAGGTCGAATCCAGGCCGGGGTCGATCACATTGTCCGTGTAGTACTGCGCCGAGCGGTAGACCGAGCGGTCGCCGGCATCGTCCAGCAGGTATTCCGCCGCATCCTTGGCCCCCAGGGCCTTCAAGCGCTCGTAGCGCGCCCGCATCGCCTGCACGGCGGCGCGCGCGTGGCCCGGCATCTCGAGTTCCGGGATCACCTCAATGTGGCGCGCCTTTGCATAGTGCAGGATCTCGATGTAGTCGGCGCGTGTGAAGTAGCCGCTGCCATGCGCATCGCGCGGATCGGGGCCGGAGCCGTAGGCCGGCTGCAGGCGCAGTCCCGGTGCGGCGCTGTGGCCGCGCACGGCGCCGATGGCGGTCAGTTCCGGCAGGCCGGGAATCTCCAGGCGCCAGCCTTCGTCGTCGGTCAGGTGGAAGTGGAAGCGGTTCATCTTGGCGCGCGCCATCGTGTCGAGCCACTTGAAGACCGTTTCCTTGCCGTGGAAATTGCGGGCGACGTCGAGCTGGAAGCCGCGGTAGGCAAAGCGCGGGGCGTCGACGATCGTGATCTCGGGCAGCGCCGGCTCGGTCGGGCCGCGCCAGGCGGCGCCGGGCAGCGGCAGCAGCTCGCGCAGCGTCTGCAGGGCGTAGCTGACGCCGGCCGCGCCGTTGCCGACGATCTCGATGCCGCGGCCGGGCTGCACGCGCAGGCGGTAGGCTTCCGGCGAGGTTTCGCCGGGCACCCTGCCGATGGCCAGGCGCAGCGCCGGGCCGCCGGCCGACAGGTTCGCGGGGAACAGCGAACGCGCCAGCGCGGCTTCGTTCGCCAGTGCCGCGGGCGCCTCCACCAGCGGCCGCGCCGCGATCGGCAGCTTGCCGGGGCCGCGCTGCAGCTGCTTCGGCGTCGGCAGCACCGGCGGCACGGCGCCAGGTGCCAGCAGGTCGGCGCGCGCATTGCGGCGGTAGGTGTCTTCCGGCGTCACCGACAGTGCCGCCACCGGCAGCAGCTGGAAGTCCGTGATCGCGGTGCCGGTGCCAGGCTGCGCGTCGTACACCAGGTAGGGACCCGCCGGGGCCTTGGACAGCAGGATCACCCTGCCCGGATACGCGAGCGGAATGTCGAGCGAGGCGCCCGGCGCCAGGCCTTCGAAGCCGGGTCCCGGGCGCAGGCGCACCAGGCTGCCGGCCATCGGTTCCAGCACCAGCGCCCCCGGCGCCGGTCCGCCCGATATCGCATCGATGGAATTGAAGTAGAGCGACCAGCCCTGCGCCGGCAAGGGGCGGTTGTCGCGGTTGGCGAGGACCAGGCGCGCCTGGGAACGGGCGCGTGCGGCCCCGTCGGACGCTCGGGCGGGCAGGCGTTCCCAGCGCAGCTGCAGCTGGTCGCCACGCGCGACATCGGCGACGGGCGCGGTTTGCACAGCCTGTGGGGCCTGTCGTTCGGCCCACGCGACGGGCGCGGCCAGCAGAAAGAAGAGCAGCCAGGCTGCGGGAACGCGGGGTCGATGCATCGAACGGGGCTCCTGAAATCGGGTCCTCAGCTGCGCCAGCGGCGGATCTTGTGGCCGCCCGCCGCATACCAGAAGATCAGCGCATAGCAGGGCAGCATCAGCCAGTAGGCGCTGCGCGGCGAGGCCATGTCGGACAGGCCGCCGTACAGCAAGGGCAGCACGGCGCCGCCGGCGATCGCCATCACCAGCACGGCCGAACCGGCGGCCGTATGGCGGCCCAGGCCCTGCAGCGCCAATGGCCAGATCGCCGGCCACACCATCGCATTGGCCAGGCCCAGCAGCGCCAGGCACATGACGGTATCCGGCACCGCCGGCACGCCCAGCCAGCCGACCAGCGCCTGCGACAGGCCGGTGTCATGCGGGGAACCCATCACCACGCCGAAGGTCAGCACCACCCCGGCCAGGCCGGAGAGCACCAGCGCGCGCGACTGCGACAGCCAGCGCGGGATGAAGACCACGCCGACCAGGTAGCCCAGCACCATGCAGACCATGGTGTACGAGGTCAGGACGCCGAAGTGGGTCACGTGCAGCTGCTGGCCGTACAGGCCGATGGTGTCGCCGGCGATGACTTCCACGCCGACGTAGCCGAACAGCGCCAGCGCACCGAATACCAACTGCGGAAACTGCAGCACCGAACTGCCCTTCACGGCGGCGTCCTTGGCATCAAGTTCGGGCGGCAGTTCGCGCAGCCCGGAAAAGTGGATGAAGGCCATCATCGCGAACAGCAGCGCCGCCATGCAGGCGTAGGGGAAGACCATGCGCTGGGCCAGCAGGCTGCGCATGGCATCGCGCGCGGCCGGGTCCAGCGCGGCCAGGGTGGCCGGCGAAAAGCGCTCGATATCGCCCAGCATCAGCGAGGTGAACACCAGCGGCACGACCACGCCGGCGCCCTTGTTGAACAGGCCCATGATACTGATGCGCATGGCGGCGCTTTCGCGCGGGCCGAGGAAGACGATGTAGGGATTGACCGCGGTCTGCATCAGGGTCATGCCGGTGGCCAGCGTGAACAGCGCGGCCAGGAACAGTTCGTAATGCGTGCTGCGCGCCGCCGGAATGAATAACAGCGCGCCGCCGCCCATCAGGGCCAGGCCCAGCGTCATGCTCTTCTTGTAGCCGATCCGGCCCAGGACCGCCGCCGAGGGCAGCGCCATCACGGTATAGGCGATGTAGAAGGCGAAGGTCACCCACAGCGCCTGGAAATTGGTCAACGCGCAGACGATCTTCAGGAAGGGGATCAGCGAGCCATTCAGCCAGGTGACGAAACCGAGGATGAAAAACAGCAGCCCCACGAACAACATGCCGACGACGACCGCACGCCTGCCTCCCATCGTGCCCGCCGCCGGTGCTTCCGCGCGCATTTCCATCGCTGCCCCTGTTATTAATCTCGAGTTATGTTATCAGTGGCAACTTCGCGTGACCAGCATCCGGCGTGGCAGGGGGCCGGTTTAGCGGGTCGCGCTGAACGCGGCGCCGGAACCCGCCTCCGCGCCGGCGGTCCAATCCAGCGTTGGAGAGACAAGGGAGACGCAAAGTGGAGCGCACTACCTTGTCCTGTACCTTGCCGGGCCTGGCCTTGCTGCTTGCCTGCCCGGGGCGCGCACAGGACAACGCCACCCTGCAAAAGCAGCTCGCGAACCCGGTGTCCGGCCCGGCCACCCTGCCCTTCGACTACACCGGGTCGGCGCGCGCCGCGCCGGGCGCCAACTGGCAGCACCTGCTGGCCATTGCGCCGTCCTACCCGGTGCGCCTGAACCGGCGCTGGAACCTGGTCAACCGCGCCACCCTGCCCGTGCAATCCAATCCCGGCCCGCCCGGCCAGCCGCGCAAGGTGGGCACCGGCGACTTCACCTACGAAGGCTTCTTCACGCCATCGGAACGCACGCGCCAGGGCTGGATCCGGGGCGTGGGGCTGACCTGGTCGGTCCTGAGCCGCCCGCCCGACTTCATGCCGGTGAATACCATCGTCGGCGCCGGCTACAACGTGGTGCGGCCGGACCGGGCCTGCACCTGGTTCCTGCGCTTCCAGGTCAACTTTATCCTGCCAAAATAGCCACAGAGGGCTTGATTCAAGGCAATTTATTACAATTAACACGCGCACGCCTCACTCCAGGCCCTTGGGAACCCGGCAATCTGGTTATACTGTGCGGAAATACAGTGTTACTGCACTGTGCCAGGCTTTACGTACTGTCCGACACGGCCGCGGACACCGGAATCAACGCGCTATCGAACCTGCCCCAGCCGGGAAACCCAACATGCCATCACCTGCCCAGCTCATGAGCGGGTTGCTCGACTATCTCGTCGAGCAAGCCAGAGACATCGACCCCACCGCTTTCAACCTGTCGAAAGCGGCCGAATTCAAGAAGACCTTCGCCGACCTGGGCAGCCTGCCCTGGGTCGACTTCAACGTCGAGACCGACGCCGACAGCTGGTGGCTGCGCGTGCAGCGCCTGGAAGCGACGCGCGCGCCGGCCCTGGCCGAGCCCGAGTACGCGCCCTTCCTGGTCGTCAGCGACGATCCCGCCGCCAGCCCGCCGGCGCTGAAGGAAGCCGCGTTCGCGAGCATGCGCAACCACGACGCCATTGATGGCGAAGAGCGCGCCGCGCGCCGCGACGAGCAGCGCCGCGCCCGCGTCACTCGCGTGCTGGAAGCGTATGCGCCGCGCTGGCTCGACTGGGCCGCGCGCGAGCGCCCGCGCCGGCTGGTGATCAACCTGTACGCCGATCTGTTCGCGCTGAAGACGCGCCTGGAATCCGAGGAAGCGGTGCGCCCGCTGGAACTGGTCTGGGGCATCGGCGTCTCGTCCTGGCGCATCGGCAGCGTCGACTACCACTATCCGCTGGTCACGCAGGCGGTCGAAATCGACATCGACGACCTTACCCACGCGATCGGCCTGCGCCCGCGCCAGCTGGCGCCGCGGCTGGAACTCGATGCCTTCGCCGCCTGCGACGTGCCAGGCACCGGCGACGTCGAACGCGCCGCGCGTGCCCTGCTGCGCGAACGGGACGAACTCTCTCCTTTCGATCCCGCCTCCATCGAGCCGATCCTGAAGCTGGTCGCCGGGAACATCTCGGCCAACGCCCGCTACGATGCCCAGGCCGACCGCGCGCCCGCCCCCGGCCCGGAACTGGTGGTGACCCACGAATGGGTGGTGTTCGCGCGCCCGCGCGCCAGCCACTTCCTGATCGAGGACATCGACCGCCTGAAGGACAGCGTGGGCGGCACCGTCAGCCTGCCCGAAGGCCCGCTCGCCATCGTCAGCGCGCCCGGCGGCGAGGTCCTCGAACATGCGCCGATCGCCTTCCGCGGCCTGTCCGGCCGGGCCCTGGCGCGCGGCGAGCCGCGCGAACTGTACTTCCCGCTGCCCTACAACCGCGAGCAGGAAACCATCATCCAGCAATTGGAGCGCTCGCCGGGCGTGGCGGTGCAGGGCCCGCCGGGCACCGGCAAGACCCACACCATCGCCAACATCATCAGCCACTACCTGGCTTCGGGCAAGCGCATCCTGGTAACGTCGAAGGGCGAGCCGGCGCTGAAGGTCCTGCAAGAGAAGATCCCGCCCTCGATCCGGCCGCTGAGCGTGGCCCTGCTGTCCGGCGACAAGGAAGGCATGCGCCAGTTCCAGGCCGCGATCGAGGCGATCATCCACACGCTGACCCACCTGAACCCGGCGCTGGAAGAAGAACGCATCGCCACCACCCGCGCCGCGCTCGACCGCGCGCACGAGGAGATGGCACGCATCGATACCCGCATCGACGAGATCGCGCACGCCCAGCTGGCCGACTTCGTGGTCGACGGCGTGCGCATGCGCGCCCAGAAGATGGCCGAACTGGTGGTCGAGGGCCGCGAGCGCTTCGGCTGGTTCGACGACGAGCTGACGCTGTCCGCGGAACATGTGCCGCCCTTCGGCGACGAGGATGGCATGCGCCTGCGCGAGGCAAGGCGCCGCCTGGGCCAAGACCTGCTCTACTGCCAGGCGCGGATCCCCGACTGGCGCGCCCTGCCCGCGGCGCTTGACGTCGAAAAGCTGCACGGCCTGCTGCAGGCGATGCGCGAGATCGAGCGCGACGCCGCCGGCGGCGCCTTGCCGCCGCTGCGTGCCGATACGCCCGAGGTGCTGGCCCAGGCGCGCGTCCTGCTGGCGGCGCTGGACGAGGCGATCGCCCAGGCCGGCGCCCTCGAGGACGAGGGCCACGACTGGGTGTTCACGCTGCGCGAACGCCTGCGCCGGCCGCAGTTCGCCACCGAGCGCGCCGCCCTCGAAGCCCTGTTCGCCGACATCGATGCGCTGCTGCGCGCCCGCGCGGAATTCATGCAAAAGCCGGTCACCGCGCCGCGCGAAGCGCTGGAAATGCCGAAGGCGCGCGAAGCGATCGCGCGCGGCGCCGAGAGCGGCAAGCCCTTCGGCTTCCTCGCGTTCGGTGCCGGCGAGGTCAAGCCGCACATCAACGCCATCCGCGTGGCCGGCCTGGCGCCGGCCTCCCGCGAGGACTGGGCCCACGTGCAGCGCTTCGCCGAACTGCATGCGCGCGTGCTGTCGTTCACGGTGCGCTGGAATGCCTTTGCCGAACTGCTTTCCCTGCCGCTGCTGCAGCCGGACGTGGCGCAACTGCGCGCCATCGAACTGATCACCGTGGCCGCGCGCGGCGCACACCAGCTCGCGACGCGCCACGACGCCACGCTGCCGGCAATGGCCGCCCAGGTCTTCGCCCAGGCGCCGCTCCAGGGCCTGCTGGGGCGCCGCGCCGACCTGGAACAGGTGCGCGCCCAGCTGCGCCGCCACCTGACGCACGCGGAACTGGCGCAGGCCACGCACAGCCTTGCCAGCCTGCGCGACCAGTTGGCCGGCTGCAGCGGTCCCGTCACGCAGCAGCTGCATGCGCTGCTGGACGAGTCGCTGGGCGCGGCCGATATGCCGGCGGAACGCATCGGCGCCGGCTACGCCGCGCTCATCGCCGAACTGCGCCGCATCGAAGCGCTGGCGCCCGATTTCAAACTGGTGCGCGAACTGGCCGGCGCCATCGAAGGCCACGGCGGCGCCTGGCTTGCGGCACGCGTGCTCTCGCTGCCGGCGGACGCCAGCGGCGACGACGACGTCTTCCCAAGCCACTGGCGCGATGCCTGGAACTGGGCGCGCCTGAAGACTCACCTCGAGGACATCGACGCCAGGGACGAGATGCGCACGCTGGCCGCGCGCCGGCGCGAGCTGGAGGGCGGCCTGGCCAAGCTGTACGAACAGCTGGTCTCGGCATCAAGCTGGCTGGCCACGCGCCGCCACGCCGGCCAGAATGTGCTGTCCGCGCTGGAAACCTACCGCACCGCGATGCGCAAGTTCGGCAAGGGCACCGGCGTCAACGCCGGCCGCTACCGGCGCGACGCCCAGCAGGCGATGGTCGACGCCCAGGCCGCCGTACCGTGCTGGATCATGAGCCATGCGCGCGTGTCGGAATCCCTGCCGGCGCAGCTGGGCGCCTTCGACCTGGTCATCGTCGACGAAGCCAGTCAGTCGGACCTGTGGGCGCTGCCGGCGGTCCTGCGCGGCAAGCAGGTGCTGGTGGTCGGCGACGACAAGCAGGTCTCGCCGGAAGCCGGTTTCGTGGCCGCGGCAAAAATTGCCGACCTGCGCCGGCGCTTCCTGGCCGGCCAGCCTTTCGAGCCGGTGCTGACGGCCGACATGTCGCTGTACGACATCGCCTCCACCGTGTTCGCCGCCTCCAAGGTGATGCTGCGCGAGCACTTCCGCTGCGTGCAGCCGATCATCGCCTACAGCAACCGGGTGTTCTACAAAGGCTTCATCCAGCCGCTGCGCATTCCGACCGCGTCCGAGCGGCTGGACCCGCCGCTGGTCGACATTTTCGTCGCCAGCGGCTACCGCGCCGCCAAGGGCCAGAACCCGCCCGAGGCCGAGTGCATCGCCAGCGAGATCGAGGCCATCCTGCACGATCCGAAGATGGCCGGGCGCAGCATCGGCGTGGTCTCGCTGCTGGGACCTGAGCAGGCGCTGCTGATCGACAAGCTGGTGCGCGCCCGCTGCGACGCCGCCGAGCTGGCGCGGCGCCAGTTCGCCTGCGGCGACGCCCGCATCTTCCAGGGCAGCGAACGCGACATCATTTTCCTGTCCATGGTCGCCGACAGCAAGCAGCACCACGCGCTGTCGGGCACGATGTACGACCAGCGCTTCAACGTGGCCGCCTCGCGCGCGCGCGACCGCATGTTCCTGGTGCGCTCGGTCAAGCTGGAAGAACTGTCGACGCTGGACCTGCGGCGCACGCTGGTCGAGCACTTCGCCCAGCCGATCGTGGCGGGCGAGGACGCGTCCAGCCTCATCGACCTGTGCGAATCGGGCTTCGAGCGCGAGGTGTATACCGCCCTGTTCGAACGCGGCTACCGCGTCATCCCGCAGGTGCCGGCGGCCGGCTACCGGATCGACATGGTGGTCTAGGGGGCGGACGACCGCCGCCTGGCGATCGAACTCGACGGCGACGCCTTCCACGGGCCGGACCGCTGGGCCGCCGACATGGGCCGCCAGCGCGTACTGGAGCGCGCCGGCTGGACCTTCTGGCGCTGCTTCGCGTCGACCTGGTCCCTGCAGCGCGAGACCGTGCTGGCCGAGCTGCTGGCGCAGCTGGCGCGCATGGGCATCGAGCCGCTCGGGGCGCTGGCGCGCATGCCTTCGCTGGTCGAGTACCGCGAATGGGGCCGCGCGCCGCAGGCGGACGGCGGCCCCGCCGATGCGATGGTCGAGGAGGCGATCGCAGCGGCCAAGGAGTAAGGCCTCAACCGCGCGCGCCCAGGCCGATCCCGTGTTCCGGCTGGCCGGTGACGGCCGGCTCGGCCAGTTCGCGCTGCAGCACGCCGCGGTACAGCACCCCTGCCAAGGCACCGCCCAGCAGCGGCGCCAGCCAGAACAGCCACAGCTGCACCACCGCCCAGCCGCCCACGAACAGCGCCGGGCCGGTGCTGCGCGCCGGGTTGACCGAGGTATTCGTGACCGGGATGCTGATCAGGTGCACCAGGGTCAGCGCCAGACCGATCGCGATGCCGGCAAAGCCGACCGGCGCGCGCGCATGGGTCGCCCCGAGCACGACCAGCACGAACATGAAGCTCATCACCAGCTCGGACACCAGCGCCGACGCCATCGAATAATTCCCCGGCGAGTGCACGCCGTAGCCGTTGGCGGCAAAGCCGGCCTGCACGTCGAAGCCGGGCGCGCCGCGCGCGATCAGCCAGATCACGGCCGCGCCCAGCACGGCGCCGGCCACCTGGCTCACGATGTAGGGCGCCAGGTGGCGCGCCGGGAAGCGCCCGCCGGCCCACAGGCCGACCGAGACGGCCGGGTTGAAGTGCCCGCCCGAGATCGGGCCGAGCGCATAGATCCCGGTCAGCACGCTCAGGCCGAAGGCGAGCGAGACGCCGGCCAGGCCGATCCCGACGTCCGGGAATTTCGCCGCCAGGACGGCGCTGCCGCAACCGCCCAGCACCAGCCAGAAGGTGCCGATGCATTCGGCGAGAAGCTTGTTGAACATGGATTCCTCCCTGTCTACCGGATTGCCATTCTGCCTTGCCGGCGCGCGCAGGCCTATTGGACCTAAGTCCCATGGCACCGGCTCAAGCGTCCGGATCGTCCTCGAACAGCGCGCCGGCGCGCACTTCGAGCGTCTTGCGCACCAGTTGCGCGAGCGAGGCCGCTTCCATCTTTTCCATGGCACGGGCGCGGTGCACCTTGATGGTCTTTTCGGTGATGCCGAGGTTGGCGGCGATCTGCTTGTTCAGGCGCCCCGCCACCACCTGGCGCAGCACTTCGCGCTCGCGCGGCGTGAGGGAAGCCAGGCAGGCGCGGATGCGCTGCAGTTGCGCGCGCACGCGGCGTTCGCGCGCGTCCGACGCCAGCGCGCGCCCGACCGCGCCCAGGAAGGCCGCCGGGTCGACCGGCTTGGTGAGGAAATCGACCGCACCGGCCTTCATCGCCTGCACGCCCTGCTCGACCGCCCCGCTGCCGGCGATGAAGACCACCGGCCGGACGGCGCCGTCGCGCTGCAGCCGCTGCTGCAGCGCCAGCCCGTCCATGCCCGGCAGGTGCACGTCGAGCACCGCGCAGCCCGCCACGGCGGGGTCGTGCGCGCGCAGGAAGGCCTCGGCCGAGGGCAGCGCCCGCACGGCCAGGCCCCGGGTTTGCAGCAGGCAGGCCAGCGCCTTCAGCTCGCCCGCATCCGCGTCGACCAGGTAGACCAGGGGTCCGGACGCGTCCGGCGCCCCCACACTGCCGACATCCATTCGACTGTCCTTCTCAAAACCGCTGTGGCGCAGACGATTCTAGAGAAGCATCAGACGACGTAATGGAACGTGGCTAGCGGCTTTGAGGCGCCACAAACGGCCTACGCGCTCAACCAGTGCTCTAGGGAACCATTCGACCGTCCCGCAGTCGTGCATGTGCCGGTCCCGACGGCGGCGCCGGCGCGGCATACCAGCGCTCGGGCGGCACCACCACCTTGCCGTCGGGCTGGGCCTGGAAGTGCGGCGTCATGATCTGCACGCCGTAGCGGTTGGACTGGTCCTGGATGTTGGCGAGCAGCGCGTCGAGGATGAGGGCGCGCCGGTCACCGCCGACATGATCGTGTATACGCGCTCGAAAGGCCTGTACGGCGGCGTCAACCTGGACGGCACCGTGATCACCGTCGACGACGGCCGCAACCAGGCCTACTGCGGCCAGGCGGCCACGCCGGTCGACATCCTGGTCACGCGCAGCGTCAACAATCCCTACGGCGCGCGGCTGGCCCAGGCCGCCACCAGCGCCGTGGCGCACTCACACTGACGGCGCCGGGAAGGCCTCGCCCGGGGCCGCCACCTGGCCGGCGTCCAGGCCGTCGTAGCCGGCCTGCGCCAGCAGGCTGCGCCTGAAATCCGGCCCGCGCAGGTAGGCCAGCATGCCGGCCAGGCGCGCGTCCTGGAGCGTGGCCGCTTCGCAGACCAGGAAGTAGCGTTCGGCCAGGATCGGCACGAAGTCGAGGTCGAAGGTGCGCGCCGCCGCCTCCACGCCCAGGCCGCAATCGGCCTTGCCGGAGGCGACGTAGGCGGCGATGGCCGCGTGCGTCAGTTCGACGTTCTCGAAGCCGTCGACCTGGTCGTGACGCACACCGGCGCGCTCGAGCAGCAGTTCCATGATCATGCGCGTGCTCGAGCCCTGCTGGCGGTTCACGAAGCGCACGCCGGGCCGCGCCAGCTCGGCCACGCTCCAGACCTGGCCGGGATTGCCCTTGCGGACCATCAGCCCCAGGCGCCGCACCGCCACCGTGACCGCGCGGTAGCTGTCCTTCAGCAGGGGCCGGATGCGCGCCAGCACCGGCGCCTGCAGCTCGCCGATCGGCACCGGGAAGCCGGCCACGTCGCAGGTCTTGCGGTGCAGCGCGTCGAGCGCCTCGATGCTGCCGCGGTAGCTCAGTTCCACCGCGGCGTCGGCCTGGCGCAGGTGGGCGTGCAGCGCCGCGATCGCGTAGCCGTGGCTGGCGACGACCTTCAGGTAGGCGCGACCGCGCATCAGGACCGCCTGGACCTGGGCGTCGATCTCGGCCGCCATCGAATCGAAGGGCGGGTCGAAGCGCGCGTGCACCAGCCTCAGGGCCCACAGCAGGCGGGCGCCGAGTTCGGTGGGCGCCGAGCCGCGCCCGCGCCGCATGTCCAGCACCGGCGCGCCGAAGCGCTTTTCCAGCGTGGCCATCATGTCCCAGCCGCTGCGGTAGGAGATGCCGAGGCGCTCGCAGGCCGAACGCAGGTTGCCCTGCCGTTCGACTTCCTGCAGCAGGGCGAGCGGCCGGTCGATGGCCTCGAGGGCGCCGTCGGGGCCTTCGAGCGCGAGGCTGGCTTGGAGTCGGATGCGGGTCATAGCAGCAGAATATATGCAGTCTCCTGCATATTCAAGCGGCTGTTTTCCGCTTATTGCGCACTGCCCATGCCCTGACTACTATATATAAAGACAAGCATAAAAACAGGAGACGACATGGGCAACATGGACCCGCCGCGCGCATGGGATGGCGCCGCGCTCGAACAGATCCTGCACGACCACCCCGCCACGCAAGACGCACTGCTCCCGATCCTGCACGCGATCCAGGACGCGCTCGGCTACGTGCCGCCAGACGCCGTGCCGGGGGTCGCCGACCGGCTCAACCTGTCACGCGCCGAAGTGCATGGCGTGCTCACCTATTACCACCACTTCCGCCAGCATCCGCCCGGCCGCCACGTGATCGAGGTCTGCCGCGCCGAAGCCTGCCAGGCGCGCGGCGCCGACCGGCTCGCTGCCCACGCCGAACAGGCGCTCGGCTGCGGCTTCCACGAAACGCGGCTGGACGGCGCGGTGACGCTGCAGCCGGTGTACTGCCTCGGCCATTGCGCGGTGGGCCCCAACATCGCGGTCGACGAGCAGCCGCATGCGCGCATGACGCCGGCGCGCTTCGATGCCCTGCTGCGCACGCTGGTCGAAGGAGGCGCGCCATGACCGTGACCGTGTATGTGCCGCGCGATTCCACCGCGCTGGCGCTCGGGGCCGATGCCGTCGCCGGCGCGATTCGTGCCCAGGCGCTGCAACGCGGGATCGACATCCAGGTCGTGCGCAATGGCTCGCGCGGCATGTTCTGGCTCGAACCGCTGGTCGAGGTGGCCACGCCCGCAGGCCGCGTCGCCTATGGTCCCGTCGATGCCGCCGACGTCACCAGGCTGTTCGATGCCGGCTTCCTCACTGGCGGCATGGGCCACCCGCTCGCGCTAGGCCTGACCGAAGCCATCCCCTTCCTGGCCAGGCAGGAGCGCGTCACCTTCGCCCGCGTCGGCGTCACCGACCCGGTCTCGCTCGGCGACTACCTGGCCCACGGTGGCTATGCCGGCCTGCGCCGCGCATTGGAGATGGCGCCTGCAGCCATCGTGCAGGAAGTCGTCGATGCCGGCCTGCGCGGACGCGGCGGCGCGGCCTTTCCGACCGGGCTGAAATGGCAGACGGTGCTGGCCGCGCCCGGCACCCGCAAATACATCGTCTGCAATGCCGACGAAGGCGATTCCGGCACCTTTTCCGACCGCATGGTGATGGAAGGCGATCCCTTCATGCTGGTCGAGGGGATGACGATCGCGGCCCTGGCGGTCGGCGCCAGCCACGGCTACCTGTACGTGCGCTCCGAATACCCGCATGCGATCGCCACGCTGAACGAGGCCATCGCGGTGGCCCAGGCGGCCGGCCACCTGGGCGCCGACATCCTGGGCAGCGGACGCGGCTTCCACCTGGAAGTGCGGGAGGGTGCCGGTTCCTACGTCTGCGGCGAGGAAACGGCGCTGCTGGAAAGCCTGGAAGGCCGGCGCGGCGTGGTGCGCGCCAAGCCGCCGCTGCCGGCCATCGCCGGCCTGTTCGGCCAGCCGACCGTCATCAACAACGCGATCACGCTGGCCTCGGTGCCGCTGATCCTGGAGCGCGGCGCCGCCTTTTATCGCGACCTCGGCATGGGCCGCTCGCGCGGTACGCTTCCCTTCCAGCTGGCCGGGAACATCCGGCAAGGCGGCCTGGTCGAAAAAGCCTTCGGCATCACGCTGCGCGAACTTTTAGTCGACTTCGGCGGCGGCAGCGCCAGCGGGCGCCCGCTGCGGGCGGTGCAGGTCGGCGGTCCGCTCGGTGCCTACTTGTCCGACGCCCAGTTCGACACGCCGCTCGACTACGAAGCCTTTGCCGCCATCGGCGCGGTGCTGGGCCATGGCGGCATCGTCGCCTTCGACGACAGCGTGGACATGGCCAAGCAGGCGCGCTATGCGATGCAGTTCTGCGCCATTGAATCCTGCGGCAAGTGCACGCCCTGCCGCATCGGTTCCACCCGCGGCGTCGAGATCATGGACAGGATCATCGCCGGCGAGGAACCGGCCCGGCAGATCCCCCTGCTGCGCGACCTGTGCGACCTGATGACGGCCGGCTCGCTGTGCGCGATGGGCGGCATGACGCCCTATCCCGTGCTATCGGCACTCGACCAGTTTCCAGACGATTTTGCGAGAGGCGTCACCCATGAACACCACTGAACTCAAGCGGCCCGACCTCGGCACGCCGCAAAAGGAATCCTCCGTCATGGTGACGCTGGAGATCGACGGTACGGAAATCACCGTCCCGCAAGGCACCTCGGTGATGCGCGCCGCGGCGCTGGCCGGCACCCGCATCCCCAAGCTGTGCGCCACCGAGAGCCTGGAAGCCTGGGGCTCGTGCCGCGTGTGCCTGGTCGAGATCGAGGGCCGGCGCGGCACCCCGGCGTCCTGCACCACGCCCTGCGAACCAGGCATGAAAGTGCGTACCCAGACGCCGCGGCTGCAGGCGCTGCGCAAGGGCATGCTGGAACTGTACATCTCGGACCACCCGCTCGACTGCCTGACCTGCGCCGCCAACGGCGACTGCGAACTGCAGGACATGGCCGGCGTGACCGGCCTGCGCGAAGTCCGCTACGGCTACGGAGGCGCCAACCACCTGCGCGACAAGAAGGACGAATCGAACCCCTACTTCAGCTACGACCCGTCCAAGTGCATCGTCTGCAACCGCTGCGTGCGCGCCTGCGAGGAAACGCAGGGCACCTTTGCGCTGACCATCACGGGCCGCGGTTTCGAGTCGCGCGTGGCCGCCAGTCAGGGCGAGGATTTCCTGGGCTCCGAATGCGTATCCTGCGGGGCCTGCGTGGCCGCCTGCCCGACCGCGACGCTGACCGAAAAGAGCATCTTCAATCTCGGCCAGCCCGAACACGCCGCGATCACCACCTGCGCCTACTGCGGGGTCGGCTGCTCCTTCCGCGCCGAGATGAAGGGCAACGAGGTGGTGCGCATGGTGCCGAACCCGGACGGCAAGGCGAATCACGGCCATGCCTGCGTCAAGGGCCGCTTCGCCTGGGGCTATGCCACGCACAAGGACCGCATGCTGAAACCCATGATCCGCGCCAGCATCCTCGACCCGTGGCGCGAAGTGTCGTGGCAGGAAGCGGTCGACTACGCCGCGTCCGAGTTCCGCCGCATCCAGGCCAAATACGGGCGCGGCGCCGTCGGCGGTATCGCCTCCTCGCGCTGTACCAACGAGGAAGCCTACCTGGTGCAGAAGCTGGTGCGCACCGCCTTCGGCAACAACAACGTCGATACCTGCGCGCGCGTCTGCCACTCGCCCACCGGTTATGGCCTGAAGCAGACGCTGGGCGAATCGGCCGGCACCCAGACCTTCGATTCGGTCATGCAGGCCGACGTCGTCATGATCATCGGCGCCAACCCGGCGGCGGCGCATCCGGTCTTTGCCTCGCAGATGAAGCGCCGCCTGCGCCAGGGCGCGCGCCTGATCGTGATCGACCCGCGCACCACCGAAATGGTCAAGTCGCCGCACATCCAGGCCGACTACCACCTGAGCCTGCGGCCCGGCACGAATGTCGCCATCGTCAACGCGCTGGCCCACGTGATCGTGACCGAAGGCCTGGTGCGCGAGGATTACGTGGCGGCGCGCTGCGACACCGCCTCCTTCAAGGAATGGAAAGCCTTCGCCGCGCTGCCGGAAAATGCGCCGGAGGCGGTGGAAGCCATCACCGGCGTGCCGGCCGCCGACATCCGCGGGGCCGCGCGCCTGTATGCCACGGGCGGTAACGCCGCCATCTATTACGGCCTGGGCGTGACCGAACATGCGCAGGGCTCGACCATGGTGATCGGCATCGCCAACCTGGCGATGGCCACCGGGAACGTCGGCCGCGAAGGCGTGGGCGTGAACCCGCTGCGCGGCCAGAACAACGTGCAGGGCTCCTGCGACATGGGCTCCTTCCCGCACGAGCTGCCCGGCTACCGCCACGTGTCGGACAGCACGGTGCGCGCTTCTTTCGAGGCAGACTGGGGCTGCACGCTCGATCCGGAACCCGGCCTGCGCATCCCGAACATGTTCGACGCCGCCCTCGACGGCTCCTTCCGCGGCCTGTACTGCGAGGGCGAAGACATCGTGCAGTCGGACCCGAACACCCAGCACGTCACCGCCGCCCTTAGCGCGATGGAATGCGTGGTGGTGCAGGACCTGTTCCTCAACGAGACGGCCAAGTATGCCCACGTGTTCCTGCCCGGCTCCTCCTTTCTTGAAAAGGATGGCACCTTCACCAATGCCGAGCGGCGCATCTCGCGCGTGCGCAAGGTGATGCCGCCCAAGGCCGGCAAGTCGGACTGGGAGGTGACGGTGATGCTGGCGAACGCACTCGGCTACCCGATGGCCTACGACCATCCGGAGCAGATCATGGCCGAGATCGCGCGCCTGACGCCGACCTTCCGCGGCGTCAGCTATGCACGCATCGACGCGCTGGGAGGCAGCATCCAGTGGCCATGCAACGAGGAAGCCCCCGGCGGCACGCCGATCATGCACGTCGACGCTTTCGTGCGCGGCAAGGGCCGCTTCCTGCCGACCCGCTTCTTCGCCAGCCAGGAAAAAGTCACGCCGCGCTATCCCTTGATCCTGACCACGGGGCGCATCCTATCGCAGTACAACGTCGGCGCCCAGACCCGGCGCACGGAAAACCGCGCCTGGCACAGCGAGGACCGGCTCGAGATCCATCCTCACGATGCGCAAGAGCGCGGCATCCGCCAGGACGACTGGGTCGGCATCGCATCGCGCGCCGGCCAGACCGTGCTGCGCGCCACCATCACCGAACGCGTGCAGCCGGGCGTGGTGTACACGACCTTCCACTTCCCGGAATCGGGGGCGAACGTGATCACCACCGATGCCTCGGACTGGGCCACCAACTGCCCCGAGTACAAGGTGACGGCGGTGCAGGTGATGCCGGTGGCCCAGCCCTCCGAGTGGCAGCAGGCTTACCGGCGCTTCGATACGCTGCAGACCGGGCTGGCCCAGGGTCATCCAGCGGCGCAGGCGGAGGCGTCGAAATGACGGCGGGCGCGAACCACCTGGTCACGATGGCCAACCAGATCGGCGACTTCTTCGGCACCTTCCAGGACCGCGGCCAGGCGCTCGAAGAGATCGCGCGCCACCTGCGCCGCTCGTGGGAGCCGCGCATGCGCACGGCCCTGCTGGCCCACCTGGACCAGCAGGCCGGCGCGGGACTGAGCGACATCGTGCTGGAGAGCCTGAAAACGCATCGGGGGGATATTCTCTAGCCGGCTTAGAATAGGGGTCTCATACGGTTCCGAGACCCCTCGATGTTTGAACTCAGCCAGCTCCGCTGCTTCGTCGCCGTGGCGGAGGAATTGCACTTCAGCCGCGCGGCCGAGCGCCTGAACATGACCCAGCCGCCGCTCAGCCGCCAGATCCGGCTGCTCGAGCACCACGTCGGCGCGCCCCTCCTAGAGCGCAACAGCCGCGCCGTCAAGCTCACCGCCGCCGGCAAGGCCTTCCTGCCCGAAGCGGCGCGCATCCTGCGCCTGGCCGAGGAAGCCGTGTTCACGGCGCGCCGCGCGGCCCGGGGCGAGCAAGGCACGCTGGCGATCGGCTTCACTTCGGCCTCCGGCTATGGCCTGCTGCCGGAAGTGGTGCGGCGCCTGCGCGAGCGCCTGCCCGGCATCGCCCTGAACCTGAAGGAACTGGTGAGCACCGTGCAGGTCGAGGCCCTGAACGCCGGAGAACTCGACATCGGCCTGATGCGTCCGCATGCCGTCAACAGCGAACTCGAGACCGTGCCGCTGGTGACCGAGTCGCTGATGCTGGCCATCCACGAGAACGAGGCCGACGCCTGGCCGCCCGAACCGACGCTGCCCTGCCTGCATGGGCGGCCCTTCATCATGTACTCGCCCTACGAAGCCCGCCCCTTCTACCAGATGCTGAGCGAACGCTTCGCGCGCGCGGGCGTGGTGCCCGACGTGGTCGAGCACATCGGCCAGATCCACACCATGCTGGCGCTGGTGCGCGCTGGCGTCGGCGTGGCCCTGATCGGTGAAAGCGCGGCGCGCCTGCAATTCGAGGGCATCGTCATGCGCCGCATGGAGACCGAGCCGGTGGAGCTGGTCTGCACCTACCGGCGCAGCAACGACAATCCCGCCCTCGAGGCCTTCAAGCGCGAGATCCTGCCGACCTTCATCACGGAGAATGAAACTCCTTGATTCAATTCCTGAATCGCTGCCTTCACGATTTGGTTTGGTTGCGCATAGATCGAGGCATATGATCGACGCAACAAGAAAACGATCAGCTTCGTGAGCGGAGCCGGCAGTACGGAGGAGACAATGAAGCAAGCAGCAGCCATCATCCTGGCGCTGGGCAGCGGCCTGGCGCACGCGCAATCCGCAGTGACGATCTACGGCATCGCCGACGCCGCCTTCGTGGGCGAACGCGGCGGCAGCGGCGGGAACCTGAACAAGATCACCAGCGGCGCGGCGGCCGCCTCGCGCATCGGCTTTCGCGGCGAGGAAAGCCTGGGCGGCGACCTCTCGGCCTTTTTCACGCTGGAGACCGGCGCCAAGATCGATACCGGCGAAGTCGATGCCAGC
>Ga0265797_10004365_pt1 | contig 21712 bp, 21 predicted proteins | sample P2T30metagenome_FD_192433 | JGI IMG/M metagenome (GOLD analysis project Ga0265797, IMG submission 192433) | Plant litter microbial communities from East Loma Ridge, Irvine, California - P2 T30 | ecosystem: Environmental > Terrestrial > Plant litter > Unclassified | place: USA: California... | reverse complement strand
CTCTTCATCTCACCGGCACTCACGTGGGAAACGGAAGAAGACGCGAGAGTCTTCTTGCTCACGATTTTGTACCCGCTGACCAGCAGGACCAAAGCCTCCAATCCCAAGACGACAGCAAGAGTGACCATGGCGCCGATGACACCGTTCACGACAGGGCTGAGGCCGTTGCCGCTCTCCTTGGAAGAGGAAGCAGTGGAAGCGCCGCCGTTGCTGGAGTCGTCAGTAGCGTAGGCCGCACAAGCACCGTCGGTGTTGCTGCAAACATCGCACCAGCGCTCAGTGGAGCTAATGGCAAACTTGTCCATGCCGGCAGTGAAATCGTTCCAACTGATGACATCCTGGTCGTTTCCGAAGAGCGCGTACGCAGTCGGCTCTGCATCCTCAGAAGCAGTGCCGTTGGAGAACAGGAAGCGCACGTAAAGCTCGTCAGCGGCAGGGTAGTCAGTCGAGGAGACGGTGGTGGAAGCATTGGTAAAGAGCTCGAAAGTCATGGACGAAGCGTAGTCGACGACAGCGCGGAGATCTGGGTGGGCGGTCGACAGATCTGCAAGACCGAAGAAGCTCGCGAAAGTGGCGTAGGCGCCGAACTGGACGCCGACCTTCTGCTTGCCCTTGCCAGTGATGGTCTGGTTGAGGAACTCGACGATTTCACCCGCGAGGACCATGGCGCTCACTGCACGAGCGTTGTCGGCGGCGCTTTCGCTCTCGTTGTAAGCGAGACCCCATTCGTGGGTGTCAGCGAGAGAGTGCAGACGAGCGAACACATCATCGTTGATAAGGTCTGAAGCCGGGTAGCTGGCGTTGTGGATCTGGGCGACGTTGATCAAGTCGTAGACTAGGGCGTATCATTAGCTCGTGCTATACAAAGCATCAAAACCAAAATCACATACTCGTGTAAGCGTTCTTGAAGTTGATCTCGCTCTCATTGAAAGTGCCATTCACAACCGGCGAAAGGCTCTCATAGAAATCACGCGTGCTCTCCAAGAGATCATTGTACTCCTTGCTAGAGAAGTACTGGTTCGAGCTAACAGTAGCCTGGCCACAGCCCTGCGCACTCTGCAGCCAAGCATTATTCTCGCTGTTAGTACCCTGATCGACTTCCGAAACAGTAATAAGCTGGTACCCATCCAGCGGAATAGGAACCTCAGAGCCGTTCCTCAAAGTCGACACGCCCTCTTGCTCGCCGACTTGAGGGTACAAACCCTGCAAGAAACCCAGCGCCGAGTGGCCCAGGACGACGTCGGCGGGAGCAGACACCGCGATCTGAGACTGCTTGACGATGTCGCTGTTGACGCCGTTGACGCGGAAGTCGGCGTCCGACGCGATGTAGCGTTTGCGGTAGTACTGCCCGGACCTGTAGACTTGCTCGTAGCCCAGGTTGGTCAGGTTCGCGGGCGGGGTGGATTTTGCTGTGCGGTCGCCGTGGCGGTGGAACATGTAGATGCCGAGGACTTGCTCATCGTTGTTGTTGCTGCTGCTGCTGCTGCTCTGGGCGAGAGCGACGGGGAGCGCCGCGAGAGCGAGGGTGGTGAGGGCGAACATGTTTGCGGGACTTTAAACGATAGTGGAAGAAAGCAAACAACGCGCTCGATGGTACCTCGTACTGTAGAAAGATAGCAAGAGGGGAAACGATATCGATTTTATCACATTTCCTCACGGATAGCTTTCGGCTGCTCCATTGGAGCGCTACTGCACCCATGCCCTACCGATGACTTTCGCAGTTGACTCTGCTCGCTTTGCAGCAGCTGGGCCAGGCGTGTCATTCGCTGGGCGCGTCTGTATCTCCAGGTCTGCGATCCACGAGGTGGAGTATGCGCATGGATGTGGCTGGCCGCTGCTCGGCCGTGGAATGCCGTAGCGTCAAGAGCTTGGATAGCTTATTGCCTTAGTGGGCTGGTAGCTTGACTGGAACAGTGCGGGCTTTGTTTACTTTACGTCTTTTGCGGTGTCTGGCCACGGCGTTGAATCCGAAAGGTCATGCTTTTGTTGGCGGTGGGATGGCATCGCTTGAGTTGAGAGTTTCTTGACGTAGGATGAACAGCAATATTGGGCGCGTGATATCCCTCATCTGAAGTCACATTGAAGGTGAGTGGCTTGGTTCTACGGCGAGCGGACCTGGCCGACATCGAGGCAAGATCTTCACATTTGCGTAACATGTTGCTGCTATCAGCTGCAAGCTGTGATGCCGGAGTTCTGCTTGTTGAAGTGGAGTCCCGACCTCGCTGGATCTAACCCTTTGCGGTGGAGTTCGAGCGAGCTGGCATCGAGCTGCATCTTTTGGTGTCGTCCGTATATGTACAGTAAGCAAACCAAATATTGCCCAGTGAGAGGAGACATGGTTGCTATCATCATAGAAAAAGCTACGAATCCATGCGGTCTGTCACGATGGAATTGCCAAATCAGGTACATTGCTCCCGCACTATCTGTTATGGATGCGAAGACAGCCGTGCATATCTTGTTAGACGATTTATTCAGTTGGTGATATGGTCATTGGCATCACTAGGCACGAGAAAAGAAGTTGCTCTTGCCCCGAGCTGTCATCCTTGTCCGGACAGAGCCTGACGCCCTGTCAGCGTATTGCATGGAAGCGTTGCATTACTTATATTGATTGTGAAGCAACGCGATCTATACCAATTTCTCAAAGCAAATCCCTGCCGCCCATAGTGTATAGTGTACAAGCCATTACTGTACAAGAAACGGAAGTCTAGTCTATAGGGAAATCGTGGCAGCATGCCAGCCTAATCCTGGTCTTGGAGGAATTCAACAACAGCTAGAGTTCTTGTTAGCGAGATGCCCCAAATCTGTCATGAGATCAGAACTCTTACCTTTCCTGAAATCCTCAGGCTTCTCCGAGATTACCCAGTGTCCGCAGTCGACATCTCTCAGCTGGAACCTAGGGAAGAATCGTCCAATGGTCGGGAGCATCTCATCCGCAACATAGTGGCTCTTCGTTCCCCTCACAAACAGCGCAGGGCCTTCCCACCTCGCCTCATCAGGGTTGGTGAACGGAAAATCGGCCATGTTGTTCAGCGAGTCCGAAAGGTATTTGATCGGGATGCGCCACTTCATGGTACCGTCAGGTCCTCGCGCAAGGTTGGTCAGAAGGAATTGGCGAACAGGCATCGACTCCTCGTACTCCTTCAAGATCGCATCTGCCTCGCTCTGCTTCTTAAGCTGCGCCTCCTCGATCCTCTTCATGCCCTGAGTGTACTTGGCGAAGCCGCTGTGCAACGCAGCATCAACAGGCGCATTGTCCACGCTGATCAAAGAGCCAATGGGCGTCTTCTTGCGCAACGCGACAGCCATAGCCGTCTTTGCGCCCATAGAGTGTCCGATCAACGTGCTGTCCTTGATGTTCTGCTTCTGCAAAAAGCCTTCCACGTCCCCGGCAAGAGCAGTATAGTCGTGCTTGGAATGATGCGACGAGTCGCCATGGTTGCGCAAATCGATCGCGTAGACGGGGCGGTTCAGCTCGCGGGCAAAGACTCTGAGAGGATGTAAGCGGCGCGGTCGCGTTGGAGTGCGCAGGCTGCGTACTTACTCATGCTCCCGTTGTTCCTCTTCGACCCGAACAGGCCGTGGATGAAGACGATGGGAGCATCTTTCGAGGTAGCCTCCTTGGCCGGCTCGAAGAAGTCGTATGCGATTTTGACGCCGCTGTCGAGCTCGGCGGTCGAGAAGGCACGACACACATTCAGCTTGAATGGCTGCTGAGCGCGCAAGAGTCCGGCTCGTCGTGCGAACATTGTGGCTGGTCTGTCGCAAAGCAGATGAGCGGGCGCGCGTGATCTGTTTGTTGCTTCTTGGGTCGGCTGAGCTAGAAATTTAAGATCTCCCTCCCCCTCCAACGCAGGTTCACGTCATTTCTCAATTCCCATGTACAAATTATTACGCCCAACAACTCTCTTACGGTTCGCTCGCACTCCCAAATTCACGACAACTACCAGATCGATCTTCACAATGCTGCGCACCGAGCCCAACATCATCATCACCGGCACACCCGGTACCGGCAAGTCGAGCCACTGCGAAGAGCTCGCAACCAAGACCGGCCTGAAACACCTCAGCATCAACGATGTAGTCAAGAAACACAACATCGGCGAAGCTTCAGACGACCCAGAGGACCCCAATCTTCAGATCGTCGACGAAGACCGCTTGCTCGATTGCGTGGAGAACGACCTGGAAGAGGGTGGACAGATTATCGACTGGCACGCCTGCGACCTCTTCCCACCGAGCATGATCGACCTGGTGTGCGTGATCCGCTGCGACAACCAGCTGCTTTACGACCGCCTGTCGGCCCGCGGCTACAGCGGCAAGAAGCTCGAGGAGAACATGGACTGCGAGATCATGGAGGTCCTACTCAACGAGGCCCGCGAAGCCTACGACGAGGAGATCGTGGTCGAGCTGAGGAGCGAAAAGGCAGAAGACATCGAGGCGAACGTGGAGAGGATCGAGCAGTGGATTACAAACTGGAAGAAAGACCACGGCAAGGAGGAAGGCAAGGCTGAGGCGCAATCAAGTGGTGGAAAGCCCGAGGACGACCCGATGTTCCTTCATGGTTAAAAGAAAAAACAAAAGCACACAATTCATGTTTTATGATACGACCCGTCGCCTTTGTTGCTTTTCTGTTATACGCCGTTAGGTCAGTGAAGCGCTTTCGCCTTTTACACCTCCTGCTTGAGCCACTCGACGAGCTTCGCAAGCGCTCTGCCGCGGTGGGAAATCTTGTTCTTCTCTGCCTTTGGCATTTCAGCGTACGTCTGGCCTTCGTACTCAAAGCAGGCGTCCCAGCCTTGGAAGTGTCAGTGTCAGATTTCGTCTCGAGAATGGGAGGGTTCAAGTCTTTCTTACCGAAATCAGTCGGTCCACGAGCTTCCACGATCGAGCCCTACATCGACAATTAGCATTGTTGTGAATTTGTTGGCTGCTCGGACTGTGTCTTACCGCTGTCCTTCCCTGGAAAACAATAGGCTCGTGGCCGGGACCCTCACAGTAGGCGAAAGTGCACACTGCTTGGGCAGCCTTGTTCTCGAATCCCGCAAGCAACTTGTGGAATTGCTGCACGCCGAGTGACTGGAGGAACCACTTCCTACGTGGTGGAGCATTGTTAGTTTGTGTGGCAAGAATAGGCAGGATTTTCGGTATAGCGTACACATAAGGTCCAGGTAGCTCATTGAAAGCATCGAAGCACAAGCACGTATCCTCGACCAGAACTGGTCCTCCAACCTGTCAAATCCCAGCCGTCAGCATTTACAATGTCTTCAATATAGTAGCAACTATGAATTGAAACCATCCACGCGCCACAACAAGATAGAACTCGGCAAAACATACCGCCTCAGCAGCCCTCCTCGCCTTGTCCGTCGAAATCTCCTCGATAGTGCCCTGGATCTCAACAAGATCGACAGCTTGCGACTGCAACTTGACCGGCGTCTCGGACAGGATGGCCTGCACTTCGGCGAGCTTGTTTTTGTTGCCGGTGATGAAGTTGAGTTCTTTGGGCGCCATCGTGCTGGGTGTTGCTGTTGTGTGATTTGGAATGTGTATATTTATCGAAGGGAAGAAGACGTCTGGGTGGTGGTGTTGGAGGGGGTGATGTCAATATCAAGATTTCTTAGGCCTCAATATTTTGGAGGAATGATGAGATGGGCGTTTGGTCGATTTTTAATGGAGGGGTAAGTCTGGGGCTGATAAGGATCTCGATGACGCTTTATCTATTATAATTTTGACAATGATACAATACGAACGCTCTCGCGATTCTTATAGTTGGCCAAAGACCACTCGAGAAAGATTCGTCAGAACCTGGAGTGCACTGAGACACCGCAAGCCCCAAAGTCACACCGAGTAGGCTTGGCCATTGTAAGTGTGCGATGTATGTATGTCCTTCCAAAGATAAACCATGCATGCAGTAGGCATCACCATTTGAGACGACGTAGAGCAGTGCAATCGGGTATCAAAAAATTCGTTAGGAGAGCAAGAGTACGGGACGGACAGGCATGACTTTCGAACCGATTTCTTGAGCTCCGTGGCTAGCTACGTCGCAAATTTCTTTTGCCGCAATGCTAGCACCGAGTAAATGCACTGCTAAACGCCGATAACTTTCCACGTTCCGAAGGCGGCGCGCCGCCAAAACCTCATCCCAATCATCCTGGCGTTGCGTTTACACAGTCTCCAAGACGGTCTCCTTGAACTCACGCTCGACCTTCTGTCCGGACTCGTCAGTGGTCGACTCGCCGTGGAGCGAGAGGAGGTTGCCGAGGTCGAACTTGGGTGCCTTGAGGAGCTTGACCTTGCGGACGTGGACCTGAAGTATTGTTAGAACCAGACTCGAGCGCATATTTGCGACCGGGAAATACGTACGTCGCGAAGGGGGTAGATGCCCTGGGTGGCCTTCTCGATCTCACGGCCCATAACCTCAGGAATGAGCTTGGTGGTGAGCTGGCTGAGAGTGCAGCTGGAGGCCTCACGAGCCATGATGTCGGTCATCTTCTTGCGGATGGCGCGGATCTGGGAAGACCTGGCGTAGGTGGTCTTCTTGATCTGGTTGGGGCGCCTCTTGGTGAAGGCAATGGCGAAGAGGCGGAGGAGGTAGTCGTCGGTGGTCTTGACGACAACGTTGGCCTCGATGAGGGACTGCCACTTGCGGACGAGGGAGGCGAGCTTGTCGTGGGTGAAGTCGAGACCGTAGAAGTTGGTCAAGCAGTTCTTGCCCTGGATCTCGTCGACGCGCAGCTTGATCTTGCGGAAGCTGTGGTCCTCATCCTTCTGGAGGTCGGCGAGGGAAGCCTCGAAGACACGGCCCTTGAGAGAGTCGTTGGCGTTCTTCAGACCGGTGGTGCGGTTGACGAGGGTCTTGCCGACACTGGGCGAGTGTTAGTATGGTATTCTGTGCATCCGGCGCTCTTTTTTTCTTTTTTTGTTCCTCCTTGTGCGCTCGCGCTCGCTCTCGATCGCATTGTTTCGGTGGGTGGGTGGGTGATGGCGTACTCTCTGACGGCGAAAGTGGAGGGTGCCTTTACGGAGTACCAGTCCTTCTTAGCGAAGGGGTCGGTCCTCTTCTTCAGGCCCTTCTTGCCCTTGGACAATCTCTTGTTCTTGCCAACCGCCATGTTTGCGGAATGTCAAGAAGCTGTAGATTAGTATTGGTTGTCTGGCGACGTCGTGTCTATCGAAGTTCCGACGTTGGTGAGCCTGGCTGTGCGAGAGGTGTTGAAAGTCGTGCCTTCTCTTGGCAAGCCCACACCACAGAGAAAAGCCCACGCTCTTTCTCTTTCCCGCAGATCCAGCGGAAGCTAGCGCTTCCATGCACGTGACCCTGAACTAGTCTTGCAATTATCATTCGCTTATTCTTTAGGTTGGGCCCTTGCAGTGCATAAGTTTATCTACAGCGTCTCTGTGGCAATGGAGCACTTCTATGGCATCACGGACAAGCTTCATTTTGAATTTGTCTAGTACTACTATTGAGATAGCACTCGACTTCTATCAGATTAAAGTAACCAGTTTGCTACTTCGATATAACCCTTGTCAAACTTGACTGCGTTTACCATTGAGATGAGATTGGTCAAGCTGTGAGAGGGGATCTAGACGAGTCTGCTCTTGTTTTCTAATTGTCTAAATTCGGAACAGGCATGACACCAATGCAATAGCAACTCCGAGACAACACTACAACAGTGTTACTACACACTGCATGCATAGGTATGTATAGAGGCTGCAATGAAGTTTGTGAACAGCATCTCAATGGCATCTCAGAGTACATCGTTGCCTATGAACGAAGACATTAAGACACCAGCTACAGAGATAGCTAGACATCCTGGAGTGCATCTCGATGGTCTGCATAGTTATTCAGGCACCCCGAGTCGATGCTAATAGCATACGGCGAGGTCGTTACGGAAGCACAAACTTACGCTCAGCAGTTGCATTGGTTTGTCGACTATGGATTGGAATTTACTCGACTGCAATACAGAACAAAGGCGATCTGCATGCTGTCTTCGAGACACGACCACTAAAGGCATTACACCCTCGGATTCACATAACAACTAGGGTTCACACATCACCCTCTCATTGGATTTGTCTGAAAAAGAATTGCTACTCTACTATAAAACTCGCATAGCTATCTCTCCCAACTAATGCCTCCCCTAAATACCAGATGCTCGCTATCTCGACCCAAGTCACAAGAACAAACCCACGACTTCACAGCGTCTCCGAATAGAAATATGTCATCAGACTCGGCCCTCCACACTGCTGCTTCACATTGCCCTCGCAAATCATAACCCCTGACAGCGGACACTCGATGATCTCCGCTCCGCTGGCGGTGTTGATTTCGTTGGCGCAGTAGCACTCGGCGCCAAATTCGAGTCTGAGAGACTGGTTAGCAAAAAAGTGGTCATACCAACACAAGTACTTCTTTGGGGGCTCTGCTGGAAGTCGAGGGAAAAGAGAACACTTACCCGGAATAACGCATCTGGTTCCCCAAGCAGAACTTGACGCACATGTCGTTCGTCATCGCATCGTTTCGCGTACTAGGCCCATTGAGAGCACGTCCGCCTCTCGCCGGATCCGTCAAACATCCTTTCAACTTATACTTCCCGACCGAAGGCTTTGGCGCCGCAGGGACGAGTCGCGGATCGTCATCGGCGCTGATAGTGTTGTTGTAAATACTCATGTAACCATAGCCTCCGCAGATCTCAAGGAGGTCATCGTTCATCGTACCGCCGCAGTTCCAATTGCACGAAGGCCAGCCGCTGAGGGCGCTCGGGTGGATGTAGTTGTCGCAATGGCATTCCTGCGAGTACTCGACGCCACTGAGGCGGAAGCCGCGGCTGTTGCAGATGTCCTGGCAGAAAGCGACGGTCATGAAGGTGTAGTTGGAAGTGAAGTAGCCGTTGAGAGGGCGAACGGCGCCCGCGCTGTCGTTGTAGCAGCCGAGATAGACCTGGTTGGCCGTGGGGTATGTTTCACCGACTGCTGGTTTGAAAGTGGGTATCGGTGTCGAGTCGACGGTCTGTCTGATTTGCGGCTTCACGACATCGGGGGCGCAATTCATCGAGGCGGACGTTGCGGCTTCGGGACCGTATGTGATTTTCACGCAGCCTGGGAGTTTCGGGATGAGACCACGCACCTCTTCGTCGATCTGCGGTGGTCGTTCGGGGCAGTTGAAGCCAAATGCATTCGACTGGCTTTCTTGCAGGACTGGACAGTTGGAAATCTGGCCAAAGTCGTCCGTGGCGAGACAGTTGACCGTCGCGTTCGCGAGGACATTCTGATCCCAGCCGTTTTGGAAATCAGCGTGGAAGCCGTAACCCGTGGGATCACCCTGCGAGAAAACGAACAAGCCATCCGGAGTCTGATCGGGCACGTCCTTGACGTCGTAGAAAACTTCAAGGAAGATATGTGGGATCTGCACAGGATGGCTAGGCGGGCAGATTCCATTGTCAATCCCGCTCTGGTAGGCGACGTGCGAGTTGTCTTGCTTGTACAGATCTCTTCCGTTCCAGCAGCTCTGGAAGTGGACCTGAGCACGCATGCCGTTTTTGCACTTTGTGCTGTGCATGTAGGGCTTCTCGATCGTCTCTTCGTCCAGGCAGTTGAAACTGACTCGATCCGCAACGGGGCGCCCAGGGTACTCCTTAGTGCCGTATGTCATTGTGGCGTTATCGTAGCTGCGTGCTGACTTGTCGCCTGAGAGGATCATGAAGCCCTTGGGAAAAGGCACTGTTTGGTTGACGTTCGGTCCACGCCCAAGGTAGTAGACTACGGCTCCGTTGTGGTGAACTTCGTAAAAGGAGCCATTGGGATATCTATAGTAGAGTGTGGGCGACCAGTATGCCGACTTATCTGTCCCGACCTCACAGGATGTGCATCGTGAGTTTAGCAAGGAGTTGTACGTCGCGTATACACCGATATCTGGAAATTAAGTCAGCAACTATGACTCGCCAAGCAATGGTGGTATCTTACTCGAGCCTCCCACAATGGAGTGACTATGCGCCGCCAAAGCTCCTGGGTTCACAAGAGGATCGATGCGGCCTCTCTGAATATTGGCGCAATTGATACGGAAGAACGCGTGTACACTGCTCGCCAGAGCAAGCGCTAGAACGAAGGTAGATAGTATTGGCGACATAGTTGTTGTCGCTGGCGGAGTGTGTCCGCGCTGAGTTCGAGCTCGAGTGCAGCAACCTCCTCTTTAACGACGAAAGTGGCCGGGCAGTACACGGCGCATGCCACAGTTTCCCAATCGTAGTGTGGTGCAGCGCTGGCTGAGATCGTCGTGCTCGTCCGAAAGTCAGTGTTGACAAAGAGAATCGTTCAACAACGCGCGGTTGGATACTCGAAGTCACCAAACGAGAGGCGTATGAGGCGTTGCTCTTTGTTGGCCACACTGTGAACGTGACATGGGCGCGACAGACTCTACCGCGGGTAGGTCACAACAAACAGCCAGTCTGTGCGCGGAATGAAGGAGATAAAGGAATGTAACCATTTCGCGACGCCACGCATCTTTTGCTCGGCGTCACGCTACCACTTACCGAACTCTGGAATTAAGCGCCTGGGACCATGACTGCGCATTAGTATCGTCTCGTATAGACCCAAGAGAAGGTATATATAATACCCTGCGGTCCAGTCCATTGCCTGTGTTAGTCAAAGCAGCGGTAGTGCTTCACATCGATAAGCATCTTCCTTGCACCAGTGAAAGGGTTCGTTCGACTGCCTTCATTTATCATATCATTTCTTGCAAGCATTAATATACTCTCGAACCAACAAAGTGGGAATCTATCCGAGTAAATCCGAAAGCATTTCTCATCAACAATTGCACATGTATGCGCATGCCCTTCGCCGCCGCGATTTTTTTCCCGCAAGCTCGTCTCCGGAAGGCAAAGTAATCTATCATTTTTGGGCAAGTGGAAGTGGTCCCCTTGACATAACTCGGCCGGTTTCGTAGGGTTCTTTTGGTGGTCATCAAGGAAAACATGTACCGGTCTATTCGTCAGAAGTTGGTTTGTACATGATGGTGGTGAGGAACTGAACGTTGTTAGTCCTGCTGATTGGCAGACCTCAAGTAAGAATGAACGTACCTTTCGCTTGTACCTCGTCGTGCCACTGGTAGCCAACACACCGTTCTTAATACTGCTGGTAGCAAGATGGTTAAGGACAGTGTGATTGGGCATGATGAGCACGCTAGCATCGTCCTTGTGAGGAGTAGTCCCATTAAGAATACTCTTGCTCAAGAACATGGGTAGCGAAGGTGGTTGTGGGAGTGTGTTGATGACACGCGATGAACGCTGGAACTTCTCGTCATTGGGGTTGTTGTAGGTATCCAAGTCCAGCAGGAATTGAGGAATCTGCTTGGTATAGGTAGCAGTGGGAAGGGGTTGGCGAGGTGGCTTCTGCTTTTCCTGGTGTTGATCTTGCTGTCGCTTCTGCTCTGCTGGAGATAGTGCGTGTGGCGTTTCTGAAGAAGGTATCGCAATCGGCTTGGGAGTTTCAGCCGCCACGGCAGATCCACGACTATCCTCTATACCCGGTGCTGTCTCGGATGCTTGCTTGCCTGTCCGATCGGGAATCGACCGTGCTTCTACCGTACCCGGAACCTGGCCATGTGTCATTGCCGCGCCTGGTATCGGCATCGGCTCGGCTGGCGCGGGCTCCTGCTTTTCTGATGATTCGGGAAGCGGTGCCACAACCTCAATATAGTTCACGAGGATATTTGTGTAGTCGACGGTAGTGGGAAGCTCATGTGAAGTTGTCATATCTCCATCAACCAGGAACTTCAAGTGATGCGTGCCTGGCTTTAACTGCAGGATGGTCGAGAATCCACCCTTTTTATCACGGTGCAGCTTGAATTTGCGATCCCATTGAACGAACGTGCCCGTGACGTACACCTTCTCACCAGGCCCTTTCCACGATATCGGCAGAGGCACTGATGGCGCGAGCGAAGCCTGGTCTGCCGTGAACGCCTCATTGTCTCCCAAGTCCTCATCATCTACTGTGGTCGAGCTAAGCACGCTCGCACGCCTGGGCAGTCCATTGATGTCAGCCTGGCCAAGCGGCAAGCTTATATCCTGCGGCGTGATGATCGGAGACCCTGGCGTGTGCACCTCCTCAATAGGCAGCGGCAGTCTAGGCGGCCGACTAAAGTCGGAGGGTGGCAGGCCATAGGGAGATCCAGAGTCGGGCTGTCCGGACGGATAGAACTGGCGAGTGTCTTTGTCGGTGTTCGGGGAGATCTGAGGCACGTCTACCGGGCGGGTAGAGGGCGAAGGCGAGGGAGCATGGGAGGCCTGCGCATGTGTGGGCGGAGGGAGAGTGGAGGTGCGAGACGGCGGGCGCTGGTGCTTGGAGGACTCGCTACCCATGATGCTGGAGTCGGAGCGCTGGCTGGCGGCGGCGTCGTCGAGGCGGTTGCGAGAGGCGCTGCCTTGGGCGGTGATGGAGCGGGCGCGGGTATGCGAGGGACTCTGTGCGACGGTCGCGCCGTGGGCGTGGGCTCGCGTGGGCTGGGTCGCGGTGTGGGAGTTTGAGATGAGCTGTGCGGTAGGCAGCTTTGCGTTGGCATTGGAGAGGGTGTGCGCGCTCTTCCTGCGTCCGACTGAGCGCGGCCGGGCTACGGAGGGGGAGGTGGGCGAGGCGGCATTGCTCTTGCTGTCGCTGGACTGCGAGTTGCCCATGCCTGAGGTTATTTCTCTTCTTCTTGCCCGTCACCACTCAAGGCTGTTTGCTCCCGCGCGGTCAGCAGCAGCAGCCTTCACCTTCACCTCGCGTTCCGGTCTCTCGGGCGGGCCACTGTCTGCGCTGCGCTGTCGTCTTCGCACGGCTACAAGCAGCTCATGCCGTGGCTTAAGCGGCGAATGGCACTCGGGGTAAATGTAGCAGGAAAAGTAAAAGGCGAATCACAGGGGAGGGTAATCTCGTCGGTACGACGGTCATGCAGACAGGCTGCCTTCAGTACCATCACAAGTACAGTAGTGCCCAGGCCATCCGGCGGGATGAGGTACATTGGTGGGGTTCGCCGTGCACGTTCGCTCTCACTGACATGAAAGGATGCGGAGACGAAACGAACACCCGGCTAGTCTGCTTCCGCTTGGGGGGATACCATTGCCTTTGTACCCAACTGACATGTGAAAGATCACGTGCCTTGCTCCTTCCTCTGTTGTTCGATTGCTGTACACTCTCGCCTCTTTACCAAACAGACATCTCTGGCCAGCTACGCAATCAGATCCACGCCTCGCAAGCCAGCCCTATGCCATTGACAGGGGTATACCCGCACGACCAACTCTACTCTCGCCTCCAACACACATACGGAATGAACATCTATCTCGCCTGGACCGGCACTATCCTCTATTGGATCAGCTGGCCCATCGGCATCGTCCTCTTCTACCTCTTTGTCGCCGTAGTCGCCATTCTAAAGCTTATATACTGGCCAATCGCCTTCATCCTTCAGCCGGTGGTGCACCTGCTTCGTTTCATCACCGCAGTACTCGCCCTACCCTTTAGAGCATTGGTCAAACTCGAGGTGAGAGCGAGTGGAACATTTCGTCCGTTGCATATCTCTAATAGCTTATCTCCTAGCCTCTGTACAACTACATTGGTGTTGCAGCACTGACAGGTCTCCTCGGCGGACTGGTTTTATTCTACATTTACAGCATCTTCCTTCGACTTCTCCGTCTCGACTCAAGGCCAGAGCCTCCCAGAGAGCGGACTTTCAAGCAGTATCGCCAGGAGAAAGCACAGCAAAAGGCAAGATTACAGCCTACAATGCTATCACCAGGTAATGCCACCATCAACCTCACCAACGGCTATAGCAGCGCAGCCGGGACAGGTGGCCCTCGAAACCTTCTCGACCAGACTATCATGGAAGAAATGGACTCCGATTATTGAGCAGGATCATATTTTCGACACTGGCAGCTTCCTCTGCTTGATCCAGACCCTCGTTGAATCGTCCGTGTTGTAGACCGCTGTTGCCTTGCGGTGTTTGGGCATCTTCCATTCGCCACCGTCAACAGGGTCGATCTCCCACATCGAAATAATAGCTGCTGAAAACAGCATAATCTCTTTGAAGGCAAACGCGCGTCCCTTGCACATGCTATGGCCGCCACCTGCAATATCTGGGTTAGCGAAATATCTCACACTCAGAGCTCACATCAACGACATACCATAAGGTCGCATGCTGCCCATGTCGGCGGTGCCTTTGCCATCCTCGTCATACTTGACGTGGCGATCCGCCTTGAAGACGTCTGGGTTCTCAAACGCGTTCGGGTCGGTGTTGTACAAGTCGTGCGCGACATGCATGTACTCGCCCTTTCGGAACATGTAACTCTGCGCTTCCTTATCTCTCGGAGTCAAAACAAAGTCCTGCTTTGCAACCTTGAGACTCCAAGACGCGGCGTCCAGACGAAGGACTTCGATATAACAGCTTTTCAGCAGAGGGCAGTTCGCACACAGGCCGTCGACATCAACCTTCTCAAGACGCGGCGCATCCGGAACGATGAATTCCTGCTTCGGCTGGACAGCACGCACGTAGGGCTCAATCTCTTCGCGCAGCATAGCCAGCAAAGCCTTATCAGAGTAGATTCTCTCGAGCATCCAGAAAACCACACCGTTCGAATTCGCATTTGCAGCCCATAACAAAGCGTGCTCCACGGAAGCTCTCGCCTCCATGCTAAGCCCATACTCCCTGTACAGCGCGATTCTGCCCTTAACCACAGGTCCGACATCGTCCAGATCGCGCCAGTCAGAGCCGGGATCTTTACCCACAGACCACTTGTCCATAGCAATTTCAAACTGTATGAGTCTATCCAACAACTTCCTGCGTGCAATGTGTGCCTTCAAAAGCGACGGAATAGGAACCCACCTCGGCAACCCAGTAGCAAGCATCAGAAACCCGTCGTCCAGCGTGAAAACATCCCGAATGTAGTCCGGGAAATTGTTCACGAAATCCGAGCCGAAGATCGAAGGGTTCGCGCAGCTGGCGCACCAGTCCCGGGTGAGATCCAGCAAGTCCACTTCGACGACTTTTTCGCCGGCTGCGTTCGTCTTGATCTCGACGTTGGCGCTGCGCTCCCACAGCATCTGGTCGACGAGGGACTTGGAGCCCGTGACGAAGCTCGCGATGCTGCTTTTCACCGCCTGCGCGGCCCGCTCGGTCATCTCGCCCAGCCCGGGCTCGGACATGAAGTGCTTGTACAGCGCGTTCAGGCCCGGCATGACTTTGTCGTACTTGTCGCCTTCGGTGCTCATCGGGAAGCCGAAGACCTTGCCCATGATACCTTTGAAAAGCTCCAATTCGCTAGCGTTCTCGGCTTTGACGTTAACGGCTGCGGTAGCGAGCGGCGGCGCGAACAGGACATTGTGCACTGTACCGCCGAAGTTGAGACTATAGGCGCCGGCTGGGTGGTGGGCTGCTCGAAGGCGGCTGGTGAAGGCTTTGGCGTCCCATATCATGGAGGGAAGGTGGCCGAGGATGGGCAGCGTGTAAGAGACGGCGGGGATGCGTTTGGAGCCATTAGGGCCTTGCTCGGGTTGTTTGGAGCTTAGAAGGCGAGTGATGATGATTGTGACGATGAGCAGGCCGGCTATGGTGAATACCGGGCGATCGGTGAGGGCAATGTAGAGAGCGTTTAAGCGAAGCGCTAGAGTGCTAGGCGGTGGTTGATCCATGTTGAAAGAGAAAATCCGGAGCGTTTTTTGGGTTCCAAACAAGCAAGGGCTTAATAAACCTCCAGCTCGTGATTTTCAAAGTACTTTGCGAATATACCAAGTCCAGATTCAGATGATTAGGTAAGGTAACGGCCAGCTGAAGAGACCACCTTATGTCCAAAAGTCGGCCTCGCGATTATGCAGATGCAACGCCAATGCCGCTCCAATGCATGCAAGTGAAGTAGGCGTAATGCTAGTCCGGGCTGTGGACTATCAGAAAGCCGGTCAAGAACCACTCCAAACTCGTGGTATTGTTTCAGGGGGACTTTGCAGCAGCAGGCAGTTACACAGCATCGCGAGGTTGCGCGAGTAAGCCAACTCGTGCTTGGGAAAGTCTATTTTGGTCAGCAGTCAAAAGTCGAAGCGGCAGCTCATCCTTCGATTTCCGCGTACGAGCTCAGGTACTTGTATCGTGAATACAAATTTTTCCCAACAAGCTGCACGATTGCTGTGGCGAACACATATTAGATGTGGCTTGACCATGAGGTGGAGATCGATGACCTTGGAAGAATTTTGACTCTCAGATTTCACTTGCTTTCGAGTGTCCCATCTGGAGACACTATCTATCAAAGGCAGACGCGCCACGCGCACTCTCTATCCTCCGTTTCTGTTCTCAGTACTCCACGCACAAATTGAGGTAACATCGATATGGTCCTGTCTGCGCGCCACGATGTCAAGTTCGCCGTAAGTGGACTACTCGAATTGTTTGTCGCGCAGAAGGATCGAGGGAAATGTGTTGAGATGCTCTAGACTGGAGTGCCAGACGCGCACAATCTCCATGTCCATCTACTTGGCGGATCGGACATCAGCCTTCAAACAGGTCTAGAACCCCTTCAAAGTGAGCATAACGTTTACACTGTCTACTCTCAGCCTTGTACTCAAGTACGCCTCCAATACTCATGGCAAGCCATAGTCCTGGACCTCACGGAAGAGAGCCCTTGAACTGCGAGCCGGTATACTATCTTAGGTCCTGCCGAATCCTCTGGAACTATAAACCTCTGAAGGTTCAGCCTCAATGATGTTAAAGCAAGTCGTGATGCAGTACATGTTTGGAACGCCGGAGATGGTCGACGCGCCTCCACTCAGCTGTTGCTCGCTTGCTGGTGAGGTAATGCGCAGGTTCTACCAAAGCTATTCTCTAAAGCAAGCGCGTACACCGACTGATCATTATCAGTACGTGCCCCCAAAGTCGATCTGCAAAAATCGATGTCGCACGTGGCTGGCCTTTCGAAGACCTTAACCTTCCTGCCACAGCTGCTAAGTTTGATATCTAGTGCCGACCTCATCCCTCCCTTGACTAGATTGCGTCCTCACTTCATAGCCACGATGCTGAGGTTACATTCCAACCTATCACAAAACTCGCGCACACCAGTCTTTCTGACCGGTGTCAACTCACGCTTGAACAGCGGGCCAACCACGTCCATCACTCTCGGCGTCACTTGGCGTGAGCGGGGTCATTCATGAGGATTCCCAGCTCGCCCAGCTAGTGAAGACAGATACAACAAACATGCTGTTCAGACATCCACTGTCTCCTCCACAGCCTTTGTAGCACTCCACCAGGCGACTGGCCTTAATGGCACAGCTTCCGGGCGACGTCTCGCTCTGGTAGCGGATTCACTAGAAACATAGCAACAGGAAAAGGACTGCTCCCTGCTTAGACTATCGGAATGCCGATGTCTTAGCTTTCTTGGACGACCTCCACTTGGCCTGCACGAAGCAACAACAAAGCTGCCGCGTTTGTCGCGCCGATACAGCGCCGCTATGTGCTTGCCCCATGGCCAAGAAAGCCAGTCGACGCCTCCAAACTATAGCATGTGCGACGTAGCACCCCATGGACACCCCGAAACGATACCGGGGTGGCTATGGGGCAGCGACAGTGCGCGATAGGCGGGTGACCAGGTTTCTTGGGTATCCATCTCTGGGCCATCGATGCCTTTATGGGTAAGGTGGGGGAAAGAGCTGTCAGAGGGATATATTATCATGGCACGCACGCGAGGTGGGTGTCGTTTCGGTGTGATTTTTCCATTCCTCTTTCCTCGCCCTGTGCCCAATACTGTCTTAGCTTGCACCAAATATGTCGGAGAAAGATGGCGTCAGCCTCCAGAAGGAGCTCCACGACGACTCTCCCAGGAGAGTATCATTTACTGAAGTTGACTTGAACAAGAACCTGAGCGCCAAGTGAGTCTTCAAAGCGCAAGCAATAGAGACCCTCTTTTACAAGCTCATCGCTGACCCACAAGCTAAGGGTCTCAAACCCGTTGGCAGACGTCTCGCACACGGATTTGATGCACGATGTCGAGGTCTTTTGCAACGAAAGAGGCCTTACAGAGCGTGTCGATCTGATCAAGAGAGGTGCCCTGGTTGCACAAAACCCGACAGGCTATGAACAAATCGAGACTTTGTCCGAGCCCGAGCGTGAGGCTCTTCGATTTGAAGCTGCTCATCGCTGGCGCCACCCTCTGGCGCTCTACTTTACAATTATCGTCTGCTCTATCGGTGCTGCTGTTCAAGGATGGGATCAGACAGGTTCGAACGGTGCCAATTTGAGCTTCCCAGTCGTAGGTCGAACCATGGACTTGTCGTGCGCCAATTTATTAACACTTGCCAGGAATTCGGCATTGGAGAGGGCGAGACTGAAGGCGCGCCGAATCAGGTTCGCGACAGTTGGCTCGTTGGACTCGTCAACGCAGGTCCCTACATTGGAAGGTAGCTCTCCATGTCACCTCTCTCTGGATGTACTTTGTGACTTACTTGCAACAGTGCTTTCATTGGTTGCTGGGTGTCTGACCCCTGCAACTACTACTTCGGTCGCCGTGGAGTTCGTTTGTAACACATCACCACGCGGGAATTCATGTACTGACATTTTTGTAGACGATATTTATCAGTGCCATATTCTGCCTACTCACACCCATCGGTGGAGCGCTATCCCAGACATGGGAACAGCTATTCATCACTCGCCTGCTTATGGGCATCGGCATGGGACTCAAGGGCTCGAGCGTGCCTATCTTTGCCGCTGAGAACTCTCCAGCTAGGATCCGAGGCGCCCTCGTCATGTCGTGGCAAATGTGGACGGCATTTGGTACGTGAACAAAGGATACAACCCAATCTCGCCTATGTAATATTGAGACACTTTGCTGACTTGAACCCTTCACTCTCCAGGTATTTTTTTGGGCTTCTGTGCTAATCTTGCCGTCTACCAAGTGGGCGACATCGCCTGGAGACTTCAAATCGGCTCCGCCTTTATCCCTGCAGTTCCGTAAGTACAAGAAACAGAACCAAATATGGAGCCCGAGACATCTTGCTGACCTGTGTTCCTCGTTCGAACAGCCTAACCATCGGTATCTATTTCTGCCCTGAGTATGTTGGCCTACGATGATAATGATGAAACAACTTCACTTCGTACTAACACTCCTTTTACAATAGATCCCCAAGATGGTACATGAAGAAGAACCGCTACGAGAAAGCGTACAAGTCCCTCTTACGTCTCCGCCACCACGAGATCCAGGCCGCCCGTGACCTCTACTACATCCACTGTCAGCTGCAGATCGAGGCTAGTATCGTGGGCAAGACCAACTACTTTACACGCTTTGCTCAGCTGTTCACCATTCCTCGCGTGAGGCGCGCTACTCTTGCCAGCTTTGTTGTCATGATTGCCCAGCAGATGGTAAGTGCTCCAATTCTGTAGTGATGTGATTCTTGAAACGGTACTAATTTGCGGCAGTGTGGTATCAACATTATTGGTAAGTCTCGTATTTTCACTCTCTTCAGAACAAACCGTGTTGATTTTCCGAAGCCTTCTACAGTTCTACGGTGTTCAGACAAGCTGGCGCCAGTGAGCGCAATGCTCTGATCGCGTCCTTCGGGTTCGGTCTTGTGAACTTCGTCTTTGCCTGGGTAAGATCAAATATCGATGGATTTTACGACCGAGATAATCGACTAACAAGCCTCGCAGCCCGCCATCTGGACGATCGACACTTTCGGTCGCCGCTCACTTCTCCTGTTCACATTCCCGAACATGGCCTGGACTCTCCTCGCAGCCGGTTTCTGCTTCTTGATCCCCAGGGAGAATCCCGCCCATCTGGGTCTGGTAGCATTCTTCATCTATTTGTTCGCTGCGTTCTACTCTCCTGGCGAGGGACCGGTGCCGTTCACTTACTCAGCTGAAGTCTTCCCGCTCTCCCACAGAGAAGTAGGCATGGGTTGGGCCGTCGCAACTTGTCTCTTCTGGGCTTCAGTCCTGTCCATCTCCTTCCCGGCCATCCTTGCCGCCTTCACGCCGACTGGCGCTTTCGGATTCTATGCTGGCCTCAATGTCTGTGCTTTCGTCATGATCTTCTTCTTCGTCCCTGAGACCAAGCAGAGGACTCTGGAAGAGCTTGACTACATCTTTGCCGTACCGGGCAAGAAGTTCATTGCCTACCAGACCGGCAAAGCTGCGCCCTGGTGGTTCAAGAGGTGGATTCTGTGGCAGCGAAACGCTAAGCTGGAGCCGCTCTACGTAAGTTATGCATATTACTCTATGCTCGCTGAGCTCATACTAATCAACGAGTTTCAATAGGATATGGATCACTCTCTTGACTCGCAGCGCGAGAAAGCATAGCTTCATACAAGTTGATTGGATGTAAGCGGTGCGCACTGGAACGAGGCGCGGCTGGACGTAAGTAGTGATGGATGAGATGGTTGAGAGGTGGAAGGTGGCAGCATGGTATACACATAGTAAGATGAACGGTGGCTGTATTCACGATATTCCGCTCACTTGCAATCATAGCCCTGAGAGATGGGTCTGAACGATGTTTCCACAATTACTCCGATGCCTCCCAAGCGTGTCCAATCGACTCAAACCCGAACGGCAAGCATCTTCGTATCGAGATTGCCAAATACGCTCAATACATAAGACACATCTGTAAATTTCTTGACGCCCAACAGCGTCGCAGTGACATGGAAAGCTCTTCTGGAAGCATTACTGACAGCAAAGCCGACCAGTCGACTTTGTTCCATGTGATCCTCTCCGCGGTTTTCCAAATGAGCATTGGCAGCGGACGGTAGATTGCAATGAACTCAGTGTAAGGCATTTTCAACAGCTGATCAAAACTCGTTCAAAGTAAGCCAGGCAGCAGCAGCATTCACTGAGATTCAATCTTGGCCTTGCGTCACGCGCGAGGTTTCGCGCGCGACAATATCTTTCACATGGCCATTCTCGCGACCACAAGAAGAGACTGAACCCGCCACTTGACAACCGCCCCACGCTTCCTACACAACAACAACAACCAAAAAAAATCAACAGCCGCAACACCACCAAGAAAATCAACCTACAACCTCAAACCATACACATCTCACCACAAAATCCATTAAGATGCCTGCTCAGTGGTCCGCAGACGACGACCGCGCCCTCCTACTCTCCCTCGTCCAAGTCATGGCACCCAGCGGCCTATCGAAGCACCAGTTCGAAGCCGCCCGAGCGATCCTCGACAACCGCTGGACTCTCAGCGCCATCAGGTACGAAACTCCTCCACCCAAATTACTCGCGGCGTGCAATTGCTAACAACCGCGTCCAGTCAGCACTACAACAAGAAGCTCCGAACGCTCGCGCCCGCCACCGAGGGAACCAGCGCCGTCCCATCGACTCCTATCCGCAGTGCCACAAAGCGCAAGGCTCCTGGTAGCAAGACCGCTGATCCGTCCGATTCGCCTACTCCGTGCGCTGAGCGCGGCCGCGGCAAGAAGAAGGCTGCTGCTGCTGCGAAGGCTGTCAGCGAGGAGGCTGCGGAGCGTGACGACGAGGACGACGAGGACGACGACGACGAGAAGTCTCCAGCCAAGAAGGCCAAGGTGGACGCGAGCGGAGACGCGAGCGAAGACCAGGAATGAGACGTGTCGCCTCAAGGAATTTTGCTTTTAAAAATGTTCGACTCCGAGGTGCGAGCTGGAGGTCTGACCCGACTGCGATGTTTAGCAGACCCGAGAAAAGGTATTCGGTGTGCCTGCGGGCAACGAGTTGTGAAAGACAAGCGATGCATTCGCTGGGTGTTAT